>ERZ767285.30-NODE-30-length-67194-cov-4.410716_pt1 | contig 67194 bp, 61 predicted proteins | sample MGYA00374953_ERZ767285 | MGnify/ENA primary metagenome ERZ767285 (study PRJEB28947, sample SAMN06267186) | marine metagenome | isolation source: Columbia River Estuary | place: USA:Columbia River Estuary, USA | collected 2013-07-23 ...
CGCCTCCCGCCCCCCAACCCTTTTTCCTGCACCCTGTGTCTATAATATGGGGGCTTGTGAAAAAAATTAGCGGCTAGAGCTAGGGCACTATCCTCTGCTTCTCTGCCCTGATCCCTGATTTCCGAACCAGTATAGGGGGTTCATAGATGACCCCCCTGTTTCATGGCTCTGGGGTCATGGTTCGGGGTTCAAGCATCTCAGGGGATCCTAGCTACTTAACTTCCTCGACCTCCTTGCCGTTCTCGAAGTTGGTTTGGCTGATTACATTACCATCCTCATCCCACTCTGTCCCCAGCCCGTGAAACTTGCCCTTGACGTAGTTGCCTTCCAAACTCTTCTGCCCGTTCTCATGCCACATAGTCGTCAGCCCGTGCGGCTCACCGTCCACGAAGTTGGCTTCCTGTTTCTTCTGGCCGTTTTGAAACCACTCAGTCATTAGCCCGTGTCGGTCGCCGTCCTTGAAGTTGACCTCCACTTTCTTCTGCCCGTCCTCATACCAAATTTTCCACAGCCCGTGTTGCGTGCCGTTCATGAAGTTAGCTTCCATTCCCTTCTGCCCGTTCTCATGCCACCTAGTCGCCAGCCCGTGCTCCTTCCCGTCCTTGTAGTGGCCTTCTCCCGACTTCTGCCCGTTCTCATGCCACATTGTCATCAGCCCGTGCTCCTTGCCGTCCTTAAGTTGATGTAAGCCCTTAACTTGTCCGTTCTCACCCATCTGCTTAACCCAACCCGTGTAAGGCGTCTGGCTGTTCGGGGCGTAGTGTAGTTGTGCCGCCTCCTCGCCACGTTTTTGGAGTTCATGCTCATCTATCGCTTGCGCCATAATCTTGCCGCGCGTTGCGGGTTCATCCATATTGGGCTTTGTATCATCAGCCAGCAACTGGGGCGCAAATATCAGGGAAAGAAGCACAAACAATATTTTCATAACATAATACTTACACCAACTCACCAGCATCACGCAACCCATATCTTAGCGTGTTCTGATTGGGTGTTGTCTCAGCCACCACAAATCCCACAAGCACGCCCCTCGTCAGCTCCACAAGGGCGACCACGCTTCGTATTGCGATAATATTTGCACCCCTCGTTATGGCGTGAGCCAGAGCCTGTGTTGAGCCAGAAATTACCTGTGGCATCAGACGCGGGCGTGCTAGATGTCTTACGCTCGCTCTTGATCTTCGATAGTGTCCTCTTGCGGTCACGATACTCCCAAGGAGGCATTGGCTTCACCCCGTTAGCTTCGCCCGCCCATAAGCCTACACCATCCTGCTTGGCTAGCTGTTGAGCCAGTCTCAGCTCCTCGCTCTGATCATACTTCACGTATTGCCACGCCCACCCATTGCGCACGAGCCAGAACTCTATGCTCTCACCATCAAGCATCAGCTTGCCGAGCATCCTGCGGTAGCGATCGTAGCCAGCCACCTCGACTGTGAGCTGCTTACCCTTAACCTTGGAAGCCAGTGCTTGGGTTGCCTTGCTCCCATACTCCTGCCCACGCTCTGGAGCGTCGATGCCAGAGAGGCGAACCTTGTAGACAGACTTATCAACCAACAGGCTGATGGTGTCGGCATCGGTGACGCTGACGCACTTGCCTAGGACGGTGTCACCCTCCTGCGGTGCGGCAGTGGCTAGGACTAATAATTATGAAAGCACTGACCTTTATCCTCTCACTGATCATCTCAAGCGTGGCTTTGGCTGAACAGCCAGCCGAGCTGGAGAAGCTACGCACCATCTATGACAACTCGCTAAGAAGTGAGTTTCAAAAGGTAGGAAGGCTCTACCACGATCAACTCGTTGCGCTGAAAAAAAACTACATGGAAGCTCAGAACCTTGAGGCTGCCGTGGCAGTGAACAAGGAGATCAAGCTACTGAGAGAGACGCATGGAAAGATGGATGTGAAGGTTCCTGAGCCACAGGAGAAAGCATCCCCTCTGGATGGGGTTTGGATACTCGTTCATAGCCACACAGGAAAAGAAGTCCCAAGGATTTTCAAGGGAGATAAAATGCTGAATGAAAAAGGTAAATGGCTTAGATGGTCACTCAAGGATGACACGGTATTGGTTGACTGGGGTTTGCCTAAATCTTGGGAAAAACTGAAAATCAATCCAGACAACCCAGACATCATCCAAGTTGTAAACGATAGGGGCTTAAAATTCACATACAAACGCCTCAAATGGTGACCCCTTGCTTCTTTAAAAACAAAGAGGAAGAAACCCCGCCCCGCTTTCTTTAGCTTGAAGAAATTGCTGCATTTCAATCAACCATTTTGTTTTATCATTAAGGCTAACAATCCTTATAAATACCTTCTTAAGCCTAAGACCCATGAATGACGACTTCTCAAAAAAAGTGGCCCTGCCCCAGATCAAGGAGAAGGTAATGAAGGATAGTAGTGATATGCTTACCGATCTGGCGGACATGCAGGCTGACATCGCTGCCGAAGACGAAGATGATCTGTGTTACCACGGTGGCCAATCATGGGACACTTCCAGATTTGACTTTGAAGTGCGCGACTCACTGATTGTGGCGGATGTGCTCGACAGTCCATTTCCACCCTGTCCAGAAGCACTCGATGTACTTCGAGAGCAACTTATACGATGTTGTCAGGAATCGCCACCTACGCAATGCGAGGAACTCATTGAAACGATTGCTTCAGTTCGTGGCGTGAATGCAAAGCACGTCGCTGTATCCTCGGGTTCCTCATCACTGATGTTTTCGTTCCTGCCTCAACTGCTCAATAAGGATTCGAAAGTCCTCGTATTGTCTCCGATGTACGGCGAATACAGCCATATCCTCACGCATGTCATCGGTTGTCATATGACGAATTTCATTCTTCACCAAGACGACGGTTTTCGAATTAATACAGACGAATTAGTTGCGCAATCGCGTCAACATGATGCCGTCATTTTGGTCAATCCAAACAGCCCTACAGGTGTCTATTGTGAAAAGATGGAGGACATCGTACGCAGGATTCAAGACGAAAGCGAATCACCAACCCTCTGTAAGATGATATGGGTTGATGAAACCTACATCGATTACCTACCGGACGCTCAATCGCTTGAACGGCTGACGGCAACTACGCCAAATCTCATCGTTTGCAAGAGCATGAGTAAGTGTTACGCTCTTTCCGGACTGCGTGTAGCGTATGCAGTCAGTCAGCAGATCACGGAACTGCGACGATTCATTCCACCTTGGGCTGTCAGCCTGCCAGGACAACTAGCGGCAGTGGCAGCACTGCGTAACCCTGAATACTATCAACAAAAATACCGCATCATCCATCAACAACGAGAAGAACTCAGCCGTTTGTTGCAGCAAGAAGCGTTCACTGTGTTACCAGGTGTCGCCAATTTCATCCTGACGTTTTTACCAAAAAACACGCAACATACTTCAGCCTCATTCATTGAAGCGTGCAAAGAAAAAGGAGTCTTCATCCGGGATGCTCAAAACATGGGCGTTACGCTGAGTAACAACGCCGTACGGTTTGCCATTCGTTCAAAAAAAGAAAACGCTCGAATGCTTCAATGCGTCAGAGAAGTGCTTTCGTAGCCGTTCATTGGACGTTGAGCTTCTCAAGGGCCACAATGTCGGAAATTGATGTAACTGGATACTATTCATTCTCATCTTTTTCAATGGATTCCACCATATCTAAAGCGCACAGAAGACCTGTACTTACTCCAGTGAGGGCTTCCCTCTCGATGCCGGTTTTGAAATGGGTCGAGACATAAACAGTACATTGTAAAGAATGACCTTCCCAGGACCATTTAACTTTAGAGCCTACAAGCGATATTGGATGGCAATCGGGGACGATTCGAGGTGTATCTTTTACCGCTTGTATGGCGGCGATGGTAGATGCCTCCAACACATAAGCCTTCTTGGCTGATTGATAATGAATCACTTATGCCGACTCGATACTCAAATCGAGCAGTCCTGTTGCTGAAGCACGGCGTTCAACTAAAGCTTTAGCCTCTATCGGAGACCTCAGCTTACACCCGAGTGTCTTATTCCTTGATAAGTCAAGAAAACCAAATGGTTTGAACATCGGTAGTTAAAAATCATTGAACCAAGCTCATCCGACTAGTTAGAGTCTGTTGTCAATTAATTCCCTTCCCCCTATCCAAATGCGATCCCCCCTTATACTCGCTATCACTGGCCTAGCTCTGGCAGTCCCGTGCTTGAATACCCAAGCAGCCACAATCCTGCACGGCAGCGACACCGTCGATATTGATTTTGTCGACATCGGCAACCTAAACAACATTGGAGATACCGCCAATACTGTCAACGGTAGTAACCCTGGATCCGTTGCCTACAAATATTCTATCGGCAAGTATGAAATAACAGCAGACCAATGGAACACCGTCAGATCTGCTGACGTTAACATAGGCAATGTAGGTACTTGGTCGGAGTCTCAACCTACAGCAAGTGCAACTTGGTATGAGGCTGCTAAATTCGCCAACTGGCTAACCAGTGGTGACGCACTCATCGGCGCTTACAACTTCAGCGATGCCACTACCTTCACTGGTGTCGACCGAACGTCAGCGCTCAACACTTACGGAACAATCTATGTTTTGCCCACCGATGACGAATGGTATAAGGCAGCCTACTTTAAAAATGATGGCAGTGGCTACACACTGTATGCAACCGGCGACTCTGCCCCTACGGCAGGCAGTGATACCAACTACAATAGCTTCAGCACTTCTCCGTGGGATGTTGGCAACGGCACTATAGAAAACAATGGAACCTATGACATGGGCGGTAACGTCGCAGAATGGACTGAAAGTGCTTACGATGGAACCCTTGATATTCTTAATGAAAACCGCACAATGCGCAGCGGTGCATGGAACGTAAATATAAATGGTGTCAAATCATCTAACCGAAGCAGCACTAATCCAGTTACCACAGACAACAAAAATGGATTTCGCATTGCTAGCATTGCTGTCCCAGAGCCCTCCAGCGCCGGCTTACTCGCTATCGGAGCACTCAGCTGCTTAGTTCGCAGAAAACGCCGCTACTAGAATATGCCATCCGAAATCCATCAGCCAACTTTATACTATACTTTTAGTTGCCTGATAATAAATCACTCACAACCGCATCGGCAAAAGATCCCACTATCCCCTTATACCGGATAACACCTTGCTGGTCTAGAATCATACAATAAGGCCAAGAACTGACCCGGTATTCCTTTGAGATGATTTGCTTAGGGTCCGTGAAATTCCGCCACGTCACGATTCTATCCGCCTCTAAGGCTCGTAAATTGGCGAGCGAATCTCGATTAACTCCCAATACGACAAAAGGAGCATCAATATGAGTAGATACCTTATTTCGTAACAGCTCAAGTGCTTTTGCCGCTTGATGATCCCAGCTTGACCAAAAAACGAGCATCACGACCTTACCTCGAAAATCACTCAAATTAAGCGGCCTAGCGCCCGAATCAACCCCCACGATGTTAGGTGCCGTTCTGCCTTTAGATAAATGGTTGATTTTGAAAAGCTCATCACGCGCTATTTCTGCCACGGATGTATTGCCAACACGCACATCTGCACTTTTGATGATAGCTTCCCGCAAATTTTGAATCCGTTGCGTCATAATACGTGCATCATCTCCTAATGAGGCAAGCATGATCGAGAGCGACAGCGAGGCTTGCCCCTGAACTTTTGCATCTGGGTTGGTTTGCTTAATTTCCTCAAGTAGTCTCATCCCCTGCGACCTGACCGTCAATTTCCCCGCTGGCGCAGGCTTGCCAAAATCATTAAGATTAATCATAGCCACACAGAAAGGCCCCAACTTGGAACTTCTGAGATGGTGACTTTGAACAGCATTCAGCAAGGCACGCTGTGCGCTCGTAGAAATAAATGCATCATATTGTAATAGCCAAGCACCGTATTTCAAACTCCACTCATGGGCCAAGTCGGCTCGCAGCAATTGCTTGAGTTTATTGGCATACTCTGCTGGATCAGGCCGCCTCCTAGAGATCAAATCTCTCTCCCGAGCATCTTGAGCTAAGCGCATTTCAGACAGCCATAAGCGACTCAAACGATCATATTCTGAGGTTATCTCAGCAGCCTCTTGCTCAGTTGCCGCCATGACTGGCATGCCCATAGTCAATAGCGCTAGAACCATCACGACTATAGATTTCATAATGTTTAATCTTCTGCCTGATGCTTTGCGTTGACTCATTACCGTTAATCTATCGCTATTTAACTCTTGGTCAAGAAGCCGCTCAACAAGCTAGATATCCGCACAGAACCTTCAGCCCAATCAACTTATCGGGATTCCATCACAGACTGCAGCTCACGCTGAAAAGCCTGAATATCAGCTTCAGAGGGCTGATAACCCTCGACCTCCGGGTCGATTCCTAGGCGCCCCATTTCATCAACATACCACATGCCCCCGTTACCATCAGCGAAGGTAACTCGACCGCTAGCCATGAGCCCCGGGCGTGCAATATCATCGACGCTAACCTTTACGTTACTGGCACCCGCAGGAGGCAACACTTCAATGTCATCCTCCGTCAACTCCCCCTCTTGTTTGAATTCATCCTGAGCATCAGGTAGCTCAGCTTGTTCCGCTTTCTCTTTTTCTGCAGCCTCTTGATCAAGATTTCTAATCTCTACACCTAGATCAAGAACCAGAAAACGAGTATCCATATAGCTGAGACGAAACTCCATTTCCGCCTCTAAACGTTTTTGAATATCCGCCAGCTGACCGCCTTCTGCTGCCCATTGACGGACCAGAGATACCTGCTCATCGCTAAGTTGTTTTGCATCAAACATTGTTATTAGTATTTAAATCGGCACCTTCAAGGATGCAAGACATTGCAGTGCACAATGTTTCTTTTCCGCCACCTTTTCATTTTGATGTTGGGCTGTAACGAGATTCCTCGTTATGATCAAATCGTGCCCGATATAGAAACATTGCCAGCAGCATCTCCTCCACGCGCTTGGGCGGAGATCAACCTCTCCCACCTCGGTCACAATCTATCTGTGGTAAATACTCAGCAGCGAGGAGATGTTATGGCTGTGCTCAAAGCTGGAGCTTATGGACATGGCATCGAGAAAATAGCTCAAGCCCTTGAGGCTCTCCCACGTGACTCAGCTCCTACTTTCTTTGGCGTTGCCAGCGTCATTGAAGCAAGGCGCCTCGCTCAGGCTGACATCCGGACTAGAATTTACCTCCTGGGGCCCACATGCCCATTTGAGCGCGAAGAAATCGTAGCTTATGGATGGACACCGTGCATCTCGAGCATGGAAGAAGCGGCTGACTTCGATCAAATCGCAAGACGAAATAACAGCGACAACAAACTAAAAGTGCATCTCACTGTGGACACGGGCATGGGTCGAGGTGGCTTTCTTCCTAGTGGTTTAATTCGGCATCAACAAGAGCTCAATCAACTTGCCAATCTCGATATTGAGGGCATCGGATCACACCTGCCATGCGCCGATGAAGACGAGACTTTCACACGAGCACAGTTCGAGCAGTTTGATACGTTGATTGAAACATTAGGCGCCAAGAAGTTTCGTTATATACACCTCGCAAATAGCGCTGGCATATTAGCTTATCACAGCCGCTACACTAATCTGCAGCGCCCAGGGTTAATGCTCTACGGCATTGCTCCCCTTCCAGCAGAGCAAGATCAGCTCAAACCCGTATTGAGCCTCAAATCAAAAGTTTCACTCGTGCGTGACCTCCCTGCCGGACAAGGTATTTCCTATGGCCGAGATACAATACTTAAGCACGAGACTCGGGTTGCCACCATTGGCATTGGCTATGGTGATGGCTATCCACGCTCGATGCCGGCTGGAAAAACCGCTGTCCTCATCAAAGGAGAGCGATGCCCTCTTTTAGGGCGTGTAACTATGGATCAAATAATGGTGGATGTTACCAGCTTACCTCAATGCAAAAGTGGTGATGAGGTGGAGCTTTTTGGTGAACACATTCTCGTCAGTGAGGTAGCTCAACTCGCCGGAACAATTCCGTGGGCAGTATTGACTGCGATCACTCCTCGAGTAACCAGAATCTATCAATCTTAGGTCTTGGCCGAAAAAAAACGGCGAGCCACTCACGTGACTCGCCGTTGTTAATTTTTCAGTTCAACTAAAAAGCTTTATGCCTCAACAGGTGCTTCATCAGCAGCTTCTTGCTGCTTAGCCTCACGAGCTGCAGCACGAATTGACATCTTAACACGTCCACGGTCATCGACGCCGATGCACTTAGCTGTTACAGTGTCACCTTTTTTGACAACATCCTCAGTCTTCTCGATTCGGCCTTCAGCCAGCTCAGAGATGTGAATGAGACCGTCTTTACCGGGCATGATCTGCATGAAAGCTCCGAAGTTCGTGGTAGAGACAATAGCTCCGGTATAGACCGTGCCAACCTCAACCTCTGCGAACATCTGCTTGATCATCTCCATAGCACGATCGAGGCTTTCCTTCTTAGAAGCATAAACGTGCACTGTGCCATCGTCTTCGATATTGATGTCAGCACCAGACTCAGCCTGGATACCCTTGATGTTCTTACCTCCTGGCCCGATGAGTTCACCGATACGCTCAGGATCGATCTTGGTAGACTCGATGCGTGGTGCATGTTCGGAAAGCGCAGCTGGCACAGCAATGGTGTCGTGCATCTTCTGAAGAACCTTCTCACGTCCGCCAGCAGCTTTCACCACAGCTTCTTCGAGAATGGCAAGCGGGACACCTGCAAGCTTAAGGTCAAGCTGGTAACCAGTGATACCTTCGCTGGTGCCACAGATTTTGAAGTCCATGTCGCCGTAAAAATCCTCTGATCCAATAATGTCGAGCAAGGTTTTGTATTCCTTGATGTTATCATTTTCGTCCATCTCAGTAACGAGACCAACAGCAATAGCACCGACAGGACGGATAAGTGGCACGCCTGCGTCAAGCAGGGCCATGACACCAGAACAAACCGTAGCCATGGAGGATGAGCCATTGGACTCAAGCACCTCGGAGGTCACACGCATAGCGTATGGGAAGTCTGCTTCAGCTGGGATGACTGGCTCGATGGAGCGCTCAGCAAGAGCACCGTGACCGATTTCACGACGATTCAGACCACCGAAGCGGCCCGCTTCACCCACCGAGAATGGAGGGAAGCTGTAGTGAAGGATAAAGCGTTTGCTGTCCTCACCACCGGCGTAGTTGTCAAAGTATTGACGCTCGTCAGCTGGTGCCAGAGTTGCCGTTGCGAGTGCCTGGGTCTCACCACGTGCGAAGATGGATGAACCATGCACACGAGGAAGTGTTCCAGCCTCAGCATAGAGGTCACGGAGGGTGTCGATGTCACGACCGTCAGCGCGAACGCCTTTTTCCATGATTGCAATGCGGAATGCCTTCTTCTGGATGTATTCGAAACACTGCTCGATTTCAAATTCTGAAACATTAGGAACACGTTCCTTAAGGGTAGCTTCTACTTCGTCACGAAGAGCGCCAACTTTCTTGCCGCGCTCAACCTTGTTTGGAGCATAAATAGCATCCTCGATACGGTCACCGGCAACTTCGTAAGCGATCTCAAGGAGGTCTTCCTTGGCAACGGTCACGGTGTAGTCACGCTTAGGCTTGCCCACCTTGGCGGCCAGCTCTTCGATTGCTGTAACGATAGTCGCGACGTGGCCTTGAGCAAAGTGCAGAGCTTTAACAAACTCAGCATCTGGAATCTCATTAGCAGCACCTTCGATCATGATACATTCGGTTTTGTTGCCGACGTAAACGAGATCAAGATCGCTGTCCTCGCGCTCTTCGAAAGTAGGGTTGACGACAAACTCACCATTAACACGACCTACGCGAACAGCACCGATAGCGCCTGCAAAAGGAATGTCTGAAATGCAAAGTGCCGCAGATGCGCCATTCATGCTCAAGATGGCAGCGTCGTTGACTCCGTCTGCTGCAAGCATAAGGGCGACAATCTGAGTATCGTAAAGGTAGCCCTTAGGGAAGAGCGGACGTAAAGGGCGGTCTGTCATGCGGCATGTAAGGATTTCCTTCTCAGTAGGACGTCCTTCACGCTTGAAGTAGCCACCAGGGAAAACACCAGCAGCAGCTGCGCGCTCTTTGTATTCAACGGAAAGCGGGAACCATGTCTGGCCCTCACGAATTTTAGTTTGGGAAACAGCGGTGACGAGCAGCACAGTTTCTCCTGATTGCACCTGAACGGCGCCGTCGGCCAACTTGGCCAGCTTACCCGTCTCAAGAGTGATCGGGTTCGATCCTACAGGGATCGTTATTTTTTCAATATTCATATTCATTTTCTTATTTTCTTCTTTTGTTTGATTGCCCTCGTATAACGCAGTGCGCGTCCTGATTTTTGTATGTTAGCAGATGAGAGCGGGCGTCTCTTAGTTTTGTTCTCGGACAAAGCCTCCAACTTCATTAAACGAAGCTAGGAAAGGGTTATCGAGGTCGTTACGGGTGACCTGATGAAAAATTTCTAAGGCTGAGCCGAAGTCAGCAGATCGTGTGAGACAAATGACACTGATCTGATGGCGTAAGCAAAACGGCCACAGCAATTAGCGTGACCGTTTTAAAATTTGATTTAGCGACGAAGTCCTAGCCCTTTGACGAGCTTAGCATAACGCTCTTCTGACTGGCCCTTGAGGTAATCAAGAAGCTTGCGGCGTTGGGCCACCATTGTCAGCAAACCGCGACGGCTTGCGAAGTCTTTCTTGTGCTCACCCATGTGGTCTGTGAGGTGCTTGATGCGCTTTGTAAGAAGCGCTACTTGGAAGTCAGCACTACCAGTGTCACCTTCGTGAAGCTGGTAGTCTGCAGGATTAATTTCAGTATTTGTACTCATGGTAATGTTAGTTTCAGACCAGCTCCTTGCCAGTCAGCCCTTGTGCGGGAGGCGGAAATAAAACAGAATTCCGCTAATATGCAAGGTATATCACCATAATTATTGTGTTTGCTCAGCACCCAATAAGCCTGCCCAATTGCAAAAATGGTAATGATGTGGCGCCCAGTGGCGAAAACATGATCACCATCGATATAGCAGCACTGGGCCTCTACAGATCGTCTACCATAGCGAAGACTGCTTGATGGCCTTCGGCTAGAATTTGCCCGTCTTTGTCAACCAGCATATAATATGGCACAAATCTCTTAGCATACTTTTTGAGTCCAGACTCCTCGTGCTTGTCTACAAGAACGTGAGCCCATGGAAAACTTTCTTTCTTTGCCCATTTCAAAGCGGCTTCCGTCGTGCGGTCTAAACTGTAGTGGATAAACTCGACCTTATCGTTGGTGGCGATTTTCTCATTGAATGACTTCACTAACTGTGGAGCCGAAGAGCGACAAGGTGGTCACCAACTAGCTGAGTAATAGACCACGTAGTAATCAGGCACATTCCTCATAGTAAAATCGTAGAAGTAATTACCATCAAGCTTGGAAAGTACACCTTTTTTAATTTTACTCCCGATTACCTGCTTATCGAGCAGCGCAAAATTGGCGGCCTCCTTAGCGTCCCCCCCCTTTACTTTGTTCTCCAGCCAGTCCCGGTTCGCCGTTGACAAATTATCGATATTCAATGATCGCTTCCGATCACCAACAAGTATTATGACCACGCCCGTTTCCTCATCGTAACTTTTGAATTTCCCATGAACTGTCTCAGTTCCGTCAGAGCTCGTCCAGCCTCTCGCCCACTCCAATTCTTCCTCAGTATACATGAAGCGTTCAATCCACTTGTCGGGGATTTCATGCAGACCCAATCCTGCCAAGCCAAGAGTGCCCTCTGCCCCATGTCCGAATGAGATACCATCAGGACGAATCTCAATGATTCTTACATCATAATACATCTTACCTTGAGGTGTCTTTATCTCATCAAAAGACATCCCCTTTGCTTCTTTACGCAACTGCTTACGGTATTGAAAGAAACGTGAGCTTATTTTCTCTTCCAGAAATTCTATGTCAGCTTGTTTTTCGGTAATCGCTTGACCCAAATCCAATATTTCAGGCCTCAAGCTATTGGTGCTTTTTGTGACATGGGCAAGCTCTTGTCTCGCAAATGCGATTTCGCCCTCTTCATGTCGCAATTGCGTCCACTGACTTTCTAATTCAACTAACTCCGCTGTGAGCTTTTCATTCTCACCCATCAAAGTCTGGTGATTACTATAGAAATAGTAACCTATGGCGCCGACCGCTGTCAGTATCAGTATATTCCAAATTGTTAAAATACGCGACATGGGAATGTTCTCAGTGTTTAGTAATATGATTTGTGTTAACGAAAAAAATCAAATCATTTGATGATGAAATCTCTCTGATTTTCAATATTCTTTTTTGTTAGCAGCTCATGTTGGCGAGATAGCTTGGCCTTCGACAAGGTTAATTCCTCACGCTTTTTTTCAACTAGATTTAACTTCACCTTAGCTTGAGCCAACAGCGAGACGGAATCATCCGGGTTTTCTGCAAGATTATCTGTGAGCGTTTTGAGATTAGCCGAGAGCTCCGCTTTTCGTTTTTCAAGCTCATCATTTTCTTTAGCAAGCGCACGGTAATCACACGAACACAACAACAAGACAGGCAAGGTCAAAAAAAGCATTACGATTGGCTTCGATAAATTCAGCATAATAAGTTTTCGGCTTGTTCCTATAATGCACAACAATCACCGCATACCCATATTAAAATGTAATCTGAGAGTAAAAGTGAACAGCCCCCCCATCGTAGGCTATAAAGGTGTGAGCATATTCATGGAAAAGATCACCAGGCCAAATCCTGACAATCTCTGGCTTTGACAAGCTTCTAAATTCGAGAATACTCCCCTGCGATGTCAGCAACTAATCACTCCAAACTACCCAAGTTATTTATTCCAGGCCCAGTGGATATTGCCCCTGAAACATACGAGGCAATGTGCCACGGCATGATTGGCCACCGAGGCGGTGATTTCGAAGCCCTGTATGCCAGTATTCAGCCAGGCTTGAAGGAAATCCTCGGAACCAAACGTCCCGTCTACCTCTCTACTTCTTCTGCATGGGGTGTAATGGAGGGCGCAATTCGTAACTTGGTTCAAACCAAGGTGCTCAACCTCTGTTGCGGCGCCTTTTCTGACAAATGGTATGATGTTGCTCAACGCTGTGGCAAAGATGCTGAGAAAATTCAAGTTGAGTGGGGCCAACCCATCGACCCCGAAGCCGTTCGCACCAAGCTTAGTGAAGGTGGCTTTGATACTGTCACCATGGTGCATAATGAAACTTCAACAGGCGTACTCAACAACCTCGCCGGCATCGCGTCAGTAGTGAATGAGTTTCCAGGTGTGATTCTCGTAGTCGATACTGTTTCATCCCTCTCTGCAGTGCCCATTAATATGGACGACCTTGGTATTGATGTCGTGCTGGCTGGTGTCCAAAAAGCCCTCGCTTTACCACCAGGTTTGGCTGTTTTTGCTATATCAGAAGCAGCCTTAGAAAGAGCCTCCCAAACAGAAGGACGCGGATATTACTTTGACTTTGTCGAGTTTGAGAAAAATGCCATTAAAAACAATACCCCTTCTACGCCTGCAGTCTCTCTCATGTATGCACTGAAACAGAAGGTTGACAGCATCATGGCAGAGGGTCTCGAAGCCCGCTTTGCGCGCCACGCCAAGTTAAATGAAATGATTCATCAATGGGCTGAAAAACACGGGTTCAAAAACTTTGCTCCTGAAGGATTTCAATCAAAGACGCTCACCGCCCTCGATAACCAAGACGGTAAATTAGATGTTGCGGGCTTCATCAAAGCACTTCGTGCAAAGCACAACGTCTTAATCAACGGTGGCTACGGAAAAATCAAAGGCATCACATTCCGCATCTCGAACATGGGCAATGAAACAGAACAGTCCATCCAAGAGCTCATCGATCAACTTGATGACGTAATTGTTGACTTCAAATAAAGCTCGGCAGTCTGGCATCAATCCTTGGCTTGCACCAGCCAGGGCTCAAATAGAATTGAAGTTTGATGGTAATCGATAGTCGATTACTGATTTAGATATGACCAAAGGTTATGAAGCTCACCAACAAAGGCAGATGGCTCTATCTGCCTTTGGCAAGGAGTTAGCTAGGCGTTGCAAATCAAAATGCGAGTTGACTGGTGCTTCGGGTGTGCCCTTGCACATCTACGAAATTCCTCGCGTAGCCAATGAGCCCGAGCTCTCACGCTGCATCATGATATGCCAACAGGTAATTGATCAAATAAAGCGACCTCGCCTCATCATCCCTGATCAGTGGCACCAACTGGGTGAAATCATCTGGAGCGATATACCAGCAGTCCAAATCATGGCTTATCGCCTTCTTAAGCATATCGCCAATGATCAACAGTGGGCACGAGACATCCTAGAAGAAGCCTGCCTGGATGATGAATTACTGGCAGAGGCCAGCCAAGAGGCTCTCTGACGACAATCGGACTTTCAGCAACTACCCTACTGATACCACTCAGCCACGCGGATGAAATTTTTGATGCATGGATTTGAGGCCTTTCTGGTCAACATGCGTGTAGATTTGTGTTGTCGCAATGTCCGCGTGCCCCAACATATCCTGGATAACACGTAAATCCGCGCCGTTTTGCAGGAGGTGTGTTGCAAATGAATGTCGTAGTAGATGAGGGTATACGTTTTTCTCAACGCCAGCGTTTCTGGCTCGCTGCTTAACAATTTCTCTGACTCGTTCAGGACTCAAGCGCCCCCCCCTCACACTCAGAAAGATCCAAGACGATGTTTTGCTTTTTACCAGCTCTGCACGCTCATTTTTAATGTAGTCACTGAGTGCCACTCGTGCCTTGCCGCCTACAGGCACGATTCTCGTCTTATTGCCTTTACCGGTAACCCTAATAAAACCTTCATCCAAATCCATATTCTCTAATCGAGCATTACACAGCTCGGACAGCCGCAAACCTGAAGCATAAAACAGTTCCAAAATAGCAAGATCTCGCCGCCCCAGTAGCTTGCCATTATCAATGGATTGCAAGATGTCACCTACCTCCTGTTCATTGAGTGTCTCGGGTAAATGCTGCTCTGCTCTAGGAGGTAAGAGAGGTTCAGCGGGATCAGCATCAATCACATTCAATCCAGCTAAACGGCGAAAAAATATTTTCAAATGCACCATGCTGATACGCAGCGAAGATGCTGACATCCCCCCATCTTTCTGCCCCGATAAGAAAAGGGATAAATCTTCAGTTCCGACATCATTCCAATCTGCGATACTTTTCTTCTCAAGCCATATCACAAGCGCATCTAAGGTTTGGCGCACTGAGAGTTGATAAGCTGTCGATAAACCACGCTCAGTGGCAATATAGAGCAAAAATTGATCAATATGCGATGTTAAGCCCACAACTACTATTGTTTCTCGTAAACGCCCTCATCACGCTTTTCGAGCACGGTAAAGCCAGCTTTTTTTGCATCACTGTAGGAGAGCGGCTTAGTGATTTTGGGAGTATTAACACTACTAATAATCTTTTTGACTGGGTTTTTGCACAGGGGGCAAACTTCCAGTGGGGCCCGGTCAATCGGCCGACGCAATTCGAAGCTTTTGGCACATATGCGACACGACTGCTCCTGATCATCCTTATTCACTGAAATGTATTCGTAGATCGGCATGTTCCGCGTTAGTTAAATGGGAGTCACTCTGTTTGGCTGCTCTAAAACACAGCAAACAGAAAAGGCGCAAGATAGCATTCCTACACGGAAGCTATCTTACGCCAAAAGATTAACACAACTTGGTCAAGCTTACCAGCTCGACTTAGTCACACCGGGAATCATACCGTGCGATGCAAGCTCACGAAATGCAATACGTGAAAGCTTGAAACGACGTAAGAATCCGTGGCGACGACCGGTGTATTCACAACGGTTTACCACACGGGTGGCACTTGAGTCACGTGGGAGCATGCTGAGACCTACGTAGTCTTTCTCTTCCTTGAGCTGCCTGCGCAGATCAGCATACTTAGCGACGGTTGCTTTTTTGCGCTTGTTGCGCGCGATCCATGATTTCTTTGCCATAACGGGGGGCTGGAGATATCCGATCACCCCAACAAATCAAGCCATTTTTAATCAAATTGTCACTTTTCTTGCAGATTTCCTCGGATTGCACGCTTTCAGGTTGCTTAGAGGGCTTCCTCATCGTTAATTGCTGGTGCATGTCAACAACTCCATTTCATTACCAAGACCCCTTTCCGCTTGGCCCCGACACTACAGAATATGAGCAAATCGACACCCAGGGCATCTCCACGGTAGAATGTGATGGCGAAACTATTCTCAAAATTACGCCAGAAGCCATCACCATGCTCTCAAACGAAGCTTCAAAAGCTATCTGCTTCAAACTTCGCACCTCCCACCTCAAACAAGTCGCGGCCATTCTCGATGATCCAGAGGCATCCGACAATGATCGTATGGTCGCTCTCATGTTGCTCAAAAATGCAGAGATTGCCTCACACGGTATTTTACCCGCCTGCCAAGACACAGGCACCGCGATTGTAATGGCAAAAAAAGGTCAGAATGTTCGCACGACGGGCAACGACGCAGAACACATCTCCCATGGCATACACAAGACCTACACCGAGGAAAACTTACGCTATTCCCAAGTTTCACCTTTGAACATGTTTGACGAGGCCAACACGCGCACCAATTTACCGGCACAAATCGATATTTACGCGACTGAGGGTGACGCATTCAAATTCCTCTTCATTGCAAAAGGAGGTGGGTCCGCCAACAAGACCTTCCTCTACCAGGAAACGAAGGCGCTACTGAACCCAACGAGAATGAAAGAATTTTGTGTTGAAAAAATGCGCACTCTAGGAACCTCCGCATGCCCCCCATATCATTTGGCCCTCGTTGTTGGCGGCACCTCAGCAGAAGCCAACCTGAAAACAGTTAAAATGGCATCGACTCGCTACTATGATGATCTGCCAACCGAAGGCAACGAGCACGGCCAGGCATTTCGTGACCTAGACATGGAGCGAGAACTCTTGGCGGCAGCGCGCGAAATTGGCATTGGAGCTCAATTTGGTGGTAAATATTTTGCTCTGGATGTTCGCGTCATTCGCCTTCCACGTCACGGTGCTTCATGCCCAGTCGGCATTGGTGTCTCTTGTTCTGCTGACCGACAAGCCAAAGCCAAAATCACCAAAGAAGGTGTCTTCCTTGAAAAGTTGGAGCCCAATCCTGGCCAGTATATTCCAGAACAATACAAGGATTGGAAATTTAAAGGCGTAGATGTCAACCTTGACGAAAGCATGGATAAGATCCTCGCCACCTTAGATAAGTATCCTGTGACCACGGCCCTATCACTCACAGGCACTATCATTGTTGCACGAGATAGTGCACACGCGCAAATCAAGGAGAAACTGGAGCAAGATGGCGAACTCCCCCAGTATTTAAAAGATCACCCCGTTTATTACGCAGGCCCCGCCAAAACTCCCGAAGGTTACGCCTCTGGGTCATTCGGGCCCACCACCGCTGGGCGCATGGACGGATACGTAGATCTATTCCAAAAACATGGAGGGTCGATGATCATGCTCGCCAAAGGTAATCGCTCCCAACAAGTCACCGATGCATGCAAAGCAAATGGCGGATTTTACCTTGGCTCTGCAGGCGGCCCCGCTGCCCTACTAGCACGTGATCACATCAAAGAGCTCGAAGTTTTGGAATATCCAGAGCTCGGCATGGAGGCTGTCTGGAAAATTCGCGTTGAGAACTTCCCCGCATTCATCCTAGTCGACAACAAAGGAAACGATTTCTTTAACCAGATCAATCAGTGCCCTGTTTGCTAGTGCTCTCGCAATAGGCGCATTCCCTGCAAAATGTTATTCAACCAGGATTATCCTAGGCGCAGGTCAAGCTTCGTGCAAATTATCGCTGAACAACCACCACGAGCGTTGCATAGGCAAAGGCCACGCAAATAAGCCCTATTCCCTCTTTGCGGTTGAGCTTCATACTAGACCACATGAGCGGCACAATGATGATGGTAAGACCCATCATGACCCCTAGGTCTAACCATGCAATCGCCTTGCCGCACACCGGCTTCACTGCCGCAGTGATCCCAATAACCGCCAGTATGTTAAAGATACAAGATCCTATGGCATTACCTGTGATAATGTCACCCTGACGTTTTAGTGCCGCCACAACCGCCGTTGCTAACTCGGGTAATGAAGTTCCCAACGCAAACAAAGTAAGCGAGATGATGACATCCGGTACACCAAAGATCATGGCAATCTGTTCACCGTGAACCACCAGCCAATCAGCCCCGAATACCAAGGCTACTATTCCCAGTAAGATCAGAGCCACATCAACTATAAGACGAGAGCTACCCTTCTTTGCTTGTTCAATCTCCTCCTGCTCGAACTCCTCAAACTGCTTGGCATACTTGGCTTTTCTTGAGAGCAACACGTTAGCTGCAATATAAACCAAAATACCTGATGCCAATACATAGCCCTCCCAGCTTGAGAGTTGCTTATCACTCATCATCACCAAAAAAACAATCGAGCTGCCAACAAGTATAGGTAATTCACGGCGAATCAGTTGCATATGCACAATCACAGGCCTGATGACTGCTGCAACACCAAGTATAAGTGCTATGTTGAAAATATTAGAGCCCACAATGTTACCCAATGCCATATCTGGACTTGTAGTCCCTGCATCAATGTGAAAACCAAGCCAACCCGCTGGAATGGCTATCACTTCAGGTGAGTTGGCTTTCAGACAAACGAGAAGCTCTGGCATACTGGTGCCGAAAGCAACCACAGTAAGGCCTACCACTAAGGGAGAAATCCCTAATCGCAATGCGATTTCGGAGGCACCCTTCACCAGCCATTCAGCTCCAAAGTAGAGCAAAACGAAACCGCCGATAAGCCAGAGAAAATGGATGAGTAATTCCACGGGCAGAAACATGTACACGCTTCGCCGTTAATAAAACTTCAAACTTCCCCGAATTCTGCTTACACACCGCACATGTCTAAGACTCACAAGATCAGCATACTCGCCGGAGACGGCATTGGCCCCGAGGTCATGGACGCTTCCATGCTCGTGCTAGATGCCACTGCTAAGAAGTTTTCCATCACCTTTGAAAAAGACACCCAGCTAGTTGGAGGCGCTGCTATCGACGCTACTGGCAGCCCTCTACCAGATGAGACTATCGCCTCATGTGAGGCATCAGATGCCATCCTCTTTGGCTCGGTAGGTGGCCCCAAATGGGAGAACATGCCACCTGACCAGCAACCAGAACGCGGCGCCTTATTGCCACTGCGTAAGAAGTTCAACTTATTTGCTAACTTACGACCCGGCGTCTGCCTTCCATCGCTGACCCACGCATCCCCTGTTAAAAACGAACTCATCCCCAATGGCTTTGACGTATTATGCGTGCGTGAACTGACTGGAGGCATTTACTTTGGTCAGCCAAAAAGCATCAGCGAAGTTGATGGTGAACTTGTTGCCATTGACACCATGGTCTACAAAAAAAGCGAAATTGAGCGTATCGCCCATATCGCGTTCACTGCCGCCAAAGCTCGTGACAATCGCCTCTGCTCCGTAGACAAAGCCAACGTGCTTCAAAACTCTGTGCTCTGGCGCCAAACCGTAATCGAAATATCCAAGGAATACCCAGAGGTCGAGCTCTCGCACCTCTACGTTGACAACGCTGCCATGCAGCTAATCAAGCAACCTGGTTCCTTCGATGTCATTGTTACAGGCAACCTTTTTGGTGATATTCTATCGGATGAAATGGCAATGATCTCCGGATCACTCGGCATGCTGCCCTCTGCTTCGCTGGGTAACAAAAACGACAACGGCCTCTACTTCGGAATGTATGAACCATCCGGTGGCTCAGCACCCGATATCGCCGGCCAAGGAGTTGCCAACCCCATTGCTCAGATCCTCTCTGCCGCTATGATGCTTCGTTACTCCCTCGGTGAGAATGAAGCCGCAGCTGCCATTGAGGCCGCCGTGGACAAGGTCATCGACCAAGGGTTGCGCACTGGCGATATCTTCACGGGTAAAGAAGGGGAAACCAAAGTTGGCACTGTGGAAATGGCAGAAGCTATCGTGGCTACTCTCTAGCGAAAGCTAAACTACTAGCAAATCAAAATACAATTTCATAGCCCGGTGCCGACATGGTATCGGGCTATTTTTTTCACTACAACGTGAGTCAGAAGTCTTTGCGGACAAACACCCAGCAAGCGATACCAAGAATAAAAACCTCGAAGCCAAGTGAGCTGCCTACAATGTAGGCTATTGAATGGCGGTTATCATAGGCCTCCATGGCTTTCGCTTCACGAAGCTCCCCGGCTGATGGCTGATCTTCAAGAAACGCTGACATCATCGTCATATCTTTGCCTCGCACACTGACTTTCTTCTTCAGCAGGTAAGTCGCATCACGGGTCTTGGGAAGTGGAATACAGACCTTTTTAACAATATCATAAAACCGCTCCATATCAGCATTAGCATCAAGTTTCTGATTCGATATATTTGTCCCCCCTGTTTCGACATCAATACTGATTCCCGCAGCAGGCAACACGTAAGTTGCCTTATACATCAAACTTTCTGTCCATTGCATCGAGAGCGTCACTGCCCATGCTAACAAAGCCACCAAAAGAGAAAACAAGGTCGATTTTGTTAGCACAGCAACCAGCACCGCTACCGAATAAATCAGGCTGAAAACAAAAGTGAGCAGCAGCACCGCCCAAAAGATTTCAAAATTCCACACATCCAGTCTGACCTTATGGGCAATAAAAACGATTACACAGAAAACCAACACCTGAATACCGACAAAGAACAAGCTACCTAAATATTTAACGAGAAAGAGAGTCACCCTACTCATTGGCTTTGATATGGCGATATCGATAGATCCCGTTTTTAGAAAATCAGGGAATACTGGACACACTGAGATGAGTGCCAATACCAAAGCGAACAAGCCCAGCCACCATGGAACAAGATAATCGGTAAAGATCATCATGTAGAAGTAATCGGCGAACATACTGCCCTCGACGATGATATCATTCTTTATCTCATAAGCTCCAAACAGCATCGATATTCCCTCAGGAGTGAAGCCAACTGATGCATACATCAGTGCAATCAACACCGTCAGAAACAATGCAATCCAGAACAACTTCTTAGCCGCCAAGAGACGATATGAGTCCCACAATATGGTAAATACTTGTCTCATTTAAGCGCCTCCCTTCTAGGCAGCTCAGGAGGAGTCGCTCCCTTTTGGCTGCCTCCTACTCCTCCATTGCCAACAGATTCCATAAATAGTTCTTCCAACGATTGGCGCAACTCACGCAGCTCGACAATGGTAACGCTTTCACCCCTTAGTGCATCCAATATAGGTTGAATAGGCTTAGGGTCACTTCCATAAACACTCATCAAGTCCTGACCCGCCCCACGCCTGATCTTAACCCCTTGCTCTTCCAGTCGGCCCAGTAAACCCTCTGATATGGGGCCGCGAGTGGTAAGTTCGTAGCGACGACTCTTTTCGGTAAGCTGAGCAATCGATCCTTGCTCTACAATCTCGCCCTTATCCATAATCGCTACACTATCACAAATCATTTCAAGCTCCCCTAAAAGGTGGCTATTGATAAAAACCGTTCTTCCCTCATCTCGCATACGCTGCAATAAATGACGCATTTCGAGGCGGCCTTGCGGATCAACTCCGTCTGTTGGCTCATCAAGAAAAACAATCTCCGGGTCATTCACAAGAGCTTGAGCCAGCCCAATTCGTTGCTTCATCCCCTTAGAGTATGTTCCCATCTTATGTTTCCCCCAATCCTGCATACCGACCATTTCGAGCAACTGGTCAGCTTTCTTTCCGGCATCGGCATGAGAAATACCAGCCAAACCTGCCACATAGCGAATCACCTCTCCCCCTTTAAGATATTCAGGAAAACGCGCATGCTCGGGCAAGTAACCAATACGAGCCAAGGTAGGCTTATGCCCTATCGGGGCACCTAACATTGTGCCCACACAATGTGTCGGCCGCACAATACTCGTGAGAATTTTTACCAGCGTACTCTTACCGGCTCCGTTGGGGCCTAACAATCCAAAAATACCTCCGCTGGGAACTTGCAATGAAACCCCTCGCAAGGCCTCTACACCCCCACGGTATTTCTTGCTAGTATCTGCGATAGCTATAACCACGTCTGACATTGAGAATATCCAACACCATCACCAGTAAATGGCAAGACCCTAGGCCAAGCAATTTCAATACTCACTATCTATTCAGCTCTACTTGTGACTTCTCCACTGGCTAGCCTAGAGCGCAGCAGTTCACCTTTTTCTACCTCCTTAGCATCCCTGATGATATTGCCACTCTCCCCCATCGTGATTGAGAACCCTCTCGCAAAGGTTGACTCTGGGCCCAATGTCCTAATCAACGAACCTAAATTCTGTAGCCGCTCCTCCTGCTGACGCAGACCGTTTCTAACCACCCTATCGAGCGAGGCCTTAGTATGAGATAAGGTTTCACTTTTACGTTCCATTGCTTTTTCCGGATGATTAGCAGCATGTAGTGTCGCGAGTTGTTTAAGCCTACCTAGTAAATCATCAACTCCGCCCTCCGACGCGTCCTTAAGATCCTGACGTGCTCGGTCTAATGTTTGAATGGGCTCACGTAATGCTTGCTCTGAATCTCGTGGCATCAGAGCCCTACGTGCTGACTGTAGAATGGCTGCGTCGTGCTTCAATCGTCCCTGCATCGCTCGGTTCAAGGCATCCCCTTGGCTCTTAACCTGTAGCTGTAGCTCACCCGCGTCAGGCACTACCAGCTCGATAGCTGCACTGGGCGTCGGTGCCCGAACGTCAGCTGCAAAATCCGAAATCGTAAAATCAATCTCATGACCAACTGCAGACACCACAGGAATCGGACAAGCGTGAATAGCCCGTGCAACGATTTCCTCGTTGAAATTCCATAAGTCTTCCAGTGAGCCTCCTCCTCGCCCAGTGATAATGACATCCACCTTTGGCAAACCATAACGCTCTGGTTCAGAGAGCTGCTCAATTGCCTCAGCAATATTTCGCTCAGCCCCCTTACCTTGAACCGTAACAGGATACAAAACTGGCTGCACCCAAGGAGCTCGCCGCGTCATGACATTGAGCATATCTTGCAATGCCGCACCTGTAGGCGAAGTAACCAGCCCTACAGTCAGAGGAAAGCTAGGCAGTGGTTTTTTAGTAGATGCATCAAATAAGCCTTCCGAGTTAAGCTTGGCCTTCAACGCCTCAAACCTCGCCTGAAGATCGCCCATACCTGCATCCTCGACCTGCTTGACGATCAGCTGCATTTGTCCACGCGCTTCATAGACCGAGACCTCACCCTTCACCCTCACTTGCATACCATCCTCAGGCTGAGCCTTTGCCTTGGCTGCTGAGCCACGGAAAAGCACACACGAAATTTGAGCTCCTTCGTCTTTGAGGCTGAAATAGCAATGACCGCTAGCTTGCCTGCGTAAATTACTAATCTCACCTTCCACCCATATCTCACCGATCTCGATTTCGAGTAGGTTTTTCATCCGCCTGACGAGGCGTGTAACGCTGAGAGCTTCTGGCACGCCGCTACACTCCCCTGTGAGTCTGATTCTGGCAATATGAAACTCTTGCGACTTGACTCTTTGCCTTTGATTCCTAGTCTCCACCAGCCATGGCAGAACGTACCCATACCGACCCAGAAAAAATGGAGAAAATCGTATCCCTTTGTAAGAGCAAGGGCTTCATTTACCAATCAGGAGAACTCTATGGCGGCCTCAATGGTTGCTGGGACTACGGCCCATTGGGTGCTGAGCTCAAACGCAACCTGAAAGATTACTGGTGGCGTAAGAACGTTCAAGAGCGTGATGACATTGTCGGCATGGATGGATCCATCCTCACACACCAAGCCGTCTTAACCGCTTCTGGTCACGTCGGAGGGTTTTCTGACCCTATGGTTGACTGTAAGCTATGTAAAAAACGCTACCGCGCTGACCAATTGGATGACGTCCCAATGTGCGAGGCTAAAAAACAACTCCCCAAAGGTGAAGATAAGCAATGTGAGCTCACCGAGCCAAAAGAGTTCAACCTCATGTTTCAAACCAAGATGGGCGCCTCTGCAGATGACGATGATCCCAACGCAGTCGCATACCTCCGTCCAGAAACCGCGCAAACGATTTTCGTGCAGTATAAAAACGTCTTGGATTCAACACGTCAAAAAATCCCCTTCGGCATCGCACAGATCGGTAAAGCGTTTCGTAATGAGATCAACCCACGCAACTTCACTTTCCGCTCACGCGAATTTGAACAGATGGAAATTGAATACTTCTGCCATCCAGATGACGGCATGAAGCTCACCGATGAGTGGCTCGAAAAGCGCCTCAAATTTTATGAAGAAATCGGCGTTCCTCGGGAAAAGCTACATATACTCGATGTTCCCGATGGTGAACGCGCTCACTATTCCAAGAAAACATACGACATCGAATACGAATTCCCCTTTGGCATCCAAGAACTTGAGGGAGTTGCTTACCGGACTGATTATGACATTAGTAAGCACCAAGAGCACTCAGGCAAGACACTTGAGTATTTCAACCCAGAGACCAAAGAAAAATTCATCCCTCACGTGGTGGAGCCCTCGGCAGGTTGTGACCGCACCGTATTAGCGATACTCTGCGAAGCTTATGATGAGGAAGATCTCACCAAAGAAGGAGGAAAAGCAGATGTCCGCAAGGTCATGCGCCTTAAACCATGCATAGCTCCGATCAAGGTCGCCGTGTTACCACTGCTTAAAAACAAACCTGAATTGGTAGCCAAGGCAAAAGAAATCAAAATCCTTCTTCAGCCACACATGAACGTATTTTACGATGAGGCTGCTGCTATCGGCCGGCGCTACCGGCGCCAAGATGAAGTCGGCACCCCCTTCTGTGTAGCAATTGACTTCCAAACCCTCGGCGAGGAAGGCGAAAACGGCGAGGACCTCACCGACACCGTCACGATACGTCACCGAGACAGCATGGCCCAGGAGCGCATGCCTATTAGCGAGCTTCTGCCGTGGCTTCTTGAGCACATTGTCTAGATAGCCTGTTCAATTGCGATGATCACATCTGAGCTACTGTAGGCTCTCATTAAATATGAAACACCAGATCATCGCCGCTGGAAAACCTGCCCTGGCCTATGCAAAAACCGGTGTTGCCGAATATTTAAAACGACTGACGCGATACGGCACATACGAACTTCAGCACATTAAGGATGGCACCAGTGAGGATGTCTCTGAGCGTCTACATATAGCGAGCAAAGGAACTTTAAGAATCGTCCTAGATGAGCGCGGTGAAAAATTGACAACCTCTGAGCTAACATCCCGATTACAAGATTGGGAAATGCGTGGAATGAAACGTGCTAGTTACCTAATAGGTGCATCTGACGGCCATACCGAATCTTTACGCAGCGAAGCCGACATGATCTGGGCGCTATCCCCACTAACCCTGCAGCACGAGCTTGCATTGCTTGTGCTACTAGAACAGCTTTACCGCGTCGCTACTATTCAGCGCGGTGAGCCTTACCACCGTTAATCTCACAAGCACCTCCAGACCACGCCTCTAACGCTGATCAAGAATGCTGAGTGCTCCAGCCCCTTCAGGCCCAGTAGGTCGATTCCATGGCATGTAGCTCTCATCCGACTCAGGCCCGACAGGTCTTCTGGCAGACTCGGTATTCTCAGCACATGAAAATAATGGAAGAAATGCCGCCAAGGATAATACGTAAATGATCTTGCTCATGTTTTTGATATTAAACCTTCATAATCGCGTATCAAGCGATATTTATCAGAGGATCGTAATCATTGAACATCTTCAGTAATCTCACTGTTTCAAATTTAACTTAATCACTCATTTATGTCTTTTGCGTCTCGCTTCCCCTTTCCTCCGAACAATCCAGAAGATGCAGGGCCAAGTTACAATTCAAGATTGTATGAACGCTTCGAGGGCTTGCTACCCATCGTTACTTACTCCGTCATCCTCTGGTGCACGGTTGTCTATTTCTTAATCAACAAAGATGGGGCTGGCAGTGTTGCCAGCTACAAAATCGCTCATTTCCTTGGCAGCACTACATATAAAGATCTTTGCGAAGGTCGTTGGTGGGGACTTATCGCTTCCGCATGTGTGCACGTAGATCTCTGGCATATCGTGTTCAACATGCTATGGCTTTTACGGCTTGGCCCACTCATGGAGCGTGGGTTAGGAAGCTTTAAAACGATTATTTTCTTTATCTCAGCAGCTTTCGTCAGCTCAACCTTACAGCTCCTCATTGGCGGGGCCGGCATAGGTTTCTCAGGGGTCGTCTATGCCTTGGGAGGATTTATGTGGGCTGCGTGGCCGCGCTACACAGGTTTCCTCGAGGGTTTCAACGGCACTAGCCTCCGCTGGCTTCTCATCTGGCAAGCCTTCTGTTTGGTCTTATCCTGGGGAGGCATGATGCACATCGCAAACACGGCTCATATTTCAGGCCTAGTCTTTGGTTTTCTCGTAGGTCTTTGGGCATGCCGAGGGACAAAACGTGGCTGGGGTTGGCTAACCGCTAGCACCCTTATGTTGCTTGGCTGTGTGTTTTTCTGTGCCCTTACAGCATTCTCACATTAGGGAGATAATATACTCAATCGACTTCGATCATCTGCTTGAGTGAAGTTGCTAATAAATAGCACTTGATCCTATCTGCAGGCACTCCGGTGATACGATGCATAGCTGATCGGTAAGTATGTAGCTGAGAGGCATACTTTTGCTTCAGTGACTCCTTCGCCTCATTTTCATCCGTCTTAAAATCAATAATCGATATCGAGCTGGGTTTTCCGTCATCCATCATAATCACGGCACGATCAATAACTCCACTGACCCAGTGATCATTCTCCTGAGTTTCAATGGGCTGTTCTCTCAATAGCTGGCATTCACTTTCAGGACGTTCAAAGTGCTGGCGTATTTCAGACACCTGCAAACATTCAGCAACCACCTGTGCATGCTTTCTGTCTGCCCACTCTGGCAAGTCATCAAGCCAGGTAACGTGCTCAAATTGCCTATGAACTTGATCCCCAAAATGGGCACCCTTGCTGCGGCGGAGCAGATCACCCGCTTGATATGCCTTGGCCTCACTCGCTAACTTACGAGACATGCGAGCAGATGGCTCACGAAGCTTCACAACATCTTTAGTCAATTCAACTTTATCAGGCTCATCGACATCATCATATTGCAGCCAATCCCCAGACTGGTAGAGCACCTTACACTTCACTTGTTCGATTTCTAGATCACGCCCTCCATGCGCTGCCGTTGCCTCCCTGACCCAGTCATTATATTTCGCCTTAGGTTCCCAATTCGCTTTCACAGGATCAAGGATACAATAGGTAGCTTTCTTCGCCCGCGTGAGAGCTACATAAAGATTACAAAACCTCTCATAACATTGATCCTCGGCCCAAGTATCAACCATCTGGGAAAGCCCTTTGTCTGCATCACAGATTTCCTGCTTAGGTTTTTTCAGCACATATTCAACAGCACCCAAATCTCCCTTACGCTCTAGAGCGTCTACCCGATTCATGCTGGTGAACTGATCTTTGCTCTCCAACTCAGGTAGAATCACCATATCAAAGCCTAGCCCCTTGCATTTATGAATTGTCATCACTTGGATCATGCCGTCATGGCTTGTCTCTTTAATCGATCGATTCTCAAGTAGCTGCACCCACTCATTCAAACTCCCTCCTCTGCTCGAAAAATCAGCTGCAGCAGCTTGAATTTCATCTAACCGTGAGTTCCCGTAATCAGAAATCGACGTGGACTGCCTCAACCTTGCCGTAAGTTCACCAACGAGATTTTGAACCCCTTTTTGTGCTAATTCGTTGGTAAGCCACTGCCATTGTATCTGCCGATCATCGCTACTACACAAGTCAACCAATATCGCGCCAAGAGGACTGCAGCCAACATGAATATAACCAAATAGATGCTTTGGATTCCTCAACCAGCGGAACAGGTCAAGCATAACGGATCCAATCGGCCCATCAGCAAGATGTGTCTCCGACTCAGAAGCAACAGCCAATCCATGGGGGTCTTCACGCAGATAGCGAACGATTTCTGTAACTTGCGAATTTTTACTGACCAGAATCGCACAACTCATGCCACGTTCAAGGGGCTTCACCTTTTCAATCAAAGCCGCCATACAGCTATAACGTGCCTCTTTTAGCTCATTAGGCGAGGTTGCCGCCAAATCGACATCTGTCTCTACCACCATCGCATGACCCGGCCCGTCAGAATGAGGCGCATGCTCATGATACAGCCATCGTTCAACCGCTGCAGGAGGAAAGATTGCCTTCCACTTTGGATCGGAGAGATCACACACGGAATTAGCAAGATCAAGAACAGGCTGAGTCGATCTGAATGAAAGATCCATATCCCAATCTGCAAGTCGACCTCCGTAGTAGTTTTTAAGCTCATTGAATAAGCGAGGTTCACCACCCCGCCAGCCATAAATGCTTTGCTTACCATCTCCAACAATGAAGACGGAACGCCGCTGCTCGGCATCCTGCATGATCTCATCAATCAAGTTGTGGATCGCTTGCCACTGTGGCCTTGAAGTATCCTGAAATTCATCGAGTAGCCAATGGTCGTATCTCGCATCGAGACGAAAATCGATAAGGTTACGATCCTCTCCATCCCATATCTGCATCGCTCCCTCACCGGCTAACAACATCGTAAGATCTGAAAAGCAGAGCTTGCCACGATTGCGCACATGTTCGCGGTAACGCTCCTCATAGGCCGACACCAGTGCATAGAGCCCTTGAGTGCGCTTCATCCTTATTTCGATTTCGGAACGCAGATAACTGCCCAATAGGTTTGTCATCACTGCGCCTATTGCTGGCGATACCTCATACTTGTTTTTCTCCTCAATTTTACCACCTCGTTGGTATTGATCCCACAGAGGCATGGCACGCTTGAATTGAGTATTATACGTAAATGGCACCCCAGGCTGATATTGCTCCAATAAATCACACACTTTGTGCCAACCTTTCATATAAGTTGTGTGAGGCGTATGCGGTTTCCCCATCAATTGCCGCAGTTCTTGGGCCAATCCTTTAATATCCCCCGCTGGATAAGGACACCCATCTGGCCAAAGCCCGCCCTCACTACCCCAGCAATGGGCGTCGGGATTAGCTAGCCAGCGGTTCTGATGCATTTGGATGAAATCGTCCAGGGTCTTACACAAGCGATTCTCCTGCTCACCCCATGTGGCCTGTTTAAATGATTGAATAAAACCATCTCGCTCTTGTTTTCGGGTTTTACGATGTGAGAAAATAACCTTCATCACCGCCATACGCTCAGCGGATATCGCAGCATCTTCCATCAATTCGAAACCACTCAAACCAAGCTCGAGGTGAAAATTGCGCACAATACGCACGAAATAACTGTCCAGTGTAGATAGTGCCAAGCGATCTAGCACATTGATGAGCTCCGCCAGTTTCTGCTGAAAAAAATCAGCATTCATTTCTGGAAGTTCGGCCACGTCCCCTTTAGCAAGCGCAGGAATAACATCCGTACCGAAAATCACTTTTTTCAACTCCGCCGCGAGCTCGCACGCTTTAGCATCACACGATGCTCCTTCAGCAAGCCTTGTCATAATGCGACCAGTAAATTCGCCCGCGGCCTTGCGGGTGAAGGTTAGCGCGATAATTTTCTCAGGCTTCTCTCCAAGAATCAATAACGCAAGAAAGCGATTAGCCAGCTGGAAAGTTTTACCACTGCCGGCTGACGCGCGGATCATCGTGCTTTGAATTGTAGCTGCCATCTATCGTTATTCAACTGCCCTCATGCCACCCTGACAAGTTTACAGTTCCACCAAAACCCAATTAGGGGTAGATATGGTCATGCTGGCTGCATTTAAACTCTATGGTATAGGGCACACGGGGGCACTCATATGCCTAGCGGCGGTGAGTATATTGATGATTTTGCGCTGCCGAAAAGACGCTCACTCAGCTCACGCCAAGTCATCCTTGCTATTGCTCACCTTCTGCTGCTTTGCCGCTTACCCAATCAATCAAGCGGCATGGGAATCAGCCGGAGGGGCAATCACCCTCGATGCGGTTATCCCTCTGCACCTTTGTGACATTGCTGCTTTTTTGTGTGGCTTTGCATTGATCACCAGACGCGCGTTGTTATGCGAGCTTGCATATTTCTGGGGGCTAGCCGGCACGCTCCAAGGCTTGCTCACACCCAATTTACCCTACGATTTCCCGCATCCCGTTTTTATCGCATTTTTCCTGCAACATGGAGTTGTCGTCATCACCGCACTTCTACTCCCACTTGGTCTTGGTTGGCGGCCACGTTCAGGAGCTTGGTATAAGTCTTTCGCTTGGCTCCTCGGCTATGCAGTTATCGCGTTCTTTGCCAATATGGCTCTAAACACTAATTTTGGCTTCCTTATGCAAAAGCCCAGCGAAGCCAGCCTCATCGACCTCATGCCTCCTTGGCCCTTCTATATTTTATTGATGATCTGCATTGCAGGCTTAATGTTCTACCTGCTTGGACTGCCCTTCAGAAAATCATGCCAAAAATAGGTCGTGCGTTTCACCTCATTTTTGATTTATCTATTCATAGGCAATTCAGCCCAACCACTTTAACCAGACTACTTCATCACCAATCCCATGCCAAACGATTCCAAAGACGCCCCTCAAAAAAGAAAACGTGTCAACGTGCGCCGCCCTGACGTCATGGCTCTCGTTCAAGAGCAGGTAGAGCAACACTACAGATCCTCGATTGTTGAAAAGATCAAATCACACGGTGGAGAAATCACCGTTGGCAATACAAGCATACGCTTAGCCAAACAGTTTGGCTTCTGCTACGGCGTCGAGCGCGCAATCGATTTAGCTTATGCCACACGCAAAGTTTTCCCAGATCAACGCATTTTCCTCATCGGTGAAATCATTCATAACCCTGAGGTAAATAAACAACTTAGTGACATGGGTATTATCTCACTGCCATGGAAGCAAATGAGCAAGGAATATGATGACCTTACTGACGAAGACGTCGTCATCGTTCCTGCTTTTGGTGCCCCGACTACCTTCATGGACAGACTGGGAGAAATCGGCTGTCACGTTGTTGATACAACTTGTGGCGACGTGATGAAAGTCTGGCGCCGCGTTCGCGACTACGCCAAAAACGAGGTAACATCGATCATCCATGGAAAAGCAGGTCATGAAGAAACCAGAGCCACGGCATCAAGGGCTCTTGGCAAAGATAAAAACGGGCAATACTTAATTATTCTCACACTCGCTGATGCTGAATATGTCTGTGACTACATCCGTGGTAGTGGCAATAGCAAAGCATTCATGGAGAAATTTGCCAATGCCCACTCCGATGGATTTGATCCTGACAAGCACCTCACGCGTGTGGGTGTAGCCAATCAAACCACCATGCTCCAAAGTGAAACCGAGGCACTTCAGGAAAAATTCAAAGAAGCTATTCTCGATCGTGATGGCAACACCGAGAGCTATCATGTGTTTGACACAATTTGCGGTGCGACCCAAGAGCGCCAAAACGCACTTTTTACTATGCTTGAAAAAGTCGACCAGAAGCCAATGGACGTATTGCTAGTAGTAGGAGGTTACAATAGCTCAAACACAACCCACCTCGCTGAAATCGGAGAGAAAAACCTACCCACATTTTTCATCAGAAATGCAAAGTGTATCAAGTCGCTAGAGACCGTAATTCACTACGATATTGATCACAACAAAGAGGTCGAGAGCAGTTATCAGGATATACTTTCTAATAACAAACCCGTTGTCATTGGCGTTACGGCTGGGGCTTCATGCCCTAATAACCTTATTGAATCTACGATCATTAGAATGATGGAGTTGAGAGGCATCGATAAAGCGAGTCTCGAAGCGATCGACTAGGCTTGCTATCTGTTGTTTTTCTTAACCAGCTCGATGTGCTGACCAACCCGTCTAGCCTCATCGGTCTGCCCCAGATTAATAAGTGCCTGCTGGATGCCAACGAGAGAAGCCATGTTATGCGGATACCTCTGCAGACCTTGATAATAAGCCTCGTATGCATTAGCATGGCGGCCAACACTATGGTAGTAATCCCCAATTCGATTTTCCATCGCTGACAACACCAAGGGGGGCATCATTAATGAGGGAACACCTTGCTTATCCCTCGCCGACATGAAGTGATTGAGCGCCGTAGATCTTGTGCCCTCGTCACCAGCGGCGGCAATGAGACCCGCAAGCTCGGTGTCATAGACCGCTAAGCTGCTACCGGCATTAAAGTAGTGGGTGAAATCAGCCGACATCATCGCGCCATCGACGACCCTTGCTAACTTCTTAATCAAGCCTCTCAATGTGCTATTTCTCATCACTGCGGCATCCTCAAGCATCTGCTCATGAATTGCCTTACGACTGCCAATGTAGGCGGCAAGTGCCTCAATATAAACACCGGCAAGAGTGGGAAATACTGGATGATTCACAAAATCACCAATCTCTTCTTTCGGAGGCAGGGACTCCAGTGCCTTTAATAAATTGGCACCAGTATCAGTGCCCAAGTAGAGTCGCGCCGGCAGATGATAGGCTCGCCACAAAATGATCTGATTCCCGGCCGACCTGGGTCGAGAAGAGTCTAGCTTTAGTCCCCGCAAATGCATTGCCACCTTCATTGCCCCTGTGAAATCATCTCTCTGAAAAAGCGTATTCGCCAGATAACATTGGGACTTCACATACCCCTCGCAATCATTCAGACCAACCCCTTGATCCTGCATCCATTCCTCATACAATTTAATAGCCCGCCTGAATGCTCGCTCAGCTAACAAATAATTACCTGCACGCCACTCGAAGTGGCCAAGAGCGTGCTGCCAACTCGGCACATCGGGGCAATTCTTGGCAAGGTAACGAGCATGCGGAAGGATTTCTTTTTTAATATCCACCACACTGAAAGGAGCCTCGGCATTGATCATCAACCAAAACCCCATCACCATCCAGTTATCAGGATAATTGTCCATTAATCGCTGAGCTTCCCTCAAAGCATCTAATCTACTTTGTGATGGTTCATTCGCTACATTGTAGCCTCCTCGATTAAGGAATAATGTGATCAGCTTCGCTTGAATACAATCAGCGTCGTCCTTGGTCACTTGCAGAAACATATCACCAGCACTTTGAGGATTTTGCGAAACGAGTGCGGCAACAGCATCTGCGAAACCTCTTTCCGCAGTTGAAAAACGCCCCGCCTTGCCCTGCGCTAGTCGACTCTTATCAGCATCGGATATATCCAGCATCTTCAATACAGCAGCTCCACGACAATCTGCATATTCATTGAAAGGCTGTATCAACGCCATAGTCACTCCAGCATAAGCCATCAGACAATCCGGATCTATTACCAAAGCTGCGGCAAAATGACGATATGCTTCAAAGTTCCACTGAGCATGTATTAGGGCGAAACCTTGCCTCACATGTTTACGTGCCTTAGCTGATGAACTAGTTATGCGCATCTGCACACCACTCATCGACTTCATCATCTTTGGCGGCCCCAACTCAGAAACACGCGGGTGCACTACACTAGCCATATCAAAAGGCCCCGTTGCTGAATCCGTTGCTGAATCCATTACCGAATCTGCACCGGAAACTACTCCGGTGGAGGAAGGCTCACAAGAACCCACCTCCATAAGCACCACCATAAAAAATGCTGTAACCAATTTAGCACCTGTGCCGCACATGTCCCGATGTTGACGCGAAAACAAAACTTCACCAGTGGAAAAAAAGCAAGATTACCACATAATGCCTATACCCTCCAGTATTGCTCCCTCTCACATTTTTATTGTCATGTAAAAATCGCGCATTGAAAGATCCTCCAAACCTGCTTGATTGATGCCAGATATGTCTAATAGTTTTGGTCATTTATTTCGTATTTCGACATGGGGTGAATCCCATGGTGGTGGGGTTGGGGTCGTTATCGACGGCTGCCCACCCTGCATAGCTATAAGCGAAGAAGAAATTCAGGTTGAATTAGATCGACGCCGACCCGGTCAAAGCGAAATTGTCACACCTCGTAAAGAGAGCGACACCTGTGAAATCCTCTCTGGGGTTTTTGAGGGGCAAACCTTAGGCACACCCATTGCCATCCTCGTCAGAAACAAGGACCAAAGACCTTCATCTTACAACGAGATGAAGGACAAATACCGCCCATCTCATGCGGATTTCACCTACGATGCTAAATATGGGACTCGAGCATGGCATGGCGGAGGTAGAGCCTCCGCGCGTGAGACGATCGGCCGAGTGGCTGCAGCTGCTATCGCCAAAAAAGTACTACAGAGCCTCTTTCCCGATATTGAAATCCTTGCCTGGGTTGACTCGATCAAAGACATCAAGGCTGATGTCGATTCGGGCACAGTTACCTCTGAGACGATCGAATCAAACATTGTCAGAACAGGTGACCCAGAGGTTGTGGAGCCAATGATCGAGCTTATTAAGGAAACAAGGTCTGCGGGCAACTCCGTAGGCGGCGTTGTTGAATGCGTCGTGCGCAATGCTCCGGTAGGTTTAGGCAATCCTGTATTTGGCAAACTCGAAGCATCACTTGCACAAGCTATGCTAAGTATACCAGCTACCAAGGGTTTTGAAATTGGGTCTGGGTTTGATGGCACGCAATTGACAGGTGCTGAACACAACGATGCTTTCTACATGGAAGGTGAGACCATACGCACAGAAACCAACCACTCAGGCGGCGTTCAAGGCGGCATAAGCAATGGCGAAAACATCATTTTCCGAACAGCATTCAAACCAACGGCTACCATTATGAAGGAGCAAAAAACGGTGACCACTGAGAGCGAGGACACCGAACTCAAAGGCCGAGGACGTCACGATGCCTGTGTATTGCCGCGCGCCGTGCCTATTGTTGAGGCTATGACTGCTCTTGTTCTGTGTGACCACGCACTTCAGCACAAAGCCCAGTGTAATACATAGCAACACACAAGTGATGGATATTTTAGACCTAGGGGCATCAGGTACTATCTGCTTAGTTCTGCTTCTCCTCGCACTTGTTGGTTTTTTTAAGGGTTTTATCCGGATGTTGCTGGGCATCCTATGCCTAGTCGCCGCTGGTTATTCCGGATATTGGACACATGTCAATGCCCTTGAGCTTTTCGGCATACCAGCATCCCAATCGCCTACTTGGCTACCGTGGTTCATAAGCATAGCCTCCGGCTTGATCACCTACGCTACCAGCCATTACCTCTGTAATTTCGTCATCGACCCTTTCAACACATCAAAAACGGGTCGCCGCATTGGCTTTGGCATGCCCGCTGCTCTGATTACCCTATGCATCGGAATTGTAACCATTTGGCTGTTATTGGCAGCGATTCGCTTTGGTGGTTCAGTCGCTGAGCTTGAGCAATTCCGGCTCTCTGTTGAAGGTGAAGATCGCCAATCTTCGGTACAGGTGAACACCAAACAATTATCAATACCAATCTTAATCAAAGCCAAAAACATGGTCGACACCAGCACCGGTGGTGCCTGGCATCTGCGCAAAGATCCATTTTATACCCCCGGCAAAATCACTCTTTGCAAAGTGTTGATACTTTACCATCACGCCCCTTCAAAGACCAAGATGCTAAAAACGCCAAGCCTCGTGGCGCTACTCAATCACCCCACCTTCCTAGAAATTGCCCACCAGCAAGATGTCAAACGCGCCACTATATCACAACAAGTGAGTAAGCTTTATTCTTCTCAACGTGTTACCTCGGCCCTGTCTAATAAAGAGTTCCTTGATCTAGTTGTAAATCTAGACACTTCAGCATTGATAATCGAAGCCTCTTAATGCATGGCAGCTTAGTCAATCTTCGCTGATTACGTAGATTTTTATCGAATAGCACCACTTGCATAATCTGCTGAATTATATATAGCAAAAGCGTGATATTGCATTTTCACTTGCTGTCACATTCTCCTGACAAACCTATAAACAATAATATGAAGAAGAAATTAATTATAACATCTGCTACTGCAATCATCATCGCTTCATCAGCCCTAGCAGGCCCGATGAGCGTCGAACTAGAACCAGCGGCAGACACCCCCACCAAAAATGCATTTGAGAGCGCCCGCCGGCCTATCTCTAACCCAACTCTCTTTGACCTCGCCGTGCCACGCACTGCATTGCACGCTATTTATATGCATCACAAATTCCCGTCTAAAATTAATTCAGCTGCGGGAAAGCTCGATATGGGTGGTGACCTCAACCTTTACGCGCTCGGCTTTGAGTATGCAATCAACGAGAGATTTTCAATTGTTGGACTCAAGGATGGTTACGTTGATTTTAATCCTGACAACACCTTTACTGCTGAAGAAGGGTTTGCCAATATTGCTGCCGGTGTGAAATATGCCTTCATCTACTCACCTGAAAGCCAATACGCCATGTCAGGCTCAGCTATTTTAGAGCTACCCCTAGGTGACGAAGAAATTTTCCAAGGCGAAGGTGACGGATCCATCAATCTATCACTGCAGAGTCTCAAACTAGTAAACCAATGGCAGTTCTCAAGTTCACTAGGATGTCAGATTCCTTTCGACAGTTCCTTTTCCACCAACGCCTGGGCAAGTGCCCACGTTAGCTATGAGCTGAACCGATGGTTTATCCCACTTCTTGAGGTTAACTACTTCCGCGTTCTGGACAATGGTGATGGCGCGTCTCGCTATCCAGATCAAGCAGCCGGTGGTGTTGCTGCAGTTGCCGAGTTCGAAGGCGCAGACCTGCTCAACTGGGGTGCTGCCAATAGTGATGGTGCTGACTACGCAACGGTAGCCGTTGGTTTTCGCAGCCGTCTTACCGGTCAGCTTGATTTGGGCGTAGCCTACGAATTACCACTTACTAATGAAGAGGATAACATCACCGAGAGCCGCTTAACCGTCGATCTCTTCTACACATTCTAAATATCAGAGTTGTCGTTCAAAAACACCTCTAACTACGAAGGAGTATCTCAACATGAGATACTCCTTTTTCTATAAGTCGCTGGCTGAGCTCACGCTCTAAGTTAGAAACAGCAACCCGGATAAATATTTGATGCAGTAAATTATTCTGCAGTCATAAGCTCAGCGAGCTTAGCACGTGATACAGGCTCTTTAACATCCTGCCACTGGGCTCGGTATTTGGCTGCATCTTCTACTGTAACAGCAGCTGCGGTGTTGCCAAAAGATTGGCGCACAAAAGTCATCACGTCAGCTAACTTTTGATCATCAGGGTATGCCAATTCGAGAGCTGCCATCATTCCTAGGTATTCAGCGCCTTCTTTTTTAATCCCTTTAAGAATCACCAGAGCCAACACGGAGGGGTCACCATTTACGATTTTGGAGCCTACTAGCGAAGGTGCCATTTTTTTGTCTCCCAAAGGAAGACCTTGGCCGTCGGCATTGTGGCAAGCACTACATGTCATGTATGCCATCTTACCAGCTGCCTCGTCTGCTTGGGCAGTTAAGGACAAGAGGCTGGCGATTGTAGGGACGAGGAGTAATTTTAGCTTCATAATCTTTTCTGTATCTTGGTTGTGGGTAATTTTATTGATCTATCGAGAATTAATATCAATTACGTTGGGAATATTGCATAGGACTCATTGAAATCCAGTCCAATTCACTGAATTTTATCAGCTAGCTCTCCTACACAGGCACATTATCAAGAAATCATGCCCTTGATGAGTAGATTTAAGCAATCTAGCGCAATCAATCGTTGATGTTGGGGCACTATTTCGCATAGGTTTTTGCGGGGTCGTAATATGATCCCGCTACGACTATGCCCATTTCAGATTACATCGTCACCATTGGACTCGAGGTTCATTGCCAAATTAAGTCAAACAGCAAGATGTTCTGTGGCTGTGCAACAAGTTTTGGCGATGAGCCCAACAGCAATATTTGCCCAGTCTGCCTTGGCTTGCCCGGTGCCTTGCCTGTTCTGAACCGCCACGCGATTGAGCAAACTATCTTGGCTGGCATGATGTTGGGCTGCAGCACGCCAAAAATATCAAAGTGGGATCGTAAAAACTACTTCTATCCTGATATGCCTAAAAACTATCAGCTCACTCAATTTGACCTTCCTCTCTGTATGGGAGGCGGAGTGCCACTCTATGATTTAGCCTACCCTAAAGAAATTCAAAGCAATATCCCAACCCCTGGCAAGGTGGTTAAACTCACTAGGATCCACCTGGAGGAAGATGTTGCCAAATCGACTCATCACAGCAACAACTCGACGATTGATTTCAACCGTGCGGGCACTCCTCTGATGGAGATTGTCTCAGACCCAGATATCGAAACACCCGAACAAGCTTACGCTTATCTCAAATCGCTTCAGCAAATCCTTATCTACGGTGGAATTTCAGATGCTGACATGGAAAAAGGCCAGATGCGATGTGATGTGAATGTATCACTGCGGCCACATGGACAAGAGGAACTCGGTGAAAAAGTAGAATTAAAAAACCTCAACTCTATCTCAGCCGTCCGGAATTCTCTCTATTACGAAATCGACCGCCAAGCAGAAGAACTCGACGCTGGTATTGCACAAATTCAATCAACGCGTCGCTGGGACTCTGATGTCGAGGAAACTCAAATGATGCGCACCAAGGAAGACGCTCATGATTACCGCTATTTCCCAGAGCCTGATCTTCTGCCTATCAAGACATGCAAGCTCGTTGAGAAAATGCGTCCTCACGTGCCTGAATTACCACATGACAAGCGCGATCGGTTTGAAAAAGATTTTGGTCTCAGCCCATATGATGCAGGCGTTCTCACCAGTGACCAGCAACTCGCTAACTATTTCGAAGCTGCAGCCAAAGATCCAAAGCTAGGAAAAAAAGTAGCCAACTGGATCACCAATAGCGTTCTCGCTAAGCTCAATGAAAGCAACGGCAGCATCACTCAATGTCCCCTACCAGCACAACACATCCTTGAGCTTGTTAAGCTCGTCGACACAGGAACCATCTCAAACAACCAAGCAAGAGAGGTGTTTGCCAAATTATGGGAAAACCCAGATATTGAGCCTGCAGATCAAGCAAAAGCAATGGGTTTCGAGCCTGCCGACACCGATGCTATCGAATCTATCATCGATGAGGTTATCTCCGCAAACCCCGAAAAGGTTGCAGAAATCAAAGCTGGCAACGAAAAACTTCTGAACTTCCTCACCGGACAGGTCATGAAAGCATCTAAGGGTAAAGCAAACCCCAAGATGGTCACTGACAGCCTAAGGAGCAAAGTTCTATGAAGGCTCTCCGTTATCTAGTTTGGTTGCTTCTCTCATCGTCTATTCACGCTGGTGTTTATGGTGAGCTTGAATTTGGTGATGATCGTGAAGCAGTCACCCAAAAACTAGGCAAAAGCCAGCTGGTCGAGCAAACTGTCGATAACACCTATACCGCAAGAACTGGACTGAATGGCATTTATAAGTGCAAAACTGATATTTCTGGTTTGGCATGCCGGCTCTATTTTAACTGGGACGAAAAAGGCGAGCTGAATGAAATCACCTTAAGGTCAGACAGCCTCGATGCAGACCTCTATAAAACGGAACTCAAAGGTGCCTGGACTGATGCTGGGGCCTTATTTTCCCGTGTATACAATGAACCCAAACAGCAAGCCTCCTACCCTCCTCTGAGCTCATTCAAGGAGCATAAAATGATGGTGACACATGTGTGGGGAAATAATAATGGGACCTCTACCCTGATGGGCACAGGCATGGATAAAAATCAGTGCTTTCTTTTCATCCGTTTCCTTCCAACACAGACTGATCTCATTCCCCAAGAATAGTTCGGGGGCGATCGGCATGGCAGCAACAAACATCTAGGCCTACCTAAGTGCGCTCTTCACTAACTGCCCAGGGGCAGTAATTCATTGTATCGCTCTACCGCAAGAGCCTTGCCCGTCTCTTCATCCACATCCAGAACTAAACCACAAAGCCGGACTTGCCCCTTGGCCACTGGAAAGCGTGTTGGCATACCTGTTTTGAACCTCCACACAACTGATTCAACGCTGCGACCCAGCACCGACCTTTCTGGTCCGCACATGCCTGCATCGGTAATATGCGCTGTGCCATGTTCTAAAATACGCTCATCAGCCGTTTGCACATGCGTATGTGTCCCCGCAACAGCTGATACTTTACCATCTAGGTGATAGCCCATAGCGATAGACTCACTGGTCGTCTCGGCATGAAAATCGACAAAAATAACCTGCACCCCCTCTTCCTCACGAAGGCGCAGCGCCTCTGCCTCAATAGCAATAAAGGGATTTTCTAGCGGTGGATTCATAAAAGTGCGACCTTGGCCGTTGATTACTCCTACCTTTCCTTTTTGAGTCTCTAATACCACACTGCCGTTGCCTGGGGTGCCTTCAGAGTAATTGATCGGACGTAAAAGCCGAGGTTCAGTAGGAAGATAATCGACTATTTCCTTCTGATCCCATATATGATCTCCTGACGTAAGCACAGCGACACCACAACGCAGTAAATCAATGGATATTTTAGGAGTAATACCTCTACCCGCAGCAGAGTTCTCTCCGTTTGCGATGATGAAATCGATCTCCATCTCACGTTTAAGTGCAGGCAAGCGACCAATCACCGCTTTACGACCTGGCTCACCTACAATATCTCCCAAAAAAAGAATTCGAATCACGCGCACAGTCAATCACACTGTTTCACATCAGCCAACCCCTAAGCCTAAATCTTAACCTTTTTAATATTTACGATGATAACACCCAATCACGGCAGAAAACTATACCCCATCATAGCTCTCCTTCTCGTGCTGCTTATTGCAGCTGGAGGCTACATTATGCTCTTGGAAATGAAGCAGAAACCAAGCCTTTCTGACGAGCCTAGAGAAAGCACCCAAGAAACCATCACAGCCATAGAGCCCGCGACAGGCTTAGCAGACCTTGGCCAGCAACCCAATTGGACGACGCTTGATCTCTGGCAAGACACCATCACTCATGACGATTTCCTCTATTTATTAACGGATGTTTATACCACCGACGATTCTTGGAAGCGTTTTATTACCATCCACCCAGATCACGCAATCATTCGCACAGATACGAATATACCCGGGGCAACATATAGGCTCAATTTTGCGAGTGTGATCAGTGAGGCTTCCCCCAATAGAAATTGGAATAGTGTTGGCGAGCTCCCCCCCGGCACCTCAGATAAGCCCCTCGCCGGTGTGCACATTGCCATAGACCCCGGGCATATTGGCGGCAACTATGCCAAAATTGAAGAACGTTGGTTTCAAATTGGCGATCACCCCCCTGTGAAAGAGGGGGACATGACCTTACTCACCGGCAAAATAATCAAAGAACAGCTGATAAAGTTGGGAGCTAAAGTTTACCTTGTTCGGGGCTCCAATAACCCAGTTAACCCTAAACGCGCAGACGACTACCGTGAAGCAGCTATCGCCAAAGCGTCATTACTAGACATCAAAGATGAGAGCTCTATCAGTTCTTATCAAAACAAGTTCTTCTATCGTACTGGTGAAATTCGTGAACGCGCTCGTCGCGTCAATCTCGCGTTCAATCCAGATCTCGTACTGTGCTTGCACTTCAATGCTGAAGCATGGAATGACCCCGCAGCCCCGTCTCTGACCGATGAAAATCATTACCATGTTCTATTACATGGAGCACTCACAAGAACTGAATTAGCGCACGATGATGAACGTTTTGAAATGCTAGTAAAAATACTCCAACGCAGTCATCAGGAGGAAAAATCACTAGGAGTCTACATGGCACGATCACTTGCTACAGCGACAAAGCTTCCCGCCTATGAATATCATAATGCAGGCCATCGAGCTCGCCAAATTGAAGATGCCCCGGGCTTATGGCTGCGCAACCTTCTTGCTAATCGTATTTACCAATGCCCCGTTATTTTTCTCGAGCCCTATGTCATGAACAATCAAGAAGTTCACGACCGCATTCAGCTAGGTGACTACAAAGGAACAAAGCTAATTAGTGGAGAAGAACGAAAGTCAATATTTCAAGAATATGCAGATGCTGTAGTGTCAGCACTTGAGCAATACTACTTGGATTACCGCATCATCTATAAGCCCGATGGGCGATGAGCACGCGATAACATCAATAATTTGAACCATATATTCTTTGGATTTCATCCAAGTAATTACTGACGGCATCATTAGTCCTGTGCCGAAGCTGTTCTTTTTTCAAAGCCTCATTCAGAGCTCGATATTTACCAAAATCGCCTGTCAGATCGCGAGACTGAGTAATATAATACCAGTCCAAATAATCACGAGAACGTATGGCAGCAGCCTGCATTCTCATTCGAACATCCATTAATCTGGCCAAGCGAGTATCGATATTATTAGCACTTCCCCTGGCGAATTCTCGCAAGATAAGCTCATATTCCGCCAACATCGGCCGATAAGTTGGAAAGCAACGATAACTTAGCCTCTCTAGCTCTGCACGAGCAGCGGCGACAGCCTCCAAACGATCTTTTTGCCCCAACTCAAGTATAGCCTGATAAGCGTCAATACCAACGCTCACAGCCCCCCCATCAGCGTCGCGATAATACAGCTTTAAGATGCTATCCAATCTAGATTCGGTTTCCAAAATCGAGTGTACCTGCGTGACACGCGCAGTCGCTAATTCTAACAATTCAAGATTGACCCATTTACCAAGACTACTACTCGATTTGTTCATTCCAGCAAAATGTTGCCGTAGTAAATTTTCATACTCACCTTTGAAAGTCGCAAAATCAGTTAAGTAAGCCAACATTGCAGATTTACCTCCTGGCTGACGCAACAATGAATTTACGATTGCCCCAGAAATCGCACGAAAAGCAATAGACTCATGTCCAATCAACTCTCGCCACTGGCTTTCGGTCGCATTGAAAACTTTTTCCAGAGACATGACTGATAGAAAGTCGATATCTGACTGATAGATTCGCCGATTAGAATCAGCACGGCGAACATCAATGGCCTCAAGCATCCCTATGGTCAGCCAAGGCTTGATAGTAAGTCTATCACCATCCTCAACCAATGGATTACTCGCCAAGCCTCTCTCATATAGAAGCATCTCCATCAAATGATATCGTAAAAAATACTGGTCAACACCCTTTGCTAAATGAATATGCAGTAGTAATTGATACTGCCCTTGCATGCTTCTAATTTTACCCACAATGCTGCGTGATAATTCTTCATCGCCCTCAGCGCCATGAAGCTTGATGATAATCGGCAGTTTCATCTTGCGGTCGGGATCGGCACATAATTTGTTTAACTGCACTCTTAAATCGTTCGCGCTCGAGGCAATCACACCACGCACTTGCGGATTACCGCCAGTGACTAAAATATCACCAAATTTCGTGGTTTCTACATTTTTAAGTACAGCGTCAGAACCATCTATATCAGATTCCTCCGCAGCAAAGGCATTAACACTAAGATGAATCATCAGGATAGCGGACCAAATAAGAGCCTGCCATTTATCACACGCCCCATATTCAAACTGGGTATTTGTATCATTGCTCATCATCACAACCTGTGCTCAATCCGCCTCGGATCAATGGTGATTTTACCTTCCTGCACACGCACATCATAAATCTTATGATCATGATATGGCTGTAGCTCCTCCGCCAATTCATCAACAATATTTTGATACGCGGGCATCAATAAATACCCGAAACCTCCCGGTAATTCTAGCTGTCCGATATGACAAGAATGCCTTGAGATACTGTAACCTGATCTGGTTCGCTCAAACCCCATAAATAGCGTGGTTACGTGAGAGCTTGCCCAAGGCAATTCCCGCTCTATGACGAGCTCTATTTCGTTCTCCTTAAAATTTACCCAGACACCACGTACTTCTACATAAGGAGCCAAGGCGCCCGCCTGAATCATATTGATACGCTCAGCTAACCACGCATTGATCTCATCTTCCCTGAATGTGACGGGATAATTACGTTCGACAGCAACGGCTAAGCGTTCCTTAAGTCTTGGCGCCTGAATAGGTTCCCCCTCAACAACTCCTGACCTCCCATCAATATCATCTATAGCGTAGGCCTTTACTGTGGGGAATAAAGACACACCCATCAGCTTAGCATTCATCACACGTGCACTGAGCTCACTGGGCTTTCCTGCAGGTTGCCATAGGAAGTAAACATGCATCCCCATGTAAAGCACCACTCCCAATAACAAAAACCAAGACAAAACCGACATACAGCCGTTATTGCCTGTGTCAGAATGTTGATCCTCTTGATGACCCTTACGATCCCTTTTCCCCATAGCGTATTCCTTAGCAAATCGTGGTATTTATGAAAAGCTTTGATTCCTCAGTATGCGGCCTACTCTAAAGAATAAAAATCACCTTGCATCAAAGTAGTTCAAGAATGAAAATTTATGCAACCAGCGATGATTCGTGTGGTTTAATGATCTAATTGGGGATCATTATGAACATTACATACTGCAAGCTAAGCAATCATAGGCTGCTCCCAGATCTAGATCATTCCGACCCCATGCCTGAACCTTCGCCAGTAAATAAGCCCAAGATCACGACCCGTGATATTGAAACGACGGGGAATGAACATGATATAGCCCTAATGCTGAAGGTTAGATCGGGAGATGAAAATGCATTCGAAGAGCTCATTGAGCGCCATCAATCAGCTGTCATAGGCACAGTTGCAAAAATGCTTGGGAATGCCTCAGAAGCTGAAGATATCGCACAGCAGGTATTCATTCGCCTTTGGAAAAGTGCTCCACGCTATAAACCAAAAGCTAAATTCACTACCTTTTTGTTTACCATCACACGCAACCTCGTCTTCAATGAAAGTAGGCGAAAGTCCCGTAAAAAAGAATTTTCCATGGAAGAGCGTGAGGACGACTTCCACCTTCAAACCAAAGACTCGCAGGGTGCATCACCAGATCAAGAACTCCTTCAACAAGAGCTGCGCCAAGCCATAGATCAATCAATCGCTAAGCTCCCGGAAAAACAAAGGCTAGCTGTCATCCTCAGGCGCTACGAAGATATGCCCTATGAAGAAATCGGGGGAATAGTTGGCCTCTCTGTTTCTGCTACTAAAAGCCAGCTCTTTCGTGCCCGTCAAACCTTACGCGACGAGCTCCAACAATATCTCGATACATAACAATAGATCAGGCACCAAAGCATGTCATATTAACACTTTGCATTCTCCTGTCGCAACGTTAAGTAATTTGCTAATGAGATTTTGCTTCCTACCCTTACTGGTATTACTTGTACTTCCTACACTCGGAAAAGTGGAAACCAAATTGCTTGCCGGCGGATTTGACCAACCCGTCTGGGCGTCTGCCCCCAAGGGAGCAACAGACCATTTATGGGTAGTCGAAAAAGGTGGTAAAATAGTGACCCTTAATAAGCAAACTGGGAAAAAAACTGGCTTCCTTGATATTTGCAAACTCATCAAAATCAAAATGAATGAGCAAGGGTTGTTAGGCCTTGCCTTCAGCTCTGATTACCTTCAATCAGGCAAATTTTATATCTACTACACCAATAACGTCGGCGATTCTGAAATCTGTCGATTTACCGCACACGGCCCCAATATGATGCAATGTGATTCAGCCACGCGGGAGCTGATAATGAGCATCAAGCAAAGTGCACGCAATCACAACGGCGGCTGGATAGGGTTCGGACCTGATGGCTATCTTTACATAGCCACCGGTGATGGTGGTGCGGGCAATGACCCCAAAAACCACGGCCAAGACCTCAGCTCCCATCTCGGCAAAATCCTCCGCATCGATGTATCAACAACCAAGGGTTATAACATACCCGCAGACAATCCCTTTATCGAGACGGCAGGCGCTAAGCCCGAAATATACATGTATGGCTTGCGCAATCCTTGGCGATGCTCGTGGGATCAAAAAACAAAAGATTTCTACATTGCCGACGTGGGGCAAAATCATTGGGAGGAAATCAACTTCCTAGCATCGGGTGAAGGCAGCGGAGCCAATTTGGGCTGGCGACTCAGAGAAGGTATATTACCAACACCCAAAAAAAATATTGGAGGAAGCCGTCCCACAAAATCGGTAGACCCTGTTTATGCCTACAAGCATGGAAACAAGTCCAATGAGGGTATTTCTGTGACCGGAGGCTATGTTTACCGCGGACCTATTAAGAACCTTCAAGGAAAGTATTTTTTTGCAGATTACGGCAATCCACGGATCTGGTCGATCGAAGTTGAAAACGGCAAAGCGGACAACTTTAAGGACTGGACTAAAGAGCTCAAATCAACAAAAGGACCAATCAATCAAATATCATCATTTGGAGAAGATCATGACGGCAACCTTCTGATCATCTCCCTCTCTGGAAATATCTACCAACTTATCGACCGCTAAGGCGGCTATTCACTGTAAGGAATGTCATAAACATCCCTGAGCTTATCCTTCACCTCTTTGCCAATGACCATTAGCACTGGCAATAATAACAAAGTGATTAGCGTAGAGAATAAAATGCCGAACGCGAGGGATGCCGCCATAGGTTTGAGGAACTGGGCTTGGACCTCCGTCTCCAGTAATAATGGAGCGAGACCAAGAAAAGTAGTCAGTGAGGTTAACAGGATTGCACGGAAACGATCCGCACCTGCCTGAGAGCAGGAATCAAGCAAGCTAACGCCCTCGCCACGTAGGTCATTGACACGGCAGACGAGCACTAAAGAGTCATTCACAACCACTCCTGAGAGCGCTAGGATACCAAATACAGAGAGGATAGATACGGGTAGTCCCATCAGGTAATGACCGAGTAAGGCCCCGATAATCCCGAAGGGAATCACCGACATAATGATCAGAGGCTTAGCATAGCTTTTCAAAGGTATGGCGATTAGGATGTAGATGAATACAATCGAGAAAAAGAAGCCCTTTACGAGGGAGCCTAATGATTTTTTTCGCTGCTCTATCTCTCCCCGCTGGGTGATAGAGATACTCGGGTATTTTGCCACCATTTCTGGGAAGAACTCCTTTTCTAATCGACTGGTAATTTCACCAGATGATGTCTTTGCCTTATCGACAGTCGCTTCCACAGTGACAACTCGCTTACTGTCGTAGCGCTTGATCGAGGCTAGGGATTCAGAGTAACGCGTATCGGCTACCACCGAAAAAGGAACAACCGTTCCATCATCTTTGCGAATACGCATATTGCGTAATGAATCTAGCGATTCTCTTTGCTCAATGGGGTAGCGCACCATGACGCGCACCTCATCACGCCCACGCTGTATGCGCTGAGCTTCACGTCCATAAAATGCATCACGAACGTTGGTGGCTAGATCCCGCTTAGTAAATCCGGCAGCCTCTCCGGCTGGCGTTATTGAATAGATAATCTCTGGTTTTCCAGAATCAAAAGTGTCCAGCGTATCATAGACACCATTATAAGTGGAGAGAACATCCTTCAGTTCAACAGCGGCCATCCTTAGCTCATCTAAATTTTCACTTTCTAAATTAACCTTCAGATCGCCACCTGGCGGACCTGCTCTGGCCGCTACTGAGAGAGAGCGTGCACCAGCTATGTCACCTATAGCATCGCGCCAATCTTTGATGATGTCCCCTGTCGATAAAAATTGACGCGTAGTGGACCTCGTTAGCTCTGCCGCAACAGCGGCTTTGTCGTTCGTCTTACATGAAATTTGAATTTCCACGAAGGGGTTTTGGCCGTATTCATCTTCATACTTTTCACCTAGTTCATAGGCAATAGCTGCGATTCGCTCAGCATTGGCGTGCAAGTAATCCACTGACTGGCCTTGCTCAAGCTCTAGGAGAACTGCCGCATTGTCTCGGTAGATGTTTGGGAAAAAGACGAAGCGCAATTGACCAGATGGAAACAAGCCTATCACCACAATAAATACAGCAACAAATGCACCAACCGTTGCATACCTCCAAGCGATAACAAATTGAATCGCAGGCTTGTATACCTTATTGATTAACCAGCTTAAGCGGTTTGCTACCCCTTTTTGAAAACGAGCCCATGCCTTTGTGATTGGGTTACTCGGCTTCTTATGAACATTCAAATGTGCCAGATGTGATGGCAATATAAGCTTTGATTCAATAAGAGAAAAAATCAGGCAGAGAATCACAGCTGTCGCAATTTGCCCGAAAACATTGCCCATTCTTCCGCTCACTTGTGTCAGGGGCAAGAACGCTGCAATCGTAGTAATGACCCCAAACGTAGCTGGGGTAACCACCTTACTGACACCTCGTACCGTCGTTCTAATTGGACCGTCTCCCTCTTCTGCGTGTTCATCTTTTTCTTTCTCAGAATAGATCGATTCGCCGATCACAATGGCGTCATCAACAACAACACCGAGAACGATCAGAAAACCAAATGCTGAAATTACATTAATCGACAAATCAAGACCTGGTGTTGGAAAGAAAGTCAGCGCCCCCGCCAAAGAAACAGGAATACCGATTGCAACCCAAAATGCTAAGCGTAAATTGAGAAATAGCATCAAGGATACCAACACCAACAAGACCCCTATTATCCCGTTACGGCTGAGCAAAGAGAGTCGATCACGAATATTAACTGAGCCATCGAGCCAACTTGCCAATTCTAAGCCCTCCGGTAATCCTTGATATTCATCGACTACGCGTCTCGCCTGATTGACCGCTTCAATAATATCATCACTGCCTTCCGTGGTGATTTTCAAGCTCGTAGTTGGCTTACCTCGGAACCGATTCAAATAGCGTTGATCAACGAATTCGTCTCTTACCTCAGCCACATCCCGAACATAAATGCGCGTGCCATCAGTATTTGCACGCACAGGTATCCTCTCAAAATCAGCTTTGTTATATGCCTGATCACGCGCTCGGAGTGAGATATCACCGCGCCTCGAGCGAACCACCCCACCTCCGAGATCTAGCGAATTATTTCGAACGGCTGTAGCTACCTCATCAAATGTCAGTTGATACAATCGAAGTTTCTCTTCAGAAGGTTCAATTGACACCTCATAGCCACGGCCCCCAACCGTTTCTACCTTTGAAATAGCAGGCTCACGTAAGAGGACATCACGCACCTTTCGGGCAGCCTCCTTACGAACACCCTCAGAAACATCGCCATAGAGTTCAACCCAGAGCACCTTACTTCTGCGCTTATTCTCTTTCACTACAGGCTTCTCAGCCTGATCCGGAAACGATGGTATAGCATCCACCTTAATCTTCACATCATCCAACAACTTACCAATCGGGTAATTTTCTTTGGATTCAATCGTCACAGTTGCAATATTATCCTTACTTACTGAGCGGACGTGATCAATCCCCTCAACATCCTCAATCGACTCCTCGATTTTAATAGCTACTCCTCGCTCTACATCCTCTGGTGTTCCGCCCCTTACAGTGACACTCACCGAGACAGACTCAGCCTCGAAGGCGGGGAAACCCTCTTTTCTTATATTAAATGCCGTATAAACACCCGATGCAAGAATCGTCAGCATCAATATATTCGCAACAACTGGATTAGATGCAAACCAGGTGATGATAGGATGTTTGTTCTCTAAATTCATGAATCCATTAACGTTTCGTGGCCATAGAGACTGGCTTGACTTCTTTACCGTGTTTGAACGTTGCAAGCGGACGCGTGATTACGCGAAGAGGAGGTGCTAAATCAGAGGCTTTCAATGCTTGATCTGAAATGCGGAGATAAACGTTAGTTTCGTATCCATAAACACGTTGCGCCTCCACTCGACAGAGCTTGTCTCCATCACCAACGATCCACAGATAGGAATCATTGACTAATGCTGCTTCTGGGACCTTGTAGCTATCATTAATTACACGCCCTGGAATTCGAGCATTAACAAAAGCCCCAACTACCAACGGCTCTGGTTCAGCGTGATATGGTTTTTTGATCTCTGCGATCACGTAGGTGACTTGATTTTTTGGGTCTATGGATGGCTCGGTACGCACGAGCTCCCCCTCCCACATGCCCCCCCCTCTGGCAGCACTACTAAAAACCACTTTCTGCATCTCTTTACTCTGCTCAGGGGCTCCATCGAGCATTCTTGGCAATGCTACAATCGCCGCCTGATCTGACGTCAGAGGCAACCTGACTTCTACCTTTTCTGTGGCGACAAGCTTACCCAGAGCTTGCTGAGGGCTCGCATAATTACCAACCGAAGCCATACGTTCAATAACCACTGCATCATACGGGGCTCTGATCATCGCGCGCTTGATGTCAGCCTTCGCCTTAGCCTCGGCAGCTGTCGCAGATTCGATCCTTGCCCGGGCTGCTTTAAGCTGAGGTTTTCGCAGCACAAAATCAGACGCACTACTCAAGTCACGACCGGAAGCCGCCCAATCTTTTGCTGCCTGTTTGGCTTTTATTTCCTCTTCAAGCAAGGTTCGTCTTGCATCAACTAAGCTTGAGCTTTCGCGTGCTAATACAGCCTCATAGTCGGTATCATCAATGAGCGCGAGCAAGTCTCTTTTTTTGACCATATTACCAACACGAAAGGCATCAGCGACCTCGATTATCTGACCACTTACTTGAGGCGTTAGCGTAGTTTCAAAATAACTCTGAACCGTGCCGTAACTTAAAATAGGCGGCTGGTGGTCATTAGGCTTAAGCTCAATGACATCAACTTGGGGAGCTATTACCTGCGCTACACGTTCGATATCTGGACGCTTTTTACTGACCAACACTTTGACAAACAGAAATGCCAAAACGATAAACACTATGGGGATGATAAGCTTTAGTAAAATTTTCATAAGACGTGAAATAATGTTAGATCCCCTTGCCCAGCGCGAGGGCAAGAGCTACTCTGTTTTTGTAGCGTAGAGCCTTTGTATTAATAAATGCTTCTTCGGTATTAAAAGCGCGGCGCTGAGTATCAAGCAAAGTAAGAATTTCAGTTAATCCAGTTTCATAATTACGGCGAATACGGCTCTCTGCACTACGGGCTGCTTTTAGAGCATTAGCGAGAGCCTGCTCTTGACGATGATAGTAAATTTCAGAGCCTAGCGCGTCTTCCACTTCTCGGAAAGCATTGAGAACCGTTGCCTGATAATTAGCCCACGCCTCTTTTGCCCGAGCATTGGCTCCTCCGAATTCAGCTTTGCGCCTGCCACCATCGATGATTGGCCCAGCAAGATTCCCAGCGATCGACCAAATGTTGAAATTTGAATCTGCAATATCTTTCAGTACGGATGATTGCCCACCGCCACTCGCCGTCAGTGAAAAACGAGGGTAAATATCACGGTGAGCTACCTTTACACGTGAATCTGCTGCACGAATCCTTTGGTATGCAGCATCAATATCAGGCCTATTTAATAGTAATGTTGATGGCAAGCCGACCTGCACACTACGCTTCATGACTGGCCAATCACCTGCCGAAGACTTCGCGCCAGGATAAGCTCCACACAACAAGGCAAGCTGACGTGCAGCACGGTCTCGGAGATTTTGTCTACGCGCAAATTGAGCTCTGGTATTTTCCATGTCGGCTCGAGCAAGGTCTAAATCGCCCAAATCCTCCGTTCCACTTTCAAAGCGTCGCTCCACCAGCTCGAAGGTTTTTTTGAAGCTGTTCAAACGTCTTTGAGATAAATCCAGCAGCTGGTCTTCTGCCGCAAGATCAAAATAGGCCTGCATAGTTTGTGCCGCAATCGACTGACGTGCCGACTCATGATCTGCCAGCAAGGCTTCTCTGTTACTTGCAGTGGCCCTCACCTCAGCTCTAATTCGCCCCCAGACATCAATCTCCCACTGTGCATCCAAACCAGCTGAATATCGATTTTCACGTATCTTCACACCTCTGAGTGAATTCTGCGAACGAGAGGCACTACCGTTGAAATCCAGTGACGGCACAAAAGAAGACTGAGCCTTCTGCACCTCAAAGCCTGATTCCTCCAGCCTAGCCAAACTAGACTTCAAGTTAGGGTTGTTTTCTAATGCCCTCATCACATAGGCGGCTAGCTTCTCGTCGTCAAACAGCTCCAGCAAGCTCACTTTCACATCCGGAACTGGCGGCGCTGACGCATCATATCGCTTGGGAATAATGATTCCTTGATCTCGCTTCAATGACCATGCCTCAAATTTCGGCATGCAGCTTGAAAAAACAAAAGCTAAACCCAGCATCAGCGCCACTCTTAGCAGCCAATTACGCAAGATGGAGCCGCAATACAATCTATGCATTGGGGTTTTCCTATCAGAGCTTGCGAGCATGAGCATTAATCTAGGAAGACTTTGAACGAGTGCAAGCAGACATCTGCACCACAACACTAAAATCATTGGCAAAAACAGTTTTCAAAGGGCAACGATAGAAACCTTATGCTCATCACACATGGCATTCACCTCCTCACCCCCAAGCATCAAGGTCTTGCCAGCTTCGATCGCGATGACACCAATACCAGATTGATTACAGTTTTTGATAGTATCTGGACCGATCACCGGAACATCAAAACGAAAATCTTGATTTGGCTTAGCCACCTTTGCTAGCGTCACGTCTTTGCCCCGACCTAAATCACCACCACGACGAATACATGCATTAGTTCCCTCAAAAGCCTCAACTGCCAAAACTGTGCCGTTGCGAACGATAACTGATTGCCCGATATCAAGACGACTTGTCTCCTTCGCAATTTTAAAACCAAAACGAGCATCTTCTATAGCCGACTTCTTGAGCTTTGGACCACACACATGACCCTCCGTAGGCATCAGATCCTCAAGAAAAGTCGTAGCCGGTAAAAGCGTGATATCATCCTTGGCCAACTCGTCAGCAATGCCCCCAAAAAGAGACTCTGCATTTTTTTCTTTTGTCCGAGCCAAGAGCAGCATCGTCCTGACATCAGGCCTCAAATCAAAGAGATTCTTAGGCGCAATTTGCCCCACCATTACCGCCTCATCAACACCCTGCTTATTGAAAAACTTGATCATTTTCCCAAGCTGCCCAACGCTAAACCAATCTACGTCATCTGCCTCTTTAGCGATACCCTCACGCGTTTCACCGTGAAATGCGGCCATTACTAGACGCGTGTCCGGAGACTTGATCCGCGCAGCATTGATAAACACCTCGGGATAAATGCCAGAGCCAGCAATAATGCCAATGGTACGAGACATATTAACGTGCGGTAAAATCTGCTTTCATGCGCGTAATTATTTACTCAGATCTTTATTCAATATATACTTGGCTGCTTGCTCGACATCCTTGTCCCCACGACCTGACAAATTAAGAATAATGAGAGTATCCTTAGGCAAAGTAGGAGCCACCTTTGAAACATAGGCCAGCGCATGAGATGATTCGAGTGCTGGCAGGATGCCTTCCGTTTGTGACAGTTCTTTGAAGGCTGCCAGTGCTTCATCGTCAGTCGCGTAGGTGTATTCAGCACGGCCGATATCCTTCAGATACGCGTGTTCTGGTCCAACTGCGGCGTAATCCAAACCGGCACTCACAGAGTGTGTAAGCTCAATTTGGCCGTCGTCATTAGCTAATAACCAGGTTTTAGCTCCCTGCAACACACCCAACTTACCGCCTTGAAAGCGGGCAGCGTGTCGCTCTGGCTTGATTCCCTCGCCTCCTGCCTCAACACCCATCATTCTGACATCTTCGTCTCCAATAAAGGGGTGAAATAATCCGATGGCATTAGATCCTCCACCGACACAAGCAACCAGTAAATCCGGCAAGCGCCCTTCTTGGACAAGAATCTGCTCACGTGCCTCGACACCTATTATGCGATGAAAATCTCGCACCATCATCGGGAAGGGATGTGCACCAAGAGCGGAACCAATAATATAGTGGGTATTTTCTACGCTGGAAACCCAATCACGCAAAGCCTCATTAACCGCTTCTTTCAGCGTAGCTTGCCCTGCAGTTACAGGGACAACTTTGGCACCGAGTAGCTCCATGCGCGCTACGTTAAGTGCCTGGCGTTCCATGTCCACGGCCCCCATGTATACCACACAGTCCATACCAAATCGGGCACAAACCGTAGCTGTCGCCACCCCGTGCTGACCAGCTCCAGTTTCAGCAATGATACGAGTTTTGCCGAGTCGTTTAGCCAGCAAAATCTGGCCAATAGCATTGTTGATCTTGTGAGCACCAGTGTGCAGTAAATCCTCGCGTTTAAGATAGATCTTGGCGCCGCCAAGCTTTTCAGTCCAACGCTCGGCGTAGTAGAGTGGCGTGGGACGTCCGCAGTATTGCTTGAGGAGGTAATCCAGTTCCTTTTGAAATTCAGGATCCGCTTTAGTTTTTTCATACTCAGCGGCTAGCACCTGCATAGGGTCCATCAAGGTTTCAGGCACGAACATGCCTCCGTAGGTCCCAAAGTGCCCATGAACATCGGGCAATTGTTGCGTTGAATCCATAGTTTTCACGCCACATTAGTAATAGAGAACCTAGTATTCTGCAAGTGCTGTCTCTAAACAAAAAAAGATTCCCACATGAAGCGGTAAACATCGCGACGAGGTATTTTCACACCTCTACCAAGCTCATCCCAACTGGCTTGGTCAAGAAGGTCCAGTGTGCTCTCCCCAATGAGACCGGGAAGAGCTGTTGCAGCTCGCGTCCTCCTAGATCGCAAAGACGAAGCATACGACTGACCATCAGAAAGAAATACACGAGCTGTCGCTCGCCATCTCTTTGTCTCCTCCATCACCGCATCATGATCAGATGGATCCACGTCAGGGAGATAACATCTACCTAACTTTAAATCTGCGGGTAAATCGCGTAAAATATTAATAAGTTGAAGGCCTTTACCATAATTGATGCCCATTTGTTTAAGTCGGCCCATTTCAATGGACGAAAACTCGGGTAATGCGATGCTTCCGACCTCAGTCCAAAATTCACCAACGCAACCAGCAACAAGGAAGCAATATTGGTCTAATTCTGCATCTTCTCGCAACACCTGCCAACGCTGCAGCTCAAATCGCTCGATATCCAGACTTTGCCCATGAAGAATATTCTCCATAACTTTCAAAATAGCTAGGCGACCACGCTCACATTCGAAATCATCAAGCCAATCGAATATCCCAGACATCATCTCTAAAAGCAACTTCTCGCCCTTATGCTTCTGAATAGGAATCACTGCATCTTTGAGTCTTTCAAGCCAAGCCACCTTATCTCCGCCTCGAAGAATTTCACCAAAACCTGTCAACATCTCACACCTCAGCTCTGCATCCAGCCCCTCTGAGTCAGCTAAGGTATCACTGGCACGCGCCAATAAATAAGCCAAACTCACTGGTTCACGCATCTTGGCAGGCAGAAAGCGCATGCTGAGGTAAAAAGACCTCGATACATCTTTGAGAATATTTTGTTCAGAACGTTTCACTGTTTAAACGATGGAAACACTACATCCCCACAGAGAGGGGTCAAGCTCCTGACGTGCACGCACCAATAGGTCATGCGCACACTCTGAATCAGGCAAAAAAGCCATCATCGTTGAACCAGAGCCAGACATCATTGCAGCTTCAACTTCAGCTTGATCCAACAACCACAACTTCATCTCAGCCAGAAAACGATGCTTATAAAACACCGGCTTCTCCAAATCATTAACAATCTCCCCCCATGGCATTTTCTGAGAAGTGTATGCAACACCAGATAACTCGTCTGCGTCTAAACAATGGCGATAGGCATCAGGAGTCGAAACGCCAAAAGTTGGCTTCAAAAGAAGCAAGGCCTGACCTGAAATATCAAGTCCATCAACGGGCTCTACGAGCTCTCCCCTGCCCTTCACTGTGCATGCTTGCTGATAAATAAAGAAAGGCACATCCGATCCGAAGGAGGCCCCCATCTCGGCTAACTGCCGATTCGAAAAGCCTCCCTCCTCAAGCTCATTAAGCGCCAGCAAGGTAGTAGCGGCATCACTGCTGCCACCGCCGAGACCTGCTCCATGAGGAATCTTTTTTTCTAAAGTGATTTCCCAGTGACATGACCTCCCCAAGGATTGTTCAAACTTGCGCACGGCCATCGTGATGAGATTGGTTTCATCCAGCGGCACACCAGGTGCATCGCACAATAAGCGGTAATTCTCAGCAGGCTCAAAAAACAAAGTATCGCCCAAGTCCGCTGACGACAACGGCACCATCAAACTTTCAATCTCGTGAAAACCATCAGAACGCTTGCCTAAAACCCTCAAACTGAGGTTGATTTTAGCTGGGGCGATTCGAGAGTTTTTCAACATAATGAGATGCAGGGTGTCATTTCACCCTCACAGGTGCTGGCACACAAACCACTCTCATACCAGCAGATTGTGCTGCCATCATGCCTGCTGCGGCATCCTCGAACGCTAAACATCTCAGCGGATCAACTCCTAATCTTGACGCCGCTTCTTTATAAATATCCGGTGCTGGTTTACCACAGACAACATCATTAGCCGTCACAACTTCATCAAATAAATCGCTCATCCCAACTTGCTGAAGAACTTTCTCTGATACTAAACGTGAACCGCCTGTCGCAATCGCCAAAGGAAATTTACCGCGCAAACTTAGCGCAAAATCAGCCACTTCATCGATTCGGACAATATCATCGAGATGCTTAAGGAAAGCATTACGTTTATCTACCGCAACTTCCTCAGGATCCATATGGAGCCCAAATTCGCCATTGAGCTCAGCAACAATGTCATGCGTTGGTCTACCGCCCATGGCATAAAAAACATCTTCGGGAAAAACATAATCGACGTCCTGTTTTGCAAGAGCCTCACACCATGCGGAAAAATGCGCGGGCATGGAATCTACTAAAGTCCCATCAAGATCAAAAATAACGGCGTCATAGCCGTCCTTAGGTATTTCAAGTTTTGAAAAATCAGTCATCGCACGTCCGATATGCAAAGTTCACCAGCGTCTGGCAACCTCATAAAGACATCAACACCCAAATACCCACATAAGCATATCAGGATGATCGTTTTAGGATGTGATGTTTTCTCCAGCCGCCTTAAAGCTCAATCTTCTCATCCTGGTATGTTCCGCCCGCGATCCACTTTGTTTCTTTAGATTTGTTAGTGAAGCTAACATCACCAACCACCTTGACCCCATCTGAGAAACGTACTGGTCCAGAAATAGTAAGTTTATTTGCCTCAATGAGAGACGGTATACCCAAACCCTCTAGGCTATCAACCAGCTTGTATTCATCACTTAATACAGTAATGAGTGGGCTGCCATTTCTGTGAGGTGATAAATTAATACGCCCATCAGATTCTTCGACATAGGCATCTGTTCGAATCGCAAACAAATCAGCTGTTGTTTTAACTGGGGCAAATCGTGATCGCGGCACACAAACCGCTGCAGAGCCATTAAAGGACTCAATAGCTGCGCCCATTGCCGTTTCTAGCTGATAAACCTTTGTGGATTCACTATCGCGTGGATCCACCGTTTTTTTGTTTTGAATCATCGGCAACGGCAGAACTCCATCTTCCTTGTCTAGCAGGTCCTTGAGTATATCTAATCTAATCCACAGGCTGTTGGTATTAAAGTAACGGTGCTTTTTAATATTTTGAAATTCATCAATATCTTCCTCAGCGCATTGAGCAACCTCTCTGAGAAGTAGCTGCCCATCTTCTACACGCATCGCCAAGTGCCCACCTTTTTTGTCGGCCTCCGTGCGCTCGGTCACCTCCATCAAGAATGGCTTATCTGTGGAAGCAAAATATTCTAGTAAACCAGCATCCAACACCGCCCCAAGATTGTCAGAATTTGAAACAAATGCATATTTGATGCCCTCCGCTAGTAAAGCATCGAGCCAGCCACTTCCAGACAACGCTGCATAGAGGTCCCCATGACCTGGCGGACACCACTCACTCGACTCGTTCTTTGCCCAAATTACAGGCTTCAATGTTTCGGCGTCGATTTTAGGAATCTGATTTTGCATCAATTCGACTTTATCGGCACCGGACAGATCTTGATCGGAATAAGCCTCCATGTGCTCAAGCGTGTCACAACTCGTACTAAAGCTATTCATCAGCAGAAAACGCACATTCGCCCCCGTCTCTTTGCGTAGGTGCAAAATCTGGTTCGCGATGATATCGAGAAAAGTCGACTCTCCCTTCACCGGCAATAAACTCTTCGCCTTCTGCAAACCCATGCTAGTACCCAGACCTCCGTTGAGTTTGATAACAACCGTTTGCGCCAGCAATGCTGGGTCATATGCTGCGGTATCAGATGAGAAATCAGTCAACTGAGGCAATGCATCACAAGGGGTGATACTTTCCTCTGGTATCATTCCGCTCTCATTACGCATCAACGATTGGTAATTGCGTTCAAAGGCACGGATTGCAGCTTCAGTAACAGCCGCAGACTCCATCTTCTCTCGGAAAGGGGAAAAATCACTCATAAGTATTTTGGCGAGCAGATCGCAAAACCGCCATAACTGACATAGACAGAGAGATCAACCTCAATCCCAGCATTCAAAGATAAGATAGTGCAAAAGACCAGCAGATCGTCATTGATAAATTTCCCTCTCCCCCTAAATTGACCCGCGTGAGCTATCAGGTTTTTGCCAGAAAATACCGCCCAAGAACGTTTGCCGACGTGCTTGGCCAAGATCATGTCATATCTACCCTTCGCAATGCTATTGAGCGCGAAAGGCTTGCACATGCATGGTTATTTGTCGGCCCACGAGGAACAGGCAAGACGACCACAGCTCGTATTTTGGCGAAAGCTCTCAACTGCCCAGGAGGCCCTAGTATTGAATTTGATCCTGATGATCCAGTATGCCAAGAAATAGGTAATGGAACCTCACTGGACGTCATCGAAATCGATGGAGCATCCAACAACAGCGTTGATAACATTCGCGATATTAGGGAGAACGTTCAGTTCACTCCGACTCAAGGTAAATTCAAAATCTACTACATTGACGAGGTGCACATGCTCACATCAGCAGCGTTCAATGCTCTGCTCAAAACTCTCGAAGAGCCTCCAGAGCACGTAAAATTCATCTTTGCTACCACCGAGCCGAACAAGATTCTCCCAACGATTATTTCGCGGTGCCAACGCTTCGACCTCAGGCCCATACCCACCGAGACGATCGCCAAGCATTTACAGTATATTTCTGACAAAGAAGGCGTGCAACTCGATGACCCCGCAGCATGGGCAATCGCTAAAGGCGCAGATGGAGGCATGCGTGATGCTCAATCCATGCTGGATCAACTCGTTGCGTTCTGTGGTGAAAAAATCACCGAACAAAACGTTTTAGAAATCTTTGGTTTCACCTCCCGTGAAACCGTTGCCAGCCTTGCAACCAACATTCTTAAAAAAGAGAGCCCCAGCACACTCGAGCTCATTCATCAACAAGCCGAATCAGGCAAAGAACTCTCCCAGCTTCTAGGAGAACTTATAAGTTGCATGCGCGCCCTACTGGTCTCACGCCTGGACACCAATGCTGGTAATGAAGGGTTTCCCGCCGAAATATGGGACCCTCTTGTCTCTGCATCAAAGAATATCCAAACAGACCGCATATTAAATCTCATCGATATATTGGCTGATTCTGAAGGCCGAATGAAGTGGGCAGCGAACAAGCGGCTTCACCTAGAAATAGGAATCATCAAAGCGATCCAGTCACTCAACGATGCTCGCATCAGCGATGTCATCAAAGCTCTTGCTGGAGCCGGCCAACTCGAGCAAATCGACACACCCGCCGTGCCGACACCTGCAGCTGAAACAACCGCACGCACCCCTGATGTCGAACCCACGCCGGCTAACTCAACATCTCAGACAACAGTAGTTGCCCCATCCACTTCTGCAGCCCCTGAGGCAAAGAATGAGCCCGGCAGGAAGCCTGTCGAAGAACCACCAAAGGAAAAAAGAAGCCTCGACGATCTCATCAATGCTGCACCAGAGCAATCTACTGAGCCAGCTCCGGAGCTCAACGCTCCACAACAACATGAGGAATCTTCATCCCCTAAATTAGAAAGCGGCCAAGAGAGCAAGGAAGATGAATCTCCCGCTGCCGACGACTCGTTTTATCAAGACCCGCTCATTCAAGAAGCTCTCAGCGTCTTCAAGGGCACTATACAACAATAAACAAAAGCAACCCACCTAATGGATATTCAAAAACTCATGAAGCAGGCGCAGGAAATGCAAGCCGGCATGCAAAAAACACAAGAGGAACTTGCCAACAAAAATGTCGAAGCCTCTGTTGGAGGGGGCAAAGTTACCGTTGTTGCCAATGGTTCAGGTGATGTGCAATCAATCAGCATCGACCCCTCTGTTGTTGATCCTGAAGACGTCGATTTCCTCCAAGAACTAGTTCTTTCAGGAGTTCAAGAGGCCGTTACCAAGGGCAAGGAAATGGCTGCCGCTGAAATGTCCAAATTGACTGGTGGCTTAGGTCTGCCAGGCATGTAAAAAACAAATCCCCTTTCACCCTCATTGTGGGTGCATCACTCTAAGCAATGCGCCACTGGGTTCCAAGATTTTTAGTTGTTGCATCACTGGCACTCCATGTGATCACGGCTGCCAGTTACATCAGGCAGCCCGACTTAATGGCGGCATTTACCGTCTACCCGATTTGGATGTGGTCACTCATCGGGCTATCTTTCTCGACGATCGCATTCCTCTTCTGGCGTGCTCAGCTCTCCCTTATGCTGGTCACTCTTTGGCTACTAACGATACTAACAGCATCAGATGAATCGCATGCCCTAGCCAACATCGGCAAAGAAGCTCCCCAGCCCGGCACAGCCAAGCCATTCCGATCACAAGAAACAATGCGCATCTGCACCATCAATTGGGGTGCTGTAGACCTTAGTAGCGAAGAGGTAAAAAAGCAGGCTGAAATCATTGCTGACTATCAACCTGACATCTTGTTCATGCAGGAAATCCCTGAATGGCATGCTCAGATTATAGCAGACGTCATATACCCAATCAGAGGAGATTTTCGTGCCGACAAGAGATCTGCCATTTTTACTAAATGGCAAATCCATGACACCACACCCAACCCTATGCAGCACAGTCACCACACTACTCTCAGACTACCCGAGTCCAGGCAATATCCTGAAGGGAGGCTTGTTGACTGCGTTAACTTTCATCTTAAGTCTGCAATTACAGACATGCGACTCTGGCAAATCAAATGCTGGAAAAATCACGCGGCTAACCGCAAGCTCCAACGCAGACAAGTAATAGTGAGCATGGAGCGGCTCCAAAATAGCACGCCCTTTCCAGATCGCCCCGTTGTGGCAGCAGGAGACCTCAACGCCCCCGCCTCTGATCCACTCCACGATTTACTCAGGAGGCACTTTACAGACTCTTTCAGCGAGGTGGGTGTCGGCTGGGCCAATACATGGCATCGTCGTATTCCCTTTCAGCGTATTGATTACATATATACCAATTCCCTACTTCGACCTGTTCGCTCACGAAATGTCGTAATCCCTGCTTCCGATCATCTCATGGTCATCTCTGACTTCATCCTGAAGCCCTAAGAATATTGCAATAGAGTGATTGCTCTAATATACCCGCATCACCTTCCCCTCTTTTATTTTGTCTTTTCAACTTCATCATACTTGCTGCGACAGCGCTGCTCGCACTGGCACCTTAAGCACTGCTCACGGTGACATCCCAACCCCCATCTTCATGCCAGTTGGCACTCAAGGGATGGTCAAAACCCTCTCTCCTGATGAGTTGATTGACGTTGTTGATGCTAAAATCATCCTCGGCAACACCTACCACCTATTTCTCCGTCCTGGACTTGAAGTCATGCGTGAAATGGGGGGACTTCACAAATTTTCGACCTGGGACAAGCCAATCCTTACAGATTCTGGTGGTTTTCAAGTGTGGTCTCTTGCCAAACTACGAAAAATATCTGAGCAGGGTGTCGAGTTTGCCAACCACATTAATGGTTCTAAAACCATGCTAACGCCTGAGCTCAGCATGGAAATCCAAGCTACTATTGGAAGTGATATCGCCATGCTATTTGATGAGTGTCCACCATATCCATGCGAGCGACAATATGCCGCCGATTCACTCTCTCTCACAACACGTTGGGCGAGACGCTGCAAGGAATGGCATCAGGAAAATGCCAACAAACACATACCATGGGATACGAGCAAGCAGGGTCAGCTCATTTTTGGCATTGTTCAGGGAAGCACCTACGCGGATCTCCGAGAACAATCAGCGCGCGAATTAGTGGACATCGGCTTTGATGGTTATGCCGTTGGTGGCATTTCCGTTGGCGAGCCAGAACACGAGATGATGCGCGCTATTGAAAATGCAGTCCCCTTTCTTCCCGCCGACAAACCCCGATATGCTATGGGCCTCGGGACTCCGCCCCAGATGCTAGAAATGATCTCCCGCGGAGTAGATATGTTTGATTGTGTGATGCCAACACGCGTAGCCCGCCATGGAATGGCATTCACAGCCGATGGTCCCATACACATCAAAAACAAACAATTCGAGTTTGATAAAAGGCCTCTGGACGAGAATACTCACCCAGCTCTCCAAAAATACTCCAGATCCTTCATTCGACACCTCTTTCGTGCTAGCGAAATGCTCTCTTTAAGATTGCTTTCCTTGCATAATCTGCATTTCTATCTGCGCCTCATGCAACAATCGCGTGAAGCAATTGAGCAAGGTAACTTTACCTCATTCAAAAATAAATTTAATCAACGCTATATTCAAACACCATGAACAACACCATCGACATCCTCGCACAAGCAGCCAAAGCAGAATCCGGATCAGGCAATCCATTAGGGAGCCCTATTGTAATGATGGTTCTCATGTTTGTAATCTTCTGGGTTGTGCTGATCCGACCCCAGCAAAAACAACGCAAACAACTTGCCGCTAAACAAGCAGGACTCAAAAAAGGCGACAAGGTCGTCACCATCGGTGGCATCCATGCTTCCGTGAACGCCGTGAGTGAGAAAACAGTGTCGCTCAAAGTTGCTGAGAACACCTTCGTTAAATACGACAAAACAGCGATCGCCACAGTCACTCAATCAGGATCTAATTCAGATGAAGATCATGCCATTGAGCAAGCCAAAGGCTGAGGCATTGGTTAAAACTTGGTGTCTAGTTAAGACACTTCACTCATCCCGCCCTTGCCAAACTGTGGCATCTTCTATACATCCTTCTCGATCAATGGTGCACACAACGCACTCAGAATAATCAACATAACGCAATGACTACCATTTTTGCCTCTCTATTCAGCGACGACCGCCTGCTGACCTTCCTATCCGGCCTCGGACTCCTCGCTCTCTTTTTCTGGTATTTCGCCACGGATTTTGAGCGTAAAAAGCGTAATATCGGCTCTATCATTGTCGCCCTAATTGCAGTTTTCAGTCTGCTATCCATCATACCCAAAGGGCATTGGCGCAACATAATGAGTGGTCAAACTGCGATATCTGAAGCTCACAACCTGAAAGGCGGCATTGACCTCATCGGAGGATCATCCTTTACCCTTCGTGTTCAGCCCAACATTGATCCAGAAGGCACCGCAGTGCCCGTCACATCCAATGCGGTAGAACAGGCTATCCAAACAGTTGAAAAGCGCCTCAATAATCTCGGCACCGCCGACCTCCTTATCGTCGCTCAAGGAAACGATCGCATTCTCGTTCAGATGCCTGGCGTATCACCAGAGGAGGCTGCCAACGTTCGGGAAATCCTTGAAAAAATAGCCAAGCTCGAGCTCAAGGCTGTTCACCCTGAGAGTCGCGCACTTGCAGATCGCCTTGCTGCCGAAAACGAAGCCGACAGAGTGCTCCCCCCCGGCTACAAGCTTTACGTACTTTCCGATCAAGACGAAGAAGGTCAAATCATCACCGAGAATATTCTACTCAAGCGTCGCTCCGCTCTCGACGGCTCCTACATCGTTCACGCGCAGGAGCTCTACGGCCCTCATGAAGGAAAACTTACCGTTGAGCTGAATGCAGAAGGAGCCAACAAAATGTTCGACCTCACCAGCAAAATGCGTCACGGCGAAGACCGTCTTGCTATTGTTTTGGATGGCAAAGTGCTCAGCGCTCCAGTCGTGCAAAGTAGCCTTGGATCTAACTTTGAAATTTCAGGAATGAATGACGCAGCCGAGGCAAAAAGCATTGCCGCAGCGCTACTCAACCCGTTAAAGAACCCTCTACTTGTCGAGGAAGAGCGTACCGTATCTGCCACACTCGGCAAAGAAACAGTACATCAAGGCATCACCGCCGGTATTGCGGGATTAGGACTCACCTTACTCTTTGTTTTGCTCTACTACCGTTTTGCTGGGATTATTGCTTTACTCGGATTAACGCTCAACATCCTAATCCTCTTCGGTGCCATGGCCATGTTTGGCTTCACCTTTACCTTACCTGGTATTGCGGGAATCATTCTCACCATCGGTGTTGCAGTCGACGCCAACGTTCTCATCTATGAGCGCCTTCGCGAGGAGCTCGCAGCCGGAAAGTCAATTAAAGCTGCCATCTCCGCAGCTTATGAAAAAGCATTCTCTGCAATCTTTGATGCTAATATCACCACCTTGATCACCGCCTTGATCTTATTCTGGCGTGCTTCAGGAACGGTTAAGGGCTTCGCTGTCACACTCACCATCGGTATTCTAGCCTCCATGCTCGCAGCCCTGCTTTGCACCCGAGTGCTATTCTGGTGGTTCTCTGATGCAGGAGTCTTGAAGAAGCTCAGCTTTATGAACCTCATTCCTAAAAGAGCGTTTAACTTCCTCGGCCAGCGAAAACTAGCCTTCAGCTTCTCCATCATCCTCATTGTAGCAGGGCTTGGCTCCGTTGGAATGAAAGGCAACTCCTCCCTCGGTATTGACTTCACAGGAGGAGCTCAGCTCTCCTATCAACTAGTCGACGGCCAGACGGTCGATCAAACAGCAGTACAAAACGTTCTCAATACCCTTGAGCTCGCCAAACAAGCGCGCTCACAGGAAGAAACAACAACTGGGGGCGAATACTTACTCACCGTTCGCTGTGCAACTGACGATATTGGAGCCATCGAGACAGCTCTTAGTTCCAGCTTTGAAGTGCTACAAGAAAAACCCTCAAGGGAAACCATCAGCGCTAGCCTCGGCGGAGAGTTTCTCAACACGGCCCTGTGGGCACTCATCATAGGCCTCGTCGCAATCCTTATCTACATTACTATTCGATTCGAGTTCTCGTTTGCGCTGGGTGCCTTTGCCGCACTAATCCACGATATTCTAATCTGTCTAGGCATCGTCATTTTCTCAGGACAAGAACTCTCACTAATTCATGTTGGAGCCTTCCTGACAATTGCTGGTTACTCCATCAACGATACCATTGTCGTATTTGACCGTATCCGCGAGGACCTTCGTTCTCGCCGCGGCGACGTGAAAGATGTCATGAACCACGCCATCAACGCTACATTGTCACGAACGGTATTGACCTCCGTGACGACCTTCGTGGCCGTGCTTGTGCTTTACGTATTTGGTGGCTCTGCCCTCAAGGATTTCTCATTTACGATCATGATCGGTGTCATTGTTGGAACTTATTCCTCCATCTTCATCGCCTCACCCATCGTATATATCTGGAGCAAAATGCGTGGAGCTAACCTGCGCCGTGAGCTACTTGATGCTAACCTAGAGGCTGAAGTGAACCCAGCCAAGTCATAGACAGGCAGCGCGGTTAATCGCGAGCATCACAAAATTTTCAATGGCAGCACTACGGTGCTGCCGTTTTCTTGTCTGCGACAAAAAAACTATAAGATTTGGACTAAAAAAATCTTGCAATACCATGCTAATCTGGCATTTTCCCGCCCGTCCGAGCCCTACACGGCATCGTGGCATACCGAATAAAATTCCTGCGTAGCTCAGCGGTAGAGCGGGTGACTGTTAATCACTAGGTCCTTGGTTCGATCCCAAGCGCAGGAGCCATATGAAAGCCCTTAAGTAATCTTACTTAGGGGCTTTCGCCTTTTTAGATGCTTCCTCTCCGTGCTTAATTGACAGACCCAAAAAAGCCCCAAGATGTAATATCCAGAGGCTGGTTTTGAAAGGACGTTTCATGCGATGAAATAAGCCCCCTACTGGCTTACTCCGCAACTCACATGTCGAGGTGAGTCAGCGTCACCATCGCTTGCTCATCGACACCCTCGGGGGCACTAGGGAGCGCCATCTGCATAAGCATGACCATATTGCTGGGTTTCTCTACATTTTTAAAGGTCACCATACCCAAGATTTTCATGCCTTGGGCGTCTATCTGCTTTTGAGCTTCTGCTATGGCCTGAGCCTGCACTTCTGCATCCTCAAGCACCCAAGCTTCTCCCAAGAATTGACCCAGCTTCTCCTGTAGAGCAGTAAACTTATCACTCAGCATATAGTTGTATACCTTCATGCCCTTCATCTCCATTTTGTGCTCAATTTTCTCATCAGGGAAAACTTGCGAGATATCAAGACCTTCGGTCTTTTTTGCTACCTCTACTTTACCCGCATCCGCATCTGCCTGTGCTTGCACGCATAGAATCGAAAGAGAGAGCGCTATCATTGTTGCTAATATTTTTTTCATTGGTGACTGATGTTGATTCCAGAGCTTATCGATGACAAACACTTTCTAATCCTCACTTCTTAGGATATTGAATGCGGGGAATGCTAAATGTCTCAGTCAGTGGAAAGGACATTGACCACTTCTAGCTGACGGTTCCTCATCTGAATCTTGATCCTCCTGAGAAAAGCTTTCTGACTCGGTGTTTTCAGGTCTCTTCCACACCCTGAGAAAAATACCATTCAGTGAGCGAATAGTCAGTCGAGACGTTGGCTCCGGATCAGGCCCGGATGCAGGGGTGAAACGATAGCGGCGCGTTAAAGATGCCAAAATTAACATCGCCTCCTGCATGGCAAAAGCCGCACCAATGCAAATACGTGGGCCTTGCCCAAATGGGATGTAGGCACAAGCAGGCTGGTCAAGCCCACCCTCAAATCGATCTGGATCAAATTCATCGGGACGATCCCATAGCTCACGATGCCGGTGTACTAACCATGGTGAGACAACAACCGGCGATCCATCTGGAATTTCTCTATCTTGAAGACGCTGGCTATTCGTTGACTTGCGAAAAGTCAAAAAACCAACCGGAGGATAAAGACGCATCGTCTCTCTGAAAACGTTACGTATTTGCCGATGACGAGAGACATCTTTAAATTCCGGCTCACGACCGCCAAGAACACTGCATGTTTCTTGATGGAGACGCTCTTGTATATCAGGGCATTTAGAAATCAGGAAAAGTGACCATGAAAGCGCACTTGCTGAGGTCTCATGCCCTGCAAGAAACAACATGGCAACTTGATCTACCAGCTCCACCAAAGTAAAAGCCGAACCATCTTCTGGGTCTCGAGCTTCCAGAAGTGCTTGCAAAATATCATGATGATTAGCTATCTCTCCACTTTGATAAGCTTCATAGCGGAATCGAATACTCCGAGCTAACAATTCTCTAATTTCACGACCCGATCGCTTCCAGAT
>ERZ767285.35-NODE-35-length-61804-cov-5.871272_pt1 | contig 61804 bp, 69 predicted proteins | sample MGYA00374953_ERZ767285 | MGnify/ENA primary metagenome ERZ767285 (study PRJEB28947, sample SAMN06267186) | marine metagenome | isolation source: Columbia River Estuary | place: USA:Columbia River Estuary, USA | collected 2013-07-23 ...
TTTTAATAATTAAATGAGAGAAATTTTTAACCGATTCAAGGCTTGATAAATCAAGTTCTTCAATATCTATCTTTGCATTTTTATTTTCTTCAAGAATTTCGTTTGCTACAGACTCAGCTTTTTTAATATTTCTAGCAGCCATAATAACGGTAGCATTTTTTCGAGAAAGAACTCTAGTTGTTTCCTCACCAAGGCCGCTCGTTGGTCCAGTCACAATAAAAATTTTGCCTGATTGATCAGGGATATTTGATTCATTCCAATTTTCTTTTTTCATTTTTTTCCTTTAATAATGCAAGTTTAATTTCTTAGTTTTTTCCACCAAGGTTTTTTGGGTATAGCATTTAACTCAAATATTTCTCCAATCATTGGCGTTGCAAGATTGACATTCTTTTTTGCAGCTTCTTTAGTGATACGAATAATTGGCTCATCCCAGGGATGAATTGATAAATCAAATTTTGACCAATGGATTGGGAAAAGGATTTCTGCTTTTAAGTCGATACTAGCTTGAACTGCCTCATCTGGATACATGTGAACGTTCGACCAGTCAACGTTGTATGCACCGTTCTCAATAAAGGCAATGTCGAAAGGTCCATACTCCTCACCTAATTTTTTAAACGTCTCTGAGTATCCACCATCTCCGCTGAAATAAGCACTTAATGATTTTGATCTAACAACCCAAGAGCCCCATAACGTCGAGTTACCATTGAACACCCCTCGGCCACTAAAGTGAAGCGCAGGCGTAAAGGTAAAGTCAACATCTTTATAGTTCTTACTTTCATACCAGTCAAGCTCAGTAATTTTATTTTTAATTACCCCCCATCTTTCAAGATGAGCTCCAACACCTAAGGGCACAATAAAATGATCTACTAGGTCTGATAAGTCTTTAATGGCTTTTGAGTCAAGATGGTCGTAGTGATCATGAGAAATAATGACAACATCGACCTTTGGAAGATCATCAATTAATATCGGATTTTCAAATTCAAATGGCTTTCCATTAAAGAAGCTACTTTTACTGTTAGAGTTGAATGATGGCAGAGGAGAGGCTCTGTTAAAAACAGGGTCAGTCATAACGACTAAACCTTCAGTTTTCATAATGAGAGTAGAGTGCCCAAACCATGAAAATTTACCCTCTGTTAAATCTTTGTTATTAAATTTTATTGTTGGCAGCGGTTTTAGAGGGTTTTTATCTTTAGGGGGTGAAAACCAATCCTTGAAAGTTGCTTTTTTTTCTGAAGCTCGAAAATTAGTATAGTTTGTTTTAATATTTCGGAATTTTCCTTCAACAAAATTTTGAGAATCTTCAATAGTTTTTTGAGTTTCCTTATCTGGAGTGCCACCAAAAGCTGGCGATACTGTGAGAAAAATAAAAACAACAATAGCTAGCGCTAATAGAATATAAATCAGATATTTTATGATATTTAGTATTGTAAAAATAATTTCCAAGTTAAGCTCCTTAATGCGGTTTTTATTGTATTATATCCTGTTATGAGTGAGTAGTCAGTCATTATAATTTTTTCTTATATATTACTTATAAGTTTAACCTCGGGTAATGAGATTAAACTTAAGAAATCCTGTAAAATATTAGCTCTAAAAAACACAATAAAAGTATGGCTATATGTTGATTGAGGTTGGACATTTTGCACTTGTTCTTTCGCTAATTATTTCAGTGCTCTTGATAGTAGTTCCTTCGATTGGGCTCTATCAAAATAAGACTTCGCTTGCTCAGCTTGCAAGGCCTTTAGTGTGGGCACAAGGTTTTTGGATTGCATTAGCCTTCTTTATTTTGATGAGTGCATTTCTGAGTAATGATTTTTCAGTTAAATATGTTGCTGATAATTCAAACACGCAGCTTCCATTGCTATTTAAAGCATCAGCTGTTTGGGGTTCACATGAGGGATCTTTGCTTTTATGGGTGTTTGTTTTGTCTCTATGGACAGTTGCTGTTTCAATTTTTTCAAAAAGAATTCCGTCAGACTTAATTAATCAAACGCTTGTGGTTCTGGGCGCTATAAGTTTTGGATTTTTACTTTTTCTTCTCTTTACATCGAACCCTTTTGAGCGCTTAATGATGCCGCCACTTGAGGGTCGAGAACTTAACCCTCTTCTTCAAGACTTTGGTTTGGCGGTTCATCCTCCTATGCTCTATATGGGTTATGTAGGGCTAGCTATTCCATTTGCTTTTGTATTGTCTGCACTCATTCGAGGACAGCTTGATAGCACATGGATTAGATGGACTCGGCCATGGGCCTTAGTTTCCTGGTCTTTTTTAACCGTCGGAATAACGCTTGGAAGTTGGTGGGCCTATTATGAGCTTGGTTGGGGAGGTTGGTGGTTTTGGGATCCTGTGGAAAATGCATCATTCATGCCTTGGCTTGTTGCAACGGCGCTTGTTCACTCTCTAAGTGTGAGTGAGAAGCGTGGTGCTTTCAAACAGTGGACTGTGCTTTTGGCCATTGGAGGTTTTTCATTAAGCCTACTTGGAACATTTCTTGTTCGCTCTGGGGTTCTAACATCGGTACATGCTTTTGCAACCGACCCAACAAGAGGTTTGTTTATCCTCATCTTTTTATTTATAGTAATTGGAGGATCATTGATTCTCTATACATGGCGCTCTAGCTTATTACAGCAGAGTAACCCATTTTCATTGCTATCAAGGGAGACAGGACTTCTTATTAATAACATTTTGCTTGTAACTGCAATGTTAAGTGTTCTTTTGGGTACGCTTTATCCCCTCATTCTAGATACTCTCAACCTTGGAAAAATTTCAGTTGGAGCCCCCTATTTCAATGCAGTTTTTGTGCCCATTATGATTCCTGGTGTCATCGCGCTAGCAGTATTCCCTTATGTGCGTTGGAAGAAAGATTCATTATCAAGGGTTTTTAATTTATTAAAGTTTGAATGGATCTGTGTTGTTCTATTAACTTTCCTATCCTGGGTTTTCATCACGGACAATATTTTTGTTCTAGTTGCAGTTGGTCTATTCATATGGGTCGTTAACCATGTCTTGGTTTTATTCATAAAAAGACTGCGATCTAAAGCAAAGCTTTCTATGTCATTCATTGGAATGATTCTTGCGCATCTTGGAATTGCTGTTTTTGTCCTCGGAGCGACAGTGACAACTCAACTTGGTATTGAAAAAGATATCAAGATGAATATTGGAGAAACTCAAACGATAGCTGGACATGACTTTGTTTTTAATGGCGTGAGCCCTCATTCAAAAGAGAACTACTCTGGCTTTATTGGGGATATTACTGTCTTTAAAAATACAAAAAAAGTGGCTCAGCTAAGCCCTGAAAAACGTTATTACCAAACAGGGATGCCAATGACTGAAGCATCGATTGATCCCTCAATCACAAGAGATCTCTACGTTGCACTCGGCGAGGGCTTGGGAGGTGGGGCCTGGAGTGTCAGAATATATTATAAGCCGCTTGTTCGTTGGATATGGTTAGGTGGTCTAATGATTGCACTTGGGGCTCTTTTTGCTGCCATCGATAGACGTTACTTTTTGAGAGTTAAATCGTGATTCTAGCTTGGCAATTTATAATAATGATTGCATTGTCATGTGCGTTTTTTGCCTGGTTTCTATTTAGGCCAATCAGCCAGAATATTAGCGGTGACGAGTCCAACATCGCTATTAATCAGCAAAGACAGGATGAGCTTATTTCAGACATAAACCAAGGTCTTATAGCGGATGACCAATACCAGACTGCTGAATCTGAAATCGTTAATACTTTAGCGACTGAACTAAGGCCTGATACAAAGAAAAGCATAGCAATTAAGCCGTTACCATGGACACTCGCAATTATTTTAATTTTTGGCATTCTATCTCTAGGAATATATTCACAATTAGCACCAAAAATGATTCCATCTGGGAATTCTCTTTCAGAGCCATTGAGTATGAGTGATAGCATCGAGAGGCTTCAGAGTTTTATAGAGAAGAATCCAGGTGATTTTCAAGCATTAAAAATGTTGGGCTTAGCTCAAATCGGTATCGGCAATATTAATGAATCAATCGAGGCATTCGAGAGGGCATACTTAATAAATTCGAAAGATATTGACTTGTTGCTCCAATTTGCAAGCGCTATAGCTGCTAGTCAAGATGGGCAATTTGATGGTAAGTCCAAAGTTTTGATCGACGAAGCGTTGAGCCTTGATCCACAGTCAATTCAAGTTTTATATTTTTCAGGCATCGTTGCGGCCCATGGAGGTAATCTTAATGGTGCTATTGAGTTTTGGGAGAAAGCACTCTACCTTATGTCTAATGATCATCCAGATAGAAATATAATCGAAGAGGCTCTGGGTACAGTATTGAATTTACAAGTAAAATAGTCATAATGAGTAATACACTAGAACTAGCAAAATCTCTTATAAGTAAACCTTCAATCACCCCTGATGATCTTGGTTGTCAGGCGATAATGATTGATAGACTTAAAAAAATTGGCTTTGAAATACACCCACTTAAATTTGGGGATGTTGATAATTTCTGGGCAGTTCATGGAGATAGCGGGCCTTTATTTGCCTTTGCGGGGCATACGGATGTTGTCCCTGCAGGTGATGAAAATGCGTGGAATACTAAGCCATTTGAGCCGACGATAAAAGATGGATATCTTTATGGTAGAGGCGCAGCAGATATGAAAGGTGGGCTTGCTTCAATGGTTACCGCAACTGAAAAATTTATAAAAGAAAATCCAAATCATAAAGGCAGAATTGCCTTTTTAATCACTTCTGATGAAGAGGGCGTTGCAGTCAATGGAACAGTAAAGGTTATGGATTATCTCAAAGCAAATGAACAAAAGATTGATTACTGTTTATTAGGGGAGCCTTCTTCTACTTCATCTACAGGGGATGTTATTAAAAATGGAAGAAGAGGGTCATTAAATGGTGTTTTAAAGATTAATGGAAAGCAGGGCCATGTTGCATACCCTCATTTAGCTAAAAACCCTATACATCTTGTTTCTCCTGCGCTTGATGATCTCTGTAATCAAGAATGGGATAATGGCAATGACTATTTTCCAGCAACCTCTTTTCAAATTTCAAATATGCATTCAGGAGATGGCGTAACAAACGTTATTCCTGGTGATGCTCAGGTTAAATTTAATTTTCGTTACTCTACAGAGACCAATAAAGAGAATTTACAAAAAAAAGTCCATGAAATTCTTGATTTACACAACCTTGATTACTCCATAGAGTGGTCTCATTCTGGCTACCCATTTTTAACGCCAAAAGGTGAACTGGTTAGTGCTTGCGTCGAGGCGATTAAAAAAACTAAGGGTATTGATACTGAGCTGTCAACCTCAGGTGGGACTTCGGATGGAAGATTTATTGCTCAAGAGGGAACTCAGGTCGTAGAGCTTGGGCCTGTCAACGCTACGATTCATCAGATTAATGAATCAGTTTTAGTTCAAGACCTTGATGACTTAAGTGAGATTTATTACCAAGTGCTCAGAAATATATTCTCTTAGTTCTGATTTCGTATGAGATTTGACATCATCACTCTTTTTCCTGAAATGTTCTCTGCAATCAAAGAGGAAGGGGTTATTGCAAGAGCTATCAAGAAGTCAATCATATCGATTAATGAATGGCAGCTTCGAGATTTTAGTGAGAATAAGTACAAAAATGTTGATGATAAAGCCTATGGGGGCGGAGCTGGAATGGTTATGCAGGTTAAACCGATTAGAGACTGCATCAAAAAAATAAAGGAGCAAGAGCCAGAAACTAAAGTTATCTATCTATCTCCGCAGGGTGAGCCATTAAATCAAAATTTGGTTGAGAAATTATCATCCTTTGAGTCATTAACACTTCTTTGTGGGCGATACGAGGGTGTTGATGAGAGAATCATTAAGAATGATGTTGATTTAGAAGTATCAATTGGTGATTATGTTATCAGTGGCGGTGAGTTGGCTGCAATGGTATTAATAGATTCAGTTAGTAGGCGCTTGCCAAATGTTTTGGGTAATAAAGACTCATTGAATGACTCTTTTGTCAATAATTTACTTGATTACCCGCACTATACAAGGCCAGAAAGTATTGATGGAGACATAGTCCCTGAGGTTTTATTGAGTGGAAATCAAGCTAAGATTGATGCTTGGCGACTTGAGCAAGCTAAACACAAGACAAGACAAAAAAGACCTGATCTTTTATCGAATTAAAGTCTTGTATTAAAGTAGACCCTTGAATTGTTATTAGAAGGCCAATCGTATATAATTTTAGCTACATTTTGAATAAATCAATTTATGAATAAAAATCACTCCTTTGTTGGCTCAAATGTTGCACTGATAACACCAATGTTTGACGATGGGAGTGTTGATTATGAATCACTAAATAACCTCATCGAGTTCCATATTGATGCTGGAACAAGCTCAATAGTTTCGGTTGGAACGACTGGTGAATCGGCGACTGTCGGTGTTAAAGAGCATCTTAAGATATTAGATCATACGATCAAATACGCCGCTAGAAGGATTCCAATTATTGCTGGGACTGGAGCAAACTCGACTTCTGAGGCTATCGAGCTCACGCAGGAGGCTAAAAATTTCGGTGCTGACGCCTGTTTGCTTGTCACGCCTTATTACAATAAACCGACTCAAGAGGGATTGTTTCAACACTTTAAATTGATTGCTGAAAGTGTTAGCATTGATCAAATCCTTTACAATGTTCCTGGAAGAACGGCAGTCGACATGTCGGTTGATACCACTTCAAGACTCTCAGAAATTTCAAATATTATTGGAATTAAAGATGCTACGGGAGATCTATCGGTTATCAAAGAGCTTGTTGCAAAGTGTCCTGAAGATTTTTTACTACTTACGGGGGATGATGCTACGGCGATCGATTTTCTTCTTTTGGGGGGACACGGCGGTATTTCAGTCACTGCAAATGTTACTCCTAGAGAGCTCCAAAAAGCATATCTAGCAGCTATTGCTGGAAATGCTGAGCTTGCTAATCAATTAAATGAAGCGCTCTCAGGTCTTCATAAAAATTTATTTATTGAGTCAAATCCAATACCTGTGAAATGGGCTCTTCATAAAATGGGTAAGTGCGATAATGGTATAAGATTGCCATTGCTTGAGTTATCAAATGAATGTAAAACAGTTCTTGAAAATGATTTAAAGGAATTAAATTTAATATGAAAATTACGAATTTTTTAATATTAGCGTTAATTAGTCTGTTTGTTACTAGCTGCTCTAAAGTTGCTGATCCAGTAAAAAAAATTGGCTTAGGAAGTAGAGCGGTAAATTATGAGGTAGATGAGAATGTTGATTCGCTTATCATTCCTCCAGACCTAACAGCACCAAGCTCTCAGGGCGCATTTACTGAAGTGATTAAAGTTAGTGACGGCAGTGACGTTTTAAAAAGAGTCCAAAATGTTGAAGTGATGAGGGATAAATATCGACGATGGCTCCTAGTTGACCTTCCACCTGCAGAAGTTTGGGCATTATCAAAAGAATTTTTTCGCTCGTATGGCTTTCAAATTGAGAAAGAAAATCAAAAGATTGGCCTACTAGAAACTGATTTCTTGGAAATTGAAACAAAAGTTCCAGATAAATCTTTAGGCACTATTCGCGCCGCCTTGGCAAAAGCATTAAAAACTCAGTATGGCCTTCCAATTGCTGACAAGTATAGAATTCGAATTGAGCCAACAGCTAATTCAATGGAGTCTGAAGTTTACTTGACATTAAGTTCAATTGGCGAAGTTGTGAGTGGTGCAACAAGAGTCTGGCAGCCTAGAGAGAAAGATGTTGAGCTTGAGACAGAAATGCTTCTTCAGTTAATGGTTTTTTTAGGCAATGATAGGGGTGATTCTATTTCAAAGATTCAATCGAACGTTGAAGAGCAAAAAACTGCTGTGTCAGTTGTCTTATCAGATACAGGTTATGCTTCTTTAGTTTTTCCATTCGATAAAAATGAATCATGGAAACTATTAGGCTGGGCGCTTGATGAGTCTGGCGTTGATATTGAGGATAGGGACTCACTTGAAGGGAGCTACTTTATCAATGTAACTCCTAATAAGGGTTTTTTCTCAAAACTATTAACTACAGCCTCAATAACTAAAACGTACCAGTTAATTTTAAAAGAAGATACCAGCTCGCAAACAAATGTTATTTTTGTAGATCTTAGTGAAGAGAATGATGAAAAAATAATTAGCTATAGTGCAGAACTATTTGATCAAATCGCTTCCAAGTTTTAATTTTTTTCAAATCAAGCTAGATTTTAGTAAATCATGCTGACAAAAAAACAGATTCAAAACATTGCTAATGAAACTACATTGGCAAATCACCTTTCTGATTCAGATTTACTTGAGTTTTGTGTTCTAGCTAATGATAGTTATCGAAGCGGAAGCCCTATAGTTTCCGATGAAAATTACGACTTCATCTTTATTCCTGAGCTTCAAAAAAGAATGCCCAAACATCCCTTTCTTCAAAAGGTTGAATCTGAAAGTGAAGGATTTTCAGATGAAAAAATTAAGCTCCCAGAAAAAATGCTCTCAACTGACAAGGCTTATACTTGGGGAGAGATCGAGAAGTGGCTTGAAAGAATATCAAAATTTTCTGAAGAAATAAATGTCCAACTATCTGAAATTCAAATTAAAGGGACTGCAAAATTAGACGGATTTGCCGGTTATGACGATGGAAAAAAACTCTACACTCGAGGTGATGGTAATAAAGGAAGTGATATTAGCAGAGTGTTTCAAAGAGGTCTTGGTATTTTAAATGATAGTGAAAGAGGCCAAGGCCCTGGAGAGATTGTTGTTAAGAGGAGTTACTTTGAAGACCATTTAAGTAATGATTTTGAGTATCCAAGAAATTTTCAAGCAAGTCTCATTAAGGAAAAAGAATTAGATAAGTTTGCTAGAGATGCAATTGATGCAAAGGCTGCTTTATTTGTTCCTTTTAAGCAACTTCCATTTTGGAAGGGGAATATTGATGAGTTCAAAAATCAATTCTTAGATATAGTAATTAAGCTTGAGGGGGGTGTTGATTTTGATATTGATGGGGTAGTCTTTGAAATTGTCAATCCTGAATTAAAAGAATTTATGGGTTCAAATCGTAAGTTCCATCGCTGGCAGATTGCTTACAAAGAAAATAAGGAAAAAGCACAAGTTAAAGTTATTTCAGTGACGGCTCAAGTAGGAAGGACCGGAAAGATAACCCCTGTTGCAGAGTTGGAGCCAACTCAATTAAGCGGCGCGACTATTTATAGGGCAACTGGTCATCACTACGGGCTTGTCAAAGAACAAGGTCTAGGCGCTGGAAGTATTATTGAGTTAACCCGAAGTGGGATGGTCATTCCTAAAATAAATAAGGTTCTTAAAACTGCAGAAGTTGATATACCTTTGAACTGTCCGAGCTGCAATTCTCTATTAATATGGGACTCAGATTTTTTGATGTGTTCCAATGAAAATGATTGCCCAGATCAGGTGGTTGGCAAGATGATCTATTTTTTTCGAATCTTGGGCAACAATGATGGATTCGGACATGCAACGATTCAAAAATTATATGATGAAGGAATACGCCAAGTAAGTGATATTTATCTTCTTAATATAGATGAATTAGTTTCTATGGGTTTTGGTGAAAAAACCTCTCAAAACCTTATTAATCAACTTCAAAGATCACGTCAAGAAAGTATTGAAGATTGGCGTTTCTTGGCCGCTTTTGGTGTTCATAGACTTGGAATGGGTAATTGTGAAAATTTATTAAAAAATTATTCAATTGATGAAGTCTTTAGCCTTTCAATAGCTAGCATTGCAGAGATAGACGGTTTTGCAGAGCTAACTGCAGAGGTTATTTTTGATGGGCTGTTGTCTATTAAATCCCAATATGAAGTATTAGTATCTGGCGGTTTTGATCTAGAAAAAACCATTTTGATTGCTGATGAAGATACAAGCTCAAATCCGTTTTATAGCAAAAAAATTGTGTTTACAGGCACTATGAATCAGCCTCGATCTGATCTTGAGAAACAAGCAAAGTCATTAGGCATTAAAGTATCAAAATCTGTCAGCTCAAAAACTGATTTTCTCATTATTGGAGAAAATGTGGGTCAGTCAAAAATGAATAAGGCCAAAAATAATGGTGTTGAAATCCTTTCAGAATCTGAATATCTAAAAAAACTAAATATATAAAAATTTTTTCTATATAATCATCTCAACTTGGAGCCAATGTTGGTATCAAGTAAAGACATAGACGTTTATTTGGGCACTAGCCTAGGTAAGCGTTTTTTTTCGTCAGTTTAAAGATGAGCTGAAATGGTATAGAAGCCCACTACTTTCTTGAAGGTAGTGGGCTTTTTTGTTTTTGACATTGGAGCAATGATATGAAAATGATTACAGCTTATATTCAGCCAAAAAGACTGGATAGTGTGAGACAAGTTCTCTCAGATATAGATATAAATGGGGTTTCAGTAACCGAAGTTAAGGGTTTTGGAAGGCAAAAAGGCCATACAGAACTTTATCGCGGTGCTGAGTATGTGGTTGAGTTTCTTCCAAAAGTAAAGTTAGAGATTGCAATTACTGATGAGCAGGTTGAGGAGGTCATTGAGACCATTAGCACTGCTTGTAAGATTAACGGCGGCAAAATTGGTGATGGAAAGATTTTTGTTACAAATCTGGAACAGGTCGTTCGTATTCGTACGAATGAGTCTGGTCCAGAAGCACTATAGGAGAGGAAAATGGAAAATCAAATATTAGAATTACAATATGCAATTGATACCTTTTACTTCCTAGTAATGGGCGCCCTTGTAATGTGGATGGCAGCTGGCTTTTCAATGCTAGAAGCTGGTCTTGTGAGGAGTAAAAATACCGCAGAAATATTAACTAAAAATATTGGTCTTTTTGCAATTGCATGTACTATGTATATGGTCTATGGCTATGACTTAATGTATGGTGGCGGCGCTTTTCTTTCTGGAATTAGTGGACAAGGCGAAACATACTCAAATGCATCTGACTTTTACTTTCAGGTAGTCTTTGTAGCGACAGCGATGTCAATCGTTTCGGGTGCGGTAGCAGAAAGAATGAAGCTATTTACATTTTTTGCTTTTGCAATAATTTTTACTACTATCATTTACCCATTGGAAGGCTCATGGACTTGGGGTGGAAAGGATGTTTTTGGTCTATATAATTTAGGTGATTTTGGCTTCTATGACTTTGCAGGATCAGGCATTGTGCATATGGCTGGAGCAGCAGCAGCAATTGCTGGCGTAATAGTTCTTGGTCCAAGAAAGGGTAAATATGATAAGGATGGGAATTCAAAGCCAATTCTAGGTGCAAATCTCCCTTTGGCGACTTTAGGTACTTTTATCTTATGGCTAGGATGGTTTGGCTTTAATGGTGGATCAGTGTTAGCAATGGCAAGTAAGGAGAGTGCAGATGCAGTGGCAATGGTTTTTGTTAATACCAATGCAGCGGCTGCAGGAGGTGTTATTGCAGCACTTATATTTGCGAAACTATGGTTTGGTAAAGCAGATTTAACGATGACACTTAATGGAGCTCTAGCAGGTCTAGTTGCCATTACTGCTGGACCAGATACGCCAAGTGCTCTAGTTGCAAGTTTAATCGGAGCAGTCGGTGGTGTGATTGTAGTGATTTCAATTGTAATGCTTGATCGTAAACTCAAGATCGATGATCCAGTTGGTGCAATTTCAGTTCATGGTGTTGTTGGTCTTTGGGGTCTTTTAGCAGTGCCCTTAACAAATAGTGAAGTTCCATTTTCAGGTCAAATTATTGGTGCTACAACAATATTTATTTGGGTTTTTGTGACATCATTCTTACTTTGGCTGGCTCTTAAAGCATTAATTGGTATTCGCGTATCCAAGGAAGAAGAGGAAGATGGAGTGGATATCTCAGAATGTGGACTCGAGGCATACCCAGAGTTTGTCGTTAAGTAACTATTTTTAATATATAAACTCAAACTTAAAGTCCTCCACTAAAGAATATATTCTGCAGTGGAGGGCCTAATAATAAAACTTTAATCCATTTATAACCTTTGTGCTAATGAGGTATATTATTGATGGTTATAAAAACTTAGAATTATGAAAAAAAATACAATGAATCAGACTGCCCTTAAAATTATTCTAGTTGATGAAAATATGGGACGTTCAGCAATACTTAGGCGCGCTCTTCAGGACAAAGGTCATGAGGTAATTAGTCGTTTAGAGGAAAGTGAAAACCTTGCCAATAGTAATGAAATTACTCATGCTGACGTTGTCATTGTTAATGCAGACATACCAGATGAGGCTGTTTTTGCTAACCTTAGGGATGTCAACAAAACTAAGCCAAAGCCGATTGTAATGTTTACAGAGAGCTCTGAGGAACATATGGCTGGAACAGCAATTAAATCTGGCGTTAATGCTTATATTGTTGACGGCCTTGAAGAGAAAAGAGTGCAACCAATTATTGATGTAGCCATCGCTCGTTTTAGAGAATTCCAAGCTTTAAAAGATGAGTTAGATGCAACTAGAAGTCAGCTTGCTGAACGAAAGTCAATAGAAAAGGCCAAGGGTTTATTAATGAAGCACAAAAAAATAACTGAGGATGAAGCTTATCAATCTCTCAGAAAGATGGCAATGGATAAAAATAAAAGAATTTCAGAGGTTGCCGATGGCGTTATCAGTGCTATTGAGCTTTTAGGTTAGTAGGCTGTAACTACTTTTTTCTTGATGCTTTTTCTTCATGACCAGAAACGCCAAAACGTCTAGCTAATTCTAACTCAATCTCTTCAATACTAATATCCTCATGGCGCAGAAGGACCATGATGTGGAACCATAAATCAGCTACTTCATGGATAACTTCATCTCTACCTTCTTCTTTCACTGCTTGAATAACTTCTTCAGACTCTTCACTGACTTTTTCTAAAATCGAATTCACTCCTTTGCTATACAAAGAAGAGACGTAAGATTTATCTTCAGATGAAGATTTTCGTTCTTCCAGAATTTTTTCTAGGGTATTTAGAATGTTATCCATAGATTTCTTTGGGGTCTTTAATTACCTTAGAGACGCATTTCCATTGATCATTTTCAAGTTTATTGAAAAAACAATTAGCACGTCCAGTGTGACAGGCAATGCCACCTTTTTGATTCACTTTGAGCAAGACAACATCTTGGTCACAATCAGTAAATATTTCGACTATATCTTGGTAGTTTCCAGATTTTTCACCCTTGAACCATAGTTTTTTGCGCGACCTTGAAAAATAGACTGCTTTCTTTGTTTTTAAAGTTAAAGCAAATGCTTCCTCATTCATCCAGGCCATCATCAAAATTTGATTTGTTGAATAATCTTGAGTGATAACCGGAACAAGGCCTTTCTCATTAAACTGTATAGTATCTATAGCTTTCATGTTGAAGTATTAATATTTAGTAATAATTGTACCAATGCATCCTAAAACAATTAAGATTTATTTATTAGAGGCCAGCCTTAAGGCTGGCAACAATAAATTGATCTAAATTTCCATCAAGAACATCTTGGGTATTGCTACTTTCAACACCTGTTCTTAAATCTTTAATTCTTGACTGATCAAGCACGTATGAACGAATCTGATGTCCCCAACCAATATCTGACTTTAAATCCTCAACATCTTGCTTATCAGCATTACGCTTTTGCATTTCTAGTTCATAAAGCTTTGATTTTAACTGTTTCATTGCTTGATCTTTATTAGCATGCTGTGAACGTCCATCCTGGCACTGAACGACTGTTGAAGTTGGTAAATGAGTAATCCTAACCGCTGATTCAGTTTTATTAACATGTTGACCACCAGCTCCTGAAGCTCGATAGGTATCAATTCTAAGTTCAGATGGATCAATCACAATTTCAATATCATCATCAATCTCAGGCGATACAAAAACTGAAGAAAATGAAGTATGTCTTTTTCCATTTGCATTATATGGGGATTTTCTAACGAGTCTATGAATCCCTATCTCACTTCTAAGCCAGCCAAACGCATATTCACCATCAAAGTGTATGGTGGCTGATTTAATGCCGGCAACTTCACCAGCTGAAACCTCCATAAGCTTCACTTTAAAATTGTGCTTGTCACCCCATCTCAAATACATCCTTAAAATCATTTCAGCCCAGTCTTGAGCTTCAGTTCCACCAGATCCAGACTGTATATCTAAGTAGGCAGAGTTTCGATCCATCTCACCACTGAACATTCTCTCAAATTCATAAGTGGCAATAGAGTTCTCTGTTTCACTTAAATCGGAAATGATTCCATTAACTGTGTCACTATCATTTTCAGTCTCTGCCATTTCTAAGAGTTCTTTAGCATCATTTAAGATGTTTGATGAGTTTGAAAATGTTTCACACAGATTATCAAGTTGAACTTTTTCTTTACCCAGGGCCTGAGCTTTATCAGGATTAGACCAAATATCTGGATTTTCTAGTTCTAATTTAACTTCCTCAAGTCGATCTTGTTTTTCATCAAGCTTAAGATGCTTTGATAATATATCCAGTCGATCAATAAGTTCTGAAATTTTTTGATAATAAGCTGATAGTTCCATGACTCTATTTTAATGCGTCAAGTAATAAAAAAGCCCCAAAATAGGGGCTTTTATTTGTCTGGTGTAAATTTCTTATTTTCTTAAGCCTAACCTTGAGATTAAATTTGCATAAGTAGTAAGATCATTATTTTTAACATACGCAAGTAATTTTTTGCGCTGTGAAACAAGACGTAAAAGCCCTCTTCTTGAATGATGGTCTTTTTTGTGAGTTTTAAAGTGCTCAGTTAAGTGGCTAATTCTAGCAGTTAGGAGAGCAACTTGAACATCTACAGAACCAGTATCTGAAGGGTCTTTTTGGTATTCTTTAATAATAGCTTGTGTATCAATTGACATAATTTATAGTTCATGTAACAAAAATTTAAGTTGAGAATTATACGCTATTTTTTTTAAATGTTGTATTTCTAATCAAATATTATTAATTAAATTTGTAAAAGTTTTTTTCATCATTTGGCCTTGTTTTAAAGCGACGATGAATCCACAAATACTGCTCAGGCGAGTGATTAATTTGTTTCTCTAAAATTTGATTAATAACCGTTGCATCATGAATAGGATCATTTGATGGATAGTTGGAAATTGGTTTTTCAAATGACATTAGATATCCATTACTGGTTCTAATAAAACTATATGGAATGACTCTAGTGTTGTTGTTTTTGGCAAGCCTTGCAGTTGCTGATGCAGTGGCAGTTTGAATGCCAAAAAATGGAGCAAAAACACTATTATTTTTACCCAAATCTTGATCAGGAGCATACCAAATTGGAAGGCTGTTATTAATCGCTTTAATAATGGATCTAGTGTCAGTACTTTTAATCATAACAGCGCCATTTTTTTTATATCCTTTGACCATAGTACTATCAAATAGTGTGTTATTTTGAGGTCGGTAAATATTTGCAATGGTGTGCTTAATTAATAGCGCACGGCTGCCTAACATGAGCGGCATAAAATGTGAGCAAAGAAGAATAATCCCTCCTTCTTCTTTCAGGGCATCTTTAAAAAAATGTTCATTCTTTATGGTTAACAATTTTTTAATTTTATTATCACTTCCATAATAAGCATTCGCAGTCTCAAAAAAACTGACTCCAATTGCCTCAAAGTGTCTCTTGACTAGTCTCTCAACTTGAGGTTGTTTTTTTTCAGGAAAACAATGTGAAATGTTTGAGTAAGCTGTTGATCTCAACTTATGCATAAATGGATGCATCATTCTTCCAATGGCTTTTCCAGCAACCACTTGAGCTTTGAATGGAATAAAGACGCCAATACGCATAAAGAGTATTAGAATCCAAGTAAGTAAAAATTTAGGGTGAATAAATTCGACGTTTAACATTAAAATAAAATTAAATGAAACTAAAAAATAAGCTGTAAATTATGCCATTTGTTGACAGAGATTTTATCAATGATTTACCCAATAGAGTAGATATTGTTGGTTTAATCAATAAGCGTGTCGCTTTAAAAAAGGCCGGTAAAGATTATAAGGCATGCTGTCCTTTTCATGAAGAAAAAACACCTTCCTTCACTGTAGTCCCAACTAAGCAGATATACCATTGTTTTGGCTGTGGTGAAAGCGGCGGCATCATTGATTTTATTATGAAATATGATCATTTAGCTTTTGTGGAGGCAATTGAGACTGTGGCAGGCGAGTCTGGAATTTCAGTTGTCTATGATCAAACTGCTAAGCCTGTGGATATGCGCTTTAAGAGATATAACAAATTAATGGAAGAGTTGAGCAGCTTTTATCAGGAACAACTCAAAACTTCAGCTGCAAAAAAGAAAGTAGTGGATTATGCTAAAAATCGTGGAGTAAGTGGATCGATTGCGAAACGATTTGAACTAGGCTTTGCGCCGCCAGGCTGGACTAATCTTTTTGATGCATATAAAGATAGTGAAGAATCCACACAAGACCTATTGACAATGGGAATGATTGTCACCAAAAAAGATAAAAAAGACGACTATTATGATCGTTTTCGAGATCGACTTATGTTTCCTATTCACAATACAAAGGGATCAGTTATTGGCTTTGGAGGCAGAGTCTTATCGAGCAAAGATAACCCCAAGTATTTGAATTCACCCGAAACCCCTTTGTTCTCTAAATCAAAAGAATTATATGGCCTTTACCATTGTAGAAAATATTCCAGGAAAATAGATGCAATCATAGTTGTTGAAGGCTATATGGATGTTATCGCACTTCATCAACAAGGAATCACTAATGTTGTTGCTACATTAGGAACGGCCACTACTTCGTCACATTTACAGGTTTTATCCCGTACAGCTGAGACCATTGTTTTTTGCTTTGATGGTGATAAGGCAGGAAGAGATGCAGCTTGGAAAGCATTACAAACGTCATTACCTGCTATCACTGCAGGCTTAGTTATTAAATTTTTACTATTACCTGAAGGGGAAGATCCTGACACATTGATTAATAGTGAATCAGCTAAAGCATTCAATAAAAGGGTAGATGAAGCGCAAACACTTTCTAACTTTCTATTTGAACATATAAAGGCTGAAGTCCCTTTTAATACGATTGAAGGTAAAACATTATTTTTAGAAAAATCAGCAGCATTAGTGAATCTAGTAAGCTATCCAATCTATCAACAACAATTAATAGAGGGTATTGCTCAAACCATTGGACAAAATATAACTCAAGTAGAAAAAGCAATTGAGCAAAACATTGCAAATAATACCCAGCACTATTATGCCAATGAGCTTGAGCAAGCAGAGATAGTCAATCAATCGTTTCAAACAAAGCCCAAAAGAACCTCCCCTTCAAGTATAAAAAGTCTTATGTCTAGAATGATATCCTGCGTCATTAATTATCCATCACTTGTTAATGATCCAGAGACATCGAGTGTGATCGAAGAGAGGGCTAGGAAGTTACCAAAATCTGATGTTTTGGTTGAACTAATAAGGCATGCTCAAGTTGAGTCTGACCTTTCAAAGGAGGCATTATTATTACCTTATAAATCTAAAGAAAGAGTTTATAACCGACTTAAGGAACTAAGCGTAATGGAGCCCTTTTTGAGTGAGTATGAAGCTAAAGAGGAGTTTGGGTATACCCTCACTGCAGCTGAAAAATTCTATGAAAGAAAATCTACAAAGGCCTCAATTCTCTCCGCTAAAACTCATGATGAAGAAAAAGCTGTGATGCAAGATATTATGAAAAGCAAGGTGAGCGCAACCCGCCAAAAAAAATCTTAACCCTCGAGTAAAGAAATTACTTCAGGATCATTAATGAGTATTCTTTCCATGGCTTTTTTAAAAGCCATGGAAGCAGAATTGGATCCTTCACATCGGTTTCTCATGGTTGGATCCCATGATACAAAGCATTTTTTTGGATAATCAAGCCTGACAGCCATAATGTATTTAGGTTTATCCGCAGGAGAGTAACCAACAAAATAAGTTCTCTTGGCGCCGTCTTTATTGTATTGACCATCTATAACCATTTCAGCAGTTCCAGTTTTGCCAGCTACTGAATATCCATCAATAACTGCACGGTAACCAGAGCCATTATCTGAAGCTACAGAATCTAAAATCTGAGAGATTCTTTGTGTTGACTCTGGAGTAAATACTTGTGTAATGTTTTCATTTTTATTTTCATCTTTTAGAAGCTTAAGTGAAGGGAGAGCCCCATCATTTGCAAAGACTAGATAGGCTCTTGCAAGCTGAGCAAGATTGGTATTCATAGGTCCATGGCCAAAAGAGAGGGATCTTTTATCAGCCAAGCCCCAATTACTAAAATGTCTCAAGACTCCTGAGTTTTCTGTCCCAGGCATCACCCCCAGGGATCTTCCAAAACCCAGTTTTTCCCATGTGTCATAGAACTCTTCATTTTCAATATTTTCAGCTACCATTACCGTACCTAAATTATGTGATTTTTCAAGTATTTGTTGAATTGTCATTTCAAAGTACTTTTTATCAGGAAGTATATTTCCAACACGATTTTTAACATCTATTAACTCATCATCAGTGGCAGTTATGACTCCTTTGTCTAAGGCAAGAAGCATCGTGAAAGGTTTCATTGTCGATCCTGGCTCGGTTTTATCAGAAAAAACACGATTTCTATAATCATCTGCACTATAGCTTTGATGATTATTTGGATTTGTTGATGGGTAATTAGCTAGTGCTAATATTTCACCATTTGGAGACAGAACGATTGCTGCAGCCGAATCTGCCTCATGGAATTCTGCCTGTTCTTTTATTGCATTGAAAACATGAAACTGAATGTCTGAATCAATCGTCAGTTTTAAGTCTTCTCCTTGCTTAAATTTTTTAATCATTTCAGCATCATAATAGATATTTGAATTATCTTTATTGTCTGCTAGCCTTTTTACTCCATTGATTCCAGCTAAATATTGATCATATTCAGACTCAATTCCAAATACCCCAATATTTTCTGAATTAGTTTTTCCAATCAAAGGCGCGATAGAGTCTTTTTTTGGATAATAACGAAAGCCGCCTGATTCAATGGCTACGCCAGCGATTCGTTGTCTAGCACATTTGTTTACCTCAATCATTTCTTTGGCAGTTGGCTTCATCCCAATAATCTTTTTAGCCTTATCGATAAGAGTGATGGTAGGATTTTTAGATGTCTTAAAACACACCTTAGACCTTTTCTTTTGAAGTTCAGCAATATTTTTTAAAATAGGATCATTTACCTTGAGTTTTTCTTTAACAATAAAGTATTTTCTTTTGTTTATTTTTTTTTCAATAATTTGCTCCCTGAAATCCATTCTGGGCATCTCTAATGCATCTGCCAAGAGATCAATATATTCTTCTTGAATAATCATAGGATCTAGATTAATTTTTTTATGTATCAGATTGATTGCAAGCAGATTATTATTTCTATCTAAGATGTTTCCTCTAATTGATTTTTCTACAAGTGAAAACTCTGAATTTTTAGAGGCTTTGGCTTTAAGAGGAATATCGTTTGCTTTAATATCGGTTACACTAAAGGCGCGATAGATAAAAATGATGACAATTGCAATAAAGCAAATTTTGACAAGTGACTGCCTATTTCTATAACCTTGAACGCGAGCTATTTTCATATGGTCACCTCTTCCATTTCAGACTCAAGAGGAGCAATCATTAATAATTCATCTTGTGATTTTTGATAGACAGTTACTCCACTTTGAATTTCAGAATATTCCATCATTAACTGCCTATTCAAGGCATTAATTTTTTCATTCTCATTTTTGAGTGTTTTCTCTGTTTTATGCAGTAAATACATTTCATGATGCCAATGGATGCTTAATATTGATAAAAGTATTATTGAAATTACTAAACTAAAATTAATTACAATCCTTTTTTGAAAAATCGCTAACACTTCTCAGCTATCCTTAAAATTGCACTTCTTGATCTTCTGTTTATTTTTATCTCTTCATTTGAAGGCTTCACTTTCCCTAGATCCTTAAGGAGGCAAGGTTGCGTATCATTCATCATGATAGGTAAGCCTTTTGGAATCTGCTTAGGCCGAGAGTGTTTTTGGATAAATTGTTTAACAATTCTATCCTCAATTGAGTGAAACGAGATAACAGCGAGCCTACCTCCTTTATCCAAGGCATCAATCGTTTGATTTAATGCTTCAGAGAGCGTTATTAGCTCATCATTAATGGCTATCCTTATGGCCTGAAAAGAGCGCGTTGCAGGGTGCTTATTTTTGCCTGGTTTGACAACGGTCGAAATGAGATTTGCTAACTCAAGAGTTGTCTTGATTTCACTATTTTTTTGATATTCCTTTATAGTTGAAGCAATAATACGACTTCTTTTTTCTTCTCCATATTGATAGAGCGTATCTGCAATTTCTTTTTCACTTGTCTCTTTAAGCCATTCTGTAGCAGTGAGTCTTTGAGATTGATCCATCCTCATATCAAGTAAACCATCTTTATTAAAGCTAAATCCCCTATCGGCATTGTCTATTTGAGGAGAGGAGATTCCTAAATCCATTAAGACTCCATCAACTTTACCAATCAAATTAATTTTATTAAGCTCATCATTTAAGTTTGAAAAATTACTATGAATCAGCTCTAGCCGTGGGTCAGAGAAATTAATCTCTGCATATTTAATTGCATCAATATCTTGATCAAATCCTATAACCCTTCCCAAGCTATCTAGATGATTTAGTATTCCTTGAGTATGACCACATCGGCCCAAAGTGGCATCAACATAGATGCCACCTGATTTTATGTTTAGACCTTTTAAAACCTCATTAAAGAGAACAGAGTCATGATAGTTAGATTCTTTAGTGGACGCATTATTCTTACTTAATGACATTTAACTAAAGAGAAAGTTTTGAAATTTCCTGAGGTACTTCAGTTTGATTGCTTAGTCTTTCAATTTTTTCAATTTGATCTTTCCATGCCCTTTCATCCCAGATTTCAAAACTTTTACCTTGTCCACTCAGTATAACTTTATTATTTAAATTAGCGTAATTCTTATGAGAGCTAGGAATAAGAATCCTACCAATTTTGTCTAATTCACAATCAATGGCATGCCCAATAAGTTTTCTTGATAATTTTTTGGTATGAATATTAAGAGATGGAAGTTCTCCAATTTTGAGTTCTAGTTGCTGCCAATCTTTTAAAGGATAGAGAACGAGACAAGGATCATCAGGATGAATGCTCATGACCATCTGTCCAGAACAAATTTTAGTGACTTGCCCTAAATGACGAGTAGGAATTTTAATCCTACCTTTTGCATCCATTGATAAAAGGTGAATTCCACGAAACATAAATCCATTTTATACCATTATTTACCATTTATTGCCACAAATAATTTTTTAGAAAATGGCTCTTATCTTTAATATTTTTTTTAAACTCATAATTTAGATAAATTAATATATTCCAAGAGTAAATGATTATATAAAATCAAAAATATCCCTACAATACTAATGGGAATAAAAAAAGTCTATATTTTGAAGGAGAGAGGATGAAACAAAGAGTTGGAATCATAGGCGCAGGCCCAAGTGGACTGGCACAGTTAAGGGCTTTTAAGTCTGCTGAAGAAAAAGGAGAAGAGTTGCCAGAAATAGTCTGTTTTGAAAAACAAGACAATTGGGGAGGGCTATGGAATTATAGCTGGAGAACTGGGCTTGATCAGCATGGTGAGATTGCGCACAGCAGTATGTATCGTTACCTTTGGTCTAATGGGCCAAAAGAATGCCTTGAATTTGCTGACTATTATTTTGAGGAACATTTTGGCCACCCAATTGCCTCATTCCCTCCAAGGGAAGTTTTGTTTGACTATATTCAAGGTAGAGTAGAAAAAGCTAAGGTTAGGAATATGATTCGATTTAATACTGCAGTTCGAAATGTTGAATACGATGAAGAAAGTGAACTATTTACAGTCACAGTCAGTAATCTTGTTGACGATGAAACTTACTCTGAAAAATTTGATTATGTCATTGTCGCGAGTGGACACTTTTCAACCCCCAATGTTCCAAATTATGATGGCTTTAGCCATTTTAATGGCAGGATATTACATGCCCACGATTTCAGAGACGCTATGGAATTTAAAGACCAAGATATTTTGGTCATAGGCAGTAGTTATTCTGCTGAAGATATTGGTTCACAGTGCTATAAGTATGGCGCTAAATCAATCACTAGTAGCTACAGAACGGCGCCAATGGGTTTTGGCTGGCCTGAAAATTGGGAAGAAAAGCCAGCGCTAGTTAAGGTGGATGGCAATACAGCTTTCTTTGCCGATGGGACTTCAAAAGAAGTAGATTCGATCATTCTGTGCACAGGTTATATTCATCACTTCCCCTTCTTACCAGATAGTTTAAGATTAAAAACTAATAATATCCTTTATCCTCTTGACTTATATAAGGGCGTCGTCTGGGAGAAGAACCCAAGACTTATGTATCTAGGAATGCAAGATCAATGGTACACATTTAATATGTTTGATGCGCAAGCTTGGTACGCAAGAGATATCATTCTAAAGAAGATCAGTCTTCCATCTTTTAGTGAAATGCAAGCACATACACTTGAATGGCATGAAAAAGAAACAGCACAAGACGATGTTGCATACGCGATTGACTTTCAAGGGGCTTATACTCAGATGCTGATTGATGAGACGGATTATCCTAATTTTGATATTGAGGGAGTTAACAGAACTTTTATGGACTGGAAACATAATAAGAAGGATGGAATTATGACTTTTAGAGATAAGTCACATGCCTCACTCATGACTGGAACCGAGTCTCCACCTCACCATACGCCATGGCTCGATGCTTTAGATGATTCTTTAGAAAGCTATCTTGATATTTAATTTAACTGGAGCGCTGTTTCAACATATGAATTTTTCATTGAACAAAATGAATTCTTCATATAAAAAACACAATTAAAGACTAAAATTCACCGGCTTATAAAATATAATATGCAGCTTACTAAAGGTTAAATTGTTATTCGGTGAACAATAAGGTCTATCATAAAATTGAAAACTCTTCAATTGAAGACGTTCTAGAGCGTGCGAGACAATATCGTTCTTTGCTTCAGCCCGAAATGGCAATTAGCATTTGCCTAGATATTTTTGCTGTTGATAATAACAATCAAGATGCTTTAGTCATATATATTCTTGCATTAACCGATCAGCTATCTCAGAGTGAGTCTAAGGTCCACCGTAATAAAATTACAGATAGTATCAAAAAACTTAATTCAGAATTTTTACGTCATTATTACTCTGGAATCTTCCTAGAGAGGCAAGCAAGAAGCTTACTAAAGCACTCCATGTCTCGATCTTTTGCATATGATGGATTTATTGAAGCAATTGCAGAATTTGAGATCGCAGAAAAAATGGCTCCTGATCATTGTGCCGACCCAATTTTGCGATATAACAGTTGTCTAAGAACAATAAAAAAAGAGAACCTTCAACCACGTCAAGAATTCGATGAACTATACTAATAACCGAACAGTCAGTCTCAAAAAAATGATGGCAATGGCTGGATTATTTTGGTTTTTTTTCCTAATATTTTATCTATTGGGAGCTCTAACCTTTCACTCTGGTGAAGAGGCCTTTACTGCATTTTATGTCTGGTTTAATGGCTCAATTTTTTATCCTGTTTTAGCCACTTTATTAATAGCGACACTAGCTTTCCATGTAGTTGTTGCTGTTACGAGGCAACTTTCAAATAATATAAGTAGTGGTGATCGATATAAAAAACCTTATCCAAAGGCTGTCCCCCGAATAGTGGCATGGTCAGGTGCGTCTATCATTCTTATTTTTATCATTACGCACACCGTTCAAATGTTGTCTATTAATACTGTTGATTTATATTCGGAAATTACCAATATTTTTCAAAGGCCAGTAATGTGGGCCATATATGGGCTTGGAATGATTGCCATTTCAACACACTTACATCATGGACTTTCAAATGTACTTCAGACTTTGGGCGTTTCAAGCAAACAACATAAGGGTATTGCTCTCTTGATTGTTCTTCTTATCATGGCAGGTTATGCCTCAATTCCATTAGGTATTTTGTATGCAAAAGTTTAATTCAAATGTTCCAACAGGGCCTCTAGAGAATCGTTGGGAGAAGCATAAATTTGATCTTGCTCTTATAGCACCCCAAAATAGGAAAAAATACAATGTAATAGTCATTGGGACTGGTCTGGCAGGTGCATCATTATGTGCCACCTTAGGTGAGGCAGGATACAATGTCCAGTCTTTTTGTTACAATGATAGTCCCAGAAGAGCCCATTCTATTGCTGCTCAAGGCGGAGTCAATGCTAGTAAAAATTATCAAAATGATGGAGATAGTACCTGGAGACTTTTTTACGACACTATCAAGGGTGGAGATTTTAGAGCGAGAGAGTCCAATATTTATCGTTTAGCTCAATTGAGTTGTAACATTATTGATCAAGCCGTATCCCAGGGCGTTCCTTTTGCCAGAGAGTACAGTGGTTATTTGGCAAATAGATCTTTTGGTGGCACTCAAGTGTCCCGAACTTTCTATGCTAGAGGTCAAACCGGCCAGCAACTCCTCTTAGGCGCATATAGCTCTATGAGTAAAGAAATCGCCTCAGGGAGAGTTAAACATAAGTCAAGATGTGAAATGTTAGAAGTCATACTTATTGATGGAAAGGCCAGGGGTATTGTTGTCAGAGACCTAACGACTGGTGAAATTTCATCTCATACAGCTGATTGTGTTGTCATGTGCACGGGGGGCTATAGTAATGCTTACTATCTGTCAACAAATGCAAAAGGCTGTAACACCTCTGCAACATGGAGAGCCCATAAGAATGGAGCTTACTTTGCAAATCCAAGCTTTACTCAAATCCATCCCACATGTGTCCCACCAACTGGCGACAGCCAGTCAAAGCTCACATTGATGAGTGAGTCACTGAGAAATGATGGCCGCATATGGGCCCCAAAAAATAAAGAAGATTGCGATAAGAGTCCAAATGATATTGCAGAAGAAGATCGTGATTACTTTTTAGAGAGAATGTATCCAGCCTTTGCCAATCTTGTTCCAAGAGATATTGCTTCCAGAGCTCTTAAGGGTATCTGTGATGAAGGAAGAGGAATTGGTTCAGTTGTAAATAATCAGCGCCTTGGAGTTTATCTTGATTTTTCCTCGGTGATTCAAAAAATGGGGACTGAAAAGGTTAAAGAAAAATACGGAAATTTATTCGATATGTATAAGAGTATTACCGGTGAAAACCCTTATGAAGTTCCAATGAAAATTTATCCAGCACCTCATTACACAATGGGTGGCTTATGGGTTGATTACAATTTGATGACAACGATAGATGGTTTGTTTGCTTGCGGAGAGTCTAATTTTTCAGACCATGGCGCTAATCGCCTTGGAGCTTCTGCTTTGATGCAAGGCCTTGCAGATGGATATTTTGTTGCTCCACAGACAGTAGCTAACTATTTAGCACGAGGAAAATTTGAGGAGGTTAATGATGACCATCCTGAGGTATTGGCAGCCGTTGATTCAGTTAAAAGTCGTATTGATAGTTTAATGAATGCTCCTGATCCTCAGCATTCTCCAGATTACTTTCATAGAAAAATAGGAAGCATTTTGTGGACGTCATGTGGCATGGCAAGAGATAAGGATTCACTCAAAAATGCAATCGCTTCAATTGAGAAACTCAAGGCAGATTTTTGGCAAAAAATTAAAGTGACTGGAGTCGATAAAGATTTTAATCAGACGCTTGAAAAGGCTGGAAGAGTTGCAGATTTTATTGAGCTTGGACATTTAATGTGTGTTGATGCTTTGGATCGAGATGAATCATGCGGTGCGCATGCGCGCCTTGAGTATCTGGCTGAAAGTGGAGATGCAATGAGGGATGATGAAAATTTTGGATATGTGGCTGCTTGGGAGTACAGTGATGACAAACCTGTGCTTCATAAAGAGCAACTTGATTTCGAGTTTATCAAGCCAACATATAGGGACTACAAATGAATTTTACATTACATATCTGGCGACAAAAAAATACGCAAAGTGATGGAAGTTTTGTCACCTATGAGATTAGTGATATCGACAGTGACACTTCTTTTCTTGAGATGCTTGATCAGCTAAATGAAGAGCTCATAGAAAAAGGGGAGGACTGCGTTGTTTTTGATTATGATTGCCGAGAGGGTATTTGTGGCACCTGCTCATTGGTAATAAATGGGCATCCTCATGGTGAAAAGAAGGCCACTACAACTTGTCAGCTTTATATGAGGGATTATGCCAATCAAAGGGAATTATGGATTGAGCCTTGGAGGGCAAAAAGTTTTCCAATAGTCAAGGATCTTGCAGTCAAGCGGGAAGCGTTCGACCGCATTATCCAATCTGGTGGGTTTATTTCTGTATCAGTTGGCTCTGCTCCAGAGGCCAACTCACAATTAGTCAATAAAGATGATGCTGATTGTGCATTTGATTCTGCAACATGTATCGGCTGTGGTGCATGCGTTGCAGTTTGTCCAAATGCTTCAGCCAGTTTATTTGTAGCCGCTAAAATCAATCATTTTGAACGCTTACCTCAGGGAAAAATTGAAAGCAAAAAGCGGGCAGAGAGGATGATTAATCAGATGGAAGAGGAAGGGTTTGGAAGTTGTTCAAATCATCGACATTGCGAAACGGTTTGTCCAAAAGAAATTTCGGTTAGCAATATTGCTGCCATGAATAATTTACTATAAAAATAATTAATTTAGGAGATGTGATGAAAGTTGTAATATTAGGTGCTGCAGGTGGAATTGGTCAGGCTCTTGCCTTGCTTCTTAAAACAGAGCTTCCCAGCGGAACAGAATTGTCTTTGTATGATATTGCTCCAGTAACGCCCGGGGTTGCAGCTGATTTAAGTCACATCCCAACTCCAGTTAAAGTGGAAGGTTATTCGGGTGAAGACCCCTCTCCTGCTTTATTAAATGCTGATATTGTATTGATTTCTGCTGGTGTGGCTCGTAAGCCTGGCATGGATCGTTCAGATTTATTTAATATTAATGCTGGAATTGTAAAAAATCTCGTTTCTTCTTGTGCTGATAATTGCCCCAAAGCCCTTATTGGTATAATTACTAATCCAGTTAACACAACTGTTGCAATTGCGGCTGAAGTTTTAAAAAATAAGGGTGTTTATGATCCCACAAGGTTATTTGGAGTCACCACTCTTGATGTGATTCGCTCAAGTACATTTGTTGCTGAAGTCTTCAATAAAGATCCAATGGATGTTAAAGTGCCAGTTATTGGTGGACATTCTGGAATCACTATTCTTCCCCTTCTCTCTCAATCTGGCTTCGAATTCAGTGACGATGATGCAGCCGCAATGACTAAACGGATTCAAAATGCAGGTACAGAAGTTGTCGAAGCTAAAGCAGGGGGTGGCTCGGCCACATTGTCAATGGGACAGGCTGCCGCTAAATTTGGCTTATCCCTAGTAAGAGCCCTAAATGGTGAAAAAGATGTCATAGAGTGCACCTACGTTGAAGGATCTGGAGAATTGGCTAGATTTTTTGCTCAGCCAGTGCTATTGGGTAAGAATGGTGTCGAAAAAATACTCAATTATGGCACTCTTTCAGATTTTGAACAGACTACCCTAGATGATGCCATTGACACGCTCAGATCTGATATAAAAATCGGCGAAGAGTTTGTAAAGTAGTAGTTAATTAACAAAATTTAAGGGTCAGAATGTCAAAAAGTTTGCATGATAGAGCTCTAGCTTATCACAAAGAAGGTGGACCTGGGAAACTTGACGTAACCTCCCATAAAAAACTTGATAATGATCAAGATCTCAGTTTGGCATACAGCCCTGGCGTTGCTGCGCCGGTAAGGGAGATTGCTAAAGATCAGAGTAATGTATACCAATACACAATTAAGGGTAATTTGGTAGCGGTTATCACTGACGGTTCAGCGGTTTTAGGTCTTGGAAATGTTGGTCCTTTAGCAGCAAAGCCAGTTATGGAAGGAAAAGCAGTTTTATTCAAACACTTTGCAGGCATCAACGTTTTTAATATTGAGCTTGATACTCAAAATGTTGATGAAATAGTCAATACGATTAAGAATATTGCACCCACTTTTGGCGGAATCAATTTGGAAGATATTTCTGCTCCGCGCTGTTTTGAAATTGAAGAGCGACTCATTAAAGAGCTAGATATTCCTGTATTTCATGATGATCAACACGGCACTGCCATTATTGTTGCAGCTGGACTTTTAAATGCTCTTGAAATTCAAGGAAAATCAATTACTTCTGCTAAGATTGTTGTTGCAGGTGGTGGTTCTGCTGGCATAGCAACTCTAGATTTATTGGTAAATCTTGGATTTAAAAAAGAAAATATGATTCTGGTTGACCGAAGGGGCGTTGTTTCTAAAGAACAAATAAGCATCGTTAATAAGTACAAAGCAGCTTTTGCGGTGGATACGAGTAAAAAGACTTTGGGTGATGCAATTGATGGAGCTGATGTCTTGATTGGTGTTGCAAGAGGTAATCTTGTTACTCAAGCTATGATTAAATCGATGGCCAAAAAGCCAATTATCTTTGCTTTATCTAATCCTGATCCTGAAATTTCAGTTGAGGATGTTTTTGCTTGTAGAGATGATGCATTGATGGCAACTGGCAGAAGTGATTTTCCAAATCAGGTTAATAATGTGATTGGTTTTCCTTATATTTTTAGAGGAGCGTTAGATGCTAATTCCAAGATTATCAATACTGAAATGAAAGTTGCAGCTGTGCATGCTATTAAGGATCTCGCAAAGCTACCTGCTCCTCAATCTCTATTAGAAATTTATCAAGTTAAAGAGCTCAGTTTTGGTAAAGATTATTTCATTCCAAAACCTTTTGATCCTAGACTCATTGACCTGATTCCAAAAGCTATATTTGATGCCGCAGTAAAGAGCGGAGTTTCACGCTTAAAATAATCATTTTTATACCTCATATTTAGCTTATTTAATCCTTGCTAAGCAGAATTAGTTATGGGATAATGTCTGATTGTTTTTTTGGAGGGGTGGCCGAGTGGTTAAAGGCGACGGACTGTAAATCCGTTCTCTCTGAGTACGTTGGTTCGAATCCAACTCCCTCCACCAGAGAAAAAAGAAAAGGAAATTGCGGGTGTCGTATATTGGTATTACCTTAGCCTTCCAAGCTAATGAGGTGGGTTCGATTCCCATCACCCGCTCCATGTGGTTAGGACTGTGCTCACCTAGCTCAGTCGGTAGAGCACTTCCTTGGTAAGGAAGAGGTCGCCGGTTCAAATCCGGTGGTGAGCTCCACTTTAATTTGAATGTATACAGGGGATTAAAAATGGCAAAAGAAAAATTTGAAAGAACCAAACCACACGTAAATGTGGGAACAATTGGTCACGTTGACCATGGTAAAACTACTTTAACTGCAGCCCTGACTAAAGTTATGGCTGAAGCTCGTGGTGGTGAGTTCAAGGATTACGCAGATATTGATAATGCTCCTGAAGAAAGAGAGCGTGGTATCACTATCTCAACAGCACACGTAGAGTATGAGTCAGAAGCTCGTCACTACGCACACGTTGACTGTCCAGGACACGCTGACTATGTGAAGAACATGATTACAGGTGCTGCACAGATGGACGGCGCTATTATTGTAATCGCTGCAACGGATGGACCAATGGCTCAAACACGTGAGCACATTCTATTGTCTCGTCAGGTTGGTGTTCCATACATTGTGGTTTACATGAACAAAGCGGATATGGTTGACGATGAAGAACTCGTTGAACTTGTTGAAATGGAAATCCGTGAGCTTCTAACAGAATATGAATTCCCAGGTGATGACACGCCGGTTGTTTTTGGTTCAGCACTAAAAGCACTCGAGGGTGACACATCAGATATCGGTGTTCCTTCAATCCTGAAGTTGGTTGAAGCATTAGACACTTATATCCCAACACCAGAGCGTGATACAGATAAGACATTCCTTATGCCAATTGAGGACGTGTTCTCAATCTCAGGTCGTGGAACGGTTGTTACTGGTCGTATCGAGCGCGGCGTTGTAAACGTGGGTGATGAAATCGAAATCGTAGGTATTAAAGACACTCAGTTGACAACTTGTACGGGTGTTGAAATGTTTAGAAAGTTGCTTGACTCAGGTGAAGCAGGTGATAACGTTGGTGTTCTTCTTCGTGGTACCAAGCGTGAAGAAGTTGAGCGTGGTCAAGTACTCGCTAAGAAAGGTACGATCAACCCGCACACTAAGTTTGAAGCTGAAGTCTATATCTTAAGCAAAGAAGAAGGTGGCCGTCATACGCCATTCTTCAACAACTATCGTCCACAGTTCTACTTCAGAACAACAGACGTAACTGGCGCATGTGAATTACCATCAGGTACTGAAATGGTTATGCCAGGCGACAATGTGAAGATGACAGTTGAGTTACTTGCTCCGATTGCAATGGAAGAGGGTTTAAGATTTGCAATTAGAGAAGGCGGACGCACGGTAGGTGCTGGAGTCGTCTCGAAGATAACAAGTTAGTTAAATTAAGACCGTCGAATTATTGTATAATCGACGGTTTTTTCGTTTCGGAAGTTAGATAAGGCAAATAGGCAAATGAGCAATCAAAATATTAGAATTAAATTAAAGGCATTTGATCATCGTTTAATCGATAAATCAGCCGTAGAGATTGTAGAGACAGCTAAGCGCACAGGTGCTAGTGTAAGGGGCCCAATCCCTTTGCCTACAAAGAAAGAACGCTTTACTGTATTGACTTCTCCGCACGTTAACAAAGATGCTAGAGATCAGTACGAGTTAAAAACATATGTTAGGTTGATGGATGTAATCAGTCCAACTGATAAAACCGTAGACGCTTTGATGAAATTAGATCTGGCTGCGGGAGTTGACGTAAAAATTCAACTTAACTAATAGATATAGATAGGATTAAGAAAATGGCAATTGCATTAGTAGGACAAAAAGTAGGAATGACGCGACTTATGGCTGATGATGGTTCAGCAGCATCTGTAAGCGTTATAAAAATAGAACCTAATCGCATAGTACAGACTAAATCAGTTGATACTGATGGTTACAATGCAGTGCAAGTGACTACTGGTAGAAAGATGAACAAGAAAGGCGAAGCCAAAATTGGACGCGTTAGTAGTTCTCTTAAGGGTCACTACGCTAAGGCATCTCAAGAAATAGGCCATGGCCTATGGGAGATGAGAGTAAGCGATACTGAAATCTCAGCAATGCCTAATCTTGATATTTCATTTTTTGGTGCAGGACACTTCGTTAATGTCACTGGACAATCAAAAGGTAAAGGTTTTCAAGGTGGTGTAAAGCGCCATAACTTTAGTATGCAGGATGCAACACACGGTAACTCTATATCTCACCGTGCTATTGGATCTACTGGTCAGTGCCAAGAGCCTGGCCGTGTATTTAAAGGTAAAAAAATGGCGGGTCAAATGGGTAACGCTCAGGTGACTGAAGAGTGCCTTGAGATTTTAAGAGTTGATAGTGATCGTAACTTGTTATTAGTTAAGGGCGCGATTCCAGGGTCAAAAAATGGCTTTGTGAGAGTGTTTTTGTCAGACAAGAAAAATACTGCTAATTCTAAAGTAACAAAAGAGCTTTCAGATAAGTTAGCTAATGAAGCTGCAGAAGCTGAAGCAGCAAAAGCAGAGGCTGAGGCAGCAAAAGCTGCAGCAGAAGCTCCAGTTGAAGAAGTGGCTCCAGCAGAAGAAGCTGCTCCAGTAGAGTCGCCAAAAGCAGAGTCAGCTGACGAAGCTGACGAAGGCAAAGATAAAGAAGCTGAAGCTTAAAAAAATAGAATATATATAGGTCTAGTGATGAAAGTAAAAGTATTGAATTTAAAAACAAACAAATCTACTTCACAAGAAGTTTCTGAAGATATTTTTGGCCGTGACTACAATGAGTCACTAGTACATCAAATTACGACTGCTTATATGGCAGGTGGAAGAAGTGGAACGAAGGCGCAAAAAAATCGCTCAGCAGTGAGTGGCGGTGGTAAAAAACCTTGGAAACAAAAAGGTACTGGCCGTGCAAGAGCGGGAACTTCAAGAGGACCGATTTGGAGAAGTGGTGGAGTAACTTTTGCAGCACAGCCACGCAACTACTCTCAAAAAGTAAATAAAAAAATGTACAAGGGTGCAATCAGCGTTATTTTTTCTGAGCTCCTTCGCAATGACCGTTTGAAAGTTGTTTCAGATCTTGAAATTAAAGAGCCTAAAACAAAAAACATTACATCACTTATGAAGTCCTTAGATTTAAAGGATGCTCTTTTGATGACAGACGAGTTAGATGAGAACTTGTACTTGTCTTCACGTAATTTGTACCATGTCGGCGTTTGTGACACACAAAGCATCGATCCAGTCAGTTTAATTGGTTATGAGAATGTAGTTTTAACTAAAGCTGCGTTAAAGAAAGTTGAGGCAATGTTATGAATCAAGAAAAAGTATTGAGCGTCCTCCTTGGGCCAATCGTTTCTGAAAAAACTACTCTAGCTACGGCTAATAATCAGTACGTTTTTAAAGTTAGAACTGATAGCAATAAAAGAGAAATAAGTGCAGCAGTCGAGGAATTGTTTGGTGTTACTGTTGAAGGCGTTACGACTTCAAATGTAAAAGGAAAAAAGAAAATTTACAGAGGTAAAACTGGACAGCGCGTTAATTGGAAAAAAGCAGTCGTTAGGGTATCTGAAGGTCAGATGATCGACGCTACTGCATCATAGAGAATTTATTATGGCAACAGTTATTAAAAGAAAACCAACTTCACCAGGCAGACGATTTGTTGTAAGTGTTGTTGATAATGACTTGCATAAAGGTAAGCCTTTTGCTGCATTAACAGAAAGTAAAAATAGAATTAATGGCCGTAATAACCGCGGAAAGATTACTGTAAGGCACAGAGGTGGAGGCCATAAGCAAAGATATCGTATTATTGACTTTAAGCGCAATAAGGATGATATTGAAGCAACAGTTGAAAGAATTGAGTACGATCCAAATCGAAGTGCAAACATCGCTTTAGTCTTATATGCTGATGGTGAGAGACGTTATATTATTGCACCGAAAGGCGTCAAGTCAGGAGACAAGATCGTCTCTGGAAATTCAGTTGCAATCCAAAAGGGTAACAGTCTTCCTTTGAGCAACATACCTCTCGGTAGTGTTATTCATTGCGTCGAGTTAAAGCCTAAGAAAGGTGCACAGATTGCTAGAAGTGCTGGCACTTCAGTTCAATTGGTTGCGAAGGAAGGTAACTACGTAACAATCAGATTGCGTTCTGGTGAGGTTAGAAAAGTTTTGGCTGAGTGTCGTGCGACTCTTGGTGAAGTATCTAAATCAGAGCATAGCTTAAGAAAACTTGGTAAAGCTGGTGCCACTCGTTGGAGAGGTGTTAGACCTACAGTTCGTGGTGTTGTTATGAACCCTGTCGATCACCCACATGGTGGTGGTGAAGGAAAAACAAGTGGTGGTAGACATCCAGTTTCTCCATGGGGCACACCAACTAAAGGTTACAAAACAAGAACTAATAAACGTACTGACAAGCTTATTGTCCGTAGAAGAAAATAAAGGGTAATTATGGCAAGATCACTTAGAAAAGGTCCATTTGTAGATGAGCATTTAATTCAAAAAGTTTTAAAGGCTCAAGATAGTAATGATAGAAAACCAATTAAAACATGGTCACGCCGTTCAGTAATCGTGCCTGAGATGATTGGTCTTACAATAGCTATTCATAATGGCCGAGTTCATGTTCCTGTTTCGATTAACGAGAATATGATTGGACATAAGTTAGGCGAATTTGCCACAACAAGAACATTTAAAAGTCACTCAGGTGATAGAAAGTAGTTTTAGCAAAGGGTTATAAAAATGAAAGAAGTTAAAGCAATTCATAAGTATGCAAAAATCTCTGCCTTCAAGGTGAGATTAATTGCTGATCAGATCAGAAACAAGCCTGTTGAAGAGGCTTTGAATATTTTGACATTTAGCAATAAAAAAGCAGCAGTCTTAGTCAAGAAGGTTTTAAGTTCTGCAATTTCTAACGCTGAGCATAACGACGGTCTAGACATTGATGAGTTAAAAGTGAGTAGTGTTTTCGTAAATGAGGGCTCTACAATGAAGCGAATTCGTCCAAGAGCAAAAGGAAGAGCGAATCGAATTCTTAAACGAACAAGCCACATTAGTGTTGGCGTAAGCGAGTAAATAATTATGGGTCAAAAAGTAAATCCAATAGGTATTAGATTAGGAATTGTTAAGGATTGGGATTCCAAGTGGTATGCCAGCAGTAAAAACTATTCTGAGTATTTGTTATCTGATATCGCAGTAAGAGACTTTTTATTTAAGGAGTTGACTTCAGCTTCTGTAAGTCGAATTTCAATCGAAAGATTGTCTAATACTGCTAAGGTCATAATTCATACAGCTAGACCTGGAATCGTTATTGGAAAGAAAGGCGCTGACATTGAAAGACTTAAAAATATAGTTTCTGAAAAAATGGGCGTACCTGTTCATATCAGTATTGAAGAAGTTAAGCAGCCTGAGCTTGATGCTCGATTAGTTGCTGAAAATATTGCACAGCAGCTTGAAAAGCGAGTCATGTATAGACGTGCTGTCAAAAGAGTACTTGGTAACGCTACTAGACTTGGAGCGCTTGGAATTAAGGTGATGGTTAGTGGTCGATTAAATGGTGCAGAAATTGCTCGTTCAGAGTGGTACCGTGAAGGACGCGTCCCTCTTCATACATTTAGAGCAGACGTCGACTACAGCAGTTTCAGAGCGAACACGCAATATGGCGTTATTGGTATTAAGGTTTGGATTTTCAAGGGCGAAATTCTTGATCATAACAAAGGCACTATTGAAGAAGTTTCAAAACGTGGTGCTACAAAACAAATTGGAAAGAAGTAAAGGAATATAGCAATGTTGCAACCTAAACGTACAAAATATAGAAAGACCATGAAAAGCCGCAATCGCGGTTTGGCAGCTGGTCACAACGTCAGCTTCGGTGAAATTGGCCTACAGGCCACTGGAAGATGCCGAATGACTGCGAGACAAATTGAAGCTGCGCGTCGTGCAATGACGAGACATGTGAAGCGTCAAGGAAAGATCTGGATTCGTGTTTTCCCTGACAAGCCTATCACTAAGAAGCCATTGGAAGTTCGAATGGGTAAAGGTAAGGGTAGTGTTGAGTATTGGGTCGCACAGGTTAAGCCTGGACAAATGTTATTTGAAATGCAGGGTGTTGATGAGGTTGTTGCTAGGGAAGCTTTTGAGCTTGCTGCAGCTAAACTACCCGTCAAAACAACAGTAATTAAACGGACAATAATGTAATGGATGTTAAAGAATTAAGAGATCAAGATGTCACTCAGTTAAATGAGCAGCTTATCACTTTGTTGAAGGAGCACTTCGAACTTCGTATGCAAAAAAGCACTTCTCAGTTAACTGATTTATCAAAGCTTAGCAAAACAAAAAAAGCGATTGCCCAAATTAAAACAATTATTAACGAGAAAAGCTCATGAGTGAAACTAATGCAGTAGAAAGAATTCTTACAGGAAAAGTTGTAAGTAATAGTCGCGACAAAACAATCGCTGTTTTAGTTGAGCGTAAGGTGCGTCATCCAATTTACAAAAAGTATATTAAACGCAGCACTAAAGTACATGCACATGATGAAAAGAATGAGTGTGGTCTTGGTGATGTCGTTAGAGTTTCTGAATCAAAGCCGTTCTCAAAAACAAAGAACTGGGCCTTGGTAGAAGTTGTTGAAAAATCAGTGAGTATTGATTAAATAGTCGCGCTAAAGAGAGAAAGAATATGATTCAAATGCAAACAAGATTAAATATAGCTGATAACAGTGGTGGTGTTAAAGCTATGTGTATTAAAGTATTGGGTGGTTCAAAGCGCCGCTATGCAAATATTGGTGACGTCATTAAGGTCAGCATCAAAGAAGCTTCGCCTCGCGGCAAAGTGAAGAAGGGTGATGTCTATGATGCAGTAGTCGTTAGAACTGCTCAAGGTGTTCGCCGTAAAGATGGATCGCGTATTCGTTTTGATAGCAACGCAGTTGTTCTTCTTAATCCAAAATTAGAGCCAATCGGTACTCGTATATTTGGCCCTGTTACGCGAGAATTAAGAGGCGCTCAGTTTATGAAAATTGTTTCACTTGCACCAGAGGTTTTGTGATGATGAAAATTAAACAAAATGATGAAGTTATAGTTATTGCTGGAAAAGATAAAGGATCTATTGGGACAGTGACAAAAGTCCTAGGACCAAAAGTTATTGTTGAAGGTTTTAATTTAGCAAAAAAACATGTTCGTGCTAACCCTCAAGAAGGTATCCAGGGTGGGATCGAAGAGAAAGAAATGCCTTTGAGTATTTCAAACGTTGCAATCTACAACCCAACAACCAAAAAAGCAGATCGCATTGGTGTTAGGGTTAATGATAAAGGCGTTAAAGAGAGATTTTTTAAATCAAGCGGCGAAGCCGTAATTTGATATAACAAATAAATAGGTGACAAGTGTCTAGATTACAAGAACAATATAAAAAAGAAATTCTTCCTAAACTTAAGAAGGAGTTAGGTGTTTCTAATTCAATGTCAGTTCCCAAGATTGAAAAAATTACAATCAATATGGGACTAGGAAGTGCATTAGGAGATAAGAAAGTATTAGAGAGTGCACTGGAAGAGTTAGGTTTGATTTCTTCACAAAAGCCTGTCACTTGTCTTGCTAGAAAATCAGTAGCAAGTTTCAAGTTAAGAGAAGGCAACGCAATTGGATGTAAAGTGACACTAAGAAAAGAGAGAATGTATGAATTTCTAGATCGCTTAGTTAATGTTGCTATACCTCGTATTAGAGATTTCCGTGGTCTAAATGATAAGTCTTTTGATGGTCGCGGTAACTACAACATGGGAATTACAGAGCAGATCGTATTTCCTGAAATTGAGTTTGAAAAGGTAACAAAAGTGCGCGGAATGGATATAGCTATTACTACGAATGCGCAAAATGATGAAGATGCTAAGAAACTATTGGCGATGTTTAATTTCCCATTTAAAGGAGGAAATAATGGCTAAAAAGTCTATGATACATAGAGATGTAAAGCGAGCTAAGTTGGTCGAAAAATATAAAGAGAAACGTCTTGAATTAAAAAAGATAATCAAGAGTATTCATACTTCTGATGAAGATCGTTTTCAGGCAGTGATCAAATTACAATCCCTACCTAGAGATGCTTCTCCAGTTCGTCAACGTAATCGTTGCGGACTATCTGGGCGTCCACATGGTTTTTATAGAAAGTTTGGTTTAGCCAAATCACAACTCAGAGAGCGCACCATGAATGGTGAAGTTCCTGGTTTATCTAAAGCTAGCTGGTAGGAGGTTAATATGAGTATGTCTGATCCAATAGCTGATATGTTGACTAGAATTAGAAACGCACAATCAGTAAATAAAGAGCAAGTAAGCATCCCGGCTTCAAATTTAAAGTCTGCCATTGCGAGTGTTATGCAGGACGAAGGTTACATTACTTCTTTTGCAATTGAGGGTGATAAGGCGGCTAACAAAACTTTAGTCATCAAGTTGAAGTACTTTGATAACCAGCCGGTTATCGAGACGCTTGATAGAATTTCAAAGCCAAGCTTAAGACACTATGCGAGTAAAGATGATATGCCAAGCATTATGAATGGACTTGGTATTGTCATTGTTTCTACCCCTAAAGGTGTTATGACAGGCCAAGCTGCCAAAGCTCAAAATATTGGTGGTGAAGTCTTGTGTAGCGTTTCATAATATTGGAGATTAATAATGTCTAGAATTGCAAAAGCACCAATTACAATCCCAGAAGGCGTGAATATTACTCATGCTGATGGTGTAATGTCCGTTAAAGGGAAGCTTGGTGAAATGACAATGCATGTCAATTCTCTCGTTCAAGTATCTAATAATGATAATGTGCTAACTTTTGAGCCAAACCAGGTCAGTAAAAAATTAGAAAAAAGTGCATGGGCTCAAGCGGGAACAGTGAGAGCAAATACAGCTAACTTGATCAAAGGTGTTACAGATGGTTGGGAGAAAAAACTCACTTTAATTGGAGTTGGTTATCGTGCTAAAGCGCAAGGTAAAGTTTTGAACTTGACTCTTGGTTTTTCGCATCCCGTTAATTATCAGTTACCAGAAGGAATCTCTGTTGAGACGCCTACGCAAACTGAAGTCGTTGTGAAAGGAATTGATAAGCAGAAAGTGGGTCAAGCTGCTGCAGAAATAAGAGCATTTCGTCCACCAGAGCCATACAAAGGTAAGGGTGTTCGTTATTCAGATGAGCAGGTTGTTCGCAAAGCTGCTAAGAAAAAATAATTGATAGAAGGTAGTTAAATGAAATTATCAAAAAAAGATGCTCGCATAAGAAGAGCAACAAAATTTAGAGCTAAACATGCTGAAAGAGATCTAGAGCGTTTGTGCGTTTATAAATCTTCGCAGCATATTTATGCGCAAATTATCAGTAGTTGTGGAACGAAGACATTAGCTTCTGCATCAAGCGTTTCGTCCAAGATGAAAAATGGCGGTAATGTGGATGCGGCATCTAAGGTCGGAGATTTAATAGCAAAAGCTGCTAAAAAAGCTAAAGTTTCTAAGGTCGCATTTGATCGTTCAGGTTTCAAATACCACGGTCGCGTGAAAGCACTTGCTGATGCAGCAAGGGAAGGCGGATTAGATTTTTAATTAAGAGAACTTAAGGTTTAGAGAATGGCTGAAAATAAAAGAAATAATTACAAAGAAGAAAGTGAATTTATCGAAAAGCTGGTAAACATTCGACGCGTCGTTAAAGTTGTTAAGGGCGGTAGAATTTTTGGCTTTTCAGCTTTAGTTGTTGTCGGTGACGGTAACGGCAAGGTTGGTTATGGTACCGGTAAAGCGCGAGAGGTTCCTTTAGCTATTCAAAAAGCAATGGACAAGGCAAAAAGAGCAATGAAGCCAGTCCCACTAGTTAATGGTACGCTTCACTACCCTATTACTTCATCGGTTGGCGCTGCTAAGGTTTATTTACAGCCTGCATCTGAAGGTACTGGCGTAATTGCTGGTGGTCCAATGAGAAGTGTTTTAGAGGCAGTTGGTGTTCACAATATATTAGCAAAATGCAACGGAACTCGAAATCCTATTAGTGTTGTCAGAGCTACAGTTGAAGGTCTTACTAAAATGTCATCACCACAGATCGTTGCTGCAAAGCGCGGCAAAACTGTTGAACAAATTACTGGAGAAGTCTGATGGCTGAGGAAAAGGTAGAAAAGAAAGCAGCAGCTCCTAAGAAAGCAGCAGCTCCTAAGAAAGCAGCAGCTCCTAAGAAAGCAGCAGCTCCTAAGAAAGCAGCAGCTCCTAAGGCTGAGGCTACTAAGCCAGCTGAGACAAAGAAAGCACCTGAAAAAAAGGCTGTATCTAAAAAGCCAACAGTTAGTGTTACTTTGGTTAAAAGTTTCTATGGTCGATTACCAAAGCATCGTGCAACGGTTACTGGCCTGGGTTTAAAAAGAATTAACCATACGGTGGTTCTTGAAGATACGCCAGAAGTAAGAGGCATGATTAATAAGGTTTCTTACCTACTAAAAGTTGAGGGTTAAAGAATGAATTTAAATACATTAAAGCCTGCATTGGGTGAAAAAACTAACAGAAAGCGTGTCGGTAGAGGTATGGGTTCTGGCATGGGTAAAACCTCTGGTAGAGGTCACAAAGGACAAAAATCTCGTTCAGGTGGATTTACTAAGATTGGTTTTGAGGGTGGTCAAATGCCCCTTCAAAGAAGATTACCTAAGGTTGGTTTTAGTTCAAGAGTATCTATTATTACTTCTCAGGTTACCTTGTCACAACTCGACAAGCTAACGGAAACTGATATTAATATTGACGTCCTTAAAAAACATAACCTTGTTACTAAAAATATTTTAAGAGTCAAGGTCATGCTTTCAGGCGAAATTAACAGAGCAATCAACTTGGTTGGAATTAAGCCAACGAAGGGTGCTAGAGCAGCAATTGAAGCTGCGAAAGGAACGATAAGCGAGTAATTGATGAGCGAAGATCTACTAAAACGCATCCTCTATCTAGTCGGTGCTCTAATAGTTTTCAGATTAGGAACACATATTGTGATTCCTTTCATATCACAGACTGCGCTTGCATCTCTGGTTGAAGATAACAGGACGGGTATTCTAGGAATGATGAACATGTTCTCTGGCGGTGCATTAGAGAGGCTCTCTATATTCACCTTAGGAATTATGCCTTACATCTCCTCTTCGATTATTATGAACCTAATGACTTCAGTTGTTCCTAGATTCGAACAGCTTAAGAAAGAGGGAGAACGTGGCAGAAGAGTAATCACTCAGTACACTCGTATGGGAACTGTATTTTTGGCTGTTTTCCAGTCTTATGGTGTCTCGATTGCACTTCAGTCTCAGTCAGGTGGTGGTGTTGCATTGGTTACAAATCCTGGACTAACGTTTAGTTTTGTAACAGTAGTGACACTCACAACTGGAACCTTGTTCTTGATGTGGCTTGGTGAGCAAATCAGTGAAAAAGGTATTGGTAATGGAATTTCAATGATCATCTTTGCAGGTATTGTGGCTGGTTTGCCAGCTTCATTCGGTAACACGCTGAGCATGGTTGGTACTGGAGAGTTGAGCGTATTTACAGTTGTTCTGATGCTTGCGATGGTTGTTCTTGTCATGGCTTTTGTAGTCTTTATGGAGCGTGGTCAAAGACGAATTGCCGTCAACTATGCCAAAAGACAACAAGGCAGAAAGATGGTTGGTGGTCAAACTTCATATTTGCCTCTCAAAATTAACATGGCAGGCGTTATTCCGCCAATCTTTGCATCAAGCATCATTCTTTTTCCGGCAACCCTTGGTGGTTGGTTTTCTCAGTCAGAGGGAATGGGATGGTTAGCAGATATTACATCGAGCATTTCACCTGGACAGCCTTTGTATATTCTGTTTTATGGTGCTGCTATTGTCTTCTTTACGTTCTTCTATACTGCGCTTACATTTAACGCAAAAGATACGGCAGATAATTTACGTAAATCGGGTGGATTTATACCAGGTATTAGACCAGGACAGCATTCGGCTGATTACATCGATGCTGTTACTTCAAGATTGACAGCGGTCGGTGCTATCTATATTACGGCGGTGTGTTTACTGCCTGAGTTTTTAATTTTATATTGGAATGTACCTTTCTACTTTGGCGGTACGAGTCTTCTGATTATTGTTGTTGTTGTAATGGATTTTATAGCTCAAGCGCAATCTCATATGATGTCGAATCAATATGATGGCTTAATGCGTAAAGCTAATTTAAAGTAAGGGTAAGTTATGAAAGTAAGAGCATCAGTTAAAAAAATTTGTAAAGATTGCAAAATTATTAAGAGACACGGAGTCATTCGTGTTATCTGTAAAGAGCCACGTCACAAGCAAAGACAGGGCTGATTACATTGACAGAGCTGAATTTACAAAGTAAAATTGCACGATTTTTCAACTTTAAAATTTTGAGTGGAATGACCACTCAAAAATATTATTTATTTGAGGTATAGGTAAAGTATATGGCACGTATTGCAGGAATAAACATTCCAACAAATAAGCATATTGTGATTGGCTTACAATCCATTTTTGGTATTGGTGAAACGAGATCAAAGCAAATATGTGAAGCATTAAAGTTAGACCCAAGTACGAAGGTATCAGCTTTGACTGAAGATCAGTTAGAGTCGATTCGTACAGCAGTCGCTCAGTATGAAGTTGAAGGAGACTTGAGACGTGAAGTTGCCATGAGCATCAAACGCCTTAGAGATTTAGGTTGTTATCGCGGAATTCGTCACAGAAAGGGATTACCTCTACGTGGACAAAGAACTAAAACAAACGCAAGAACTCGAAAGGGTCCGCGTCGTTTAATTAAATAATATAGGCACAAGATACTATGGCAAAAGAGCAAGCATCTAAGAAGAAATCAAAGAAGATCGTCTCAGACGGTATTGCGCATATTCATGCGACTTTTAATAATACCATTGTGATGATTACTGACCGTCACGGAAATACCCTTTGTTGGGCAACTTCTGGCGGAGCTGGTTTTAGAGGTTCAAGAAAGTCAACACCTTTTGCAGCTCAAGTAGCAGCAGGTAATTGTGGTGAAAAAGCTCAAGCTTTTGGCATGAAGAATCTTGAAGTTAGAGTAAAGGGTCCAGGTCCAGGCCGTGATTCTGCGATTCGTGGCCTTAATGCACAGGGTTTAAAAATTCAATCAATAACAGATGTGACGCCAATACCTCATAACGGTTGCCGTCCTTCGAAGAAACGTAGAGTATAAGGATAAATTATGGCAAGATATACAGGTCCTACATGTAAATTAGCACGCCGTGAGGGTGTTGACTTAGAACTTAAGAGTGGTATTAGATCAATTGACTCTAAATGTAAACTAACACAGCTCCCTGGGGTACATGGTGCAAATGCACGTCGCCAAAAGGGAAGTGAATACGGTCTTCAGCTAAGAGAAAAGCAGAAAGTTAGACGTATTTATGGTGTTCTTGAGAAGCAATTTAGTCTCTACTATAAAAAAGCAAGCTCAAAGAAAGGGCCAACAGGTGAAAACCTTTTGTCGCTTCTAGAGTGTCGTCTTGATAACGTTGTCTACAGAATGGGTTTCGCTTCAACGCGTGCCGAAGCAAGGCAATTGGTTTCTCATAAGTCTATTGTAGTGAATGGAAAAGTTGTAAATATACCTTCTTACCAGGTCAGCGCAAATGATGAAATCGCTGTAAGAGAAAAAGCAAAAAAACAAAGCCGTATCCAACTCGCTGTTGAGATTTCTGGCCAAAGTGGATTAGCTGAATGGGTAGATGTTGATAACAAAGCACTAAAGGGTGTCTTCAAGAGCGTGCCAGCACGTGATGAATTATCTTCTGATATTTCAGAGCAATTAATCGTTGAACTATATTCTAAATAGGAATTAAATATGCAAGGAAGTGCAAGAGATTTTTTAAAACCAAAACTAGTCGATTCTGTTGAATTATCTAAGAATGAATATCGTGTTGTTCTAGAACCTTTTGAGCGTGGATTTGGCCATACATTAGGAAACTCAATAAGAAGAACTTTATTGTCCTCAATGGTTGGCTCTGCTATTACAGAAGTTGCTATTGATGGTGTTATGCATGAGTTTTCAACAATTGAAGGCGTGCAGGAAGATGTTCTAGATATCCTTCTTAACTTAAAAGAAGCATCAATCGGTCTTAATGCAAGTGAGAGCGCTACAGTAATCATTGAGAAAGAAGGTCCATGCGAGCTAACTGTTGCTGACATTGAGGCAAATGGAACTGACGTTTCAGTATTTAACCCTGAAAAAGTGATTGCAACGGTTAATGAAGGTGGAAAAATCAGAATGACTCTTGGAGTCGGTACTGGTGTTGGCTATGACGTCGCAGTTGCAAGGAATGTTGACTCTGAAACGATCGGCAGTATTCAGTTGGATGCTAGTTTTTCTCCAATCAAAAGAGTTAGTTTTACTGTTGAGGCTGCAAGGGTTGAACAAAAAGTTAACCTTGACAGGCTTAACATTGTTATCGAGACTAATGGTTCTGTTGATGCAGAAGAAGCAGTTAAAAGAGCTGCTACTATTTTGCAAGATCAATTGTCATCATTTGTTGAGCTTGAGCCAGTTATTGAAGAAGAGCCTCAACCAACATCAGATGATTTCCCACCGATGTATTTGTCTGCAGTTGATGAGTTAGAGTTGACAGTTCGTTCTGCAAACTGCTTAAAGGCAGAGCAAATCTATTACATTGGTGATTTAATTCAAAAATCAGAGCAAGACTTATTGAGAACACCTAACTTAGGCCGTAAGTCGCTTAATGAAATTAAAGAAGTTTTAACTGAAAAGAACTTAGAGCTAGGTACTGAAATTGAAAACTGGCCACCAGTTGACTTAATGAGTGAATAAGGACAAACAATGAGACACAGAAAGTCAGGAAGACAACTAAATAGAAATTCATCGCACAGGAAAGCTATGTTTAAAAATATGGCTAATTCTTTGATATTGCATGAAACAATCAAAACAACATTGCCAAAAGCTAAAGAGCTTAGAAGAGTAATTGAGCCTTTAATTACAAGAGCAAAGGCAGACAGTGTTGCAAACCGCCGTCATATTTTCTCAAAGCTAAGAGATGATGCAATGGTTGCTAAGTTATTTACGCAATTGGGGCCTTTTTATAAGGACCGTCCCGGTGGTTATGTCCGCATTTTGAAGGCAGGCTTTCGTACCGGTGATAAAGCGCCAATGGCTTTAGTTCAGCTAGTTGACTTTGAAGGTGAAGAAGAAGTTGTAGCAGCAGCGCCAAAGAAAGAAGCTAAAGCAGCAGCGCCAAAGAAAGAAGCTAAAGCAGCAGCGCCAAAGAAAGAAGCTAAAGCAGCAAAAAAAGAATCTTAAAGGAATTATTATATGCCAGCAATTAAAGTAAGAGAGAACGAACCATTTGATATTGCACTTCGTCGTTTTAGACGTCTATGTGACAGAGCGGGCGTTATAACAGATGTAAGAAAGAAAGAGTTTTTCGAAAAGCCTACGTGGGTTAACAAGCGCAAAAAAGCCGCTGCAGTTAAAAGAACTCACAAGGAAATGTCAAAGAATAGAATTCATCGTAAACGCATGTACTAAAACTTGTTTTTACGACTAAAGCAAGCAAAACAATATGTCTAAGCTCAAACAACTCATTACTGATGACATGAAGTTGGCTATGAAGGCCCAAGACAAACCTGCTCTCAAAGCGATTCGAATGATCCTAGGGGCAATCAAACAAAAAGAGATAGACGAACGTATTGAATTGGATGACAATCAAGTCATGGCTGTCATTCAGAAAATGGTTAAGCAGCGCAAAGATTCAATCTCTCAATTCTCAGATGCAGGCAGAACCGACTTAGTAGAAGTTGAAGAAGCAGAGTTATTAATCATTAATAATTATATGCCTAAGCAGCTAAGCCAAGATGAAATTGAGGCAGCAGTGGTCAAGGCAATTTCTGACACAGGAGCTGACTCTATGAAAGATATGGGAAAACTCATGGGCATTCTAAAAGGTCAGCTAGATGGAAAGGCTGATATGGGTCAAGTCTCTCAACTCATTAAGTCAAAACTCTCTTAATTAAGCGTATCGACTGGTAACGACCTCCTCCATCACAACAAAAGTAGAACTGTTTTGAACGTGGGGGAGTGCTGAAATTTTCTCACCAAGCACTTGTCTATAGCTCTCCATATTTTCAGTTCGCACCTTTAATAAATAATCAAAATTTGAGGCAATCATATGACATTGCTCAACTTCAGGAACTTCTTTAATGGCTTTATTGAAAGCATTGAGTGCCATTGTCTTCGTATCATTAAGTTTAATTTGAACAAAGGCAATATGATTATTATCGATCAAGTCATGGTTAATGATTGCTTGATATCCCTTAATATATCCAGCAGTCTCTAACTTTTGAACACGTTTCAAGCAGGGCGTTTTGGATAGTCCAATTTGATCAGATAGATCAGTAATAGTCATTCGTCCATCGCTCTGTAAAAGCTCAAGTATTCTATGATCAAAATTATCTAAAGTAGTCATAAGTCCTATTATTTATAATATATTAGTTAATATATAAATTATATTACATAAATTATATAATAAATAACTTTAAATAATTTATTTTATAGTCATTATAACTATTACTTATAAATTAAAATTTTAAAATATTAAGAAATTTTTTGGGCAATGAAATCTCTAGCAGACTTCAAATTTGAAGTAGACAGCTCTAATATCAGGAGCAAACTCCGCGAAGCAAGAGTTATGAGTGAAGAGGATTCATTAGATCATCTCCATTTGTTTGATTACACCAATACAGATCAACGGATTGAATTCCAAAAAAATACATCCCACTTAATTCAGCAACTGCGCTCCTCAAGCCAGCCTGACCTCTTGTCATTATTTGTATCTGAGTATAATTTGACAAGTGACGAAGGTCTCTCTTTAATGACTCTTGTTGAAGCTTTTTTAAGAGTTCCCGATAATAAGACAAGAGATAAATTATTTATTGATAAAGTTGCAATGAAGGGTTGGTCTCAGCATATTGGAACTAGTAAATCTTCTATGGTTAATATTGCAACCCTGGCATTAAATATTGCTGACAAAATGATTGCACATGGAAGCAATAAAGAAATAAAAAACAGAATCAGAAAAGCTTTGGAGATTCTCTCAAGGCCTGGTATTAGATTCAGTGCAAATAATGTCATGCAGTTTTTTGCTAAGCAATTTGTATTTGCAGAGTCTATTCATAGTGCTGTTAAAAGTCGTAATGTAAAAAATACTTTGTATTCATTTGATATGCTTGGTGAAGCTGCTTGGACAATGAAGGATGCTGATAAGTACTTTCAAGCCTACAGAAATGCATTGATTGAAATTGGGAAGCGCAACACATCAAAAACAGTGATTGATGCAAATGGTATTTCAGTCAAACTCTCTGCACTCCACCCAAAGTATGACTTTATGCACCAACAGCGAGTCATATCAGAATTACTACCCAAGGTCCTTGAGTTGGTTGAAATTGCTAAACATTACAATATAGGAATCAATATTGATGCAGAAGAGGCTGATCGTCTAGATATTTCATTAGATGTGATTGAGAGCATCATGAAAATAATTGCAAATTCCTCTTGGGAAGGGTTTGGAGTTGTTGTTCAGTCATACCAAAAAAGGGCTTCATTCGTAATTGATTGGCTTAATGACAATTGTGATAAGCATAACTTAAAAATAATGGTAAGGCTGGTGAAAGGGGCATACTGGGATAGTGAAATTAAGAAGTCTCAAATTCTGGGCGAGGTTGACTTTCCTGTATTCACTAAAAAAACAAATACTGATTATTCTTTCTTGGTCTGCTCTCAAAAACTACTAGCAATGAGAGCGAATATTTTCCCTCAATTTGCCAGTCATAATGCACACTCACTGGTCAGTGTATGCGAAATGGCAGGTAATAATGAAGGCTTTGAGGTTCAGAGGCTTCATGGAATGGGTGAGTCTTTGCATCATTCCATTTCAAATAAATATGGAGTTCCTTCAAGAGTATATGCTCCTATAGGGAGTCATAAAGAGTTGCTGGCTTATTTAATGAGACGCTTGCTGGAAAATGGAGCTAATAGTTCGTTCATTAATCACTTGTTTGATGAGAGTATTAGTCCTGAGACTTTAGCCAGTGATGTCTTTACAATTGTAGAAGAGGATTCCGAGAAATCTCATTCCAAGATTCAACTCCCAAAGGACATCTTTAAAAATAATCGTCAAAATTCACGTAGCGTTATTCTAACTGAACAGGATGAAGTTAATCAGCTGTACCAAAATCAAAGCCCTTGGCTTGGCAAACAATGGCAAGCCAAATCAATCATTGCTGGAATGAAGATTAATGATGGTTTGAATCAAGAGGTAACTAATCCAGCTGATAAGGACGACGTTGTTGGACATGTTCTTTTTGCGAATGAGGGCCAACTAACTCAATCACTCGAATCTGCAAGAAATGCATTCGAGTCAAATATGATCGAGCATGAAATGATCCTTCAGGGCTTAGAGAGAGCAGCTAACCTCTATGAGGAAAATCAATACGAATTAATGACCCTTGCAATGCGAGAAGCTGGAAAAACTTATCAAGATGCAACAGATGAAGTGAGAGAAGCAGTTGATTTTTTACGTTACTATGCAAATTTATCAAGAATAGTGATGCCTAGCCAAAGACAAGCCAGGGGAGTTTTTGTTTGCATTAGCCCATGGAATTTTCCATTAGCAATTTTTACTGGACAAATAGCTGCAGCACTCTCTGCAGGAAACTCTGTCATTGCTAAGCCAGCAGAGAGTACGTCCCTTATTGCCTATAGGGCAAGTGAGTTATTGATTGAGGCTGGCATTCCGATTGGACGATTTCAGCTATGTTTAGGTAAAGGTTCTCAGACTGGCGCTTATCTATCAAGCAGCAATTTAATTGATGGAGTTGCTTTCACAGGCTCAACCGAAGTAGCGAAAGAAATCAAAATTAGCTTAATTGATAATGGAAACTCAGAGGCAAGAGTCATTGCTGAAACGGGAGGTTTAAATGCCATGGTCGTTGACTCTACTGCATTATGTGAACAGGTCACAAGAGACGTTATTGATGGCGCATTCAAGAGCGCTGGTCAGCGCTGTTCAGCGCTGAGAATTCTACTGCTTCAAGATGACTGCTATGAAAATACTATCAATATGATCGTAGGAGCGATGAAGGAGCTTAGTATTGGAAACCCTAAAAACCTTGATGTAGACTGCGGACCAATCATCAATTCAGCTGCTCAAATTAAACTCAAAAAATACATCACAAAAGCAAGACAAAACAATCAGGTTATTGAAGAGCTTGTTTTTGAACCTCAAAACGGCCATTTTGTTGCACCTACCTTGATTCACCTTAATTCAATTGAGGATATTCATGAAGAGCTCTTTGGTCCAATTCTGCACGTGATTTCTTATAAGAATGATGACTTAGAAACAATCATTGACCAACTCAATGCTAAAGGATATGGGCTAACTTTTGGCATTCACTCAAGAATAGATAAGAAGGTCAAAGAGATTTCATCCAGAGTAAATGTAGGTAATGTCTACATCAATCGAAATCAAATTGGAGCTGTAGTTGGCTCTCAACCATTTGGAGGCGAAGGTTTATCTGGGACCGGTCCAAAAGCAGGAGGGCCAAACTCTTTGCATGGTTATAGCAGCAACATGTTGCGTAGTGAACAATCTAAACATAAAATGACTTTTACTCGAGAACACTTTGAGGTTCAGAATCTTATCAATCCGACTCTTCAGTTAAGTAAAGATATTCTTTCACTGTTAAGAGCTAAGTTCCCAAGTCTAACGGCTGAATTCCTTGAATTTTTAGATCAAGAGGTTTCTAGATATAGCCATGACATTAAACTACCAGGACCTACAGGAGAATCAAACCAACTCATCTATAAACCAAAAGGAACCGTTTTATGTATAGGCCCTAAACACAAGGACGCATTAATGCAGACACTTTTATCACTTTTCCTAGGCAACTGTGTCATAAGCCAAATTAGTAAGCAGGAATATGAGTCCCTAGTCGAAATAGGCTTCAAAACAGAAAATATATCCCAACTGAATGATTCTCCCAGCTTAAGTCTAATAGAAAGTAATGCTTATAACGCGGTGCTTTACTTTGGTGATGACAATTCAGTTAATAAGCTGATTGTTACTTCTCGAAATGAACTCATTCCAGTGGTAAGTTCGATCTATGAGGCATGGGAGTTAATCAAGGAGAAGGTTATTACAATAGACACTACTGCTTCTGGCGGTAATGCAAATCTGCTAGCACTTTAACCTTAAATAACAACTTATAAGCAGATGGAGTTAAATCCGTTTGACCGATAAACCATCTGACAAACGATGAAGGATCAGCATATCCTAGCTGATATGAAATCACTTTTACAGAGAGCCCTCCATTTAATAGATTTTTTGATTTACTAAGCTTAAAGTTATTAAGCACCTTACGAAAAGTTGTATTTTCCTTTAGTAATTGATTGCGAAGAGAATTTGTACTTAATCCAAGATGGATTGATACATCCTGAATATTTATTAAGTTGAAATGATTTTCATAATTATTCATGAGCCTCTCAACCTTCTCAGTTAGACTAATCTTTGAAGTCATGTTATTTGCTTTTGCCTCCAGAATAGTACTCAGATAATTAACCAGATTAGGATTAGAGAGGCTATTTTTTTTAAGATAATTTTTTTTACTAATTAAAAGTGATGTTTCTTCACAGGATGTAAAAACCGGACAGTTAAATACAGATTTTTCTTTAATATCGTCTATCTGAGTGACTGTTTTAGTATTAATTTGTTTGATCTGAAATCGTTTTGACCTTATAAATGATGCAAGAATAGATAGTCCAAGGTTTTCATAAATTGACGGATTTTTTATTTTTGGGTCAACAACAGATTGAATTTTAATGTGGTTTTTCTCTTCAATGATTAGAAAGTTTAGACCCTCTAATTCTGTATTAATGAAGGATTGCAAAAGCTTTAAACCTTGTTGGAGATTTTTTGAGTACACAAATACTAACCCAAATGCTTCTCCATAGTTAGGCCTTACTTGCGCCATCCGTCCAAAATTAATTGACACTAGCTCATCTTTAAAAACGGTCTGGGCATCAATGACAAAGTTTAGGAGTATTTCGACAGGTATTGAGACATTTTGATTGGTTAATAAACTCTTTGCTATTCCAACCCTTTGGAATATTGTCTCCACCTCATAAGGGTGAATTTGATGAAGTCTTTGGATACACCTCCAGACTCCGCTGAAAGTATTCATTATTGTAGATAATACATAAAGTTACAGTAATACGCATCAATTATAATAAAGTGTTAATATTATATAATAATATGATAACTATAATTTGATATTTATATCTATACTAATAAACTCACTAAATGCTTAGTAGCGTTGTTAGTTAATCCATGCTGACCAGGAATTTTTATGCTTGAAACAATATTTGAATACTCACTACTCTCTTTTCTTTTATCCATAGTCTTAATGCTGTTGGTTCTTGTTAAGACAAATATAAAGATGTGGCAGCTATGGCTTCTGGCCTTAGGATTGACCTACCCAGGCGCTGTCATTGCAAATCACTTTGGAGCACAATTCCTCCTCCTTATTCTTTTTGTCATTGGTCTACTTATCGTACCAAACATTAGGATGATATTATTTACCAAGCCCCTCTTCAAAGTAATGCGTAAATCTTTACCGCCAATCGGTGTCACAGAAAGTATTGCCCTCGAGGCTGGCAGCGTTTGGTGGGATGCAGAACTCTTTCAAGGTGATCCAAATTGGAAAGAATTAACTGATCTAGAGGCTACGCAGTTGACAGATGAGGAGCAAAGCTTTATTGATAATGAGGTTGAGACATTGTGCGCGATGGTCGACTCTCATGAAATTCAATCAACACACGATCTCCCTAAGGAAGTCTGGAAGTTCATTTTTGACAAAGGATTTTTAGGTTTAATTATTCCTCAAGAGTTTAATGGAAAAGGCTTCTCTCACTTTGCCCATGCTATTATTGTTGGTAAGCTCTCTTCGGCCTCACAATTTTTAGGAATTGCAGCCATGGTTCCAAATTCTCTTGGACCGGGTGAACTGCTTTTAAAATATGGTACTGAGGAGCAAAAACAACACTACTTGCCCCGCCTTGCAAAAGGCAAAGAGATCCCATGCTTTGGATTAACATCAACAGTGGCAGGTTCTGATGCTGGATCTTTAGTTGATAATGGAATCGTTTGCTATGGCCAGTTTGATGGAAAAAAAGTACTAGGATTAAGGCTGAATTGGGAAAAACGCTACATCACTCTTGCCCCAATTGCTACTGTCATTGGTTTGGCCTTTAAGGCCTATGACCCTGATAACTTGCTTGCAGAGGACCACCCTCTTTACAAAAAAAATGACTTAGGGATTACTTGCGCATTGATCCCACGAAATACGGACGGTCTAAGTATAGGAACCCGACATAAACCAATAGGAGAGCCATTTCAAAATGGCCCCATCTTCGGTAAGGATGTCTTTATTCCAATGGACTGGGTCATTGGTGGTGACAAGATGATTGGCCATGGTTGGAGAATGCTCATGGAGTGTCTCAGCGTTGGCAGAGGAATTTCTCTTCCAGTAACAGGTGCATCTGCTACGCAAGCAATGCTTTTGACAACAAGCACATATTCACAAACGCGCGAGCAATTTGGAATACCGATTGCAAAAATGGAGGGAATCCAGGAGAAGCTTTCAAATCTTGCAACAAATGCATTTAGGGCAACCGCAAATATAAACCTCTCTACTTGGGCTCTTGATGCAGGCCACAGACCTTCCATTATTTCTGCGATTGTTAAATATAGAAATACACAGCTACTTCAAAGCTCTTCAATCGATGCAATGGATGTCCATGGCGGAAGAGCGGTCATGGAGGGCAAGAGAAATTATGTATCGAATGTTTATTCAGGTGCACCCGTTGCCATTACAGTTGAGGGGGCCAACATTCTAACAAGAAGCTTGATGATTTTTGGCCAAGGCCTAATTAGATGTCATAAAACAATGCTTGATGAGTTGAGAGCACTTCATGATGAAAGCAAAGACTCTATCAAAAGGTTTGACAAAGCACTAGTCATTCATGTCGGCAGTTTTATTAATAATATTGCCAGAGCAATTTTGTTTTCATGGTCTCGTGGACGACTAGCTAAACCATATGGGGACCACACTACCAAAGTCTATTATCGTAATCTTTCTGTATTGTCAGCCAAGTTTGCCTGTTTAACTGATATTGCCTCTCTGCTCTTAGGTGGCTCACTTAAAAGAAAAGAAATGATATCGGGAAGGTTTGCAGATTCGATTTCAGCAATGTACGAAATTAGTTCTTGCTTAAAACTTTATGAAGAGAAGTTTCTGAATGATGATTACGCAAAGACCATACTTAAGCTTTCAATTCTTAGACTCATTCAAGAGGCAGACACTTCAATGCTTCTAAATATTGAAAGCATGCCAATCAACAGAGTGGCTAAATGGTTGTTGAGGCTTTTGTTTTTTCCATTTTCAGTTACCGCTTCTAAAATTGACGACAAGCTGATTATCAATACTTCAAGATCTGTTCTTGATACTGAGTGGATAGAAAAAAACCTATCAACATGCATTTGCGCTAACCTTAAAGACAAGCCTGATCACCCTTTTAACATTCTTTTCAAAGGCTTTGAGGCTGGAAAAGAATTAAAAGTTTTAAGAGATAAGGCAAAAAAAGCAGGGTACAAATACCAGCCCAGCATTACATTGGAGTTTTGGCTTCAAGGACTTGTTGATAATAAAACCCTAACAATAGAAGATCGAGAGAATTGGTTAAGGTTAAATGATTTAGTTCTCGAAGCATTAAAAGTTGATGACTATGAGAGTTTGGATAAATAAAGATTTGGGGTAACTATGAAAGAATTTTTTGATAAAGCCTTTACTAAGATTGCTGTATTAGGCTCTGGAACAATGGGCGGACAAATTGCTGCCCACTTTGCCAATTTAGGTTTTGAAACTCTGATGTTTGATACCAGTGAGGAAGCTCTATCAAAATCTATAGCAATGATGAAGAAATTAAAGCCTACGCCATTTGCAAGTCCCTCAGTTCCAGGCTTACTTAAGACATCAACCTATGAGAATTTAGATGCATTATCAAGTTGTGACTTCATCATAGAGTCTATTGTAGAAAATCTAGATATCAAAAAAAAGCTTTTTAAACAAATTTCACCACATGTTAATGAGAATGCCATTCTAGTAACGAATACATCTGGTTTGTCAATTCAAAAAATAGCTGAGTCAGCACCCGATAGTTTAAGGAGTCGAATTTTTGGCGTGCATTTCTTTAATCCTCCTAGATATTTGCCGCTGGTTGAACTCATTAGAACCTCATATAGCGACGAGAGTCTTTTAATAAAGGCTGAGGGTTTTATTACTTCAGCACTTGGTAAGGAGGTTGTTTATGCAAAAGATAGTCCTGCGTTTGTTGCCAATAGGATTGGTGTTTTCTCATTTATGGCAGTTCTGAGGCACGCAGAAAACTTTAACCTTTCTGCTGACACAGTAGATGCGTTGACTGGAAAGAGAATTGGAAGGCCTGCTAGTGCTACCTTTAGGACCCTGGATGTTGTTGGCCTTGATGTCATGGCTAACGTAGTTAAAAATATATATGAAAATGCGAAAGATGATCCCTGGATTGAGTTATTTCAACTTCCAGATTGGATCGAGGCTTTAATTGAGAAGGGCTCGTTAGGAAGTAAAACCCGAAAGGGAATCTATGAAAAAGTTGGTAAAGATATATTTGTCTTTGACCCTAAAGACGGAGAATATAGGCTCTCTGACAAAACGATTAGTCCCAAAGTTAAGAAAATAATAAAAGATAGTAGAACCATAGAAAATGCTCTTCTGGAGCTCTCTAAATGTGATGATCCACAAGCTCAATTCTTGTGGTCAGTTCATCGAGATGTATTTCATTACACTGCCTATCATCTTGAGCATGTTGCTGAAACTGCAAGATGTGTTGATTTAGCATTGAAGTCAGGATTTGCCTGGCAAAAAGGAATCTTTGAACAAGTTCAGATGACTGGTTGGTCTGAGGTAAGAGAGTTACTGAATCAAGACATTCAGGATGGAAAAACGCTTTCAAATCAAACCTTGCCAGCATGGGTCATGGATCAAGCTTTTGTCTATTCTGACGAGGGTGCATTTAATCCAAATAAGAATAAGTTTATTCCGAGGTCTTCTCATCCGGTCTATGAAAGGCAATTAAATAAGGCACTCCTTAATGGAGAAAAGAAAGGCCATCTAGATATCTTGATAGATGGTGAATCGACTAAATTAATTGACATAGGAGACGGTGTTGCTAGCGTTTCTTTTAAGACAAAAATGAATGTTTTAAGTTCCAGTGTATTAACTGAATTACCTGAATGCCTTGATTATCTGGAAAACAATGGCTTTCACGCCCTTATTTTTAAACAGGAACAAGAACATTTTTGTGCTGGCGCTAACCTCTATGAGGTTATTTCGGCAATTAAGCTTGGTCTGCTTGAAAAGGACCCTGGACTGTCATCTAAGGCAAAAAAGAAGGCTTTTGAGGTCATGCATCCTGAGCTCCCAAAACTTGGAAAACTATACTCAATTAAAAAAACGGTCCGCATGTTGCAAGATTTGTTGATGCGTCTTAAACATGGCAAAATATTAACCATAGCTGCGGTAGATGGGTTAGCTCTCGGAGGGGGCTGTGAGCTTTTACTTCACTGCAATAGAGTAGTTGCCTCAATGAACTCTTATATCGGTCTAGTAGAAGTTGGTATTGGAGGAATTCCTGCTGGTTGTGGTAGCAAGGAGATGGCGCTAAGGGCATATTTAAATAAAGAGTCTGATGATATATTTCCTCTGTTATCTAAACATTTTGAGCAGATTGCAATGGCAAAAGTCTCTGCTAGTGCTCTGGAAGCAAAGGAAATGGGATACCTGAAGACTGAAGATGTCATTATTGCTAATCCAAATGAATTACTTTACGTTGCAAAAAATCAAGCTTTAGCAATGCTAGAGTCAGGCTTCAGATCTCCATTGGATGACACATTCAAAGTAGTTGGTAAGGCTGGTTATGCAAACATCATGGCTCAAGTTGCCAACCTCTTTGAGGGAAACTTTATGTCCGAACATGATAAATATTGCATTTCTTCATTAGCCAAAGTGATGACAGGCTCGCTAGTTGAGGAGAACACTGTAGTGAATTCAAAAATGCTATTAGATCTTGAAAGAAAATACTTTGTTGAGCTTTTGGGCACGCAGAAAACTCAAGACAGAATTGAGTTTATGCTTCGAAATAGTAAACCCCTTCGCAATTAACTGGAGAATATGATGAGAAAAGCTTATATTATTGATGCAAAAAGAACTCCAGTAGGAAAAGCCAGAGGATTACTATCCAAAACTAGAGCAGATGACTTATTGGTTCATGCCATACAAAGTGTGCTTAAAGCATCAGATTCAAGTGAAGAAATCAACAAAAGTATTGACGATATTATTGTTGGCTGTGCCATGCCAGAGGGCCCCCAAGGATTAAATATTGCTCGAATTGCTACACTACTTGCTGGTCTGCCAGATTCGACTCCTGCTTATACATTAAATAGATTTTGCTCGTCCGGGCTTCAATCCGTATCTAATGCTGCTGACCTAGTAAAATCTGGATCATCTGATCTGGTCATTGCTGCTGGCGTCGAAAGCATGAGTAGTGTTCCGATGACAGGCTTTAAGCCTTCAATGAACCCTAAAATTTTGTCTGATGAGAATATTTCTATTGCTTATGGTATGGGGCTGACAGCTGAGAAGGTAGTTCAGAAATATGGTATCACTAGAGAAGCCCAAGACCAATTTGCTTATGAGAGTCACCAAAAAGCTATTCATGCAAATAATAACGGCTTATTTGAGAATGAAATTGCTCCAATATCAACTGTCGAGGATAGCTATTCAGTTAAATCTAATGAGTATATAAAAAATACCAATCTTGTTTCTAAAGATGAAGGGCCCAGAAAAGATACAAGTCTAGAAATTCTAGCAAAACTTAGAACCGTATTTGCACAAGATGGTTCAGTTACGGCAGGAAACAGTTCGCAAATGTCAGATGCAGCCGCAGCTGTTCTTGTTGCCAGTGAAGAAGCTGTTGAAAAGTATAATCTAACGCCTAAGGCTGAATTTATGGGCTTTTCTGTAGCAGGTGTTCCGGCAGAAATTATGGGTATTGGTCCAGTCAAGGCAGTTCCAAAGGTTCTTAATTCTTTGAATCTTAGTCTTGATGACATTGGTTGGATAGAGCTTAATGAGGCTTTTGCTGCCCAATCCTTGGCTGTCATTAAGGAATTGAACCTTGACCCTGAAAAAGTGAATCCGCTTGGTGGAGCAATAGCACTTGGGCACCCTCTTGGAGCAACGGGCGCAATCAGAGTTGCGACGCTGATCTCAGCTATGCAAAGAGAAAAGATTGATTATGGTATGGTGACCATGTGTATTGGAACCGGAATGGGTGCAGCAGGGATTATTAAAAGATGCTAAATAGTTTATGACAAATCAAAACTACATTGACCGACTTAGACTGCCAATTATTCAGTCACCCATGTTTATTGTCTCAAACGCAAGGCTTGTAATCGCCTCATCAAAGGCAGGCATTGTTGGCTCTTTTCCGACCGCAAATTGCCGAACTTTAGAAGCTTTAGATCAAGAATTTACTAATATAAATCAAGCTCTAGGCTCCGGCAAGGATGCACTTCCATGGGCAGTAAATATCATTGTCAGTAAAATGTATGCCAGGAGTAATGATGACATTGACTTAATTCTTAAGCATAAGCCGCCTATCGTCATTACCTCACTTGGAAACCCTAAAGATGTTGTCCAAAAAGTTCATGAATATGGCGGCCTAGTATATTCAGATGTTATTAATTTGTACCACTCAAAAAAGGCAATTAGCGCAGGAGTAGACGGCCTTATTCTGGTTTGCAATGGTGCAGGCGGTCATACTGGAGACTTGTCTCCATTTGCTTTTGTATCCGAGGTAAGAAATATATTTGATGGAACCATTATAGTTGGTGGAAGTATAAGCTCTGGCGAATCAATTCTAGCGATTCAGGCATTAGGTGCAGATTTAGCTTACATGGGAACGCGCTTTATTGCTACCGAAGAGAGTGATGCGACAGAAGACTACAAGCAAATGATTTTAAATGCCTCAGCGAGTGATATTATCAAGTCTAACAAAATTACAGGCGTTAACGGAAACTGGCTTGAGGAATCCCTTCAAAATGCTGGAATCTCTCCAAATGCTGGTGGAATTAAATCAACCATTGCCGATTTTAAGAAAATGCTTATGCCTCTTATAAAGCAGAAACTAAAGGTGGACTTTGATGTCAGCAAAGCCACTGCCAAGAGATGGAAGGACATTTTTTCTGCTGGCCAAGGCGTTGGATCTATTTCCAATGTACCAAGTGTTGAGGATTTAGTGATAGAATTAGAACAGCAGTATACTAAATCAAAAAGTCGAATCATATAGGGATAAATAGATGCTATCTAAGCCGGCCAAGAGAGATCTAAAACATAATAGAACAATCAAAGGCAAAGGCTATAAAAGAGAGGATGGGTTGTGGGATATAGAGGTCTTTCTGATTGACAGTAAAACCTACTCTTTTGAAAATATGCATCGAGGCTATATCAGTTCAGGAGAGCCTCTTCATGATATGGCGGTTAGATTGACTCTCAATGATGAAAGAAAAATTATTGATATTGAGGCAGTAATTAATGCCTCTCCTTATAATATTTGTCCACAAGCGGTTGAAAACTGTCAAAAATTGAAAGGGGAGTACTTAATTGCTGGATTCAATCGAAAAGTTATAAAAACGATGGGTGGAGAGAAGGGCTGTAGACACATTACCGATCTTTTAGCATATGCAGGAACAATTGCTTACCAAACGCTTTGGAAAGAAAAAACTGGCGGTGAAGCTAAGACTATTACTGAAGAAGAAGCTAAATCAATTGAAAAGAAGTTTGCAAACTCATGTTTTGCATTCAAAAAGGATGGAGAGGTTTATAATCAATACAAGGAAATATTAATAGGCAAACTTGAAAACAGTTAATACTGATTAAGGAGAAAAAATGGAGACAAAGATACCAAATAAACTTGAAGAAACAGAGTTTTTTAAAGAGCATGGAAATTTAGTAGAGTTCTTTGATAACTGTTGTAGAGAGCACAAAGGTAAAACAGCTTTTGAGAGTTTCGGTGTTGAATTGACCTATGAAGACCTGTCAGAAAAGGTTGACGCTTTTGCCTCATGGCTTAGCGCTAACTTTCAAGTGGGTGATAGAGTTGCAGTCATGATGCCTAATATGCTGGTTTATCCTCTTATAGTTTATGGTGCCTTAAAGGCAGGTATTGTTGTTGTCAATATTAATCCTCTTTATACCCAAAGGGAACTTGAACACGTACTAAGAGATAGTGAGGCTAAATTACTGTTGGTATGGGAGGGCGTTGCCAACGTAGCAGCAAAATCAGATCTCGCTAATGTAGAAAAAGTATTGGTAACAACTGTTGGAGATCTTCTTGGTTTCAAGGGCAAGATTATTAATTTAGTCACTAGAAAAGTAAAAAAGTTAGTCCCCAAATATCACATTGATGGAGCAACAATGTTTCTTGATGTTTTGAATAGTAATGAAGGCTCTAGTCCTGGATCATTAGATATTTCAATTGAAAGTACAGCTTTTCTTCAATATACTGGAGGAACAACAGGTGTTTCGAAAGGCGCTGTTCTGACGCACAGAAATATTCTTGCAAATATCATTCAAGCCTTCTTTACAATTGATCCCAAAATGTATGATGATTCAAGAAACGAGCAAAGAATCGCTATTTGCCCACTCCCTTTGTATCATATTTTTGCATTAACTGTGCATAACTTCATGTTGTTCCATATTGGTGGAAGAAGTGTCCTGATTACTAATCCTAGGGATCTAAAAACTTTCGTCTCAATAATGAAAAAACATAAATTTCATATGATTTCAGGTGTGAACACGCTTTATGAGGCGCTATTAAATTATGATGCCTTTAAGGAGCTAGATTTTAGTAATTTGCTAATGTCTTTGAGTGGCGGTATGGCTGCATTAGATACAACCGCAAAGAGATGGGCTGAGGTCACAAAATCTGTAATCTGGCAGGCGTATGGATTAACTGAAACATCTCCTTTAGTAAGTGTTAATGACTACAAGCAGACTGAATTTACAGGCTCTGTGGGTTTGCCTGCTGCCTATACTGAAATTGAGATTAGGGATGAGAGTGGTAATGCTCTTTCAGAAACGAATGCTGTTGGAGAGCTCTGCGTCAGAGGCCCACAGGTTATGAGCGGATATTGGAAGTCCGAAGTCTCAGGTCTTGACGAGAATAACTGGTTTATGACCGGTGATATTGCTCGAATTGATGAAACTGGTAATATTTTTATTGTCGATAGAAAGAAAGACATGATTATTGTCTCAGGCTTTAACGTCTTTCCAAATGAAGTTGAGGCAGTGGTTAATGAACACCCTGCTGTTCTTGAATGCGGTTGTGTTGGAGTAGAAGGCGAGAATTCTCAAGAACTCGTGAAAGTTTTTATTGTTCTTCATGATGGACAAACTGCAACTGAGGATGAAATTATCAGTTTTTGTAGGGAAAAGTTAACCGCTTATAAAGTTCCAAAGCATATAGAATTTATCAAAGAGATTCCAAAAACAAATGTTGGTAAAGTTCTAAGAAGAGAGCTGAAAGAAAATTAATATACCCGGCTATTGATTTGGCCTTATATATGCTCCCATTTCAGAAAGCTCGTCTTCAAATTTTTTGATTCGAGCCAGCATGTTTTTACCACCTTTGGTTACTATTTGGGATACGAGGATCTCTGAAAATGCAGCATAAGGCAAAATACTAGGAAGGAAATTAAGAGTTTCATTACCAAGTGCAACAATGATATCTGCATTTGATGCTGCTTGAGAGGTATACATATCGGTTGCCACAATGATGAAGGCCTCTCTTTTCTTGATTTTGTCTAGTGCTTTAGTTGTTTCAAGTGACAAAGGTGATGCTCCAAATACAATCACAACATCATTTGCATTTATTTGAGAAATTTCACTAAGTAGCATTCCTTCTTGGCCGCGAATCAATTTTGTTTTTGGAAGAATAAAATGCAAAAGATAATGCAAATAAAATGCCATGGAGAAGCTGCTTCTCATTCCTAGAATATAAACAGTTTCTGCTTTCATTAACTTTTCAACAGATGAATCAATAGCTTTGTAAGTTTTCTCATTGAAGGCACCAGAAAGAGACTTATATACATTTGCTTCTGCGTCAGTAAATGGATTATTATGATTTTCATTCAGTAGATCTTTGGCGTGAGATGTAAAGTTGGAGACTGGCATTTGGGATGCGGCTTTTTTGTATATCGTCTTGAATTCATCATAACGTTTGAACCCTAGTATGTTAATAAGACGTACCATTGTTGAGGGGTTTACTCCTGCATTTGAAGCAACAGTTCGTATTGAATGCAAAGGAATCTCTGCGGGATTATCCATTACATATTTAGCTGCTTTTTTTACCTCTTTTGAAAAACCAACGTATCCATTAGACAGTTTTTGATTGATTTCAGTGGTCGAAAAGTTATTTGAATTCATACAAGAATATTCTACTATAAATATGACTATATAAACTTGAACAAGATAAAAACACTTGTATTTTATTAAAATTAATATTGAAACAATTGTACTAAATATGGTATAACTATTTTGGACTTAAATTTTTGTCTAATAAAACAAAGGAGATAAAATGAAAAAAATTAATTTTTTGAGTGGTGCAATTGCCGCAGCTGTATTTAGCAGTTTGATGGTTTCAGCGCCGGTAATTGCTGCAGATCAATATGTTACTATTGGAACTGGAGGAGTGACAGGTGTTTACTACCCAACTGGCGGATCTATTTGTCGCCTAGTTAATAAAGATAGAGCAAGTCATGGTGTTCGTTGTACGGTTGAATCAACTGGTGGCTCGGTATACAACATCAATACAATTCGTGCTGGTGAGTTAGATTTAGGTGTTGCACAGTCAGATTGGCAGTACCATGCTTATAACGGAACTAGTAAGTTTGCTGATGCAGGAGCATTTACAGACTTAAGGGCTGTATTTTCTGTTCATCCTGAACCTTTTACTGTCGTTGCTAGGGCTGATTCAGGAATCCGTGACCTTATGGATTTAAAAGGTAAGCGAGTAAACATTGGTAATCCAGGATCTGGACAAAGAGGAACTATGGAAGTCTTAATGGACGCCCTTGGTTGGGATAAATCAACATTTGCTCTTGCTTCTGAACTGAAGTCTTCAGAGCAATCAAAAGCACTTTGCGATAATAAAATTGATGCAATGGTCTTTACTGTTGGCCACCCATCAGGTTCAATTAAAGAGGCTACAACATCATGTGATAGTGTCTTAGTAAATGTCACTGGATCTGCAGTAGATGGACTAGTTGCTAATAATGATTTCTATCGAACTGCTACTATTCCAGGTGGAATGTACAATGGAAATCCTGACGACACAGTAACATTTGGTGTAGGTGCTACAGTTGTATCTTCAGCTGCTGTATCTGAGCATGTGATTCATAGTATTGTTAAAGGTGTTTTTGAAAATTTTGATGCTTTCAAAAAGCTTCACCCTGCATTTGCTAATTTAAAGAAAGCAGAAATGATTTCTGATGGCTTATCTGCGCCACTCCATGATGGAGCAGCAAGATATTATAAAGAAGCCGGATTGATGAAGTGGTAAGATAAAAGTAATAATAAAAAGGATGGCTTTGCCATCCTTTTTTTTTATAGAATATTGCTTATGGAAG
>ERZ767285.38-NODE-38-length-60376-cov-5.815271_pt1 | contig 60376 bp, 35 predicted proteins | sample MGYA00374953_ERZ767285 | MGnify/ENA primary metagenome ERZ767285 (study PRJEB28947, sample SAMN06267186) | marine metagenome | isolation source: Columbia River Estuary | place: USA:Columbia River Estuary, USA | collected 2013-07-23 ...
ACAGTCGCCTTGCTCCATGTCCATCTCGTCCCACTCGATTCTCCTGAAGGCTTTGCCTTCACACCGTCGCCCGCTCTCCGCTCTATCACTAACCGCCAACAACCATGAACGCCAACCGCCAACCGCCAACCGCCAATAGCCCTTTATGCACTGGCCATGAACAGCCTACTCTGACGCGCCGCTCGGCACTTGCTCGGCTCGGTGGTGGGCTCGGCTCATTGGCACTTGGTAATCTGCTCACGGGGCAGGGCTTTGGAGCCAGTCAGACGCCAGAGCAAATCAGTCATTTTTTCCCCAAGGCGAAGCGGGTGATCTACATGTTTCAGTCAGGGGGGCCGTCTCAGATGGATTTGTTTGATCACAAACCTCATCTAGTCAAGGAAACCGGCAAGGAACTTCCTGACTCGGTGCGCGGTGGCCAGCGCCTCACTGGCATGTCGGGTAATCAGGCAAGCCTGCCGCTGGTCGGTTCTCCCTATAAGTTCGCCCAGCACGGTGAGTCTGGTATGTGGATGAATGGGGAACTGCTTCCCTACACGGCAGGTATCGCGGATGAGATCTCGCTGATCAATACGATGAAGACCGAGGCAATCAACCACGGCCCCGCGATCAATTTCCTACAGACTGGTTCGCAGCTTTCCGGCCGCCCTGCGATGGGCTCGTGGCTCGATTATGGCCTCGGCTCACTGAATGAAAACCTGCCGTCTTTTGTTGTGCTTATTACTAAAGGCAAGAGCGGCCAGCCATTGCAATCTCGCTTGTGGGGCAGTGGCTTCTTGCCGGGCAAGCATGACGGCGTGCGCTTCCGTTCGGAAAAGGACGCGGTGCTCTACCTCAATAACCCGAAAGGCCAGAGCGCCAAAGGCCGGCGCCTGATGCTCGACCGGCTGCGCGACCTTCATCAGGCTCAGCTTGCTGAGAGTGGTGACCTGGAACTGGAAAACCGTATCTCCCAGTATGAGATGGCCTTCCGCATGCAGTCCTCCATCCCTGAGGTGACTGATATGAAGGATGAGCCAGAGCATATCTACAAGATGTATGGAGAGGATGCTAAAACGCCCGGCACCTATGCGGCTAACTGCCTGCTCGCGCGCCGACTCTGTGAGCGTGGCGTGCGCTTTATCCAGCTTTACCACCAAGGCTGGGACCAGCACGGGAAGTTGCCCGAGAAGCTGCCCATCCAAGCGAAAGAAACCGATCAGGCCTCCGCTGCTCTGGTGATGGATCTCAAGCAACGTGGTTTGCTGGATGACACCGTTATTGTCTGGGGTGGGGAGTTTGGTCGCACTAACTATTGCCAAGGCAACTACAACCCGAAGAGCTTCGGTCGTGATCACCATCCCTTGTGTTTCTCCACCTGGGTAGCCGGCGGCGGCTTCAAAGGGGGAGTTACTCACGGCCAGACCGATGACTACGGCTACAACATCGTCAAGGATCCCGTGCACGTGCACGACTTCCACGCCACGCTGCTCAACCAGCTCGGTGTTGATCACGAGCAGCTCACCTACAAGTACCAAGGCCGCTATTTCCGCCTGACTGATGTGCATGGACACGTGGTGAAAAATATCGTCAAGGCCTGAGGGCGATTGGCTTGAGTTGAGTTTTCTCCGACTCGTATTAGTAGCCGTAGATTGTAGCCATAGAGCCTGGCGACAACATTCTGGTCATCTGTCGCTGGGCAGGTTACTCTTGGTTCAGAAATTATGAGATTCTTTGCTGTCTTCAATCTGTGGTCTGTGCGCTTAGGACGGGCCGCGGGGAAGTGGTGGCATCACAAACACGCTGATGAAGCAGCGGCGTTGGCTTTTTATTCGCTGATCTCTCTAGTGCCGATCTTGTTGGTGGGAATAACCATTGCCTCTGTCTTTGTTGATCAAGAAACGGCAACTCGTATTTTGCTAGCTGAAGCTGACCGTGTGGCCGGACCTACAGTTGGTGGCTACTTTGCTCAAATACTCAAAACTGACATCCACTGGGTTGGCTCTGGTATCTCGCCGCTGATTGGTGGTTTGTTACTGTTTTTTGCCGCCACGAAAGTGATCGCTGAGCTTCGCAAGTCATTGGGCAAAGTATTTGGAGCCTCCCTTAAAAAAGGCAGAAAGGCCGCGATCGCGAGTTTACTCGGAAGGCTAGCAGCACTGCTGATGTTGCTCGTTCTTGGTGTATTTATTGCCAGCGCCGTTATTTTTGAAACCATCATGGGAGTTGTTGTAAGCTCGGTAAATGATTCGCCGCTATTGCTCAAACTAGCTGCTGCAGTATCACCAGTGCTTTCATTTTGTGCCATGATCGTATTGGCGGCAGTAGCCATGCGCTGGCTTCCAGCTAGGCCGCCAAAATTTAAAGAAGCACTTGTGGGCGGCTTTGCCAGCGCGATTCTGTTATTAGGCTTAAAGATTGGTTTAGCTCAGTTCCTTAAGCACACTGACGTGGGCAGCTTTTATGGTAGTGCATTGACTCTGGTGCTGGTCTTATTCTGGATTTACTTTGCGATGCAGGCATTTCTTTACGGCTCTGAGCTTGCGGCTGAGATGGCAAATGAGCGCTATCTTGTGCAGACAACTGATAACCTTGAATCAAGACCTGAGGCTAGGCCTTATACTCCATCTAGAAAAAATACTGAACTTGTGGCTATTGCAGCCTCGAAAACAAGTGATGATTGGAATCCCGTTGATGATAGCTCATCTCGCCATTCTTTGACCGAGTAAGTTCATGTCTTCCTTGCTTTCCTCATATCCCTTCGTGCTTTCAGAAGCCGCTATTTGTGAGCGACTCAGAGGTGATGATTCCATCACCCTGCACCCGACGCTTTTTAATACGCCGCTGATCTATGATGAAAGCGCGGCCAAGCTGCTCGCTGGCATTACTCATCAGTATATCGACATCGCTCGGGATTTCGGTGTTCCCATCATTATTGCAGCTCCGACTTGGAGACTCGATGCTGAGCGGGTGGCGGCAGCGGATGTGCCGCCAACAATCAACCGTGATGCTGTTGAGTTCGTTAAAAAAATCAAAGCGGATTCCGGCTATGACTTGGTCTACCTTGCTGGGCTGATGGCTACTAAAAACGACTGTTATGATCCAGCCGCCGCACTCTCGGTAGCAGAAGCTGAGCAATTCCATGCCGTTCAGGCGCAGCAACTGGCAAGCACTGGGCTGGATTTTTTACTCGCTCAGACAATGCCCGCGGTGACCGAGGCAGAGGGCATGGCGCGTGCGATGATGGCCAGCGGTATACCCGCCGTGATCAGCTTTTGTATCAGCCGCGATGGGCGGGTGCTTGATGGCACACCGCTGGATGAGGCTATCGACCTGCTCGATGATCGTCTCGAGGGGGCGCCCTTAGGTTACGCGGTGAACTGCTCCCACCCTGATTTTATCAAGGCGGATCAGATGAACCCGCGCGCCTTGTCACGGCTGATCGGCATCTGGGCCAATGCTTCAGCCAGAGAGCACAGCGAGCTTGAGCAAACGGAAGAAACTGTCGTCGACGATATCGGCCAGTGGGCTGATGCCATGGTCAGGCTAAATCAGCTCCACGGGGTGAAGATTCTCGGTGGTTGCTGTGGCACCACCGACCAACACTTGCGCGCCATCTGCGAGCGCCTGTTACCCTCGGCTTAATTTATCGGGTAGGTTTTGAGAAAGTCGCTTAGCTCTTTGTCGTAATCCACGTCCGGAACGATCCACAGATTGCGGAAAGAGACGCTAGTGCCCTTGTGGTCTTGGATCATGAGTGGGCGCTTACCGTGCTTTTGATAGACGCGCGCAACCTCGGCGTAGACCCAGGCATCGTTATGGATGAGCACTCCGTTGTGGAAGGCGCTCACGCGCATCGGTTCCTTGAGGCTGCCGTCTTCATTGAACTCGGGCGCCTTGTAGAGGATGTCGTAGAATTGCCACTCACCTGGCTTGCGGCAGGCATTGACTCGTGGCGGGTGCTGGCCGTAGATGGCACCGCAGTGGCCGTCGGCAAAGGTCGTGTTCTGGTAGGTGTTGACGACTTGCATTTCGTAACCCGACATCAAGAACACTCCCGAGTTGCCATAGAGCTGACCGGTCCATTCGGGGTCGTCCGAGGGATCAAAACGAAACTCGAGATGGATACGTGCCGAGCCGTAGCTCTCTAAGGTTGAGTTGTTGCCCTTGCTGCGCGGCATGACACCATCAGTATCGAATTTCCACTCGGGATTGCTCCACTGGCTGGCATCGAGCACGGTAGCACCCGCGGGTGGAGTGGCCTGACACTGGTCGGCAGGCAGCGGCTCAACGACTGGTGGCACCGGACGCTTTTTATCATTTCTGAGCCAGCCAGATCCCGTTAGCAGGATGGGGGACTTACGTCCTGCTTTTGCTTTTTTAGCGGGTAGGGTTTTATTGAGGGTGTAGTAGATCGTGCTCTGCCCGATGAGCTCCCCGTCCGTATTTTTTTGCTCGGGGAAGTTGAGCGCATAGACCTTGCCTGCGGTGAGTGGCACATCGAAAGTGACGCTTTTGCGGTCTGGTGAGAGCTGATAGTTGGTGACCGGAAGTGCTTTCTCGTCAACTTTGGGTGATCCGTAAATACTATGGTATTTGTAGTGCCATGAGCTGACCTTCGGGGTGATCTTTTTGCCAATGCGCTCCGTGAAGCTGACCTGGAATCCTGTCTGGGTGAGCGAGGCGTTATGGATCTCAAAGGGCTGGGTTTCACCATCCCACTCAGCATACTGAAGCGCGGATCTTTTGCCGCCTTTGCTCAACCAGCCACGTCCTACTTGCGCAGACCAGAGACGGCCTTCGCGGTCGAAGGACATCTTGACCGTGCCTGAGCTGGTTCCACGGATGAAGTCAACGCACCAGCCCTGGAGATCGCCGTCAACTTCCTCGAGGCCACAGCGGAAGTAGTTGGATTGGGTCTGGTCACCGATAAACATCTGGCCTGCGAAGGGTCCAAACTTGCCATCGCTGGTGTCCCAGACGGGGCTACCCGGGGAGTTACAGATGACCTCACGTGGAAACCAGATAGCGGGTAGGGTACGGATTTTATTAAAGTCCTCAGCTTTCATGGAGAGCACCTTTTCCTTGGTGAAGTCAGGCCGTGCAGGGAGGGATGCGGGGTGACCGTAGAAGTTGCCTTCACGGATGTGGTAGAGGCAAGAGTCTGCCACCCAGTCACCTTGGTTGTCGGTGATGAAGAGCTCGTCTTTAGGGCTAACACCTATGCCGCAGGGCGAGCGTAGTCCACTGGCGAGTGGCTGAAAGTGGCCGTCACGATCGGAGCGGTAAACCCAGCCACGCCATGGCGCGTTGTAGGACATATTGCCGGCAACACCTTCTTTACCGTCAGGCACGATGAACTCACCGCGAGCACCAAGGTTGAGGGAGCCATACTTACGACCGAGGGAATCGGCTACAGGGCCATAGTGATACTCGTGGTATTCACCAGAGGCTCCAAATTCATCAGTGACACACTCGTAGCGGTCGCACACGCCGTCTTTGTTGATATCCACAAGGCGGGTGAGTTCTGGTTTTTGGGCAACGTAGTAGGCGTCTTCTTCCTGATCGTAGTAGATGCCATTGGGTTCCATGAGGCCAGTGGCAAACAGGCTCCAGTTGCCATTTTTATATTCCCATACGTCACCTTCCCATGAGGCTGCGGCAACTGTGCCATCAGGCTTGTGGCAGATGCCGAGGATGGTAACAGCGCCGCGCGGGAGAGTGACGGTTTCGAGTTTGTAGCCCTTCGGTATGTGGTTGGGGATTTGGGCTGTAAGCGAGCTGGCCAAGACGAGGCTAGCGATGGAAAAGAGAAGAGCTTTCATGGTGAGTATCATTTACTTGGTGGAGATAGTGAAGGACTGCTCACCCTCTGGCGCAATGCAAAGTGTGGTGGGCTTGCCATCAACCGTGGAGTGGATCAGGGCGTTACCCTGCTCGGTTTCGTAAGCGATGAATTCAATAGTGGTGCCTTCCAGTGCAGGGCGTGCACTGTCGGCTATTTGCTTGCCGTTTATTTGCGAGGGTTGCTGACTGCGGTCAGTAATTGAGGGCGTTTGGTTAATCTCGGCACTATGCCAAGCATCCAGTATGGTGCCATCAACGGTATTGTAGGCGACGATCACCTTATTTGGCAGCAGGCATAGAATGGCGCGTGGCGGCATGTCTTTGATCCACTTGCGTTCGATCTTAGCCTGAGGGCCGGCGACGATGACCCTTGGATTACTTCCTTGAAGGCTGCGGCCGGAGAGTGCGAAGCGAGTCCCCGCTGGGCCTACTAAGTTGCCGTAGAATTTATAGCTGTGTGCTCTCTTTTCCTCGTGAAAAATTTCAAAGCTGTAGGTGCCGGCTTCAAGATCGATCTTTTCGTTGATGTCCTCTGTCTTGGGAGATTTTTCATCTGAGTAATGGACTTCCTTGCCTTCGAAATAGACGGCGGTGCGGCCTACACGGCGGATATCGAAACGATAGGAGCCGGGTTTCTGAATGTAGGCTTTGGCGGTGACGCGGACAACACCCTCGAGGTTGCGTTTTACGTAGAGCACGTTTTCAGGAAGCGGTGTTGAGGAAGTGGACTCGATGGTTTTGAATAGCTCAGGGGCAAGTCGTTTGCCTTTGAAATGGCTTGTTGGATAAACGAAGCGAACCAATTCACGCACGCCCTCTTGCTTGGAGAGAATGTAGTCGGTGAGGGCCTGGCGGTCTTCGGCAGGGTAGATGGCTTCGAAGGCCATCATTTCAGTACCTTCAATACCCTTGGTGATCGCCCGGTTGATCGCCTCTGGACTATCACCGTGTTTCCAGAAGGGGTCAGCGAGTGCTGGGCCGATACCACCTTCCATGTGCGGACCGTGGCAGGTCATGCAGATTTGTTGATAGAGAGCCTGACCGCGCTCGATCGATGGAGGGGCGGCGGAAGCAGTCGCCAGAGTGGCGAGTAGAATGGGGGTCAGGTGTCGTTTCACGGTGTATTAGTGTGCTGTTATTTGACGAGTTCGATACGTTTGAGGATCTTTGCGCCCTCGGGGCTGCCGAGCTTGATTCTTTGTTTGGTTTCCGCGTCGGTGAGGCTGATGGTAAAGGTGGAGATTTTTGACCATTCGAGGGTTTTTTTGTCCTTACTCTTGAAGTCTTTGGCCTCTAGCAAGATAGTCTGAGTTCCCTTGCCGCTGATTTTGGTTCCATAGTTAAAGTTGCCCAGATCTTTACCGTGGCCATTAAATTTACTGTCGATGCCAAGTCCTATCAGGATATCTTGCCCCTCTTTGTTATGCACAGTGATGGCGAGCTTGTTGCCGGGGTTGGTGTCGAGCTGGGGGTCCTGGAACTTGTAAGTTTTAAAACTGCCCTGGTCGCGGCTACTCCAGTTTTCCATGCTCTTGGAGAAATCATCGATGAGGCCGGATTTGGGAAGATCGTTGAAGGCAGCGAGATCGATGTCTGAGGGGATGTGCATATACTCCCGGGAATTAAGACTGAAGGTTTTGGTCGTGCCTCTTTCCAGTGGCTGTTCCTCTGCAAGCTTGTAACGGCAGAGGGCAAAGGTGTAGAGGGGCAGTTTGGAGTAAACGGGGATCTCGGCTTTCCAGGTGTTGGCCTCGTTGGCGGGTTGGGTAGTAGGGGTCGCCTTTTTCCAGAAGCGGGTGATGGCATTAGGGTGGTAGCTGTAGTAGATCTCTACATCTTGCAGGCGATCCTGCTGGGCAGGGGTGACGGTGAAGTGGGCGGTGTTACCTTCGATCTTAAAAGTGGACGGTGGCGTGGCGGGGATGTTTTGTTCTTCTCCTGCGAGGTGTTGCTTGAACCAGTGGGTGAGCATGATCCACTGCTCGGGTCCTGGGCCGTGGTTGGCGTGCATGTTGCCGGTAACGCGCCAGTTGTCGTGCGGCAGTAGATCCATGGATTGGTAGATGCGGTCCAAGGTGGAGTGGAAGTCATTGGACGAGGTGATGAACATGACCGGCACGGTGACATGCTTCCAGTAGGCGCCGGGGTCGATGGTGTTTTTATAGAGCTCAAGGTCTCCGATATTGCGGATCACTCCTCCGCTGTTCATGCCAGGGTAGTTCTCATGGAGGTTGGTTGTGCCACCGACGAAGGGGGCAGCGGCTTTGAGCCGCTTGTCGATGGCGGTCATTGAGGTGATGGTGCCGCCCATGGAGAAGCCAGTGAAGCCGAGCCTAGAGGCATCCACTTCTGGCTGCTGCTCAAGGAAGGTGAGCGCACGGCGTCCTGCGAGCGAGAGCATGAACCAGTTCGAGTTGCGCGGGCTTATGATGGGGTCGATACTGTGCTCATCGGGGTGGAAGCTGCTTTTGAAATGTTTGCGTAGCGCTTTGGCGTAAAAATTAGGCCCTTGGGTGGGGTCGATTTTCCCCCAGTCGGTGAGACCCTCTTTGGCACCTTCCAGCGGACGGCCAAGCCAGTTGATGTCGACGGTGGCAAATCCCTGAGTGGCGAAGTAGTGGCCGCGTTTGCGATCGGCGCACTGACCACCGCCGTGGCTCCAGACAAAGGCGGGGTTCTTTTTGCCGTTTTCTGGGAAGCAGTAGTAGGCCGAGATGCGGGCGTCGGACCCTTTGAAAGTACCTACTTTGAAGGTAATGAGGCGAGAGGTGACGCCGTCTTGTTTCCATTCCTGGTGGATCTTGACTTCAAGGGGCTCAGCGGTGGAGTCATAGCTGCCCCAGAGAGCTTGGGCGTTTTGAGGGACTTGCTCCGCCGTCTGATAAGGAGTGAGGCTATCACTGGCAAGGGCATGTAGGTTGAGGCCAACGCAGACGGTCAATACTAAGGAAAATAATCTCATGCCTCGGATACTAGATTGAGGATGCAAATCTTTCAATCGTTGGGGGGTTGCGGTTCTTGAGGCGGGGCTTATCATTGGTCTGGAACACGTGATGTGTGAAGTGCTTACTAAGCAATAAACACTCCGCAAACCTCCATCATTTGCCGAAAAAAACACGATGAGCATTATATTTGTCAGATCACGCGGAAATGATGGGTGAAAAGTGGCTTGTGTCGCATAAACGCAATTTATTAGGCGTAAAATAAATGTAACTTCACAGGCCTTGATCGCTTACTATACTTATCCACGGGAATTTTCACTGTATAAAAGAAGCACCCACGATCAGAATACAGTCATTGAGACTTTAACCAGTCATTAAAAACTGAACAAAAACCATTGATGAGCACTCTTCAGAATCGAATTTTCACCTATCTTGCACTGGGCCTACTCATGCCTTTCACCGCGTCGGCTCAGAGCGGCGATAAAAAAGAAAAAAACAAGGGCCTGCTTGATTCCGTCAACTGGCGTAAATGGGCGCCCCATCCGGCTCCTTTCCTCACCCCCGAAGAAACCGCCAAGGGCTTTAAGGTCGCGCCCGGCTTCCGTGTTGAGCTGGTCGCTGCCTCGCCGATGATCAAGGACCCCGTGTTTGCCGAGTTTGATCTCAAGGGACGTCTCTGGGTGTGTGAATTTCAATCCTACATGATGAATGCTGACGGCTCCGGCGAACACGATGCCATCAGCCGGGTCCAGGTGCTGGAAGACACCGATGGTGACGGCCGCATGGATAAGGCAACCACGTTCCTCGACAAGATCGTCAACCCGCGCAGCCTTTCCATCGTCAAGGGTGGAGCCCTGGTTTCCCTGGGCAACGGCAAGCTGATCTTTGCCGAGGACACCGATGGTGATCTGGTGGCAGACAAGCGCACGCCGCTGATCGACTTTGCTACGGCCGCACCCAACAACATCGAGCATGCGGAGAACGGGCTGCACTACGCGATCGATAACTGGATGTATAACTCCAAGTCTCAGCGCCGCCTTCAATGGCGCGATGGCGAGCTCATCGAAACACCAACCAAGTCCCGTGGCCAGTGGGGCATGGCCGCCGATGCTTTCGGCCGGCTCTACTACAACTCAAACAGTGTCTGGTTTCAATCCGACTCGGAAATCTACGACCAGCAGTATGGTAAGGCGGGATCCCCAACCAACGCAGTGTATGCTATTCGTCCTAACACGGCGATCAACCGCGCCTACAAACCGGGAACCATTCAGGAAGACGGGCGAATCAAGAGGATCACCTCCGTCAGTGGTTTGGCCGTGCACAGTGACGGTGCGTATGGTGAAGACTGGCAGGGGACGATCTTCAGCTTCAGCCCTGGCGCCAATACCGTCGGCGCGTTTGTGCCGAAAGCGCCCATGCCGGCATCCTCGAAGTATCAACACATGCTCTATCCCGATGAAAATTGGAGCCAGCGCGAGTTCCTCGCCAGTACCGATGAACGCTTCCGCCCGGTCAATGGAAGCATCGGCCCGGATGGCTGCCTCTACATTGTTGATATGAACCGAGGTATTATTCAGGACAAGCTTTTCCTAACCAGCTATCTGCGCCGCCAGTCCGAGGAGCGTGAGCTCGACAAGCACATTGGCAAAGGCCGCATCTGGCGAGTGGTGCCTGAGGACCACAAGCCAGTGGCAGCACCCAAGGGGCTCGTTGAAGGCCTATCCCATCCTCACCTGTGGTGGCGAATCCATTCCCAGAAACGTATTGTTGAAGAACAGCAAGCCGACCTCGTGCCGGACTTGATCAAGCTAGCCGCTAACGGCAACGCCAAGGCTAGACCGCACGCCATGTGGGCTCTGGCAGGACTCGATTCCTTGCCTAAGGAAGTCATCAGCAGCAATCTTTCCTCCTCAGATTGGTTTGTGAGCCTGACCGCCCTGCGTCTTGCTGGTGATGCCTACGGTGATAGCGCTGCCTTCCCCGCTGAGCTCGTGCAAAGCGCCGAGAAACTTAGCAAAAGTAATACCGCGCTTGTCGCAAAATACGCGCAAACCCTCATCAGTAAAGGCTACCCAAAACGCAACAGCTCAGTTTATAAAGACAAGGTGCGTCAATGGGTGAAGCAAAACGCGGCATTGGACAAAGCATACGCTTCCGGAATGAAAACCTACGGGCAATTTTGCTCCGCCTGCCACCAGCCGCACGGCAAAGGCATGGCCAACATCGCCCCCAGCCTGGTCAAGAGCGACTGGGTCAATGGTGACTCCAAGATACTGATGGGCGTTGCCGTGCATGGCCTCTCAGGCCCAATCAAGATCAATGGCGAACTCGCCAAAAATATTCCACCTATCATGCCCGGGCACGGCTTCCTCACTGACCAGCAGCTTGCCGACGCCCTAACCTATGTGCGTAACGCCTGGGGTAACAAGTCAGATCAAATCTCACCCGATCAGATCAAATCCTACCGAGAAAAAAATGCCGACCGGGTAGCGCCCTGGACCGAGGCTGAATTGCGCGGCGAAAAAAACACCTCTGCAGCTGCTGCTGTCTCTAATGACGAGACGACTGATCTTTTTGCCTCCGGCGATTTTGCTGCCTGGACCACCGTCAAAGGAGCTCCGGTTGAAAAAGGCTGGAAGATTGAGGACGGCGTCATCCATCGCCACGCCAAGGGTGGCGACATCATCACCAAGGCAAGCTACAAAAACTTTGAGCTCAGCTTTGAGTGGAAAATTTCCAAGGCTGGCAATAGTGGTGTGAAATACCGCACCAAAGGCAGCCTCGGTTTGGAATACCAAGTGCTGGATGACCAAAATCATCCTGACCGCAAAATCGACAATCACTTGGCCGCCTCGATGTACGAGATCATTGCTGCTCCCGATGACAAACCAATCAAACCCGTTGGCGAGTGGAACAAGGCCCGTATCGTGGCCAAAGGAAACCACATCGAGCATTGGCTCAATGGCGTCAAGGTCATCGAGATCGAGTACGGCAGTGATGACTGGAAAGAGCGCTTCCAAAAGAGCAAATACAGCAAGCGCCAATACAAGAAGAACGAGGGCTTCGGCAGCTGGGAAGGCCCCATTCTGCTCCAAGATCACCAAGATCCTGCCTGGTTTCGTAATCTCCTCATCAAAAAGTTAGACTAATTCCAAATGAACCGAACCATACGCAAACAATATCTCGCTACGCTCGTTGGCATCGCTGCTGCATCCCTAACAACCACAACAATCCAAGCCGAGCCGGACTCATCCAGCACAGCAGTGCCTGAAAAAACTGCTAGCACGGCTAAGGACGACTGGCAGCCCCTCTACCGTGGTAACCTCGATGATTTCCGCATCTACTTCCGCGGCCAAGGCTACATCGATGATGTGCACAGCCAGGATGTTTTTGTCGCCGAGCCTAAACAAATTCACGTCCGCAAAGGCACCAACGGCCTGATCGTCACCAAGGTGCCTCACAGTTATTATCATGTGAAAGTCGACTATCGTTGGGGCGCCAAGGGCGGGTCGATGAACGCGGGCCTGATGACTCATGTCGACCTCGCCTCAACGTGTGTGAAGGACAACCGGCCGCAGTCCATTGAGATCAACATGAAAGCTGACGCCCCGGGCAGCATCTGGCTGGCGAGCAAACTCGGCCCCTTCGGCTCCACCTTCATCGAAAAAGGCACCAAAAATTACCTGCCCGAGGACCAAGGTGGCATAGCGCATGATGCCTCGCCCTTCAGGAACCGAACTATCCTCGCCCGCTACCCAGACGCCAAACCAAACTCTAATCCGCACGGTGAATGGAACACTCTTGAGGCAATCGTTCATGGCAGCGAATCCGTCGAGATCATCCACAACGGCCATACCGTCAACCTCGTCACCAAACTGCTCGCCCCAAAAGCAGGCAGCAAGGAACCCGGCTTACCACTGGTGGAAGGAGGCATCGGCCTGCAAAGCGAGGGCCAGGAGATCTTCTACCGGAATTTCATCATCAAGCCTCTCAAGCCATAGGGCAACGTTGATCATCCTGTAAAATCATCATGAGGATCATGCGTCACGGTATCTTCCTAGCCACCTGCTTGGGCCTTATCTCACTCATTGGAGTGAGTCACGCACAGGTCTTCCAGGCCAATGGCATCAAGATCGGCGAAGTGGACCAGAACTCCGCCTTCATCTGGACGCGCCTCACGCTCAACGAGCAGGCGAATGACACAGGGGCCGCGTTTATCCGGCGTAAAAAGTCGGGCCTACCCAATACGGCGGAACAGTTGCCTAAGGACAAAACACTCGACGATATGAAGGGTGCCGTGCCCGGAGCTGCGGGCAGCGTGCGCATCTCATGGACAACCAAAAGCGGCGAAAAAAACAGTACTAATTGGATGAGCGTTAATGCGGAGAAAGACTTTACCCTGCGTCACCAGATCCGTGAGCTCGCGCCCGGCACCAGATACACCATCACGGTTGAAAGCCGCGATTCGGATGGCACTTCTGGCCAAGCCATCGAGGGAAAATTCCGCACCGCCCCAGCCTTGGAGCAGGAGGCACCCGTCTCCTTTGTGGTAGTTTCCTGCCAAGATTACGCGCGCCGAGATAGCCCGGACGGGCACAAGATTTACCCTAGCATGCTCACCCTTGATCCAGACTTCTTTGTCCACACTGGTGATATCGAGTATTACGACAAGCCCGAGCCCTATGCCACCAATGTGGAACTCGCCCGCTTCAAGTGGAATCGCCTCTACGGCCTTTCTAACCTGTCCCATTTCCACAACAATGTGGCGAGCTACTTCATCAAGGACGACCACGACACCACTTGCAATGACGCCTGGCCGGGAGTCAACTACGGTGAGCTCACTTGGCAGCAGGGGCTGGATCTGTTCCGCGAGCAATTCCCGGTCAAAAAAGACAACTACCGCACCATCCGCTGGGGCAAGGACCTGCAAATCTGGCTGGTGGAGGGACGTGATTTCCGCAGCCCGAACACCATGCCTGATGGCCCCGAGAAAACCATTTGGGGCATAGAACAAAAGGCATGGTTTTTGCGTACCTTTAGGGAGTCGGACGCGACCTTCCGTGTGCTCATCTCCCCCACCGCATTCGTCGGGCCCGACCGCGGTGGTAAAAACGATAACCACGCCAACAAGGGCTTCACTCATGAAGGTGACGAAATCCGGAACTTCCTCGCCTCCCAGAAAAACGCCTATATCATCTGCGGGGACCGCCACTGGCAGTATGTCTCCATCGATGATAAAACCGGGATTAAGGAATTCTCCTGCGGCGCCTCCTCGGATAAACACGCCGGCGGCTGGAAAAGCGGACGGGTCGAACCCGAGCACCAGTACCTCAAGGTCAAGGGGGGCTTTCTGGGTATCACTGTCAGCAGAGAAAACAGCAAGCCTACTTTGCAAGCGACCCACTACAGTGTAGATGGCAAAGTCTACAACGAGGATATCAACCAAGCAAAGTAGCTATAATCTCTTGCTCGGTCGTAGCTTACTGGAGAGGTTGGAGATGCGTAGTTTTCTGATGTGAAAGGGGAGCCCGTGGTCTTGGAAACCGATCTTGCCCGAGCCTGCTAGTTCCGGATCGTGTGGGCGGTCCTGCACAGTGATGCCATTGATGGTGATTTTGAGGTGCTTGTTCTTTAAACGGACGCTCACGGTGTTCCATTTACCGGCAGGTTTGGTGGCCTTGGCGAGTGGATTTTGGTGGCCCTCCTTGGTTTGTTTGATCAGGCCGCCAAGGTCATGCCAGCCGAGTTGTGGCTTGGTATGGCAGTCAAGTAGCTGCAGCTCGACACCGGTTTTGACCGGGTTTTTGGGATCGGCCACGCGGAAGTAGAAACCGGAGTTGCCGCCAGCCTCATGTTGATATTCAAACTCACATTCAAAGTCGCCGTAGTCATCGGCAAGCCAGAGATAGGACCCAAAGCGCTTCCAGCCTTCTTCCCCGGAACGCGGCATCAGTGAGATGACGCCGTCCTGCAGAATCCAGTTGCCTGCCGTTTTGGTTTTGATCCTAGCAAATTCAGCCGGGCTGGAGATGGTGACCCACTTCGCTTCAGCTGGCTGCTGCTCACCTTGTCCAGGCGCCGCCGCGCAGAGGATTATGGGCAAAACGAGAGTGCTGAAAAATCGGCGGAGAGTTGTGTAATGGTGGCGGTGCATTTTACTGATGATATTGATACGACCTTTTGGGACATTTTCTATCTTTCCATTCAGCAGGTTGATGGCCTTACACATTTGGCATCATATAATCAACGATATGACCAATCCATGAATCTTGGCATTTAGCCCTGCGGGTGGTTGACAGATGGGTTCTGGCATGGATGCTCTGTCCACAATCAACGTCTTAACCTAAAAACAATATGCCAGAAACACCTGCTGATGTAGCCGCCGCCCCTGCCGATTCCACGAAGACCGAGAGCGGTCTCGCATGGAAAGTCCTCCAAGCCGGAACCGGCGATGAAAAACCAACCGCCGCTGACACGGTGACCGTTCACTATTCCGGCTGGACCACGGACGGAGCAATGTTCGATAGCTCGGTAGAGCGGGGTGAATCAACCAGTTTCCCGCTCGGTCAGGTGATTGCCGGTTGGACCGAAGGTCTGCAGTTGATGGTGGTCGGAGAGCAGCGTCGTTTCTGGATTCCGGAAGACCTTGCCTACGGTCCAGTCGTTGCTGGTAGCGGTCGCCCAGGTGGGATGCTTTGCTTTGATGTGGAGCTTCTCGCGATCAAAGCAGCGCCGAAGCCTCCTGAGGATACAGAGAAAACCGCTGGGGGAGTTGCCTACAAAATCATCAAAGAAGGTTCTGGCCAAAAGCCGGGAGCAGACCATGTCGTCACCTTCCATTTCACCGCCAAGACGATGGAGGGAGAAACCATGCAGGATACCCGTAAAGAGCAATCTCCTCCAAGTATGCCGCTCGATAAAATGCCGTCAGCTCTCGCCGAGATTATTTCCGAGATGAATACCGCAGAGCAGCGCCAGGCATGGTTGCCCGAGCCCCAGGCTCCCGGTGGATTCATCGTCGCGGACCTTGAACTCGTTTCTTTCAAGCAAGCACCTCCAGCGCCAGAGGTTCCTGAAGATGTGGCCGAGGTTCCTGCTGATGCACAGAAGACCGACAGCGGCCTTGCCTTTAAAGTGCTGAGTGAAGGAAAAGGTGAAGATAAGCCCGAGGCAAGCGACACCGTGAAAGTGCACTACTCGGGATGGACGACGGATGGAGAAATGTTTGATAGCTCGGTAACTCGCGGAGAACCCACTCAGTTCCCGCTTGACGGTGTGATCAGAGGCTGGACCGAGGGAGTACAACTCATGGTCGCAGGTGAGAAGCGCCGTTTCTGGATTCCGGAAGACCTTGCCTACGGCCCAGCCGTCCCTGGCAGTGGTCGCCCTGGTGGGATGCTTGTTTTTGATATCGAGTTCCTCGAAATCGTCCGCTAGCAAAAGGGGCTTTTAAGATAAGCAAAAGCCCCCGAGCTGTGGCTCGGGGGCTAGTAGAATTTTTAGTCAGCCCGAAGATGAAGTTCGGGAGGGTGTTCAGTATGCGTTTACCGCTTGCGGCGCAGCACAAGCGCAAGTCCACCAAGGCCGAGTAGGGCGGTGGATGATGGCTCGGGAACAGAAAGGGTGAGGTTGTCGAAGTTGCGTGTTCCAGGATTATAGGTCTCTACTCCAACATACAAAGCCCCATTACCTGTGTCACCCACAGTGAAGTCCTCTCTCTCTGTGCCACCGGTGGTGTTGAGCCAGGTGAAGCCACTGCCACCATCAAAGGCAGCAGCGAATTCATTGTCTGAGGCACGATAGAGATAGAGTGTGACTGAGCCTGCATCCACGTCGAATGAGCTATCAAAAGTGATGGGGGACAAAGCGCTTCCATTGGTGTAATTTTTCGCTTGGAACGTGCCGCCAGCCCTCCAATTCAATCTGATTCCATCCTCACCAGCCGTGCCGTTGGCCGCACGTGTCGTAGTGGAGACACTCAAATAGGTATCTTTAGCGCCCGTAATATCGACACTGACGGTTTGTCCAATCTCAAAGATAGCCGTGTCGTAAAAGACATCTGCGGTATTGTTCGAAGCACTGGTTACATTGAGTGTGCCGCCAGAAACGGTATACGAGCCGCCAGAGTTAAACGTGTCGGTAAATACATAATCGGCAGATGTGTCCGTGCTGAAATCATCAACGAAGACCGCCGTCGAAATGATGGCTGCTGGAAGAGCTGTAGCCGTGGCAACGAGACACGCCAGAGTCAGTAGTGGTTTATTGTTTGTTGTTTTCATGGTGTTTTTTTTGGTGTTTTTTTGATAAGAATTTTGTTTGTGAAATTATTTGCGGCTCGGACTAATCACTTGAAACTTGAAGGCCGCGCGCCCTTGTGATGATGCCTCCTTTGTGAGTTCTAATTCCCGGATGTCCTTGAGTTCGACCCGATATGTTTGCAGGGACGGGGTGCGGTACTTGTCATGGTTTGGTTTTGTGAATGCCCACTCGAAGGACGTTTCTGATAAGGGCTCAATCATCAGCTCTTGGTTTGGGTCATCGACCTTGGATAGTTCTCCTCCGACGATGGAAAACCGACCAAAGTCTTCATCAGAATTCCAAGGTCCGGTTTCGTCATAGGGAATATTGGCCGCGCTGATTTGAAGATTTACTGGCTCACTAAACGTGAACGCCAACATTCCTCCGCGATCGATCATAAACTCGCCATCCTCCAGGCCGTCAGTAGAGACTTGGCTTGCAGAAAGCGTGTAGCCTGCTCCTACTTTTTCTGTAACTTGTGCTCCCTTAGCGATGTGCAGAGGCTCACGGTAACTAGCTAGGCTCGTCGGAGATTTCGTTAAAAATGAGTTGCTACGTGGCTTGATGACAGCAAGTCGTCCAGTGGAGTCACTGCGGCGGGCTTGCCCCGCGACGAGCTTGGTCGAATGTTCCTGTGCATCAGGCGTACTGGCCCTGACTTCGCCTTTAAAAACATGCACTTCATCATGGCCATCAAGCTTGGCGATAACGCCGAACTCGGTGCCAAGATCGACAATGTTGAGTTTTTTAGTGCGTACTGTGAAGCCAACGGCACTTTCAGGAACTTGAAACCAGGCCTTTCCTGTGTTGAGGATAAGCGTATGGCCATCATCGAGAACGAGGTCAGCAGGAGCGGTGATGATCGACCTGACACCTGAATTAAAAGTGAGCTCTACCGAGCCCTGTGAAAGCTTAAGTTGTGAGCCGGCTTGCAAGCATGTTCCCTCAGCAGAATCCATCTCCCCATCGTGTATGAGGGTGTATTCCGTGTCCGACGTGGGTTCAAAACTGACTAGTGAGGTGCGGTCCTGAGCCTGCCAAAGTTGCAATGCCAGCAGCCCGAGAGCGGCTATGGATGCGATGGCGGCAACCTTTGTCTTTTTTCTTATGGGTGACTTTTTTAGCACGGTAATATTTCCCGCTGCATCCTCAAGATGATGCTGGCCGAGTGCAAGACGTTGCAGATTGGTGTCAAGGGCCGCGCAGCGACAATACAAACTCAGCGCCTCCTGGTCTTGTGCGAGCTCATGAAAGAGAGCCTCTTTTTCGCTTTCCGAAAATTCGCCATCCAAGCACTGATGAATTCTCTGCTCTAATGATTCCGAAATCATGAGATAGCCTCCTTTCCCGTGGAGTGAGCTTCGATACAACGTCTCAAGCCTACTCGGATGCGGAACAGCGATACCCTGAGAGCTCCTTCGGTTTTTTTGACCATGGCAGCACACTCGGCCATCGACTTGTCGGCCTGATAATAGTTGAAAATGAGGTAGCGTTCCTTGTTGTTGAGTCTGGCTAGGCAGTGGCGGAGGGACTGGAGGATATCTGGATCGTTATTGTCTGATATTGATTCCTGGAATTGCTCGGCCAAGCGGTCGGTGAGCTCATCGTTAAAGACGAGCCAGTCCTTTCTTTTTTTCTCGGTGAGCCATGCCCGTGTTTCCCAGCGGGCAATGGAAAATGCCCACGCCTTGAAGTTGGTATTCTCCTCAAACTGTTCGCGTTTGTTCCAGAGGACAATGTTGGTCCTCTGTAAGACATCCTCTACTTCAGGGTCACCAGGTAAAAGGCTGTGGATAAAGGCGTGGATGCTCGCCTGATGCCGCGTTAGTAAGGCAACATACGCCCCATTCGCCTCATTTTCATGAGGATCTTGTGCATAAGGGGGTATCGATGAATCGGCCATCTCGGAATAATACAGCAAAAAATTGCAGTGCCGTTACAGGAATTTATGCTTTTTTTTGCAGAAAAATGCGAATCTCTCGGTTTGTTAAGGAAAAGGGGCATTTAAGCTTAGCTATGATCGCCATTGTCATAGCCATGCGCCTTGGAGAAGGACTCGACGGAAGGCTTGCTTTTGGAAACCTGTTTGAGCCGTCGAGTGGGTGGGATCTTGAAGTTGCTGGCTAATTTCCCGAAGAAAATCCAGGGCTTGGTTATTGAATCGATAATGCACTGCCTGCTTTGATAGCGGGCGACGGGGTTATATTTTAGTAAGATTTATAGCGAGGGGATCTGTTGCATGGCTAGATTTTCTAAGTGCCAGAGCGCAGAGGAAAAAAGGGTTACAATGGCCGCATGGAACCAGATAGGAAGAGGGGGGTGAAGCGGAAAATGCACCGAATCTCTTCCTGACCCCATTTTCCACAACGGCTTCGCCGCCGTGCTACAGAAAAACCCTAAATAAGGAGCGTGGCCACGCCTTATTCACCCATCAACTCTTTGAGTTTGGGCTCCATGGTTTCAGCCCAGATCTGATAGCCGCCAGCTTTGGGGTGGAGGCGGTCGGGCATGACGGATTTGGGAAGGTTGCCGGCCTTATCGAGGAAGGCGGGGGCGAGATCGAGGTAATAGACGGTTTTGCCATTGTCATAGGTTTTGAGGATAGCGTTGATCGAGTCGTTATGCTTTCTCATTTTATGCTTAGCCGTGGCTCCGCGTGGGAAGATGGCGAGCAGGAGAACTTTCGTTTTCGGGCTATGTTCATGAAGTTTGGTAATGATGGCTTGGACACCGGCGGCGGTTTCTTCTGCTTTTTGCATGTTGTGGCCGGTGTTGTTCGTTCCAATCATGATGACGGCCACCTTGGGCTGGAATTTTGCGAGTTCCCCGTTGTCCATGCGCCAAAGCACGTGTTGGGTTCGATCTCCAGAAAATCCGATATTGAATGGTTTCCGTGCCGCGTAGTATTTCTGCCAAACTTTTTTCCCTGCTCCCTCCCAGCTGTGGGTGATGGAGTCGCCGATGAAGATGAGGTCACATTCAGCGCCTTGCGCCGCGGCGACTTTTTCCTCATGGCGCTTTTTCCACCAGCCCGTGTTAAGCCTATTTGCAGGCGTGGTCGCCGTGTTTATTTGGGCCGCCTTGGATGTCGCAGGAGGTGTTGCAGTTGCTTGAGCCAAAAGAGGCGAGATGAACAGGGTTGAAAGCAGAATGATGTTTTTCATGTTTGAGAGGATGGTGATTGATTAAGCGATAGCGAGTTTTTGTTGTGGCAAAAAGGGAGCGTCCCAGGTTTCCAAGAGGTTAAGCGCGATACCTCTGTTTAGGGTCAATCCGTGGAATTTGGATTAACAAGGTTTAGGGCCATGAACGATTGTTGTGGGTATGAACCGTGGAGATGAGTGGGGGTGACAGCGTGAAGGGGTTGAGGAATCAAGTTAACTTACTAACATTCGTTTAATCCACAATCCACGGACTGACCCCAATCTGACCCTGACCCCAATCCTGGCCCCCAATCAGAGCCATTCCTTCCTGACTCCATTTTTACTGTTTTCACATCCAATTTTTTACGGCTCCGAGTAGGCTTTACCATTATAGATCTTTAATTGATAGGATCCGTCCTCTTGTTGTTCGACCATCCAAATTCCTGTATTTTTCAACCCTTTTATAGCACTCGGCTCATCTTGGAGGAGTAGATTCAACAGCGAAACGCCGGAAGTATGATGGCCTGCCAGGAGGATTGTTTGATCGGTGCCTCCAAAACGCTTTTCAATCATTTTGGTCGCACTCAATAACGCATGCTTCATATACGCCGCTCTGACCATGCGACTACATTTTTCAGGATAACGGCTGTAGTTATTTTTAGCATCATCGCGCAGCATAAAAAATGGCCGCTCCTCTTCGGGCAGGACGATGGCCTCTCCCAGATTGAGGATTTCATTCTGAAGGACCGGTATATCGTTAGACAAGATGGAGCCACTCCCTTTCCCCTCTCGCAGTTCAGGCCAGACTTCAGCTTTACGCTGAGTCACTTTCAGGTAAGGCAGGATCGTGTTACGCGCTCTCCACATGGGACTGCTTGCGATAAAATCGAATTGGTATGCTTTGAGTTTCTCTGTGGCGGCAGTCACTTGCTGCTTTCCTTTAGGCGTAAAAATGTTAGGGTTCCCCACATAAGACGGCCATTCAGTCTGCGGGACTCCTTTCTTTTTCCAGGATTTCACTGCATTATGTCCACCCTGCGCATGCCGGATGTAGTAGATCTTAAGCCCCGCATCTACTTGAGATGTAAAAACAAACAGAGCAACAAGCAGCAGAAAGAGCTGACTATTCCCTCTGTGGCGAATTAAACGTGACGCCTTGTTTTTTGAAGTTATTTTGAACTGTACTCTCATTTTTTCTATTTATTTCTTAGTTTGATTGGATGAATTCCATTTTAGTTAGGCCTAATCCTTCTCAATTAATAAAGATACAGGGCCGAGGAGACCAGCCGGCTGGAGTTTGGAGTTTTTGGATTTCACGTTCGTTTGAGTGAAACGCTCTTCAGGCGCGAGTTTCTCGTCGCCGATAATACGGTTGAGCCAGTGGTTTGCGACTTCGATTTCGAGCTGATTTCCCTCGGGCCGGACGGTATCCGTAATTTCAATACGCCAGGGAGCCGTCCAGACGACACCGAGATCCTTGCCATTCAACCTTACTCGGGCGATGCAACTCAGCTTTCCGAGGTCGAGGTAAACAGGCTGTTCGGAAGTCGAAACAGGCAGGTCAAAGGTCTTTCGATACGTGGCGGTACCACTGTAGTAGCGTATGCCTGATTCAGGCCGCTGGGTCCAATCGACCAGTTTATCAAAGACGATCGATTCGGGACCACCCCATTTAGGATCGAACGCAACCTGCCAAGGTCCGCTAAGCGTTTTGAGCGAGGTAAGCTCGGGAAAGTTTTTCGCGCCATGCGTTTTGCTGGCTTGAACCTGCTCTCGGAACACCACGAAACAGCTCTCCTTTGCCGCAAAGGTCATGGGCACCACCGTGCGTCCGTTTTCCTCACGCCACTCTGGTAGCTCTCGCATTTCGCCCGTTACCGGGTTCCAAAGTTCGGGCTGCTTTCCTGTAACGCGGAAGATGACATCGGCATGGCTCTCTTCGACGGCTTGATTGCTGATAAAGAAAATCTCGGCCTCCCCATCGCGACGATGAATCTTCTCAAAACGAGCCTTGGGCGATGCATTGCGAAACTCGATAGCCGGAACCAGTCCATCCGCGCGGAGGATGTCTTCCAACGTGCCCTTGCGGTAGCCTGGCCCAATGACTTGCACGCCGGCCTCGGCGAGCTCGTTGATCTTCTTGCGAGTCGCAGGCGTGAGGATCGCATCCAGTGGAAGCACGAGGTAGCGGTAGCTCATGCCGCTTTCCAGCTGGAGTTGTCCCCCTTTTGACGTAGCTTGCAACAGCACTTCCGCGTGGAGTGCGTCGTAGTCGTAGCCGGGAGGGCAGCGGGGCGTTTCCCCCGGACGACTGACCACATACGACGGAATACGCTGATCCTGAAGGTAGGCGAAATCAGCAACAAACTTGCCCTTGCGCAGCATGTACTGGCAGCGCGCCAGATAGCTCAACCACCCGTCGGCCATCGGCCACCAGGCCCGGGTGTGGCCAAATTTAGTGCCGATTTCCTTGTTTCCTCTCGGCCGTGCCCAGCTGCCGGGAACCCTCTCCAGATCGGGTTGATGGATCCACTGATGGAACACCATCCGTGTCAGCCCATCACAAAACGCCAGATCCCCTGCGCCTTTGATCTTATAAGGATCACTCACAAAGGCGTCGGAATACGCGGTAAAGGCCTCGGCTTGGCAGAGTTCCTTGTCATAAATGTGAGCCGCGCTGGCGATTTGTTTGATCGTATGGTTCCGCTCGTAGGAGACCGTGGCGCCATTAAATTTTTTAATCCAAAACTCACCCATCGGAATCGTGGTCGTGCCATGAAACTTTAGCGCATCGAGCCAGTAGGTATGGGGAGCCCCGATCGGCCCACCGGCCTCCGAATGAGACCCCAACAGTCCGCCCTCTTTCGCCAGAGTATCGAGCCGGCCATAGTAGTTTTCCGCGATCAAGTCGCAGGCGGTGACTCTAAAATCCTGTAGAAAGGCCTCGGTGGCTGCAGAGTTGTCGACCTGCCGCTTACAAAGTGCAGGAAGCCATTTCGTTAGGTCGTATCCACGGCGTTTCAGGAATTCCTCTGGCATCTTGGCGGTCCAATCCGGCTGCTTGATCTCCCAGCTGTCGATGTGCAGGTATTGAAACGTCTTGCCCGCCAGCGGACCGGCATCCTCGATCATCTTCGCGCCCGTATTGGCAAAGTGCAGATCCATCGCCTCGGCACTCATGGGATCGATTTCCAAAGCGTCCTTGCTTTTGGTAACGCACATACCCTTCGCCTGAAACCCAATACGGAGAATGCTCCAGTTGCCAGCTGGCGCATCCCAGACCAAGCGCCCCTCGGTATCCATGAACTGCGTGACATCCATAATTTGATCGCTCTTCCAGACCTCCTTTTTGCCAGAGAAACCGTCCGGAAGCGGGCAGGCTAAAACGGCAATGTCGCGGTAGTACCGCATTTTGCCCTGGGATTTCGGCAAGACGAGTTCGGCCTTTCCCGGTCCTTTGAATTGGCTCGCGCTGTACGTGATCTTCTTGATTCCATGTTCGGCAGTGACCCAGGGCCCACCCGCATTCCAGGTGCGGCAGATGTTAGCCGTTAAGGTAATGCCCAGCCGGTCCGCCTCGCTCACCGCGAATTTGAAAAGTTCACGCCATTCAGTGCTCATAAAAGCCGGCCCAAGTGGAACGGCCTCCCCACCCGTCTCCGCATCAAATAAGAGTGCCCCGGAAATGCCCTGCTTCTTCATCTCCTCGAAGTCCCGGGTGATTCCTTCCTTGCTAGCCTGCCCGTTCAACCACCACCAGTAACACCAGGCTTGCGCTGACGCGGGCGGAGTTTTGAACGATTGCTCCAAGGGGCTTGCCATCAAATCCGTGGAGGGGAGGGGGGTAGTGTTGCTCGTTTTTGCATCAGCGGATAGTGGATGGGTTACCACAATGACTGCCGCACACATCCATCTTATAAAATCATTTCGTTTCGTCATTTTTGTCTCCTTTTCTTAACCTCGTACGTTTGCGTTCACGCGTCCCGCTGAGCGGGATCGCTGTGCAACGCGTTTGTTCGATGCTTCTATTTATCTCCAGAGGTCATAATGCGTACCGGGCCGAGCAGCCCAGCGGGGTGGAGCTTGCCTCTGGCATCCGGTTTGTTCGAGAAGGTGTAACGACCGGCAGAATAAGACTTCCCACCCAGCAGACCGTTCTCCCACTTTAGCTTTCTCGCGCCCTTATCTTTCGGCTTCGTATCACCCACCAGACGATTGTGCCAGGTATTGACCACTTCGATTTTCAAGAGGTTGTCGCGTTTCTTCAATAACCCTGCAGGGATCGCCACTCGATAAGGCGCGCTCCAGACGGTTCCGAGCAGTTTGCCGTTAAGCGTGACTCGCGCCATGTCCTCGACCTTGCCCAAATCTAGCAGCATCTCGGAATCCAGTTCGGCAGGGCTGCTGTCAAAGCGTGTCTGATAGACGGCGATGCCACTGTAATACTTGATCCCGGAGTCCTTATGAGTCGTCCAATCTGTTAGTGCGGCGAAGGAGACAGGTTGATCTGGCCCACCCCATGTTGGATCGAAGCGAACCTGCCACGTTCCATCAATGGTCTGAAGTGGCTTGTGCGATGCGAAATTAGCGCCCTCACTTTTTTCAGCCGTTGCCGTGCGGTCAAAGACAATGAAAACCCCTTCGTGAGCCGCAAACTGAAGCGGTACACGCACGGTGCCGTTCTTCTGCTTGCTGAAAGATGGTAGTGCCTTGACGCTACCGTTGGTTGGATCCCACAGCTCAGGATTCGCACCGTCAGTACGGAAGACCCCCGTGCAAGAGGAAGCTCCGGCTTCTCGATTGGCAACGAAGAAGATATCGCGATCGACCGTGCGCCGTTGGTGGAACCGCAGATTGCCATCGCTTGAGAAGATCTTCTGCTGCCCGTCTTGCTCAAGCAACGCCGCTGTGTCTTGGTAATTTGGATACTGTGCCGACTTAGTGGGTTTATTCCCCTTAAGTTTCCACGGTTCCATTCCCCCGCGACCCAGCACCTTGGATGCGGACCAACTACGACCGTCGGGACTTGCGTTCCAGCTTTGGTCAGACACGATCTGCGCGGTGGAACCGTCTGCACGGCTCAGCTGAATGGCGGCAATAAATCCGGCCGGGTTGGGTGCATCGCCCCCATTTTCGACCACAGCGGAAACCACATTTTCTCCCGAGCGCAGGGCAGCCAGAATATCCTTCGAATAGGTCACATTGAAGTCATCCCCCTGCATCACCGAGTGCCCATTAATACTAAGCTTGAAATCATTATCCGCCGTGGCTTGAACCATCGCGGATTTAAGAGCCTTGGGATCATTAATGGTGAATGATTTGCTGAAATGAACCGTACCCACCTCCGCTGAAGCTGCAGGATTTCCCTTGTTTTGCCAGATCCAGTTTGCGCGGTCTGCTAGATTCAGATTCGCGCTTACGGCCGCATCGCCACGGATCACCCGCCCTTTGCCGACCCGCCGCAGCGATTCGGAACCCACGCCCCAAAGTGCGTCCGAGAGCGTCTTCACGCGGGCATCGCAGTCGGGGAAGCCGATCAGGCTGGGAGATGCCACAGGAGGCACGCCATGGATGGTTGCCCCTGCGTTGACCAGTTCCGTGATTTTTTCAAGTAACTCCGGGGTCATGGTCTCTGCCTTGGGCAGGACCATCAGACTGTACGAGGTGCCTTGGTCAAAAGAAATTCTGCCGTCTTTTACCTGGGCTCGTTGCATCAGGATGCGCGGGCTGACCGCGTCAAACCCGTAGGAATGTTTATCCTTGTTGGCATCCAAGGCGCCTTTCGGCGCTAGGAAAATGCTCGGCGCGCCTTCCGGGGTCAGGTAGAGCACGTCCGCTACGCTCACGCCCTGGCGCAGGATCTGCCCGCAGCGCGCAACATACTCGTGGTAGGCATCAACCATCGGCCAGAAGGTCTGATTACGATGCCAGTGAATACCATGCGAACCCATCGTCATCCCGGGCCGAGGCCCCTCCTTACCCAGCGGTTGATGCTGGAAGGTGTGAAAGATAAACTCGTTGATACCCATGGCGAAGGCCCAGTTAGACTGGTTCTTCATGTCGCCGGGACTCACGCCAAAGACGCCACCTATCGAGGTAAAGGCCTCGGCACGGACGATCGGCTTGCCCATGGTGTGCGCCGTCGAAACAGCCTCGACACAGCTGTAGATGCTATCAATCCGGTTGTTGTGCCAAAACTCACAGGAGGGGATATCAGCCATGGAGAGAATATCCAGATCGCCGGCCGGGTTCATGTCGTAGCCCTGGCTGGTGTAATAGAAGCCATTCTTGTGCGCGGTGTCCTTGATGGTCTGCGTGTGCTGAGTCAGCAACAGCTCCTGAGCGACCCGGCGCATATCGTAGAGAAAGCGTTCGGTCTGCTTGCGCGAACCGACAATCAGCCCGTGATACGCGGGATAGAAAGGCTGCGGATCATAGCCACACTGCTTCTGGAACGCGGCACGAAATGCCTTAGTCCAGTTCTGCGAGCTCATCTCCCAGCTGTCGAGATGCAGGGCGGTCCAGCCACGATTCGGGCGGCGTTCGCCGACCTTATCCATCAGCTTTTGATGGAAGTTCTGAAAATGAGATTCAAAGGCCTTGGCGTCGAATTTGTCGACTTCAAAGCCATGGCCGGGCGCGGGTGCAGGACGAGTGGTCTGCCCCGTGCTTCGTGCAGCAAAGCGCATGACCGTCCAGTTGCCGGGAGGCACCTGCCAGTCGAGACTGCCGTCGGGCCGCATCTTACCGGTCAGATCGATCATGGTGTCTGGTTGAATCACAGCGGTCGCAGCTGGCTCGGGATACTCGGCGGTTGACGGCACCTGCCTGAGCACATGTTTCCAGATCGAATAAGGACCCGTTTTTTGCAACGCTTTGACATCCAGCCTGTCCGGTGCCGGTGTCGGTGTTGGGGTTGGGAAGGCCAGAACCGCCACGTCGGCATACCATTCGTTGCGTTGTTTAGTCAGAGTACCTTTGAGTCCGGCAAATTGCGATGGTTTAAGCGGTTTGGGAATGGGCAGTTTTACCTGGGTGGGCCCGGGTGTATTGATCTGTACGGAACTGGCGCACAGGTGCTGCATCGACTGCTCGGGCTTGACCCATGGTCCGCCGGATCCTGCCCAGCCCGGTCCCGTACCTAGGATGATCTCGATACCTAACTTATCTGCATGCTTAGCCGCATTGGCAAAGTTATCCTGCCAAGCTTCGCTCATGAAATCCACAGGACCGCGTGGCACCCCGATGTTGACCTCAAGAAACAACGCCTTGCGCAGTCCGGCTTCGTACATGGATTCAAGATCCACCTCCATCATCTCCCGATCCATGTTGCCGTCCATGAAATACCAGTAGACGCCCGGACGAGCTGAGTCGGGCGGGGTGCTAAATGATTCCTTCAGTTCGGCCGCATTTACAACTGCCAGTGAGGCTCCGCAAACGATGGCGGCCAGTGCTTTTAATTTATTTGTCATTATTTTTTTCCTAAATATTCTTGATATCGAAAGTTTGCCATAAGGCGCGCGGTCTAGAGTGTCGCCTTCAGGGTTTTGTTCGGCTGTTACTGCTGCTGTGTAGAAATAAACTTATAACTTCCTGCATCAACACGTATGACCGCCCTATTCTTTTCCATCCTCAGGAAGGTGGCATGTTCAGCCTTCGTCAGCATTTTCCCGTTCACCGTGACATCACCGGCCGCCTTGGCAGGCACGTAGACGGTAGCCGACGAATTCGCCGGTATGGTCACTTCCATGGTAACTCGACCATGCTCTCTATTCCAGTTGCTGACGATCCGTCCGTAGGGTGAATCATGGTGGGCCTTGACCCAGGTTAGATCACCAACAATGGCGGGGTTGATAATGACCGTCTTGAAACCGGGCGCATCGGGGGCGGCCTGGATACCGGCTAGCCCTTGGTAGAGCCAGTTGTCCGGTGAGGTGAAGCAGGAATGAATGCGGGACCAGTGCCCATTCCACTGCTCCCAAAAGGTTGTCGCACCTTTTTCCAGCATGTGGCCCCATCCAGGATAGGTGGTCTGGTTGAACATGGTGAATACCAAATCATTCCGCCCGAGCTCACGCAGCGTCTCCATCATGAAATAGGTCCCTAACATGCCGGTGTCGAGATGGCCCTTGTTCTTTATCAGGATATTCTTCTCCAGCTTCTTCAGCATCAGTGGCCGCAACGCCTCGGGCACAACGTCGGTCATGAGCGGCATGACGTAGTAAGCCTGCTCGTCGATCACGTACTGTTGTTTGTTGGTGTCGTAGAACGCGGCATGAACGGCCGGACGTATCTCGACCAGACGCTTGCTGTAACGCTCGACGTCGGCCGACTTGCCAAGGGCGGTGGCCATCTGCTTTAACAGGTGCATTTGGTTGATCCGGTAGCAGTTATTAAACAACTCGGCGGCATTTGCTTTGGGCCAGTTCTTGGTGTCCATACCACGTCGCGGCGGAACCCAATCGCCAATGAAATCCCATTTCCCTCCGAACTTGCGCAGGACATCGCCCTTACATAGCGACTCCAGGTAGTCCACGTAACGGCGGATAGCATCGTAGTTTTCTTTCAGCACAGCTCTGTCGCCATAGTAGAGGTAATGCTGCCAGGTGATCGCGGAGAGAAGCCCTCCCCACCCGGGGCCGCCACCGCCTTCGCCGAATGGCGCCATGTGTGGCAGGTTGCCGTCGGGCTTCTGTCTGAGTCGCCAGTCACGTAGCCATTTACGATAGAATCCATCGGCGCGAAAGCTGGTCATAAAACCTTCAGCTGTCACCTGGCCATCGCCGTAACCCATGCGCTCGCGGTGCGGGCAATCCACATAGTAACCGCCAAGGTTGAGACTCCGTTGGGTCCATTGGTTGACTTTATGTATGCGGTTGAACAGATCGTTCGAGCACTCAAAGGAGCCCACCTCCTCCAGAGCACTCTCGACCAGCAGCGCCGTTGCATCTTCCTTCGAAGGAGCCGACGGCAGACCTTTGATGACCACGTATCGGAAACCAGCGTAATTGAACTTATTCTCGAATACCTCACCGGCTTTACCGCCGGCAATGAACTCGCTGACCTGCTTGAAGTCTTGATATTTCTTTCCTCTTCGAACATCGGAAGAGGTCATCGTTATGAGCGTCCCCGCTTCGAGCTCAGGCATTTTCAGCCTCAGCCAGCCGGTCAGGTTTGTCCCGAAATCAATCTCATAGCGGCCATCCTTCAAGCGGGTTACCGCCGCCGCCGGAATGACCTTTCCGATGCGGTTCGGCGGACAGGGTTGCGAACGGACAACTCCGCCTGGAGCTTGAGCAGGAATTGCGGGTCTCCACGAGGCGGTATCCAACCCGGCGCGGCTCCAATCTGGAACACTCTCACGAGCGTCGATCCGTTCACCCCCGAAGTCATTCCATACGTGAGCGCCGATCTTGTACAACCCGCTATTGCTCGTCTTCCACGAGGTGTCCGTGCCGATCGTGACTGGTTTTCCCGCCACGATGGCGTTAAGTTGAGCGCGAACGGCGATGCCATCAGCCCAACCTTCCCCGAGCCAGAGGCCCATACAATTCTTGCCGGGGAGCAGATGCCGGCTGACATCGTAGGTCACGGTGAAAGACTGGTGCTCTAGATTCGAAACGGCAGGTGTCAGCACATCCTTGCCGACCTTGCTGCCGTTCATATACAATTCAAAATACCCAGGCGAGTGTACCGTGACGAACGCCGAATCCGGAATGGCGGCGAGGTCGAATTCCTGGCGGATCAGGGGTGCCGGCTTGCCGGGGCGGCCGGAGGTATTGGAAAGGGAAAGCAGCTTGAAATCGCTAGCGCGTGCAATGCCCGGCTTCCCGTTGCGGACGAATTCCACCACCAGTTCCTTGACAGTATTCGGCGCCGGATCACCGCCCAGCGTTTTGAAATCAACCTTGAACGAGCCGTTCTTCGTAAGTTCCTTGCGCACGATCTTCGTCACATCAACAGCTATCTTGCCATTCAGCGTTTGGTAACTCGCCTTCTTGATGGTCAGTTTGTCATTAGGGTCTGGCGGGAGCGGTGCGGACGAAGCGCTGATCCATTGCGCCGTCCAGTCGCTTGGCTTGAGCAATCCCATTGTCCATCGGGATAATGGGCTCCACATGCCGGGTTGGGCATCCTGGCCCCAGGTAATCACTTTCCAATAGCCCGTCATTTTTGAAATCAACGGCTTGCCAGCGTAAGCAATGTGAATGGATTGGTCAGATTCCACCTTGCCCGAGTCCCATAGATCGCCGATGTCTTGATCCAACTTGTCAATCGAACTCGCAACGAGTACGCGGTATGCGGTCTGTTTCTCGCCGCGTTTGTCCGACTCGAGCTTCCAGCTCAGGCTAGGGTGTATGCTATCAACCCCTATTGGATTTTCGAGACTTTCACAAGTCAACGCTATTGGTTTCATTAACTCGGCTGCCGACAAATGAGATCCCAGACATAGGAACATGACGATTGCTGTAAGTAATACTGTTGTTTTTTTCTTCATAAATTCTTCCTTTGGTCAGTATGAGCCGAACAAATGAGTCACGTTTTCCGTGACGCGACAGCGGCACGCAATCGTGAGCACTCACATGTTCGATTCGTGTTTCAATTTCAAAAAAGGTTTATAACGGCCGCATGGAACCAGATAGGAAGAGGGGGGGTGAAGCGAAAAATGCACCGAATCTCTTCCTGACCCCATTTCTTGACCCCAGCGTTTATATTCGTTCACTCCGACTGTGTATCTGACGTACATAATGTGTATTCAGTTTAATTAATGTGATTTTGAAAATTGAGTTAAGTAGCGTGTCCATTGCTCCAGCGTGGTGATCTCTTTCGCACGCGCCCAGCCATAGCCTGCGTAATACTCCAGTTCACCTTTTGCGTCGGTTTTGGTGAGTAGCACTACGTGGTCACTTAGTTTCTTGCCGCTGTCTTCTACGTGGAGGGAATCAATCCGCTTCGGATCGATCACGACGCCTGTGCCCAGATCTGAACCGTCGATGGTCTCCCATGTCGCGACCCAGCCTTGAGTCAGGTCTTTCTCAACGGCGTCGGTCGTATGGTGGCGGACGAGGCCGATTGCGATCGGCAGATTCGCGGCCAGCTGGCCGTTCTTTTTGAAAGTAGAGGTCGATTTGAACATCCGCTCGCCTAGCTTGACTGAGATCTGTTTTGCCTCCGTATAGGTGTCGCCGCCGTGCTTCCATTCGTAGGACAATACAAAGACCGTTTCCTCACGTTCGGACTTTAGGATCTCCCATTTAGTAAACACATTCGAGCTGACCATCTTGCCGTCGATCCAGAGTGCAAGCCCTCCGCAACCGCGAGAACTGCCTACCTTATAAGGGTCGTAGCCTTCGCCGTGATCGGTGTGATATGACTTGCCCGCTGCGTTTTCGGCATACCATTTTTCCACAATGGGATAGGGCACTCGCTTGAGCCAGCAATCAAAGCCGCTGTCCTCGCCCTTCGCTTGAAGCGCGGGGCCGTAGGCGCGAAACGCAATCAAGTCGTTCTCCCATGCGAAATCATCGGCACGCTCTGGGACGAAGCGGGCGTGAGTGCTGGACTCAGTCGTGGAAGTGTCGCGATTCGCAGCAGTGCAGGAGACATTCGCAAGGGTGCAGAGGGCAATGCCAAGAAGAATGGTTGGGTATTTCATATTATTGAAATTGAATTGTGAACTGGACTGCTAGGAATTTGCTTTTTGAGTGAGGTGTTCGGAGAGGCTTTCATGGGGTGATAAGGGGGTTGCCCCATTTCTTGACCCGTCAGTAGGATGTGGGAGGTTTTTATCATTATCAATAATACGCAAGCTTAGCAGATGTACTGCCCGGATTTGTTGCTCATTTACGACGATGTGATTTACATTCTGCCCCGCCATTTTCTTTAGTGGGCACGATCGGGGTGTGCGGCGAACCGAGTGGCACATAGAGGAAAAAAGGCTGCTTGGGTGATTTGGCCCGTTCCTTGATATAGGCCACTGATTTTTCGGTCAGGCGAGGCAGGTTCTGAATCTCATTCAGCCGCTCGATGACCTTACCGTTTTCGATGATGGTATCCATGCCCCGGCGTGATGGTTACCATGAAAGGTGTCAAAGCCGCGGTGGACCGGGCCATCGGGGATGGTAGCTCCGATGGGGGCACGTTTATTGCCTTTCTTTGGCAGTATTTCACCTGTCTTGGGATCCTGATAATGAAAATCCAGATGCTTATTTTTTCAATGAGGCTGGGAACGGCACGTTCAGTGCTTTGAGCATTTGTGCAGCCAGAAAGTGATTGCCCTTTTCGTTCATGTGAACGCGATCTCCGGTTAAAATACCTCGCTCGGCATTCTCCGGATTATGTTGCTTGAGGTAGCCGATACATGCCGCTCTGAGATCAAGTAGTTGAGACTTTGTTTCCCGCGCAACCTTACGGCTGATGTCCGCATACTCGTCGAGCCGCTTGTCATCGGGATTAGACCCGTCAGGCTTCTCGCCGATGACTGTGGGCGTGCAGAGGATAACCCGTGCACCGATGGCATTGATCTTTGCGATCATATCCTTCAAGCCGGACTCGAACTGTTCGGGCGTGGTCCCTTGCCGAAAGCCTTTACCGCCCCTCTTAGGCAGGCTCCAGTGCCAGACGTCATTGATGCCGATATAGATCACAACGATCGTGGGGGTCTTTTGAAGGACATCACGGTCCAAGCGCTTCTGACAGTCCGGAACTTTATGGCCGCTTTTGCCTGCACCAATAACTTCAATTCCCAGTTTTGGATATGCCTTGGTAATGGCCTGTGAGCTCAAGGTGATATAGCCATTCTCCTTGATCCCCGCCGCGGTGATAGAATCTCCCAGAAAGACAATTCGATCGTTCTTTTTTAGTGAGGCCTTGGAGAGTGGTTTCTTTTTAGAGGAAGCGGGTTTTGCTTTTGTAGGGGCAGGAGCCACAGCATCCGCCGCCACAGTGAGATCCCGGATCTCAGCCTCGGTGGTGAAGATCGAGGCGGGCAGGCCCTCTTTGTTATACAAGTTGGCTGCTTTGGCGTTCATTGCCCAGGCATAGCGTACCACGCTTGGGTTTGGTATTTCGGGGTGGGATACCGTCACGCTGTCTTTTCCGGTGATTTTAGCCTGCGCCCATTTCCACTTTCGATCAGCTCCGCAAATTTGGAAATAGCTCAAGGGAGCCTTCGTTTCTTGGGTGGCTTCCATGCCGGTTTTTGATCCGGTCATCAGCCCGGAACCGGCATGATCAAACTGGATGGTTACTTGGTTACCATCGATCTTATGACTCTTGTAAAGAGGTCCACTGCACACGGCAACTTGCTTTTGATAATCATGCTTCAAGGCCCAAAGGGCGAGCCGCTTACCGACATCTATTTTGTTGTGCGCGTGCACGTCGAAGGCTTCGCCGATATCACTCGATACCGCCATGCCGGTGTTTTTCACCCTGAGTGTGCGGCGCTGCTGGTCGCAGATTGTAGGCCAGCCGTTATACTCCACGGGCTCCATTTCGGACGGATCGTAGCTGGCTCGGTCACGTCCTTGATAGTTTGTCAGCTGGACGAAGTAGAATGGGAACTCACCCTGTCCCCACAGTTTGCGCCAGGTGCTGATCATCGCACTGAAGTGGCGCTCATACTGGAGGGTGTTATGATCGCGATTGGATTCACCTTGATACCAGATCGTGCCACGGAGGGCATAGGGGATAGCCGGGTTGACCATGCCATTGAAGATGGCAGAGGCCTGTTTTTGGTTCTTTTGGTAATAGGCTGCCATTTCCTTGTCCGCCTGAAACGCTTCAGCTGGCATCCATGGTTCGATGCGTGTGCCGCCCCAGGCACACTTGATCAGACCAATCGGAACATTGAGCTCTTTGCGCAGCTCACGGCCAAAGAAGTAGGCAGTGCCTGAAAAACCAGGATTGTTCTGCGGTGATGAATCCAACCAACTTCCCGTGAGCGTCGTCAGTGGCTTCTGTGGTGATTTGCTCCTTGCCACGGTGAACTGGCGTAACAGCTGGTCACTCGCCGTTTCCATTTCCTTTTTCACATAGTTTGCCGTGGGCACGTGTTCCGGCGTGGTGCGCTTGGCAGAAACCTTGGCTAGCTTATGCATCTCCCACTCCATGTTCGACTGCCCGGAGCAGAACCAGACTTCTCCCGAGAGCACGTCTTTGATTTCAACTGTGTTGTTGCCCTTAATGGTTAGCGTATGCGGTCCGCCTGCTGCTGGTGTTTTCAGCTTCACCATCCATTTTCCGGAGGTGTCGGCGGTAGTCGTCACGGTGTCACCCCAGCTACCGGTTACGCTCACTTCTTCACCTGCATCGGCTGATCCCCATACGGGTGCTTGGGTATCGCGCTGGATCACCATGTGATCGGCGAAAAGTGAACAAGGCACGACATCCGCCCAGGCGACATTTGGAATCGCGAGGGCAATTCCTAACATGAGTTTGATCGATTTATACTTCATTGTTTTTTTGTAAATCTGCCTGATTTGGTTTTTATTTTTTAGCGGGGGACTTGAGGAAGCCGCTTACTATTTTGAGCCTTTTTTTGTCGGTGGTTTCGCGGGGATCCCAGCCTCCGTGGTGAAGATCGAAGTGGGCAAGCCCTCTTTGTTATACAGGTTGGCCGACTCCGGGTTCATGGCCCAGGCGTAGCGAACCACGGTGGGGTTTGGCAGGTCAGGATGGGAGACCGTTACCTCGTCTTTTCCGGAGATTTCAGCCTGCGCCCATTTCCACTGACGGTCTGCCCCGCAAATCTGGAAATGTTTCAAGGGCACCTTCGTTTCTTGAGTGGGTTCCATTCCGGTTTTTGAGCCCGTGATCAGCCCGGAACCGGCATGGTCGAATTTGATGATCACTTGATCGCCTTTGATTTCATGGCTCTTGTAGAGCGGGCCGCTACATACGGGGATATTTTGTTTGTAATCATTCTTCAGGGCCCAAAGCGCCAGGCGCTTACCGACATCGACTTTGTTGTGCGGATGAATGTCCCGGGCTTCACCGATATCATTTAACACCGCCATGCCGGTGTTTTTCAGGTTAAGTGTGCGTCGTTGCTGATCACAGACCAATGCCCATGAGTTGAACTCAACCGGTTCAGTAACTGGTTGGTTATAGTTGGCCAGCTGGGCGAAGTAGAACGGGAAGTCGCCCTGTGCCCATTGTTTCCTCCAGCTACTGATCATAGCGCTGAAGTGCGGTCCGTATCGATGTGCAATAGAAGCACCATGGGACTCGCCTTGGTACCAGATCGTGCCGCGGATCGCATAGGGGATCACCGGGTTGACCATGCCATTAAAGAGGGTGGTGGCATTCTTGGGGCTAGTTTTCGGGTCTTTTTGTTTTTTGGGTTTTCTGCCTTTGCCTTTGCCTTTGGCTTGTTGGCGCTGAAGGGCTGCCTGATAGGTTGCCTCCGCCTTTTTAGGATCCCATTTTTCTATGAGCTTTTTGAGACCGGACATCTGGTGCTCATAATAAGCCGCCATTCCCTTGTCCTGTTGGAATGCCTCGGCCGGCATCCAGGACTCCACGGGGGTGCCGCCCCAGACGCACTTGATCAAGCCGACCGGAACGTTCAGTTCTTTGCGCAGCTCACGGCCGAAAAAGTAGGGTGTGCCTGAAAAGTCCGGATTGGTTTCAGGCGAGGAAGCCACCCACTGACCGCTCATGGTCTCCAGCGGCTCAAGGGGAGATGTGTTTTCGGCGACGGTAAACTGCCGAAGCATCTCATCCTGGGACGTTTCCATTTCCCGCTTTATATAGGCGGCAACGGGTTCATATTTTTTCTCCGTTATCTTGGGGCGGGCATTAGCCAGCTTCCTCAGTTCATATTTCATATTGGACTGCCCGGAGCAGAACCAGACTTCCCCTGAGAGCACGTCTTTGATGGTAACCGTGTTGTTGCCCTGGATCGTGAGCGTGTGCGGCCCACCCGCTTTCGGCGTTTCCAGCTTCACCATCCATTTTCCGGACGCATCGGCGGTGGTCGCTGCGGTTTCACCCCAGCTACCGGTCACGGTTACTGTTTCCCCTGCATCGGCTGCTCCCCACACGGGGGCTTGCGTCTCACGCTGGATCACCATGTGGTCGGTAAAGAGGGGAGATGGTAAGACATCCGCCCAGCTAACTGAGGAAGCTGCGATCGCCATTACCGAGATGGCTTTGATCCATTGATTTGGCATCCTTGTTTTTATGGCTTGTTCTGTGGTGTTTTCAGAGTGGCGATCAGGTAGGCGGTGGAGTCTTCGTGTATTACCTGTTTGGCACCATGATAAGTGAACTCACATTTTAGCCCGATCTCCTTGCAGCGCTCCTGTAGCTTCAGCCCGAAATTCGCGGTGTGCGTGGGGTCTTTCTGTGGCTTGCCGATGGCGGGAGCCGATCCCTTATAATAAAGATAAACCGGAGGATCCTCTGCACTCACGAGCGCGTAAGGTGAATACTCGGCAATCCAAGGTAGGATCTTTTCACGTTCGGCGAGGAACTGATCGAAGTCGTTTATCCCGAAGGCGTGCCCCCCGTATTTGCTGTTAGGTGTCCATTCTTTCATCTGCTGAGGATCAAGGGTGGTCTGCGCGTTATTGACCGCGGCGCAATAGAGGCGGGTGGATTCACGGGCGATGGGGTCTTCGCTCTCAGGGTCGGCGAGATCATCGTGGTAGAGCAGCCAGAGGCTTGAGCAGGCACCGGCTGAAGAACCGGCGGCAGCAATGCGGGTCTTGTCGATATTCCACTCAGCCGCCTTGCTGCGCACGAACTGCAAGGCACGGGCGGCATCATACAGCGGGGCTTTGACCGGCGGCTTGAGCTCCGAGTTGTTTTTGGTGTAACGGTAGTTGATCGCCACTACTGAGATGCCTTCTTTCAATAAGGCGTCGGCGTCGACAAAGCGATTCAGCCGTTCCTTGCTACCATTGCGCCAGCCACCACCGTGAATGACAAATACGAGTGGCGTCGGTTGGTCAGATGCTGCTTTCCAGAAATCAAGCACGTGGCGTTGGTTCGTGCCGTAGGCAACTTCGCTCAAGGTAGGCTTCGGCACGGAAGTCCCATAGGATGGCCCACTAGCCTTCTTCTTTTTCTTGCGGGTGGTCTCTTGCTCCTGGGCGGCAAGAGGGGCAGCCAGAGAGACTGCCATTGCACTGATTAAGAGGAAGGTGGCTATGAAGGTATTTTTTGTGTTCATATGTTTAATGTTAATTTTTCTAACTAGGATTACTTCACTTCCTTTTCTTTTTCTCTTTTGGAGCCGGGCGGGCATCTTTGAATTGATCCAGAACTCCTTGAAGGGTAGCGCGGGCTTGTTGTGCCTCGGGTGTGAGCTCGCTTAGCGGAGTTTTTTCCAGCATGTCCTGGCTGATGTCATAGAGCTCTCCACTGGGGTAGAGCTTGTAGCGCTGGTTGCGTGCCCATTGCTGGATATTGGTTTTGCCGTTTCTTGAATACCAGCAGTAGACCCATTCCCGAGGCTGATAATCCCCGCCTTTTAACAGGGGTAGGAAACTGCGGCCGTCGATTGCGAGTTCGGTCGGCACTTCACTGCCTGTAAGCTCACAAAGTGTTGGCAGGAAGTCGCTGAAGTCGACGAGGTCCTTGGATACCTTGCCCGTGTTGATTACTCCCGGCCAGTGAGCGATCAGCGGCACGCGGGTTCCGGCATCCGTCATCTTGCCCTTGCCGCCTTTGACGGTGGTTTCGTTCCAGGAGCTGACAATGGGCGTGTCCGTGCCGTTGTCACCGGTGAAGATAATCAGGGTGTTGTCCCGCACCCCGGACTTCTCCAGTTGGGATACAATCTGGCCAACGATCTTGTCGGCGTAGGTCAGCATGTCACCGAAGAGCCGTTGGTGATCTCTGCGGTCACCCTTGTAGCTGGTTGAGCCAAGCCGCTTGGGGTCCCAGTCACTGGAGTCCGGCGTGGGGTCAAAGGGGCAGTGGGTGAGAATCATCGGGTAGTAGACGAGAAAGGGTTTCTCTTTATTCTTTTCAATAAAGTCGCAAACAAAGTCCGCGCAAACCTGTGGGCCATATTCGCCATCGGTAAAGTCTTTCTCCTCACCATTGATTTCAAACAACGGATTGACGAAGCGGCGGTCGTATTTGATGTCGTCCTTCATGGAGCGACCACCGCGGGTGTGCTGCCACAGGCAGGACTGATCGAAGCCGAAGTGCTGGGGGGAATCCTTGTCCCTTCCAAGCTGCCACTTGCCGGCGATGCAGGTGGCATAACCAGCTTTTTTGAGTAGATGGGCGAAGGTGGTTTGCTTGCGATCAAGGCGAGCGAAGCCCACGTAGTTGCGCACATTGTAGATGCCTGTCATGATCTGTACTCTCGAGGGGGTGCAGAGAGGCTGAGAATAGCAGTGCTCGAAGCGCATGCCTGTCTTGGCCAGGCTGTCCAGCACAGGCGTTTGGTAGGAGGTTCCTCCGTTGGCGCTGATGCCCTCATAGCCAAGGTCATCTGCCATGATCAGGACGATGTTCGGTTTCTTTGCCTGTAGCAGAGGCGTCAGGAGAAGGGTGGTTACTAAGATGATAATTTTTTTCATATGCATATTTACTTTAATTTAAGAGCTGCGTCAGAGAAGCTGAATTTTTTTGGCTTCGTTGCTTCCCCCTGCTTTTTCATTTCTGGAAAGCTTGGGTAGCTGAGGAGGAAGTTATTTTCATCCGTAAGGTAGATGAAATAATGCGTAGCCTCAGGTGGTAGAGTCGCGGTGATTTTATGATTTGGTTGCAGTTGAGCTGACTGACCAAACCATTCAGCACGTGGGTTTTTTCCCTCGGTGGTATAGATGATTTCCGCGCTCACGACTTTTGCACCGTGCTCCTCATAGGTAGCCACTACTTTATGCCCCTGATGTTGGTGATTGACGATGCTGGGCACCTTATTTTTGTGGGGGAGTTTGGCAGAGCAATGCGGATTAAACTTCGGATAAGTCGCGTTCATTTCCGTGAGCATTTCGGTGAGACGTTGGTCAAGTTCTCGTGCTTTTTGTGGCATTGATTCCACGAGGTCATTCTTTTCCTCAATGTCCACTCGAACGGGTTTACCATTATCTGAGTTGTAGAGTCGATAGAGTTCCAGCTGGGGCGCTTTCTTGCGTGTCCAACGGCTATTCAAGCCGCCTAGATGATCGTAGTTACGCATGAGTTTGTAGTCGCCCACCCGGATGGAGCTTTCCATCCACACACTACTTGGGAAGTGCCACATCAAGGTGTCACGCGTCTGATCACTCGCATCTGTCACAAGACTGGGGTCGGTGGGGTCTTGCTTGAGTAGAGCCGATAAATCGCAGCCGTCGAACTTCTGACTAGCCTCTTTCTCAGCATTAACGAGCGATAGAATGGTCGGGTAAAAATCCAGCCCGTTTACCATCACTTCAGACTGCGTATCTGCCTCGATACCCGGTCCTGTGATGATGAGCGGCACACGGACTCCCCCTTCTTGCAGGTGGATCTTGCCCTCGTCGAGTGGGGCGTTGTCGGCGATTCTCTCGGTGGGAATCCCTTCCATTCCTCCATTGTCGGAAGTGAGAATGATGTAAGTATTTTCGCTGAGCTTGTGCCCTGGCCAGCGAGGATCGTCGGTTTCGTTGAGGTAGGTGAATAGCTGACCTAGGTAATAATCCACTTGCTCAACCATCGCACAATAGAAGGGGTTGGTTTGTCCCTCTTGCGTCCATTCCTGTGGGTTCTTAGGGAGTTCAAGGTCTAGCTTCTGAACATATTTATCGAGTAGCTCCTTGCTCCGCGTGTGGATAGGGGTGTGAACCATAAAAGTGCCGTAATAGAGGAAAAAGGGCTTCTCTTGATTCTCACGCACAAAGGTCAGCGCATTCTCGCTGGTCTCGTGGCGGGGGAAGCCGTTTTCGTCGAGGCGATAAGGATCATTTTCTTCACGAGTTGCGAATCCTGTCATCCGGTGCGGGGTCATCTTTTCCATGATCCCCTTATTTTCCCGGCTCCAGTCAAAACCCACTTTGGTCGGCTGCGAGGGGCTATCCTTACTCTTACTGAGATGCCATTTTCCACAGTGCCCGGTGGTATAACCCTCTTTTTTCAAGGATTTTGCGATGTTGTTGATCTGAGGATCGATACTACCGCGATCCAAAGGCGTGATCATTCGTGATCCAGTAAGATGAATCGGATGAGGTGGATTTCCACCCGCAACCCCTACATATCTCGCACGAGCTGGGTGAATGCCGCTTAGAATGGCCGCTCTTGTTGGCGAGCAGACTGGTGCGGGTGAATAGGCTTGGCGAAAGAGCACCCCACGCTTTGCGAGGGCATCCATGTTGGGAGTCTCCATGGGTGAAGGTTCATCAATGTCGTAGCACTTCACATCCTGCCACCCCAGGTCATCGACTACGATCAGGACGACATTTGGCTGAGTCGGACGTTCTATTTTCTCCGCCATCACCGCTGACGGCAGTAGCATTCCGGTAGCCAGCAAGGTGACGACTCGATTCATTGTTTGTTTCATCATATTCGGAGGAGCTTTGTTTTATTCGCCTCTAGGGCGCGCGTTTTGTTTGATCTCTGTCTTGAGGTCCTTGTATGCCTTGTGCAGGCGGGTGCAAATCTCGGGATGCTTTTCGGCAAGGTTGACCTTCTCGTAAGGGTCTACGGAGAGATCGTAAAGCTGGACGGGAGCCTTGCTGCGGGGGTCGTCCTTGGGGAGGTTTCCTTTGTGATCGCTGGCAGCATTGAAGGGGTAGTATTTCCACTGGCCGCTGCGGACACATCCATTCCGGTAGAGAAGGACATAGCTCTCGTATGGTGTTTTTGCTCCGGGGAGTGCCTTCATCAAGGGGAGGATATCTTTGCCGTCGATTTTGCGATCACTTGGTAGCTGGGCACCTATGATGCCGGCAACGGTTGGCAGAATATCCAGGGTGGTTGCCAGCTCATCGCATGTTTTGCCTGAAGGGATGGATTGGGGCCAACGCATGATGCAGGGGACGCGGATGCCGCCCTCGTAGGGGGTCGATTTCTTTCCTCGCAAGCCAGCGGTGGAGCCGTATTGGGGTCCATTATCGCTGGTGAAGATCACCAGCGTGTTTTCATCGAGCCCGAGTTCCTTCAATGTCTTGAGGATCTGACCTGCCGACCAGTCGATCTCTTCGAGCACTTTGGCGTAGAGGGCTTCTGTTCCTTTTTTGCCTCCCTTTGAGCTGGGTTCAAAGGCCTCGGAAACCGCCAGAGGCTTGTGTGGCATGGTGTGGGGCAGATAGACGAAAAACGGCTCGTTTTGATGCTCACGGATAAATTGGATCGCCTCCTCGGTGTAGCGTTTGGTGATTGTCTTCTGATCAGCGGGGAATTCAATGACTTCGCGGTTGCGCATCAGCGGCACCTCATTGCGCTTCCACACGGCCTTACTGTCTTCGAGCTTCTCCTTGGTCCATCCCTGGCGCAGGAGCATGCTTTCTGACCGGGCCAGCTCCGGGTCAAATTTCATGTCGTTGCTGTAGGGAATGCCGTAGTAGTAATCAAATCCCTGGTCGACCGGTAGATAGCCTGGCCTGTGACCAAGATGCCACTTGCCAATGCACGCCGTTGCGTAGCCCTCAGCCTTGAGCAGCTCGGCGATGGTGGTCTCCGAGGGGTGGAATCCGCCAGTCCCCGTGTCCCAGAAAACCGTCGGCATGCCGACACGCTGATAGTGGCATCCGGTCAAGAGCGCGGCACGGGAGCCAGTGCACTGCGCGCAGTTCACGTAAAAATTGGTAAACTTAATGCCCTCCGAAGCGATGCTGTCGAGCTCCGGAGTCTTGCCGTTCTCAAGCCCATAGCAGCCGACATCACCCCAGCCCTGATCATCGGTGAAGATGAGAACTATGTTAGGTTTCTTGGCGTCAGCGAGTGCTGCCGTTGTGAGCAAGGCAAGTATCGAGGCAAGCCGCAGGCTTTTGATCGTCATATCTGTGTATTTTGTTCGTTGTTTTATTTTTTTCTAAGCGCCAATAAGCTCGTTGATCGTTCCTGTGCTATGGCTGAAGCTATCCATTTCTATACCTGATTGTTGGCAGAGGGTGAGCCAGTAGTTGGCGAGTGGGGTGTCTTGCTCTGGCAGGATGATGTGCTCACCGGTTTTCAGCTTTTCTGCGGCACCTCCAGTGTAGATGGCGGGGCAGCCTTTGAGCCCGTGACCAGAGCGGATGTTTGAGCCGTAGCTGATGAGGGTGGAGTCAAAGAGGCTTTGCCCATTCACGTCTTGGGTGTTCTTAAACAGGTCGATGAGGCCTGAGAAGAGCTCCATCGATTTGAGGTCTTTTAATTTAGACGCGGCCATGCGAGATCGGTTTAGGTTGTAGTGTGAGAGGGGGTGCGCTCCGACACCAAACCCCCAGCTTTGGAGTAAGGTCTCTACTGGCTGTCTGTAGGTGATGACTCTGGTTGAGTCGGTTTGAAAGGCTGCGACGATGAGCCGTTGGAAGGCTTTGAGTGAGGCGAGACCGTCCATCTCGCCTGTTGGTTGTTGGAGTGGAGCGTTTGGCTTGGGGGTGTCTGCCCATTTGACTTCTTGGCTAATGCTTTGTTCTACCTGACGGATTGATTGGAGATAGTCCTCGAGTTTGTCCTGATCAAACTTACTGAGTTTCCTTTTAGAGAACTTAAGGTCAGCGACTACGGCGTCGAGGATGCTGCGTTTTTGAGAGAGGCGGTACTCTCGCTCGGCGGCACTTTCTTTGCTTTGACCGTAGAGTTCATGATAGAGGGCGAGGGGATTGTTATAGCCTGGAATGGGGTGCCCTTTCTCTGACCAGGAGAGGGAGAGTCCGGGGCCATGGCCAGCCCCATCTTTACCACTGAGTGAGATACTTGGAAAGCGGGTGTCTTGACCGATTTTTTTTGCGATGACTTGGTCTAGTGAGATGGAGTTAAGAAATTTTCTTCCCCTTGTAGCTCCGACGTCCGCTCCCGTGAGGTAGGTGGTACTCCCGGCGTGAGGGTTTCTGGCCCCCAGGTTGGTGAGGTTTGACACGATGGTGATGTCATCCTTGTGTCGGTCTAATGGTGAGAGACCTGGGGTGAGGCCTATCTCTGAGAATTTTCCTGCTTTTGTGGGAAAGAAGCTGGTTTTGGTAAATCCAAAACCGTGGCCTATCATGAGGAAGCGTTTGGGGGTGGCTCCGGTGGCGACTTTGGCTACGCTTGCAACTTCGGCCATACCGAGCGACTCCATGAATGGCAGTGCTAGTGAGGTGACCCCTGCTTTGAGCACGGTGCGTCGATTATAGAGGTGAAGGCTCATAATATTACGTTGTTAATTTTTTGTGGTTGAGGTGTCTCTAGCTTGATCGGCTTTTCTGAATAGAGGGTGGCTGATGATGGAGAAGATGAGGTCGCCGATTTGTTCGTTGTTTTGGCTTGCTTGCTTGCAGATCTCATCGAGTGCTTGCTGGTCGGCAAATTCGATGTGTCTACCTAGTCCGTAGGAGAGTAGTCCTTCTGAGATAGAGCGGGTCAGCAGATGCTTGTGATCTATTAGGCCAGCTCTAAATTCGTCCAGGTTATGGAAGGGCTCTTTGTTTGGGAATACCCCTTCAGCTCTCACGGGGATGAGGGTTGTTTTTTTTCCTTTTTCGGCCAGAGTCTTTTTACCAATGTTTCCTACTGTTTCCTGGTCGCGCCACTGCCCGAGGAGGTCAAAGTTTTCTAATCCAAACCCTAAGGGGTCGAAGCTGCTATGGCAAGATGCGCACTGGGCCTTCTGCTGGTGCAGCTCAATGCTCTCTTTTACGGCTAGGGGTTTGTCACTGGCATTAGCCAGCTCAGGGACGTCTGGTGGTGGAGGAGGAGGTTCTCTGTTGAAGAATTTTTCCTGGATGAGCGCGCCACGGATAATGGGTGATGAGCGTTCTCCATTTGAGCCCATGGAGAGGAACGCTACGGTTCCGAGCAATCCTCCACGTGGCGAGTCTGCGGGGAGTTTAACTTTGTGGAACCCTCCATCTTGCGCAGGAACTTCGAGCCCGTAATGTAGGGCTAAGAGATCATTGATAACGACGAAGTCTGAGTCGATCAAGTGAGTAAGGCTGAGGTTTTCCTTTGCCAAGGTGTGGAAGAAGTTCTGTACTTCGAGTTTAGCAGAATGTCGTATTCCTTTGTTGAATTTGACGTGGGAGGCTTCATCGATACTGATGTTTTCAAATCGCTTCATGTCTACCCATTGATTGAAAAACCCTTCAGAGAGTGCCATGCTGTTTTCATGCTTGAGCATCCGGTCGATGTGCTTTTTTAGCACCGTCTTATCCTTTAGCTTGCCCGCTTTAGCGTCTGCTAAAAGTTGGCCTGACGCTGATCGGCTCCAGAGGAAGTGGGATATTCGATTGGCGAATTCCACCTCATTGACGAAGCCTTCATTGGTGGCGGGGGCGTCTTCCATAAGATAGAGAAAGCTGGGAGAGCTGAGTATCATGGCTAGAGGAGTGTTGAGAGATTCTTTGACGTCTTTGCCCTGCTTGCGGTCGAGGCTGTATATTTTAAAGACGAGTTTCTCGTACGCTGGTGCGGGGTCTTTACCTCGAAAAGCAATGCTCATGAATGCTTGCAGAAACTGTTTGGCTTGTAGGTCCAGCTCAAGATTGCTCTTGTTTGCATCTACGGTGGCAATGGTTTGTTGGTAGATGGTTTCGATGACTGAGGGCTCCTTATAGAACGGGCCTTCACATGCTATTTGATCTACCCAGATAGCGGATTTATTTGTGTTATCTCCGATTCGGTTGAGGTATACGTTAATGTTACTGCCTACTTTGTTTTCTCTTACGGTGAGTCTGGCTGTGGTAGTGCTGAATTCTGGGCGGTATGATAGAGTTCCAGTATTTGGTGACTCTAGTGATCCAGATACGTTGAGGTAGCCGATTTCTTTACTATCAAGGATGAGCTTTAAAAAATGGCGAATGGCGGGGGTCTCACCAGTGAGACCTCCTCTAACCTTCCAGTTATAAGTTGCCCTTGGATCTGGAGCTATTCGGTGGCCCCATATCTCAGGATATGGAGTGCCCTCTAATAGATAAACGCCTTTGTCCGCATAGGGTTGTTCGAAGTATCTAGTCAAAGGCGCGAGTAAACGTGGGGTGCGTATACCAGCCTTCTTGCCGCCAGCTTTAGCCGTAGCCAATTCTGCCGTGTACTTTTTGATCTTAGAATACAGGCGTCTATTTTGCATGTATGTGTTTGAGGTGTACGTGATTGAATCCGGTTTATCTTTGTCAACCCATCGAAGGGCAACGGTGGCGACGGATTTAGCCGTTTTAAAGTAGTCCTCAAAGTGATGGCTGGAGAATTGTTGGTCTTGCCCTATGGTATCGTATCCTTCTGTGATGGCGTCGGGTGGCAGGATCGCTTCGGATATATGCATTCCCAATAATTGCTCAATGGTGTGTCGGTATTCACGTCGATTGATTCTGCGTAGTGCGATATTTCCTCCAGTTTCAGAGAGGCGTTTTTTTGATGTGTCCAGTGCAACGGTGAGGTATTTGATGATAGCTTGGAGTTCCTTTTTATCCGGTTGCTTTTCATCTTCCGGAGGCATTTCACCGAGGTTGAGAACATCGAGCACCTCCTGCCAATGTAGAGCCGTGTCGCTATTGGATAAGTTGAGCGAAAGAGTATCCAGTCTGGTGTCTCCCTTTTGTTTTTTGGGTCCATGGCACTTGGTGCAATGACTGGAGAGGAAGTTGCCCAGCACATCAGGGTCAAGGTGAACAGCGTTGGAGCTGCTTACATGGACGATGTTGGAGCCTTGGCTAGGAGAGCTATCTGATGTGTTCTCAACGGATGAGCTTTCATCCGCACCCTCATCGACGAGATCAAAGATGAGGGGCTCAATGATATAGCCCATGCAGACACATACAGTGACTAATATAAAAGTAGCTAAATTTGACATGACGGATGAACTGCTAACGAGGTAGCGCTTACATTAGGGATATGGCGATCACTGCGCAGGCACGCCAGGACTGCGTTTGAACATTGAGCTGCGATAAGTTCTGAGTGGGGGTATTCATTATTATGTTTTGCTTGTTCATTGACGATTTATTCGTCAATACGCCAGTCGATACGATACAGATAACAATACCATTTAGATATCCTCATTTTTTAGGAGCTCTAGCCTGCGGCACTTTGCTGCTGCACTTTGTTTGCCTGTCCGCCTACTCACCATGAGCATCCCAGAAAGAGCCTTCTTCTTGAACTTGTGATTCAAAGGCCTTTAATTTTTTCATCATTGGCTCGATCCGATTCGCCTGATCTCCAGCACGATCAATTCTCTCTCCGAGGTCTTGTTCGACTTGAAACAAGAGTGGCGTTTCACGGGAAGCCTTGAAGCCATAGTCGTTTCCGGTTTGTGATGAAATGCGAATATGCATCTTCCAGGGTCCGCTACGAACGGCAGAAGGCATGTTGTCAGGTCCCGAGTAATAAAACTCAAACTCCGGTATATTCTCCTGGTGGGTTTGCGGCATCAAATACGGCCGAATATCACGGCCATCGATACTACGATCTTGTGGGGCGTCCACGCCGGCTAGAGCAAAAACGGTGGGTAAGATATCGAGAGTGCTGACTGGTGAGAGTTCAACGGAGTCAGGTGCTATTTTGCTGGGCCAGCAGAAGATGCCTGGCACCCGGTGTCCACCTTCCCAGTTAGAGCCTTTGCCGTCGCGGAAGGGTTGCGCGTAACCGACCTGAAGGCGGGTGTCTCCGTATTTGCTGTCCTTGACGTCTCTGAATTTGATCCACGGTCCGTTATCTGAGGAGAAGATAATCAGGGTGTTTTCCTTGAGTCCAAGCTCTTCGATTGTTTTGCGTATCTGGCCTACGCTGTGATCGATTTCCTCCATGACGTCACCCAGCAGACCTCGGCGGGATTTGCCGACGAACTGGTCACTCGCATGAATTCCCAGGTGAGGCATGTTGAAAGGAATGTAGGCAAAGAAAGGGGTCGCCTTGTTTCTCTTGATAAATGAAAGTGCCGCCTCGGTAGATTGTCCTGTTAGTGAAGCGCAAAGGTCATGCTTGGATGGCAGGTTTTTGGCGATAAGAGAATATCCTTTGATAGGTTGCGTACCGGCTGCATCTGATTTCAGCAGCTGAGCATTACTGTAATCGTGGGAGACATTGGTTCCCAGCCATTCATCAAATCCGTGCGCAAGAGGCAATGTGTCTGCCGATGATTGATTCTTGCCGTTAGGGTTTCCAAGATGCCATTTGCCAAAGATGCCGGTTTGGTAACCACGAGTCTTCAGTCCCTCTGCAATGGTGATTTCTTGGGGGTGGAGATGCCGCTGCGCACCGGGGCCGATAACCCATAAGCCCAATCCTGAACGCCCGGGGTAACGACCGGTTAACAAGGAATAGCGGGAGGCACTGCACGCTGGAGAGGTGACGTAGAACTGGGTAAAGTTGATCCCATCATGCGCCAGCTTGGATATGTTTGGTGTGCGAATGGTGGGGTTGCCATTGTGGGCGAAGTCACCATAGCCACTGTCATCGAGAAAAAATACGATGACATTAGGCCGATCGCCCGACTCCCTCGCATGCACAATGGGTGAGGCGAGGGATGGCACGACGGCTGCTACCAATACTAGCAGGGCATGGCCAAGATTTTTGCGTTGTGTGAATGTTTTATTCATCTCCGGCATGCTGCACGCCTACAATCTCCTTGGCCTGCTGGTCGCGGACGATCTTGAGCTTGATGGGCTTGTTCCCAGCTTGGCTGCTGGCTTTTAGCAGCTGATCACTTGTGCGCACGGCCTTGCCATTGACCTGCTGTACTACGTCTCCTTCTTTCAGGCCTTGTTGAGCGGCTATGGAATCTTTGGGGACTTTGTTTAATACGACTCCTCCATCTTCTTTGCTAACGCCGTAGGCGGAAAACTCTTCGCCACCCAAGGTCTCTAGGTTTGCGCCAAGCCAGACAGAAGGTTGGGAAGGCCGTTTTGTCTTACGGGCTTTGTTAGCAGACCTTCTGTTTCCCGTGGCTTTCTTAAGTATTGGGGTGGGGATTTGTGGAGTGCGGGCGATTTTTTTAAGCGAGGGCTTTTTCACTCCGAACTGATCCATGGGGAAGTTTTTGAAGCCAATATCAAAAGCGGGGGACTCTTTCTTGACACTGAAGTCTCCGCTGGCTGGGTCAATAAATTGCGGGTCACCGAAGGTCGAATTTTTGTCCCATCCCAGCTTTTCCGAAGTCGCTTTGACCGCCGACTCATCGCCAACGTAATACAGGTTCTTATCAACTTTGGCGCCATCTGCATTCGGTCGCTTGATACGTGCTGGGCGGTGTTGCCCCATCAGAATATTGCCATAGACTTGGTCTCCATTCTCCAGATACCAGACGTGTGGGTGCAGGCCGTTGTTGACGATCACATTGTTCCAAGCATGGCGGCGGAAGCCCTCACGGAGTTTGAGCCCCTTCGCCAGCATCAGGTTGTTGTAGATGTCGTAGTTACTTGATCCGTCGTCCAGGTCCACATCCCAGCCGTGATCACAGCGCCAACGGCTGTTGCGGATGATCGAGGTCTTAACCGCATCCAGTTGAGCCAATCTGGGAAGTTCAGAACTCTCCGCGCCCTTCAAATGCCAGAAGCGGTCCCGGCCCCATGAGTTGAACGAGCCGTGATCATGAGTTTCCAAGACAGTATCAAAAACGTCACAGCCTTCGATCAGATGTCCACCCCAGGTGCCTTCGCTTACATTAATTCCTGAGCGGGCACAGTCATAGATGGAGACATCGCGCACGGTGATACCCTGCGCCATGGAAATCTGCACACCAGCTGGCTGTTTCTCAACTTTTCCGATTCCGTGGATCAGGCAGTCCTCGACGATCGAATCGGCGGGGTAGTTGTCGGTTTTTGGTCCCGGTGTCTGGTCAATTTTTGAAAGGTCCTGAGTCTCGTTATATTCAAAGAGCGGATTCCGCACCGCCTTAGGATCTCCCACAAAGCAGACTCCGCTGGCTCCAGCATCGTGAATGTGGCAGCCGGCGACTTTTACCCGGCGATTGTAGTTGTTAACAAAAACGGCATTGCCGCCAACTTGGTCAAATTCACAGTCGAGAATGTTCACATCCTCAGTGCCGGTTAACAAGAAGGCTCCACCGCGATAAATCGCCCAGTCCGAGCGCAGCAATGGCTCCTTGCAATCCATGAAGGTGCGGGCTGTGTGACGAACGGTAAAACCTTTTAGGGAGATGAATTTTACCGGAGCTTTCTGCGTTCCTTGGAGCTCAATCAGGTGACGAAGGCGAACTACCTCGACCTTGGCCTTTGATAAATCCACACCTGCTGCAGGCATGTAGTAGATCGTAGAGGTCGCGGCATTGTGGAACCACTCTCCCTCAGCATCGAGTTCCTCGAAGATGTTCTCCACCATGCGATAGTCCTTGTGCATTCCCATCTGGCGGTTGTTCTGCCAGCCGCCTTCATAGGTGACCTCTCCCTTGGCATCCTTGCCTGTAATGCGGTAGTGATATCCGCCCCAGCGGTGAACGTGCATGGCGTGGATGTAACCGCCTGTTGGATCGGCCCAGTTGGCGGCCCGTTCTTTGGAAAATGCATCAGCTGAGTAGCCCTGATAGGCGGCCGTTTTCTTTTTCGGGTTATAGTTGGGATAGCGTGCCATTCGCTGCGCCTTGCCGTCGATGAAGAGCTGATCGACCTCTAAGCCGGCTGGAGTTTTCGCCTGAAAGATACCATCCTTATAAGAGGTCCAGTTGAGCTTAAGCTTGGAGCCGCCACTCAGCACGGCGCCACCTTCATTTTCGGCACGGTAAACAATCGGATGCGTCGCTGTTCCGGAATCCTCAGATGTGAAGGTCAAGGTTTCTGGTAGGTAATAGACGCCGTCGGCAACATTCACTGTGACGGCTTCTTTACCCGCATGTGAACGAGCCAGATCGCGAGCTTTGGCAAGCGAGGCGACGGGTTTCTCCTTCGAGCTACCCGCAAAGTCATCACTGCCATTAGGGCTCACATAGAGTTCGGCGGCCACGACACTTTGAGTGGCAAAGACACTGGCGATACCCAAAGAGAGCATCACACCTGTATTCAATCGTTTATTCATTTTCGTTGGTTTGTTCGTTATCAATTGTTTAATCTTTATTATACCATGCGTCATTTAAATCGTTTTCACGCAACAAGTCTCTCCGACGGCGGAGGCGAGCTCGAAAGCTTGCTGCCAACAGTCGCTCGCGCAGCCTGGTATGCTGTTACTAATCATTGTTCAATCTCTGCCCGTCGGCGAGGAGTCTTTCCTTGAGCTTGTCGTAATCAACATCCTGCACGGCTTGCTGGGCATCGATCGCCATGCTGGCAGCCGTCCCCGCGCTCTGGCCCATGATCATGAAGACGGGCTCCATACGGATTGACCCGTAGCCAATGTGGCTGGCGGAGAGACAGAGAGGAACCAGAAGGTTGGTGCACTCCTCTTTCTTGGGAACAATCGAACGATAGGCGATCGGATAGGGCTTGGGACACTTGTAGCCCGTGTTGCCCTCGTTACGTACTGTGGTTACACCCTTTTCCTGCACGACGACACGCTGGCAGGAGTGCGAATCCATGGGGTAAGATGCCAGCCCGATGGAATCCTCCACCGGGCGTTTGGATTCACAGTTCGCCTGGGTCATGACGTAGTCGGAGAGCATCCGACGCCCTTCACGCACATAGAGCTGGTGTGGCCAATGACCTGTCTTCACAAACTCCTTCGGGTCCAAACCAAACTTGTTCACCCGCTTTTGTAGCGCCTCTGGCACTTGTGGATCGTTGGCCAGGAAATAGAGAAGCCCCAGCTGGTAGTTGACATGTTCCTGGAAGATATCTTCTCGCAACTCATAGAGCTCAAGCAAGGGAACAGGCAGTCCGCGACGCGCAGGAGGCAGTTTCGCAAAGTTAACAGGCTCGTAGGTGCCGTCGGGCCAGCGGTGGTTTCCTCCGATGTAATCCGTGGAAAAGCTCCCGGCATTATTCGAGTCACCATTACGCATCTGGATCGGACCGTCGGTCATGGGAGTCACCGTGTAATTCAAAGTCCAGCGGAGCCTGGGATCAAAATTGAGAAACCGTGCCAGCAGGGCGTAACGTTCAGGATCATACCCGTTCGGTTTCGGGAAAGAAATTTTGCCTGGCTTGTTTGAGAGATACATCCTGAAATTGTAGGCCTGAACGCGGAAGTCACCCTCCCCCGGTTTACCTGCAGGGTCGGAGGATATTTCGGGAAGCAGGCCCGATTCAGGATCATCTGGCACAACATAGGGGCTGATCGGTAAGCGGCAGAACTGATAAACATCTTGGTAGCTCAGCATTTGCCATTGCCCGCCTACGGACTCGCCATAGGTGGCGGAAGGTTCCCTGCCAACATGATAAGAAACCCCGGCCGCGGCAAAGAGATCCCCCTCGTAGGTCGTATCAACAAAGACCTTGGCCTGGACGGTCTCTCCGGTGTCCATCGTCGCAGATACAATGCGCGTTCCTTCGCGCTCCACCGATACCAAACAGCGTCGCAAAAGAACCTCAACTCCCGCTTCCTTGAGCATCTTGAGATAGAGTTTCTCCGCAGCGGATGGAGAAAAATTCCTGACCTTTCCAATCCGTTTATAAAACTCCTTCGCCAAGCCACCAATGGATTTTTTGTTGCCCACATCGGTTGCGGTAAGCCCGCCCGAAGTCAGACCACCCACATGATTATCAAAAGAGAAAAACAATACCTTCTTGCCCATTTTCGCGGCTTGAATTGCCGTGGCCACTCCAGCCGGGGTGCCTCCGTAAACGGCCACATCACAGCTCAGGGTCTTCGCCTCGCCGCGCTCGATCGGGGTGTAGTAGTAAAGCTTGGTTTCAGAGTTTTCTCCGGTGGTGGGCTTGACCGTTGGTTTGACATCCCCAGGCTTTTGCTGGGCGAAAGCAAAAGATGTCATCAGTAGCGAACCCACGAGCAAGCGTATTCCAAAGCCGAGTCTGGTGAGTCTGTAAATAGATGGTTTCATGGTTTGTTTGGTATCAATTGTTTAATCTCTATTATACGGTTCATCATTTACATTGTTTTCACGGTATAAGTCTCTCCGACAGTGGGTGTAAAATGGATCTGGTCCTTGCCATTACCGGAGACCTTGATCTCGTTTCCACTACTGTCTGTGACGCTAGCCTTGCCGATACCGGGGTAGGCTATCCTGCATTCGCCGCCGCTGCGAGACAAGATGGAAAGCTCTGTTGCTTTGCCATCTTTCCATTTCGCAGAGATCACAAAATTTCCACGAGCTACGAGGCCGTCGAAGTGGCCGGTGCTCCACGCTGTTGGCAGGGCCGGCAAGATGTTGATGGCGCCGTCGTGGCTTTGTAGCAGCATTTCTGCGACACCAGCCATGGTTCCCAGACTGCCGTCGATCTGGAAGGGGGGATGCAGTGCCCAGAGATTGGTAGCTGTGCGTTCGATAATGAAACGCTGATAAGCTTCATGCGCCTGATCGCCCTCGCCGAGTCGGGCGCGGCAGTTCATACGGTGCGCTAGTGCCCAGCCAGTGGTTCTGTTGCCGCGCAGGTCGAGCGTTTTGCTCGCTGCTTGCATCCATTCAGGCTGGTTGGACTTGATTAACGTGCCCGGGAAAAGAGTGCAGAGATGAGAGATGTGGCGGTGTCTTTCCTGACCGATGTCGCTGTAGTTTTTTTCCTCGCGATATTCCTTAATCTGACCGCTGGCACCGACCAGAACCGGATCGAGCTTGGTGACCTGCTCACGGATGGTATCGAGGAAGGGGTCTTTGTTGCCCAGCTCATCAGCCATCGCCAGGGTGTCGGAATAGCTTTCCCAGACAAAACCCTGGTCGAAGGTGCATCCGGCGGTGATGTAATTTTTCCCCTTAATGTGGCCTGGCATTCCTTTGACCTGCTTTGGAGTTGTTGTTTGTTCCGGGGAGGCGGAGGGCTCGACGAGCAGCAGGTCCCCATGCGGCTTGAGTGCTTTGGAGTAAAATTTACTCAAGGACAACATGGCGGGGTAGGCAGTCTCTTCAAGAAACTTACGATCCTGGGTGAACTGGTAATAATCCACCAAGAGTTTGGCGGTAAAACCACCCGTACCGGGGCCTGAATGCCCGCCACTAGCTCCGGGGATATGGTAAGCATTGGCTCCTGTGCCAATGATCCAGCCATTATCGTCACCTTTGTTGAGCTGACTTGGATTGTGCTTACGCACGTAGTCGGTGGCGTGCTGCTGTGCGATAGGGAGATAGGCCTCAAAAAAGCCAATATAGGCTTCGAAACACTCGGCCAGGTTGGTGCTCATTGATCCCCAGTAATTCATCTGCACGTTGATGTTATGCCAGAATCCTCCCGTCCACGGTGTGTAGAAATCCTGACTCCACGCTCCCTGCAGGTTGGCCGGTAGGCTTTTTTCACGTGAGCTCGAAATGAGCAGGTAGCGGCCATATTGGAACATCAGTTCTTCAAGCCAGTTGTCCCTTTTACCTTTTTGATATTTTTTGAGAAGGATGTGGGTCGGATCACTGGTCGGTTTTGAATTCAGGTTTACCGAGATGCGACCGAAGAGGTTCTGATAATCTTTGAGATGTCTCTTTTTGAGCTCGGTATAGCCTAAGCCATGAGCTGCTTGCATGCGGGCTGAAACAGCATCGTGCGGGAACTCATCTGGGTTGAGCTTTTCTGCACCTGTATTACTGAAGGTTTTCGGGCTGAGGCGGTAGTTGGTGCCGGTGGTAATCAGCAGCGTGACCGCATCCGCCTTACTGACTTCGAGGGTTCCCTTTTTAGCATCAGCGCTCACTGAGCCGCCCTCGTTAAGCACTTTAATTTGTCCTTCGTAGTTGCAGCTAAACAAAGGCATCGATCCCTTAAGCGTGAGAAGATTTTCCGCTGCCGTGATCTTGCCATTGCGCTGCTTCAGCTCAAGATAGGGGATCTCTGGACGCACGGTAAAGGAGAGCGCCCCTTTCTGATCAGCAGTAAGGCGGATGGCGATCACATTGTCCGGGTAAGAAGCAAGATACTCTCGTTGATAGCGCACTCCGTCCTTCTCATAAGAAACGTGGGCGATGGCTTCGTTCAGGTTGAGTGAGCGCCGGTAGTTCTTTACCTCGGCCTGATTAAAATCGAGGAAGAGCTCGGCGAAGCTGGTCAGGCCGCCTTTGCCGTAAATCCCCTTGTTGTGAAGTGTTTTATCGGTGATCTGAACACGCTCGGTATCCGTCCGCCCGAAGATAGAAACTCCGGTATAGCCATTGCCAATGGGGTAAGACCATCTTTCCCAGTCCCGGTCATAGGACTTCGGCCTTTTGCTGTCCTTGGTCGCCTCCCACTGGCTTCTGCCGTTGTTGGGCGCAGCTTCCGGCTCCCAGAGTTCGTAGGTTCTTGATGCGTCATCGGCGAATGCTGACGAGGTTAGGCAGGCAGCCAATACAGATACTATTTTGATCGTTTTTGTTATCATTTTTGGGTTCAAAATTAAGATGATGCTAGCTATCATTTTCTGGATAATGATCATATTTTATTTACTCCATATTTTTGAGGGTACAAGCCACACTGAATCAGCAGTGAACTCCGGAGCAGGCCTGTTCCACAGGCGAGTATGGCGAGTATGGTGAATTGGTAAATAGGGGATTCTTTATAATACGGAGTTAGCTTACTTCATGGCGATGGTGTATTTTTCACCAGCCTGAGAAGCAAAGTGGACTCGATCTTTTCCGTCACGAGTGGCTTCGACCGTGTTGCCACTGCTGTCAGTGACGGTAGCGTTGCCGATGTCTGGGTGGGCAATCTGGCATTCGCCGCCGCTTCGAGATAGGATGGAAAGCTCTGTTGCTTTTGCATCCTTCCATTTCGCGGAGATCACAAAGTTCCCTCGAGCCACAAGGCCGTCAAAGTGTCCGGTGTGCCACGCTTTTGGCAGGGCCGGCAGGATTTGGATAGAACCTTCATGGCTTTGCAGCAGCATTTCTGCAACAGCGGCCATGGTACCCAGACTGCCGTCGATTTGGAAAGGGGGATGCAGCGTCCAGAGGTTTGGCACGGTGCGCTCACGAATAAAACGCTGATAGACCTCATGCGCCTTTTCGCCCTCGCCGAGCCGGGCGCGGCAGTTCATGCGGTGGGCAAGGGCCCAACCGGTGGTTTTGTTGCCGCGTAGATCCAGTGTTTTGCTCGCCGCTTGCGTCCAGTCTTTGTTGGAATTAATCAGCGTGCCGGGATAGAGCGGGCAGAGGTGGGAGATGTGGCGGTGTTCGGGGTCGCCGATGTCACTGTAGTTTTTTTCTTCGCGGTATTCTTTAATCTGACCGCTGGCACCGACCAGAATGGGGTCGAGCTGGGTGAGTTGCTTGCGTATTGTTTTCAGAAAGCCGTCCTCTTTGCCTGAGGCTTTGGCGAGCGCGAGGGTGTCCGCATAGGTCTCCCAGACAAATCCCTGGTCGAAGGTGCAACCCGCCGTGGTGTAGAACCTGTTACGCACGATGTGGCCGGGCAGTCCTTTGACCTGCTCCGGAGTGGCATATTGTTCTGGAGAAGAGGACGGTTCAATCAGCAGATAATCACCATGGGGCACAAGGGCCTTGGCGTAGAATTTACTCAGCGATAGCATGGCAGGGTAGGCTACTTCATCGAGATACTTCTGATCTTGGGTGAAGTGGTAATAATCAGCCAGTAATTTTGCGGTGAACCCACCGGTGCCGGGGCCGGAGTGTCCTCCTTTTGCACCCGGGATGTAATAGGCATTGGCGCCCGTGCCGATCACCCAGCCATTGTCGCCCTCTTTGTCGAGCATAGTGGGGTTGTGTGCGCTCACGTAGTCTGCGGCGTGCTGCTGTGCGATGGGGAGATAGGCTTGGTAGAATGCAATGTAGGCCTCGAAGCACTCAGCAAGGTTGGTATTCATCACCCCCCAGTAATTCATCTGGATATTGATATCGTGCCAAAATCCACCCGACCACGGAGTGAAATAGTCCTGACTCCAGGTTCCCTGCAGATTGGCGGGCAGGCTTTTTGCCCTTGAGCTGGAAATGAGCAGGTAGCGCCCGTATTGGAACATGAGTTCCTCAAGCCAGGTATCCGCCTCGCCCTTTTGATACTTCTCCAAAAGAAGGTGCGTCGGGTGGGGGGATATGGTGGAATTTAGATTTACCGAGACACGGCCGAAAAGGGTTTGATAGTCATTGAGATGCCTCTCCTTGAGTTTGGCATAGCCTAGCTCAGCTGCCTTCTCCACGCGCGAAGTGAGCTCCTCGTGTGGGAACTGATTCGGGTCGAGTTTCTGCACACCCTTATTGAGGAAAGTCTCTGGGCGCAGCTTGTAGTTGGTGCCGGTAGCGATGAGCAGTGTGACTGCGTCTGCCCCGGTGACTTGGAGTGTGCCTTTATCGTTGTTAGCGCTCAACGAACCACCTTCGTTGAGCACCTTGATCTGCCCCTCGAAGTTGGTGCTAAACAAAGCAAGTGAACCCTTGAGTGTTAGTAGATTCTCCGCGGCTGTAATCGAGCCGGTGCGTTCTTTGCGCTTGAGATAGGGAATCTCTGGTCGAACGCTAAAGGAGAGCGCGCCTGGCTGATCGGCAGTCAGGCGGATGGCGACGACATTGTCCGGATAAGATGCGAAATACTCACGCTGGTAGTTCACTCCGCGATGATTGTAGGAAACATGGGCGATGGCATCATTCAGATTCAGGGAGCGGCGGTAGCTCTGCGCATCTTCCTGATTGAAATCGAGATAGACTTCGGCAAAGCTGGTCAAACCGCCATTGCCGTATTTCCCCTTATTATGAAGTGTTTTGTCCGTGATCTGGATGCGCTCGGTATCTGTGCGTCCAAAGACACAGGCTCCGATGTAGCCATTGCCAAGAGGGTAAGACGATCTCTCCCAGTCACGATCATAGGAGTTGGGCCGATCAAGGGTCTTGGTAGCTTCCCACTGACTCCTGCCGCGGTTTGGTGCCTGCTCCGCCTCCCAGAGTTCGTAGGTTCTTGATGCGTTCTGAGCGAAGGCGCTCAGCGTAAGGCTGGCAACCAGCAGAGGAACTATTTTGATCGTTTTTTTCATATCTTTATTAGGGCACCACCGGCAACCCCATCCCGTAAAAATGACGGCGAATTTTCTCAGCTTTGCGTTGGCCATAAACCTGATGAACGCGTTTAACAGCAAATGGGCTTACTTCTTTTTCTTTTTCCTCCCTGGGGCTCCCTTAGCTGGACGTGCATCTTTGTATTGATCGAGAGCTTGTTGTAGGAGTGTGCGGGTTTGTTGGGCCTCGGGTGATGGATTCTTGAGTGGGGTATTTTCCAAGGGATCTGCGCTGACGTCATAAAACTTGCCATCGGGATAGAGCTTGTAGCGTTGGTTGCGCGCCCACTGCCCTCCCTTTCCTCCGCCACGGGAGTAATAGCAATAAATCCATTCCCTGGGATGGCCCTCTTCACCGCGCAGCTGGGGCAGAAAGCTCTGGCCATCGAGCTTGATCTCGGACGGTATTACTACACCAGCGGCAGCACAGAGGGTGGGCAGGAAGTCGCTGAAGTCGACGAGGTCTTGGGAAACCTTACCCGGGTGAATGGTTCCCGGCCAGCTGGCAATCATCGGTACATGGGTGCCGGCGTCAGTCATCGTGCCCTTGCCGCCCAGGACCTCCTTGCCGCCCAGTTGTGAGCTGATACCTGCGAAGGTGCCGTTGTCCCCGATGAAGATCACCAGCGTATTCTCACGGATGCCGAGCTCGTCGAGCTTGGTATCGAGTTTACCCACCATTTTGTCGACGTAGGTGACCATGTCTATGAAGTTGCCCGTTTTGTTTTTGTTTTTCGGATTGGCACTGTCTGGGGTTGGCACAAAGGGGTAATGGGGCAGGATCATTGGGTAGTAGGCAAGGAAGGGTTGGTCCTTGTTGCGCTCCATGAAGCCGCAGAGGAAATCCGTGACCACATCAGGGCCGTATTCGCCCGAGGTGTAGTCCACGGGTTTTCCATTAACTTCCAAACAAGGATTCGGGTAGCGAGTGTCGCGCTTGCTTTGGTCTTTCGCCGGGCGGGTGTGCTGCCAGAGGCAGGATTCATCAAAGCCAAAGTGTTGAGGGGAATCGGCTTCGTTGCCGAGCTGCCACTTGCCGGCAATGCAGGTGGCATAGCCAGCTTTTTTAAGCAGGTGGGCGAAGGTGGTTTGTTTGCGATCGAGCACGCCGAACTTCACGTAGTTGCGGGCATTGGACATGCCGGTCATGATTTTCACACGTGACGGCGTGCACAGCGGCTGGGAGTAACAGTGCTCAAAGCGGATGCCGGTTTCGGCCAGTTTGTCGAGATGGGGTGTCTGGTAGGAAGTGCCACCGTTGGCATTGACGCATTCGTAACCCATGTCATCTGCCATGATGAGGATGATGTTCGGTTTGTCAGGGCTTGCGCTCCCTTTGGTCGCCCGCTGTTCCTGTGGTGCAGGAGCAGCAGCCGAATGGTGAATGCTGAATAGTGAATAGTGAATGAAGATGAGGGTAAGTAGTCGTCTGTTCATGGTCATGTTGTTTTTCTCTATTCGTTGTTTGAGAGCTGTTATTTTCTGTTTGCACGCCTGCTGGCAGGTAGCGTTTATGGTTTTACCAACTCAATGCGTTTGATGATACCGGCCCCTCCCGGGCTGGCGGGATTGATCGTCCTCTTAGTTTTTTCGTCGGTGAGGGTGAGGGTGAAAGTCGATATTTTAGACCACTCAAGGGGAGTCCCGCCTTGGTCATTGGCTCGCCTCTTGCTGCCCTTTTTCCCTTTTTTGAAATCCTTGGCCTCAAGTAGAATGGTGTGAGGCCCATTGCCACCGATTTTTCGTGAATGATTAAATATACCGATATTGTCGTCTGGAGCGTTGTATTTGCTGTCGGCTTTCAGGTCGAGCAGGAGATCTTGTCCTTGTTTGAGGTTCAGAGTGATGGCGAGTTTGTTGCCCGGACTGGTGTCGAGCTCGGGGTCTTGGAATTTGAAGGTCTGAAAACCAGATTTGGCACGGCCCCAGTTGGCCATGCCATCGGAGAAGTCATCAATAAGGCCTGATTTTGCCAGCTCGGCCAAGGCCGTGAGGTCCACGTCCTCGGGGATGTGCCTGTGCTCGTAAGAGTTCAGGGTGAAGGTCTCAGTACTGCCCCTTTCTAGCCGCTGTTCGGACGGCAGGCGGTAGCGACAAAGAGCGAAGGTGTAGAGTGGTAGCTTGGGATGAACGGGCAGCTCGGCTTTCCAGCTGTCAGCCTCTTGCACGGCCTCAGCTTTGTTCCAGAAACGGGTGATCTGGTTGGTGGTGTAGCTGTAGTAGATCTCGACATCGGCGAGGCGCTCCTGCTGCGTGGGCGTCACGCTGAAGTGGGCGGTATTGTCCTCGATCTTGAATGTAGAGGGTGGGGTGGGCGGGATGTTCTGCTCCACACCTGCGAGGTGTTGCTTGAACCATTGAATGAGCATGACCCACTGTTCAGCTCGCGGTTTGTGTTGGGCATGCATGTTACAGCTCACCCGCCAGTGATCATGCGGCAGCAAGTCCATGGACTGGTAGATCCGGTCCAGCGTGCCATACTGGTCATTGGACGAGCTGATGAACATGACGGGTATTGTGACATGCTGCCAATAGGCGCCGGGGTCGATGGTGTTTTTGAGCAGCTTGAGATCCCCGACCTCGTGGGTGTCAGCTCCTGAGTCCATGCCATCGAAGTTCCGGTATCGGTTGGTCGTGCCGCCGACAAACGGAGCCACGGCCTTGAGGCGCTTGTCGATGGCGGTCATCGAGGTAATCGTCCCTCCCATGGAAAAGCCGGCGAAGCCGAGCTGCTCTGCATTCACCTCCGGCTGCTGCTCCAGGAAGGTGAGTGCGCGGCGTCCGGCGAGCGAGAGCATGAACCAGTTGGAATTCCGCGGGCTCAGGATTGGATCTACACTGTGTTCGTCGGGGGTGAGACTGTACTTGAACTCATCGCGCAGGGCATGGGGGTAAAAACCTCCGGCATGGGTGGGGTCGATTTTTCCCCAGTGCGTTCCCCATTTGTTATCGGGATCGAGATCTTTCTCGAGCGGACGCCCCAGCCAGTTGATGTCCACGGTGGCAAAGCCCTGGGTGGCATAGTAATGGCCCCGGCTGCGGCTGGCACTCTGGGCCCCGCCATGGCTCCAGACAAAGGCGGGATTTTTTTTGCCGTTGTCGGGAAAAGAG
>ERZ767285.44-NODE-44-length-55364-cov-5.412574_pt1 | contig 55364 bp, 44 predicted proteins | sample MGYA00374953_ERZ767285 | MGnify/ENA primary metagenome ERZ767285 (study PRJEB28947, sample SAMN06267186) | marine metagenome | isolation source: Columbia River Estuary | place: USA:Columbia River Estuary, USA | collected 2013-07-23 ...
ACGACATGTGGACCATCCCCGGCATGAACGAGGTCGGCAACTCTCTTGGCCTTCCCGCCATCGCCCTCGCTGCCTCATGGGTCGTGGATGACCCTGAGCTCAAAAAAGAGCTCGAGCGCATCGCCATCTCCTCGATCGACCACCTCTTTGGCCGCAACCCGATGCTCGCTGCGGCAACCCCCCACCCAAAGCAAGGCTTTCCCGAAATCGAGCGCGGCTGGCCCAAGCTCTATAAAAAAGACGTCTGCGCCCGCCTAGAAACCGTGCGTGGCAACATCGCCACCCTTCCGGGCAGCGAGATGTATCCCTTTTCCCCCGGCAAGAAATTCCGCCACCTTGAGGGCTGGTGTAACTACGGAGCGGCCTGGTGCATCAGCCTTGCCTATCTGCGCTACGATGCGCAAAAAACCACTCCCACCCCCTAGCTCACTAGCACACTAGCTGATGCCGTCGCTACTGGCGGCAACAGGCTCCCGGTGGCAAAGCAAGCATCTCAATGGCACAAGCTCCCCCTTTTTTGCTACTCAACTGCTAAAAATACGGTCTGTCAGTGCTTCTTACGTTTTTTAAACAAGCCGAGGCGATGGGCTTTGTTGATGGCAGAAGGGGCATTATGCACATGGAGTTCCTCATAGATTTCCTTGATGTAGGAGTCCACGGTTCCGTAGGCAATATTGAGTTGGTCAGCTATTTCCTTTTTGACCAGACCTTCGGCAAGGAGCGAGAGGACCTCCATCTTCCGCTTGCTGAGTGAGAATGTGTCGCGCGCGGACTCATCAGATATATTGCGCATGATCAGTTTCGCCACACTGGGATCCAGAGAGGCGCCTCCATCCATGACGGTATGGATGCCCTCGATAATTTGATCCAGGCTGGCACATTTCAACAGATACCCGGCGGCTCCATGTGAGATGGCAGCCAGAATGTCTCTCTCCCGGTTTGAGTTGGTAAGAACAATGATAGGTGTGCTTGGAGAAGATTCCCTGAATTTCGGCATGGCCTCAATACCACTCATGCCAAGGAGACGGAGATCCAGCAGGATAACATCAGGGAGACTCCTTTGCATACTCGAGAGTGCCTTCTCAGCGGTGCCATACATGGAGGCCAGGTGCAGATCGGAAGTTTTATCGATGGCCAGTTTGATCACGTCCCGGTATTCTGGCTGATCTTCAACGAGCATGATGTTGATTTCATCTGTCATGGGTGTTTCTTGATTTGTTTTTTCACAGGGAGGGAGAGCAAAATACAGCTGCCACCTCCCGAGGCTGGTGCCGAGCTGACCGTCCCCTTGATGATTCTGGCCCGGCGTTTGAGTGAAGGCGGAGTGCCGCCGGCAAAGCCTTGGCCGTCGTCGGAGACTGTGAGGGTGACGCTCTTGGGGCTGGCAACAAGGCCAGCCGAAAAGTGGGTGGCCTCGGCATGGCGGCTGATGTTGACCAGGCACTCCTTGTAAAAGAGCAACAGGTCAATTTGGGTCTGTTTGTCGAGTTGAGCGAGATGCTCCTCCCCTTTGATGTTGATCTCATAATCAAGCAGCAGGCGCTTGGCCGTGCGATGCATGTCTGCATGCAAGTTGGTATAGAGCGTGTCAGCTTCGAGCAGGTTAGTGCAGTGGCGGATGGCGGAGCCAAGGTCCTTGGTGGAATTGCGAATGTTCTCAAGAATGGGGTCGAGCTCAGCGGGAGAGTCTTTGGTTTTTTTGGCGAGGTCGCTGAGGATGCCAATGCTATGCACCTTGGCCCCGAGTTCATCATGCAGATCCGCGGCAAAGCGCTCCTTGACCTCATACATCTGGCGGGTGCGCACCGCGCGCATGATCAGGATGACGATCACAATGCTCAAGGCCAGCACGATGGTCAGCAGGCTGATTTTTCTCAGCTTCGCCTTTTGGTCGGCGTAGCGTTTGCTTAATGCTGCATTCACCCGTGGAAGCTCACCTTCCAGCTCATGCCGCCGTGCCAGCTGGTTAAGCCATTCTCGGATGGGGAGTATGTCCCCATAGGCGTTGCGTGTGTCCGTTAAGTTGGTGCGCGGACGCCTTTCGTGCACGGGGATGTCTTTGGCCAGAACGGATTTTCCCGCTGCCACATTGGTGCCCTTTCTGAGGATCTCGACTTCAGCAAAGCCGATTCTGGGCAGCGTTTCCTTTATCGTTTTGTCCAGCCGGTGCCCCAAGGCGGTGAAGCGAACGTAGCGACAACCGGTTTCGGGGAAGTTCCACATCATGATCGGGGTAACATCAAATAAGGACGGGTGCCTGGTTTCCAAAAGCTTGCGGGCGTCAGAAAAATCGGCGCGGTTAGCGCCCTCAACGAGGAGGTGGCTCGGCATCCCGATTCCACCAGGGGAGCCCTGGGGGACATTGTCGCTCTGCTCAACCGTGTGAAGGTGAATGCCTGAGATTGAAGTGCTTTTTTCAAGATCAATGGTGAAGTTGAGAGGTTTATCGGATGAAAGGTGAAGAGGACTCAGGTAGGCGACACTGGTCTTACCTTGGGCGGTGTTCATCAAGTAGGGCATTGCTCCGTCCGTCAGAAAGGCTGGGTGGTAAACATGTGAACTGTCCGAAATCTTTTGCGAGCTGGTGACGGGACGACGGAGAGCGACGTTTTTTTTGCCGCTGAAGACGAGCACTTCCGAGAGCTTAAATATGAATTTCTGATCAAACGCGCGTGCTGACATACGGGTGGCCTCGATGCGGATTTGTGAGGCTGACTGCCCATTCATCTCAATGATCACAGGGGCGATGCGTTGGTGGTCATCGGCGGTTGTGGAGAACTCTGCGAGTATCTTTCCATCTTCATCCGTAATCTTAAAACTGTCGGGAAAGCCGTCCGCACGATAACCACCCTGTGGAGTGCGAACCAGGCAGGGCACTAGGATGATTTGGTCAATGGAAGTGTTCTCTGCAAGCTCGATCTGCACCCACTCCTGGCGATCCGGCGTCGTAAATTCCTCCGAGCGGTAACCAATGGTCCCAATTCCCCCTCGGGGAGTAAAATGTGCCAGACCGGTCAGCTCGGATTGAATGTCTCCGACTCGTGTCTCGAGCTCGGTGAGGGAAAGCTTGTCCAAGTCATCTCCAAGGCGAGTTTGATGCGTCTGCGCGAACACGGACCCTCCCATCAGAGTGATGGCGGTGAGGGCTATAAGTAGAGAAGGCATCTTAGCTTTCATACGATGGCTCACATGATGACCTGTCATGCCGGGAGACCCAGCATGAAAGCCGTAGACTGCTTGTATAGGCATTAGTGAGTGTCTTCTATTTACGCAACGAGCACCACCCCGTGAACACGGGGTGCACAAGATTATTTTTTTTGGTATGTTTGCAATGATCAAAGGCGGAAGTGTAAGCAAACACCAGGCCTGTTTTCCACGCATCAAATCACCAAAAAAAACCCAACTGTAGAATGCACATAAACACAACAGGGGAAAACATAATGAAAACCACCAACATAATGAAAACCACCAACATAATGAAAACCACCGAATCCATTAAAACAACCATGAAAACATCCAAGCTTTTAATCACCGCTATTGTTGCGATGAGTTGCCTATCGGGGAACGCGTTTGCGGCTATCGTAGCACTGAAAGACATTGTGCAAGCCACAAGCTACACCTCGACAGGAGGACCACAGAATGGTTCCCTTGATAATACCATCGATGGGACTGGGCTCAGCAGCTCGCTCAATACAGGGGATGCTGTTCCCGGCGTTTTGCCAACACATGAGTCAATGTACCCTGGAGTTGGAACTACGGGTGTGCGATGGTTCAACAGCACAGACCCCACTACTACTTTTAATCTTGGTGCCGCGTATGATCTCGGGGCAGTAATCCTCTGGAACTATGACGAAAATGGCAACACCCAACGCGGGATTAGCTCAGTGACGGCCTCGTTCTCATCTGATGGCCTGAGTTTCACTGGAGACACCACCTTGAATTTTGCTCAGTCAGGGGGCCTCCCCGTTACCGGAGAGATCGTGAGCATGCTTGCGCCTGATGTCCAGTACGTCAGATTCACCGATTTCGCCGACCATGGCGACGGCAACCTCACAGGCTTCTTAGAAATCCGCTTCGCAACTGTCCCCGAGCCATCCTCGACCGCCCTTCTTGGCCTCAGTGGAATCGCTCTGATGCTGCGTCGCAAGCGCAGCTGATAAGCGATCAGCGATCAGCGATCTTAGGCGGTTCAGCCTTTCTCAAAAACCCTGCCGCTCTGTGCGTTGGGGTTTTTTCTTTGGCATCGCTTGGCAAAAATGGAAAACCTCAATCGATTCGATCTGCGTGAGCGGATATTATGATCTGTTCCCATCTGTGTTGGTAGAACAAAGCTGCTGGTGACGAGTGCTGATGATATCGAACACAGATGAGGAGGATGACCACAGATGGGAACAGATGGTTGAGTGCTGGGTGCCATAGCCGCGAGGCATCTGGATGCCGCTTCAGCAGCATCCTTCGATGAACGCATTCATAACCCAGGTAATATGCACCCCTATCTTCAATGGCATGCCACGCAAACAACACCCAGACCTGAAATACGGCTCGTTCGACAGAATCCCCTGCCATGAGACGTAGTAGCTATAGTTATGAAAAACCACAGCTTTCTCTTGCTCCTCTGCCTCGCTCTCATGCTTGCCAGCTCAGGCTGCAGTAAAACAACAGGCAACAAGGAGGAGCCTGCTACTTCGGAAAACAAAGAGCAGCCTGCCTCACTAAAAATCGCCTTTGGATCATGTGGCAATCCGCAGCGGCCTTTGCCTATTTTTGATCAGGTCGTCGAGCACCAGCCGGATCTCTTCATTTTCCTAGGAGACAATATCTACGGAGATACTGACGACATGAAAATCCTCAAACGGAAGTATCAAAATTTAGCCGATCAGCCCTCATTTCAAAACTTAAAAAAGCATACCGAGATTCTCGCCACCTGGGACGATCATGACTACGGCAGAAATGACGCCGGAAACGAATACCCGCACAAAGAAGCATCCAAGCAAGTCTTCCTCGAGTTTTTTGAAGAACCCAAAGAGTCCTCACGCTACCAGCACCAAGGCATCTATCATTCGGTGACCCGCCAAGTTGGCGAGAAAATCGTCCAGATCATTCTCCTCGATGGACGGAGCTTTCGGGACTCGATCCCAAGGAATCCCCAACGTGGAAAAGACAAACACTCTTTCTACCCCCTCGACTACTTGCCCACCAAGGATACCAGTAAGTCCATGCTTGGTGAAGAACAGTGGGCATGGCTCGAACAAGAACTTCTCAAGCCGGCAGACTGCCGCATCATCGCAAGCGGCACACAATTCGGCATCGAATACAACGGCTACGAAGCCTGGGCAAACTACCCGCACGAGCAAGAACGTTTCGTGCAACTGATCAAAAAAACACAGGCAAACAACCTTCTCTTCATCAGTGGCGATGTTCACTACGCAGAAATTTCAAAGTTTGAGCGCCCGGATTGCTACCCGCTCTATGACATCACCTCCAGCGGGCTTAACCATGCCCATAAGTTTGCCGCCCCGAATAAAAACCGTATCGAAGGCCCGATCATGGATAATCATTTCGGCCTGCTTACCCTGAATCTCTCTGCGCCAGAACCACACGTGATCGCCGAGATCTGGGACATCAGGGATAACCAACGGGTGGAGCATACCATCCCCCTGGAAGAGCTCCACTTCACGGGGAAATAAAGCCTGCTAAAAGCAAAAGCCTACGCAGATGCGCACTCGGACCAGCCCAAGCTGATCACGATCAACTCCTGGAATGAATGGGTGGAGGGCAGCTATCTTGAACCGGACAAACGATTCGGCATGGGATACCTCGAAGCCGTAAAAGATGTTTTTGTTTCACAGAAGAACTGATGCGAATACAATCCTGGAATCTGCCGGCCCTTCAGCTTCTCCGCCAGATCCGTAATCCTGGCGCACCCAACAGGCATTGAGGCCACACCACTGATACGTCGCAAAGGTGCAATTTTTTGTCGTAATTTCCTGTTATAAGACCCGCCTGCGATTCGTATGTATGACTATGTTTTCTCAACGCATAGTCAGCATTTCACAGCTGATCACGATCTTTCTGATCGGCCTCTCCCTCGTCGGCACCTCTCTGGGTGAACCCGATCAGAGACCTGTGCCGCGTGGCACCGCCTCGGTGAAGTTTGGCATGGTCAACGGCGAGCAGGAAATGGGGGCCACCTCGGGCACACGCAACATCTCAGGAGTCTACCCGCACCTGACCACCTACTCGCAAAGCCGCAAGGACGGCAAGTTTTTCAAGGACGGACATGAGGAATGTGGCATCGGTGCGGTGATCCCCTGGGCGGACAGGCTGTGGATGATCACCTACGCCCCACATAAGCCGCGCGGTTCTGACCACAAGCTTTACTCGATCGACAAGGCGCTGAACATGACCATCCATGCCGAGAGTGTCGGCGGCACTCCCGCGGCACGCATGATCCACGAGGAGTCCCAACAACTCTTCCTAGGCCACTACGCCATTGATAAGGCCGGTAAGGTGCGTGCCATTGATCCCGGCAAAATGCCGGCCCGGGTCACCGCCATCATGCGCCACCTTAGCGAGCCGGAAAACTACGTGTATCTCTACGATATGGAGAACATGTTTTATGAGGTGAATGTGCACACGCTAGAATTTAAGCTTCTGTTCAAGGATCCTATCCCGGGGTATCACGGCAAGGGTGGCTTCACCTCCCAGGGCAAGGTGGTAGTCAGCAACAACGGCGAGACCAGTGGCAAGCTGGACCGCTCTGAACACTGGCAGGTTTCTCAAGACTTTAAGAACAAGGGCCCGGAAGATCGTGGCTGTCTGGCAACCTTCGATGGTAAGACCTGGGAGGTCATCGAACGCCGCCAATACACCGAGGTCACCGGCCCTGAGGGTGTTGCCCCCACTGCCAATGGCAAGGATGACCCCGTCTGGGCGATCGGCTGGGATAAACGTTCCCTGCGCCTGCAGATCATGGAGAATGGAAATTTCACCACCTTCCTGCTGCCCAAAGGTTGCCTCAACAACGATGCCAAGCACGGCTGGTTCACGGAGTGGCCACGCATCCGCGACATTGGGGAAAAGGATCTGCTCATGGATATGCACGGCATGTTCTTCAAATTCCCCAAAAACTTCACCTCCAGCCAGTGCGCAGGGATTGAGCCCATCTCCGGCCACATTCGTTACGTCCCAGACTTCTGCTTTTGGAACGGTCAGCTCGTGCTCGCCACGGACGAGGCCAGCATCCAAGGAAACCCCCTCGTCGGCCAGCCACAGTCAAACCTCTGGTTCGGTCAGATCGGGGACTTGAAAAAGTGGGGCCCACGTAATGCCGCCGGCTCGATTTATATGAATGATCCGGTCAAGGCCGGTGTCCCCTCCGACCCTTTTCTGGTCCATGGATTTCCACGGCGCGTGGTGCACCTCGCCTCTAACAAGCCCGTCACTTACACCTTGCAGATTGACCGGGAGGGCAATGGCAACTTTGAGAACTATCAACGTATCGAGGTCAATGGCTACGCCCACTACATCTTCCCCAAGGATTTGAAAGCTCAATGGATCCGTGTGCAGACCGATCAGGACTGCAAAGCCACCGTGTCCTTCCACTTCAGCGACGACACTTACCGGAATGCTTCCGAGGGGGCCGAGCTGTTTAAGGCGGTCGCCGAAGTCGGCGACAAAAATCCACATAGTGCTTTGCTCTACCCCGCCAAACGGAATCGCCACCTGCGCGTGCTCAATGGCGAGCAAACTTATAACTTCACCCAATTTGGTTTTGAATTCGAGCCCACTAAGCGGAACGCGGAACTGGAGAAAAAACTGACTGTCCACCCGGAGTTTTCCGTGGATGAGGCTTCGGTGATTCTCGTCAGTAAGGAAAGCCGGGCGATTGTTGGAAAGCGAGGGGATCATACCCGGTTGCGTTTGCCCAAGGGTTCTGCGGCATTTGATAAGCCGCTTAGCTTCGGCCACCCGCGCATGCACCGCGAGGTCGAGTCAGAGCGCATGATGGCAAACATTCACGGTACTTTTTACGAGGTCCCCTTCTGGATCGTCGGCGCGCCCGCACTCTACACCAAGATGCGCCCCGTCTGCACCCACAACCGCCGGATCAGTGACTTCACCACTTGGAACGGATTGTTAGTGCTCGCAGGACTCAAAGCCGACGCGCAGCAATCCACCCATGTTTACAAGTCAGACGATGGAAAGACCTCGCTCTGGTTCGGTAGCATTGATGACCTCTGGGCCTTCGGCAAACCCGTCGGCGTGGGGGGGCCGTGGAAGAACACCCCAGTGAAAGCCGGCATCCCCTCCGATCCCTACCTGATGACGGGTTATGACCAGAAAACCCTCGAGCTCACCGCTAACAAGGACTGCACGATCACTGTCGAAGTCGACATCGACCACTGGACCGGCTTTCATCCCTACCATCACTTCCAGCTCAAGGCAGGCGAAACGCACACTCACCAATTTCCCGAGAGTTTTACCGCCCACTGGGTACGGGTCAGTTCAGACAAGAATACCGTAGCAACTGCATGGTTCACTTATCGGTAGAGAAATACTTGCTCCCTTTCGCTAGTAACCGTGCAAGTTGATATCTTGGCTATCTACCATCGATACCCGTTTCCCCATCTTCTTTTGAATCACTCGGAAATGCTGTCTTTCATCGGGCGTGACCAGGGAAATGGCATCGCCAGGTGAATCCGCACGACCGGTCCTACCAATGCGGTGGATGTAGTCTTTCGGTGATCGCGGCAGCTCGTAGTTGATCACGCAGGGTAGATACTCGATATCAATTCCTCGCGACAAAAGGTCGGTTGCAACAAGCACCCTCAGCTCACCTGCCTTGAACTCCTTGAGCATATCCCGTCTGAACTGCTGACTCTTCTTGGCGTGAATGGCTGCGGCATCGATTTTATTTTTAAGTAGCTTATCGACAATGCCATCTACCTTGTGCGTGGAAGAAGCGAACACGAGCACCTGTTGTAAATCATGATGCTTGATCAGGTAACGTAACAAAGGCCCCTTGCGCTCATCTGATACAAAGTAGCCCAGCTGATGAATCAGCTCATCCTGCTCTGCACCATCCTCTGTGTCCGTTCCATGCTGAGTATCCTCACGATCGACATCCTCAGAAATATTGATGATCTCAGGGTCTCTCAATAAGACCTGCTGGATTGTGCTAAGGTCATCGCTGAGTGTGGCAGAAAACAACAGGTTTTGGCGCTCGTTCGGCAGCAGCGCGAGGATGCGGTCGACCTCTTCCTTGAAACCGAGGTTGAGCATTTTATCCGCCTCGTCTAAAACAAGTGTGGTAATGGCCGAGAGCTTGACGGCATTTTTTTCGACCAGCTCAAGAAGCCGTCCAGGGGTGGCGATGACCATATCGGCCTTGCCGATCGTTTGCATCTGCACATTGGCCGAAACACCGCCATAAACTGCCACGCTTGTCAGACGCTTTTCCAGAGAAGCGGTAAATGACCGGCAAACATCCTGGACTTGATCAGCCAGTTCACGCGTGGGCACGAGAACCAACACACTCGGCTCACGATAACGCCTTGCCGGACCATCCTGTAGGCGGTCTAAGATGGGCAGCACGTAGCTCGCCGTTTTTCCCGAACCCGTTTTAGCAATGCCCAGGACATCTTTGTTCTGTAGCACCACCGGAATAGCACCCTTCTGAATGGGCGTGGGTTCGACAAAACCTTGGGCAGCGATTGCCTTGAGCAAAGAGGGGTGAAGACCGAGCGAAGAAAACGACATCAATAATGAAGTAAGTGATTTTGAGATAGGTGCAGGAGAAATGCTCTGTATTCATTCTAAAAAAGAGGCCCCCGGCGGAGCAGCCGAAGACCTCTCTATAATGCTCTGCCGAAACAGAGCTCACTGCGGTTTGGCAGGCAATCTGATTGCGGTGGATTCGACTCATTGTCAACCCCAGTCTCTTGCCTGATCTGCATGAGCCACCACAAACGAGATGTTTACATGGACTGCACCATCAATAGTATAGGCAAACGCCTTCACTTACAGTTCTTCACATTCACTCCTGTGTAGAAAAACATGAAACAATAGGGCTTTAGGCTCTCGTATTCAAACAGCTACTATGAAATCCATTTTTTTAATCCTTCTCGTCAGCTACCTGTCTCTCTTGCCGGCCTTATCGGCCCTGCCGGTAAATGCAGAAAAACAACCCAACGTGGTTTTTATTGTCGCGGATGATGCCTCGCGGCACTTTGGACAAACTTACGATTGTGATTGGGTCAACACACCCAACATCGACAAGCTCGCCAAGACCGGCCTCGTCTTTGACAATTGCTATGTGGTCTCTGCCAAGTGCGCTCCCTGCAGGGCGAACATCTTAACGGGCCGCAATACCTGGCAGAACGGGGAAGCCGCCAATCACCGCAATTACTTCCCGTCAGACCTCCCCACATTCAGTAAAAAACTACAAGACGCAGGAGTGTTCACCGGAAGCCGAGGAAAGGTCTGGGGCCCAGGGCGCCCGGCCGATTCCAAGGGTGTTATCAACAACTTTGCTTTACCCAGCTTCACCAAAAACAAAAAAGTAAGCCCAGGGCACGCCTTTGCCAACTTCCTCGCCAAACGCCCAGCCAATACCCCCTTCTTCTACTGGCACGGCAGCGCTGATCCACACCGTGCTTACCCCGCTGGCTCAGGATTGAAGTCCGGCAAGAAACTCTCTGACATTGACCGCGTCCCCGCCTACTGGCCCGACAACGACACGGTTCGCAGCGACATGCTCGACTACGCACTCCGAGTGGAGCGCTTTGACGTCCACGTGGGTGAAATCGTCACCGAGCTTGAAAAAGCGAAGCTGCTTGATAATACGCTCATCATCGTCACTTCTGACCACGGCATGCCGTTTCCTCGAGTGAAGGGGCACACCTTTGATGATGCGCATCGGGTGCCCATGGTCATGCACTGGCCCAAAGGCATCAAACACCCAGGCAAGCGAGTTGATGCTCTAGTCAGTTTTATCGATTTTGCCCCAACCTTCCTCGAGCTTGCTGGTATTGATCCTTCCCAATCTGGCATGGAGATTACCGGAAAAAGTATCACCGATATCTTCACCGGTGAGCGGCCAAAGCAACGACCTTTCTTGCTAATCGGGCGCGAACGATTTGATGTCTATGCCAGGCCTGGCTCTGCCGCAGGCCTCGGCTACCCTGCTCGTGGTATTCGTTCAGGAGACTACCTCTACGTGCACAATTTTGCTCCTGAGCGCTGGCCCTGTGGCAACCCGGAACTGGGGTTTAAAGACACCGATAACAGTCCGACAAAATCTGTCATCGAGAAACTAGGCCCAGGTAATCCATACTGGGAACACGCTTTTGGTAAACGCCCTGCCGACATGCTCTTCAATGTCAAAAAAGACCCCGACTGCGTGAACAACCTTACCAACGACAAGAGCCTAGCCACGATCATTGGCCGCCTCAAAGCAACCATGATAGCGGAGCTCAAAAACCAAGGCGACCCGCGCACCCTGGGGGTAGGCAAAGGTGATGTGTTCGACAACTACCCAACACCAAGAAAAGCTCCTCAGGGCTGGGGCTCGACTCCTATCGCAACCAAAGAGAGCCAATATTTCACCCCGAAGCAGGATCTTGAGGGACTGAATGCCCGATCGGAAGCAGTGGAAGGTTTACCTCAAGTCCTCGTCATCGGTGACTCCATTTCGATCGGCTATATGAAACCGCTTGTTGAGGCGCTAGAGGGTGTAGCCAACGTGCAACGACCTAAGGCGAACTGCGGACCGACCACTAGAGGCCTCGAACAGCTCAAAAAGTGGCTAGGTAAGTCAGAGTGGGACATCATTCATTTCAACTGGGGACTCCACGATCTCTGCTACCGCCATCCCAAGTCAAAGGTTCAAGGTAATCGTGACAAGGTAAACGGAACCATTGCAGTGCCACTGGAAGAGTATGAAAAAAATCTAAACTCACTAGTCATCCAGCTCAAAAAAACCAGGGCCAAACTCATCTGGGCATCTACCACCTTCGTGCCCAAAGGCGAGGCCGGCCGCCGTGTTGGTGACGAAATCAAGTACAATGCCATTGCTGAGAAAATCATGAATAAGCATGGTGTTACCATCAACGACCTGCACCAGCTGACCGCCTCACTTCCCGCAACATCCTTCACCAAGCCGGGCGATGTTCACTTCACCCGAGCGGGCTACGACAAGCTGGCCGCGCAGGTTGCAGGCTCGATCAAGTCTGCATTAAAAGCTAAGGAGAAAACCCCCTAAGGCTCCTAGAGAAAGCATACCTTGCCACTAGCAACGTCATACATCGCACCAACAATCTCGATCTCATCGGCTTCGATCATTGCCATGAGAACGGGGCTGTTCTCTCTGATCTTAGCTAGGGTGAGCTCGACATTTTTTGCAGCCACAGCATCGACAAATTTAGCATTGGCTGAGCTGCGGTCCGTTCCTTCTGGAGTATGAACGGCATCTACAGCGGGCATGATCTTCTCAAGCATCTGTGTTAGATTACCCAGCTCTGCCTTATCACACGCTCCCTTGATAGCACCACAAGAAGTGTGGCCCATGACCACAATAGCTTTGGCACCTGCCACCTTACAGGCAAATTCCAAGCTTCCGAGAATGTCCTCGTTGACAAAGTTACCTGCAATCCTGGCATTAAAAATGTCCCCTATGCCTTGATCAAAAACAATCTCAGTGGGAATGCGTGAATCAATGCAGCTCACCACCGCAGCCAGAGGGTATTGTCCGCCAGCCGTTTGCGATACCTGCGTCTGGTAATCACGACTCGTGGCTAAGCCACTAGTGAATCTAACATTCCCCTGCTTCAGTATCTCAATCGCCTGAGAAGGAGTGATCGCTGACTGGCTTTCCGGTGTTTGTGTTGTCGACATAGTATGGCTTTATGATTCTTCGTTCCAGTAGCAGTATGCTTTTCCCGAGTAAAAGGGTCAAGGACCCCAGCACCTTTTCTTGCCGTGCCTGCTGCCCTTACAAGGGAACAAAGTCCTGCGTTTGGCCCTTAGCGATCTTCAGCTCATAGTGCTTACCCGCATAATGAACCTTACAAGCGGCGCCCTTTTGGCTGTGAATCTTGGCTGAAATCAGCTTGCCGTTTTCCCAGCTGAGATCAACGACGAAGCCACCACGGGCCTTGAGCCCGGCGACAGATCCGGTCTGCCAGCGATCGGGTAGTGCAGGAAGAAGTTCAATGGTACCGGTTTGTGACTGCACCAGCATCTCGCAGACGCCGGCCGCGTAGCCGAAGTTCGCATCAATTTGAAACGGCGGGTGGAAGCTCAGCAGGTTACGATAGAAGTTACCGTGGATTTGCTCCTTAAGCATCTTGTAGGCGCGGTTACCGTCGTGCAGGCGGGCCCACATGCTGATCTTCCACGCCTTACTCCAGCCAGTGCCACCATCACCACGCGCGTTGAGTGAGACCCGTGCTGCCTCGGCAAGCTTGGGAGTCGTGACGGGTGAAATCTGCCGGCACGGGTGTACTGCTAGCAAGTGAGAGAGGTGGCGGTGTTTGTCGTTAGGATTGTCGATGTCTTTCGCCCATTCCTGGAGCTGCCCCCATTTTCCGATTTGAGGACCGAGCAAACGTGAGCGCATCGACTCCACCTTTTTGCGAAACGCTTCGTCCTTACCAAGGGCATTAGAGGCCTCGATGTAGTTGGTGAAGAGGTCATAGACGAGTTGCTGCTCGTAGGAGTTTCCTTCGGCCTCGGGGCCATGTTCGGGGGAGACACTTTTCGGGCTGACCAGTTTGCCGTCAGGCCACTCAATCAGCGAGTCCTCCCAGTATTCGCAAAGGTTTTTGAGCAAGGGGTAGGCGCGGGTCTCAAGGTATTCTTTGTCTTGAGTAAAGGCGTAGTGATCCCAGATGTTCTGCATGACCCATGCAGCATCGCCGGGAACCCAGAGGTAAGAGGCTCCACCAAAAATTCCATTTTCTGACCGGTGCGCCCAGCCGCGAACACCAAATTTCTTTTTCGTCGCCTCGCGTTTGACCGGAACAACCGACCATAACCACTCGGAAAGCGGCGTGAAACATTCCGAAAGGTTCGCCGCATCGACAAACCAGTAATTCATCTGGAGGTTGACATCTGAATGGTAGTCCGAGCGCCATGGTGGATTGTTGCTCTCGTTCCACAGGCCTTGCAAGTTAGCAGGCAAGCTACCGGGACGTGAACAGGAAATCATCAAGTAGCGCGCATACTGAAAAATCAGCTCCTCGAGGTCAGGGTCAGCGTTACCTTTCAGGCCGAGAGGTCTTTTACCAAACATTCCTTTTCCCAAAACAAGCTTGGCTCCACGGTAGGCATCGAGCCTTTTATCGGTGGTCATCTTGCGAAGATTCTCAGTGCTCTGGCCAAGATTCAGTGACACTCTGTGATACAGGCTTTGATAGTCCGCGATGTGCTCCCGGCGTAAATCATCAAAGGCGCGTGCAGAAGCCTTTGCCAAGAGATCATTGATCTTCTGATGCGGGTGCGCCTGCTTCCAGCCCTTGTCGCGCTGGTTCAGGTAGCTGGTATCTGCACTGAGAAAAATAAGCAGCGAATCACAGCCCTTGAAGCTGATCTTGCCGTCGGCCGCTTGCAGGCTACCTCCCACATGGATCACTTGCACCTGCGCCTCATAGTCGAGGCGGATCGGGTAGTTGGCTTTTCCTTTCATCTTGATCGTTCCAGATGGAGACCCGGAACAGGACAGCTTGTTGCCCTCGGCCTTGATCTTGCCCTTGTGCATATCGCTCAGGGAGATGCTGCCACTGTAGCTGCCCTTTTTGTCAGCCGTGAAGCGAAACACCAACACGTCCGCCGGCTGAGAGGCAAAGTAATCACGCTGGTAGTTTACTCCACCAGACTGGTAGCTGATGCTGTGCATTGCCTTATGGATATCGAGCTCGCGGCGGTAAGCGGAGGCATCGCTTTGACCCGCAAACTGAATCTTGAGATCGCCAAATGCCTGGTAAGCCCCTGTGTCTTGCTCATCGCCAATCCAGAGCGAGTCTTCGTTAAACTGGATGTGCTCATGCTGCACCCCACCGTAAATCATACAACCCAGATGCCCATTACCGATCGGCAGGCAGTCCTCCTGCCAGTTTTTTGCCGGGGCATTATACCATAACAGCTGTGAAGCCTGCGGTGTTTCAGCCGCTTGACTGCTAAGGGTAAAACCAAGAATGCCAAAAACAGTCAGGCAGAAACGGGAAGAAAAAATAGATAAGGTCATAATTGATGAATAGGTGTTTCTAATTCAAGCGCATTAGCGCTAAAGGCTAGGGCTTAGCTCGTTTTTGTTACGATAACCGACGATAGATCTGACAGTCTATCACTTGCAACTTAAATTACGGCTATCAAAGTCATAGCAGAGTGATACGAGGTGATTGATCACGAATCCATAGGTCATCATCCATAGGTCATCATCCATAGGTCATCATCCATAGGTCATCATCCATAGGTCATCAGCAATAAGCCGTGAGCCAAACTTAAAAATGAGCGGCACCAGTAACAGGACATGTCACTCACAATCAGCGACTAACCCATCCATCATATGGATCAATTTTCACAACACGCCCCATCGTATGGCCAATGGTTATGAAGCTCTACCTATGCAAAGGATCGAAAATACAATGCAATCATTTCGTGTAAAAAATTAATCATTTCGTCTATTTGCAAAGTGCTTGCTGATGGCTAGGGTTTGCCTTCGACATTATGATCTTACCCAAGCCACTCAACTTCTTCCTTTGTTCCTGCACATTGGCCACCCTCACGCTGACTCAGCTAGCCGAGTCGTCTGACAAAGAGTCAAATAAACACAGTAACTCAAACAGCCTAAGTCATCTTGAGATCGGCTTTGCTGACCCAGCACCTGAATATGGTCCGCGTACTTGGTGGCACTGGCTTAATGATAACATTTCCATCGACGGCATCACCAAGGACCTGGAAGCCATGAAAAACCTAGGCTACAAAGGAGCACACATGGTAAACCTACCGCAGGGCGGCCCTCCGGAAACACACGGTGACGATGTCTTCGGCACGCCGCAGTGGTACACCAAAGTAGATCACGCTGTGAAGGAGGCTGAACGCCTAGGGCTTGAGCTCAGCTTCGGAAGTTGTGTCGGCTGGGTCGCGGGCGGCCCTTGGGTAACGGCGGAACTTTCCATGCAGGACATTGTCTGGCGCCATCACTATGTAGAAGGCGCCAACAAAAAGCCCATCCAGCTTCCTCAGCCGACCAAGAACCGAGGGTTTTATCGTGAGGTCGCGGTCCTTGCCTACCCCACCCTGCCTGGCGAGGCCGAGTCCCTGGCATCCCATAAAGTAAAAGTAAGCTCCGAGCTCCCGGGTATCGACTGGGCCGCCGCGCTCGATGGTAATCCGGATACCTTTGTTGAACTACCTCGCTGGAAAGCGGATGAGAAGAGCCGCACCTTGGTATTTGAATTTGAAGAGCCCATCTCCGTTCGTTCGTTCAGCATACAGATGCAGGAAGACAGTTCGCACCGCCTTATTAAGCTTCATTCCAGTACTGACGGTAAGCAATGGCAATATCTAACTACCCATCATCGTTGGCGTAATCACTTTGACCCGGCCCGTGAAGAATTGATTGATGGCTTCGCAGAGCGCAAAGCACGTTTCGTCAAAATGGAGCTGATGGCAGCAAAACCGATGGTGGGCATGAAATTGTATGAGGTGAATTTCCTCTCGTCGCGTCTCAACCAGATCCATACCAAAGCCGGGCGGCAGCGCACCCAGCCGACTATATCGAATCAAACACGGCAGGTCGTGCCCGCAGCCCAGATTATCAACGCCAATCAAATCCTCGACCTCACCAATCACCTGAAGCCGGACGGCACGCTGGCTTACACCCTGCCTGATGGGCAGTGGACGATCCTGCGCTTTGGCCATACCTCTAACGGTAATGAAATCCACCCGGCAGCAGAGCACAACAAGGGCCTGGAAACCGACAAGATGAGTGTCGAGGCGCTTCATTTCCATATGGAACAGGGAGTGGTCAAGAAGACCCTTGAGCGCATGGGCCCTCTCGCCGGCAAGGTGTTAACGGAGATGAATATCGACAGCTGGGAAGCCGGCTGCCAAACGTGGACCGCCAAATTTCCAGAGGAATTCCAAGAGCGGCGCGGTTATGACATGCGCAAGTGGTTGATAGCACTGTCTGGTCGTTTTGTGGGAAGTGTGGACCAGACTGAGCGCTTTCTTTGGGATTACCGGCGCACCATCGGCGACTTGATTGCTTATAATTTCTACGGTGCCTTTCGAGAATACATCGAGCCCTACGGCCTGAAACTCTCAGCCGAGGCCCCTGGTATTGGCATCCCTATTCAATGTGACCAAATCCAGGTGCAAGGCCAGATGGACATTCCTCAGGGTGAGTTCTGGCTGGGGCCAAAAAAAGACCCCCGCTTCCCCCAGTGGCCGGGTGGACAGGACAACACCAAGGAGGCCGCTGTGGCCGCCCACGTCTATGGCAAAAAGATCGTCTCCTGCGAAGCCTTTACCTCCTTTGGTCATCATGACGGATTTACCCAATATCCTTATACCCTGAAACCAGTCGGCGACCGCCAGTTCTGCAAGGGCATGAATGAGATTGTCTTTCACTGCTATGCGCACCAGCCCGATGACCGTGAGCCTGGCATGACGCTTGGACAGTTTGGTGTGCACATGCAGCGCAGTGTCACCTGGTGGGACCAGGCACGCGATTGGATCACCTACCTCAGGCGTTGTCAGTTCATGCTGCGCCAAGGACGCTTCTTTGCCGATGCCTGTTATTATTACGGCGAGGATGTGCCGGGCAGTGCATGGTATTTCGCGCCCGGTGCTATGGACCCGCGCAAGAGGATGCTGCCAGTTCTCCCCAAGGGTTATGACTACGATGTCTGTAACCGGGAAATCCTCGATAAGATGACTGTAATAGACGGCCAAGTCGCCTTGCCCAGTGGCATGCGCTATGCCTATCTCGTACTTCCAGAGCACGCCCGCTACACGCCAGCTGCATTGGAAAAGGTGTATGAGCTAGTAAGCGCCGGCGCGACAGTGATCGGGCCCCGCCCATCACGCTCGCCATCACTGAACAATTTCCCCAGTGCGGATCAACAGATCCAGGAACTTGCGGCAAAAATCTGGCCACAAAAACCTGGAGCAGGTGAGCGCAAGGTAGGCAAAGGACGGCTCATCACCGGCAAGAGCTTTGAGCAGATCCTCGCAGCAGATGATCTGCAACCAGATTTTGTAGCCTCACTTCCTGGCCAAGAGACAGAGAAAGAGCAGCAAAAGATCGCTGATGACTTCGCCATCTCCAAAAAGCAAATCCGCTATATCCACCGCAAGGTTGAGGGCGGCGATGCATACTTCATCGCCAGCCAGTCAGAGGAAGTCGAAGAAGCAACGTTACGCTTCCGCATCACGGGTAAAACCCCAGAGCTCTGGGACCCTTCCACCGGAGAGCGCACGACCCTCACGAACTACAGTGATGACGGCACGGCTATCACCCTCACGCTAAAGGTAGAGCCATACGGCTCGCGCTTTGTCTTGTTCCGTGAAGCCGCCAGCAAAAATGTCATCAGCCAACTTTCCAAGGACGGGCAGCCAATCAACCTGGATGGCAACGGTCATGAATTCACCGTTTGGGAAAACGGCAGCTACGCAGCTGAATTCACCGACGGCCGCAAGGTGCAAGCAAGCGTCACCGATATCCCAGCGCCAGAAACCGTGCCACAAGGCTGGATGGTCAGCTTCCAGAAAGAACGTGGAGCGCCAGAAGGTCAGGTCGCTTTTGACAAACTAGTCTCATGGACGACTCGCCCAGAAGAGGGCATCAAGTATTTCTCCGGCACAGCGACCTATGAGAAGGGCATTAACATCAGCCAGGAAAGGCTCAAAGAAGGCCAGCGCGTTTACCTCGATCTCGGTCAGGTCAACCATGTCGCCGAGCTGTTTGTAAATGACAAACCCGTGGGCATTTTGTGGAAGCCGCCATACCGCGCAGACATCACCGATGTGGCCAAGCCGGGTGCTAACAAGGTGACCATTGAGATTACTAATGTCTGGAAGAACCGCTTGATCAAGGATGCCACACTTCCACAGGATCAGAGAGTTACCTGGTGCTTCTACCCCTTCTACCGCAACGAGCCCGATGCCCCTCTGATGGAGTCAGGTCTACTAGGGCCGGTTCGCTTGCAAAATGCCACGAGGACTCCTCTCCGCTAAAGCACCTGAGAGCATAGAAAAAGACCTAAAAAAAGCGGCCTGACTCATAAGTCAGACCGCTTTTTTGTGGGTAAAATAAAACGCTCTCTAATTACTTCTTAAGCGCGTCACGAATTTCCTCAAGCAGAACTTCCTGCTTCGGTGGTGATGCTGGAGCCGCAGCTTCCTTTTTCTCAAAGGCCGCAATAAACTTCTTCACCACGATAAAGACCACCAAGGCGAGCATCACAAAAGCGATGAAGTCATTGAGGAATTCGCCATAGGCGATGACCACTTCCTCGACTGCTGGTGTCACAACCGTGTCGCCCTCTTTGACCTCTGCTACACCGGCTTTGAGCACGTATTTCATATCGGCAAAATCAACATCACCGAGCAATAGACCAAGTGGTGGCATCACTACTTTAGCCACGAAGGTTTTAACAACAGTGGCAAATGCTCCGCCGAGGATAAATCCTACAGCCATATCTACGAGGTTGCCTTTGAAGGCAAATTCTTTGAATTCTTTTAACATTGTTTATTTGGGTTGGGTTCATCCGCTCATAAAATAAGCAGATCAAATACTTTATCCAATTGGGCGCGTGAACACAATGTAATTCACCTAAATGGGGATTGCCCAGGTAGTGATGATCAAGGCGCAAACACGCAACCATGCGACGGATGGAATCTCGCACTTGCCAGTAGCTGAAAATCTATTACATTGCCCAACTTACCTGCTTGTCATTATTCATCCAGCGCACCGACGCACCGAACTACCTATTTATGTCCATCCTTATGCCTCTCTTAGTGATCTTTGTTGTTATCCTCATCTTTAACATCATCATTTTTGTCCATGAGCTAGGGCACTTTCTTGCTGCTCGCTGGCGTGGTCTTGAGGTCGAGCGTTTTCAAATCTGGTTCGGCAAGCCTATCTGGAGTAAGACCTACAACGGTGTGCAATACGGCCTCGGCTGGATTCCCTTTGGTGGTTTTGTGGCGTTACCACAAATGGCAACGATGGAAAAAATCGAAGGCGAAAACACTACCGATGAGCCCCTGCCTCCAGCCAAGCCTCTTGATAAGATCATCGTCGCCTTTGCTGGCCCACTCTTCTCTTTCTTATTAGCAGTCATCACCGCATTTGCAGTTTGGGGCATTGGCAAGCCAAGCTACAAGATGAACAGTGTCACTGTCGGCTACATCATGCCAGACAAGCCAGCAGCGGAGGCTCAGCCAGCCTTTCAAGAAGGCGACCAAATTCTGGCGGTTAATGGCATTGAAGTAGATCGCTGGAGAGGTGACACCGACACTGGCATTAGTGAAAATATTATGCTCAGTGAGGGCAAGACGATTGAATTTAGTGTTCAACGTGAGGGTTTATCAGAGCCTATCATTGTGAAATCTGGCTATCATATTCCTGACACGGCTTGGTATGACCGCAGGGCCATGCGCCAAGTGGGCATCATGATGGGCTATCGCACCTTAATAGGCGAGGTGCTACCACACAGCCCAGCTCAACGTGCTGGTCTGCAAGCAGGAGACGAAATATTAAGTATCAATGGCAATAAAGCTCATACCTTTCAGCACATCGTTGACGCTGAGCTCTCTGAAGACGCCGCTGTTATTGTAGTGCTTCGTAACGGCACGGAGCAAAGCTTCTCCATCACTGCCAGCAAACCCGTTAGCCCAGAGGATAGTGCGCCGACTTTTGGCATATTACCTGGACCTGACCCAGAGCTGGTAACCTCCACCATCACTCATCCCACCGCGTGGGAACAAATCGAGCACAGTGTTGGCATCATGTACACCACCATCACCAAGGTAATCTCTAGCCAATCTGACGTTGGTGTGCAGCACCTCGCCGGCCCTATTGGTATCGGCAAAGGCTATTACCAGATGCTCACTTCTCCTGATGGCTGGAAAATGGCACTCAGCTTCACGGTGCTTTTCAACATCAACCTCGCTATTCTTAACATGCTCCCCTTCCCTGTGCTTGATGGCGGACACATCACGCTCTCGCTGCTTGAAATCATTGCGCGCCGACCCGTTCAGCCGCGCGTGCTGGAATTTGTCCAAAGCGTATTTGTGCTTATGATCATGGGGTTATTCCTCTTCATTACCTCAAAGGATGTTGGCTCGTTCTTCACCGATCCGAAGGAATCGAAAACCCCGGTATTTGAAGCTCCTGGAAAATCTGGGGACTAGGTTTTCACTGAGCTACGGATTAGGCCATCCTGTAATAAGGAGCTCACTTAGTGGCTCAAGCCTGTTTGGCGAACGGCCTCGTAAAGAACGATCCCAACCGTAGTCGCAAGGTTAAGGCTGCGAGTTGAGTCTTCTTGCATCGGTATAGTAAGGCACTGGTCAGTATGTTGCTGCAGCATGGTTTCAGGAAGCCCCCTTGTCTCTGGGCCAAAGACAATATAGTCACCATCCTTAAATTCGACGTCCCAGTAGGCTTGATTTGTTTTCGTGGTGAGCAGGTAGATTCCGGCATCTGGTGCTACTGAGTCAGAAAAGGTTTGCCAGTTTTCCCATAGACATAAGTCGACATCTTTCCAGTAATCGAGCCCGGCACGTTTAACTTGGCGATCATCAATCGAAAAACCCAAAGGCTTAACTAAATGTAGCTTAGCTCCGGTAGCCAAGCATAGCCTGCCTGCCGCACCCGTATTGTGAGGGATTTCTGGATTCACTAAAACAACATTCAGCATGCCTGGGCATAACCTAGTCCCGACATAGCCCGCAACCGTAATCCGCCGCTACCCGATGAACATTATGACCTAGTAATTTCTTATGCTGACAAGCGGACAAAAAAATGCTACGCATATGCTAATCATTTTTAAATACACATTATGAAGAGACTTTTGATCGCTACATGTATTGGGGCCGTCGTTGCCTTTCTCTGGGGGTTTGTATCATGGGAGTTGCTTCCATGGCACCATATGGGAACGTTTAAGGATGATACCGCAATGTCTCAAGCGATCAGGGATAACGCCCCAGAGCACGGTATCTACATGCTTCCCAGGCGCGGCGCGAATGGTCTCGACGCCGAGGCGATCGCCGAAGGACCACTGGTCTATGCTGTGATTCGACCCGGCCAGCTCGATCAGCCATGGATACTCAACCATCACTTGATGCGATCTTTTATCATACAATTGCTCAGCTCTTTGATTCTCGCTAGCACAGTCTATAAGATTAAGGCCTCGCGATTCATCTCTCGCGCATCAGTTGGGATCGTCATGGGCTTATTCGCCGGAGTCAGCTCAACCCTTCCTTTTTGGAACTGGTTTGAGCTACCGAACTCCCGTGTTTTAGTCCATATTCTCGACCCCTTTATCTGCTGGACGCTGGCGGGACTTTGTATTGCCGCCATTCTCAAGCCTCCTGGACCGCGTAAAATATTCACCTAGAGTGTATCTAGGCGGCTAGGTATTTTATATTTTTATGTCTTTAAGGGTACGCTCTGGGCTTGCACCTCAGCAAAACCGAGCGCAAACTACGTCCTCACAAGTTCTACTGCTATGGGAGACAATCATGACATACCGCGCCACATTGCCATCATCATGGATGGTAATGGCCGCTGGGCTAATGCGCGCGGGCTGCCGCGTGCAGAGGGTCATCGCGCCGGCGCAAAGTCGGTCAAAGCCGCGGTAGACACATGTCGTCAACTCGGGGTTGAATATCTCACTCTCTATGCCTTCTCCTCAGAGAACTGGAAACGCCCAAAAAAAGAAGTCGATGCACTGATGGATCTTCTCGAGAAATTTCTTCGAGAAAAGCTTCCAGACATGCTGAAGCAGAACGTTCGTTTTCACAGCATTGGTCGCCATGATTTGTTACCAGAAAAATGTCGTAAGCAAATCGAGCAAGCAACTAACGACACACAACACAACACAGGACTCAACCTCGTTCTGGCACTTTCCTACGGTTCGCGTGAAGAGATCACCGATGCTGCTCGAGCAATCGCAACAAAAGCCGCCGCCGGGGAACTCGATCCTGCTGACATCGACAACGAACTTTTTTCCAGCCACCTCTACACCGCCAACTTCCCCGATCCAGACCTGCTGATCAGGACCTCTGGTGAACTTCGCATCTCTAATTTTTTACTCTGGCAAATTTCATATTCCGAAATTCTTATTAGCCCTAAAAACTGGCCTGACTTCCGTGGGCCTGACCTCAAAGAAGCTGTAGAAGAATACGCCCGCCGCCACCGTCGATTCGGTGCTGTCTAATATCTAATTTTTAAATCGTGTCCGACACCTCTACCGAGCAAACAATTCTCTTGGTCGATTCAGATATCGACTACTTAGACTGGGCAACCAAGCACCTCAATGCTGAAGGGCTGCGTATTCTAAGATGTGATCACGCAGAAAAAGCAGCAAAAGTGTGTGACACCACTGATGTCGATCTGGTGATTGCAGACATCCCTTTGCAGCCTTTTGATGGACTTGTTTTATTACGCCGTATTCGTGCTGCTCATCCAGGAATTTTGGTTATTCTCACGGATGGCTTCCCTACCACCTCGCAGGTCATCGAAGCAACCCAGCAGGGAGCTCAGGATATTCTTAAAAAAGAGTCTCTTACTTTCGAGCTAAGGCCAGTGGTAGAAAATGCACTACGTGCACTTGACCAACGCAGGACTGCGGCTGGCACCAAATCTTCGCTTGATACGCCCCAAGGCAAAGTAAAGATCATCGGTAATTCGCGAGCACTTCAGGATGTCTTTAAGATCGTCGGACGTGTTGCACGGACCGACGCTCCTGTGCTTGTATCTGGCGAAAGCGGCACCGGTAAAGAACTCGTTGCGAATGCCATCCACGAGTATTCGCCTCGGGCTAAAAGGGATGTGATCGCTATCAACTGCGGAGCTATTCCAGAGAACTTGCTAGAGAGCGAGCTCTTTGGTCATGAAAAAGGAGCCTTCACAGGTGCTATTAATCGACGCGCAGGTTTGTTTGAGCAATGTGATGGCGGCACCCTTTTCCTTGATGAAATCGGTGACATGCCTACCTCTGTTCAGGTCAAGTTACTGCGGGTATTACAGGATGGATCATTCACCCGGGTAGGCAGCAACGAGCTTCAGAAATCAGACGTTCGCATCGTTGCTGCAACCAACAAAAATTTGGCAGAAGAAGTCTCAAAGGGCAACTTCCGTGAGGATCTTTTCTATCGATTAAATGTTGTAGAAATTCACCTGCCGCCACTCAGGGCAAGAACAGACGATATCCCTCTTCTTGCCGAGCATTTCCTGCGCCTTACCATTAAACGCAACAACATTCCTCCGATGAGGCTGAGTGCAGAAGCGATGGATCATCTCAAGAATCATCGTTGGCCAGGCAATGTAAGGGAGCTAGAAAATACCATCGCCCGTGCTTGCGCACTGGCAAGTAATGAGGTTCTGTTGCCATCTGACATTGAGTTCACCAAGACCTTCAATGATGCAGAAAAGAACCAGCAAGACGCAATCAAGGCAGCACTGAACCAACTGTCGAAGGCAATACCTGATGGAGCAGATCCAGCAGAGTGGATTGCCGAGCAACTAGGCCAGCCCGCTCATCACGCAGACTGATCCAATGAAGCGCTGATTCGCTGGCCCTACTTTTTCTTTGCTCTATCAGGAACAGGATACGCTGGCATCTGATGCGCTTTACCCCCAGAGATAAAATCCGCAGGCGTGCAACCCTGACGATATTTACCAACTTTGTAGAAACTTGGCTTGTATCCAGCTGGCAAGCTAGCATCCGCTTTATCTGGCACGGCCAATCCTAGACGTTCATGAGCTGCATTGACGAGCAGCAGGCGTAAATTATCATCAAGAAGATCAATGCCAGCTCCCATCGTCGTGGTCAGCACCTTGTTCGTCTTACCATTCGGCCAGTTGTATTCACGAGTCCATACGGTAGGCTGAGCAGGATTGTTTTTTGCCGCAATCTCTTTAGAATCTGGCTTTAGCGTTTTGGTGACATAGCCACGCATTAAGATCGTAGATGGAGCTTTGGGAGCCGCTCCATAAACATCTGAGAGCACAAAAATCTCACCGACGCCTCTTAAGATCGGGTTTGTTTCCTGACCAGTTTCGACACGTGTAAGGCAACCCTCAAAGGCATGATGACCATGGTGATTTACCCAAGTTTCGCCAAGGACTTCACGACCAAATCCACCCTTCCACTCTTTACCTTTATAACCCGTTGCATATCGAGCATACTTACTCTTTGCTCCGATTTTGAAGGCATGCGTACTGGTGCGTAGAGCCATAACCGCGACCCCTCTCTCAAGTGTCGCTTGAAACTTAGCCATGGTCTCATCTGGCCAATTACGAAAACGTATATTCAGAAATACCATATCAGCACTATCAAGTGCCTGTGGGTAACTAAGCGAAGTTTGCTTGTTTGGATCGACTGTCTTGCCATCACTTCCCAGCGAGAAAAGAACAGTGCACTTGAAACCGTGCCTCGCGAGAACTTCTCCCATCATCGGCATTGCCTCTTCTGAGCGGTACTCTTCATCACCTGCTATGAGAACAATATGCTTCCCGTTCGACACTCCCTGAGGGTGAAAGACAAGGTGGTCTGAGTTTATAGTAACTTTATCTGCCGCACAAATCTCGCTGGCAGTGCCAGCTAAATATGAAAACACGAGAGCGAGGAACGAAGTAGCTAGTTTTTTGGTCATGGGATGTATGAGTAAGTTGCTATTATAATTGCAGTCTATTTGAAATACCTACGTTGCTAGCTTTGCTTCTTCGACACGCTATGACAACTCTGTAACTGAGACGATATAATGGATACGTATGCTTGTGCTCGATTTTATCTTTTTTCCGCTATTTTACTCTTGTTGGCAAAGTAACACAGATTCATGCTCGAGTTATCTTGAATTATCATATTCAGCACCCTGTGATAGATGACCGGCTAGCCCGCTTGCGTCATCGTGATTGCCCTACTCCCCAGTTTCGTCAATACGTCAAAGAGATCTCTCAGCTAATAGCGCCCTCTGTGACGGAAAATCTACTGACCCTGCCTGTTGAAGTCGAAACACCGATGGAAATTACAACCGGCAGAAGACTTGAGCGTAGCATCATTCTAGTTCCTATTCTGCGCGCTGGACTTGGCATGCTAGACGGCTTCCTTAACATACTTCCTGAAGCCTCTGTCGCCCATGTAGGCCTAGCCCGTAATGAAGACACTCTGCAACCGGAATGCTATTATCACAAGAGCCCAGAACATATTGCGGAAGCGGATATCATCGTACTTGACCCCATGCTTGCCACCGGTGGTTCTGCTTGCGCTGCAATCGAAGCGCTCAAGCAGCAAGGGGCCAAGCATCTCGTTTTTGTCTGCATGGTCGCTGCCCCAGAGGGAGTAAACGCAATAAATTTAGCTCATCCAGATGTGCCAGTATATTACCCGGCCCTCGACAACCGACTCAATGAGCACGGGTATATTCTCCCCGGACTTGGTGATGCTGGAGACCGCATTTTCGGCACCTGCTAAGCTGACCACAACGTCATTGAGCAAAGTTAACACGCTGAACTGAGAGCTCTCAGGAATCCGCTGCCTCGTCTGCACGCGGGTGAGCTGCATCATATGCCTCTCGCATTCGCTCCTTAGTGACATGGGTATAGATTTGCGTCGTCGATAAGGACGCGTGACCCAGTAAGGTCTGAACACTTCGCAAATCTGCGCCATGATCCAGCATATGCGTGGCAAAGGTATGTCTTAGCTTATGAGGTGTTACTTCGAAACCAATATCGGAAGCCGCTAAGTATTTTTTGAGTAGCAACTGAACTGACCTTGCCGATAGGCGCCGCTTTTGCGGGTCTTTGTTCTTATTAATAAACAGTGGTCCATCGTGAACTGATGCTTCACTACGATATTTCTGAATCGCCTGCATAGCATGAGAGCCAATTGGCACCATTCTCTCTTTGTTGCCTTTTCCCATAACGCGCAAAGTTTCGGATAAAAAATCTGCATCCCTAACATCTAATGCGACTAGCTCAGACACTCGCAAGCCACTTGAGTAAAAAAGCTCCATAATGGCTATGTCTCTTGACGCCTGCCAAGGTAATGCGCGCACATCTGGATCTGTTTTTTTAGGCATTTCCAGTAGTTGCTCCATTTGCTTGAGTGTCAAAACAACGGGCAATTTTTTCTCTGCCTTAGGTAATTGCACATCATTAAGGGGGCTCACCCTCATACCACGGCGGTGCACCAGAAACTTGTAAAAGGATCTCAATGCCGCAAAGCGCAGCCGGATCGTAGAGCGCGCCATCTCTTGTTTCATTAATTCAAAGAGATAGGCTCGGTATTCATCTGCACTGCAATCACGCCATGATGAAAATGCATCTCCACGCCAGTCGAGATAGGCATTGAGCGCGTGGCTGTAGTTACGCAATGTCCGCTCGGAGGCATTGCGTTCGACACGCATAAATTCAAGGAATGCTACCATTTCATCATTCATTACATAAGTAGTTTATGGCAATGATGTCCGGCAACAACAAAAAAGCCACCCTCTTGGGTGGCTACCATCGTTGTGGCTAAAGATACGCGTTGTTGAACTCATCAGGCTCTCGACCTCCTGAGCAGAACGACCATAAAACCGAGGCCGACAAGCATTGTCGAGCTAGGCTCAGGCACGAGTGCACTTGTTCCAGAGAAGAAGAATTTGCGCCCCCCATCATCACCAGCATCCGGCTCTGAATTACCAAAGCGTATTTGAAAACTTGAAACATTCGTAAACCCAATCTTCAAACTATGATTATACTGCACTTGAGTCAAAGCATCAGGGTCGGTCGGATTGTCGACCGCGCTAAGAAGAGTATCAATAGATTTAAATCTGTAATCATAATCATCATTGCTCCCCACGTTCTGTACCCTAACACCTTTATGGAGAAGACTCATCGTTCCGCCAATATTTACTTTACCAGAATTCCACCTGACATTTTCCCTACCTATGTTACCTGGGTCAGAATTGGTTACGGCCGTGTAGTGATCAATATCGAGGATGGAGAATTCAAGGTTGTCGATGGTAACTGCATTCGAATTGTTGGAACTTTCCACAAAGGAAAATTCAAAAAGCCCCGCCCTTTCTTGGGGCATTCCAATGTAACCATACCCAGTTCCGCTTCCAACGCCCCCTACTGTCCCGCCTCCGCCACCAGTATAGTTGGTGTAGGTTATAGGCATGTGAGTAGCGATGAGGTCGAAGCTCACACTGTTGATTTGTCCTAGATTAGCCCACTTGTGTACCGTGTTCACGCCGCCATCATTGTTTGTGTAGGTGCTACCTGCAAAGTTAAGCACAGTTTGGGCTTTAACGTTGATTGCAGCCACCAACTGCAGGCCAACCACAATTATTAACGTAAATACGACTTTTTTTGAGAAACTTTCGAACATATTTACTACTTATGTTAGACGTGCTCTTAAGTCAATTTTTTTATAATAAATAAGCTATTTCAAAATATAAGCATAGGTGAAGTTTATAAAACACTCAGAAATCTCTCTATTAAGCTACTAACCATCAGGAAACATAAAAACCTAACAAAGAATAACTTACAAATAGTATAAGCTTACAACAACCAGTAAAAACCGTGATTTTTCTATCTACACATGAATATCTCAGTCACAATATATTATAGATATGTTGATATAACTAAGCTTTCGGGCTTATATGACATTACGCAAACCTAAATTAAGTGGTCGGCGATGCAATCGATGGCAGAGCTTCGATAGGTCGAGGTACACCGTCAGGTAGCATGGCAAGAAGCCTCTAATGCATCAGAAGACGAATGCCTCGTAAAACATCTTAGCCTGATCACTACACCCTGATAAACCTGCTACAATATCACCATCTCGCCCGTGCGGAATGACTGGTCAGCCGCCATAACAATCTTCATCGAATTGATCGCATCGTCCATGTGATTGCTGAGATCGGTGTCGTTCTGGATGGCATTGAGAAAAAAGATCTGCTCACGATGGCAGAGCTGATCGTGATCAGGCTCATCTCCCGTTTCAGTCCACGCGTCCTGCTTAACAAAGTTTCCCTCTGTATCGAGTTCAGAAAAATGACGGCGAAGTGTATTGGTCTTGGTATGGGCGTCGACATCGGCGGAGGCCCCCTCACCTGCAGCTTCCTTCGCTTCAATAGTGACACAGCCTTTTGGGCCAACGACGTCTTTGACGAAGAACGCGGTCTCACTCATCATCGGCCCCCAACCAGCTTCATACCAACCGACCGAGCCGTCTTCAAAGGTTACCTGCAGATGGCCATAATTGATTTTCCCCTCAGGAAGATCATCGCTCAAGCGGGCACCGAGGCCGGAGACACGCACAGGTTTCGAGCGTGTCATCTGACACATGACATCTACATAGTGCACCCCGCAGTCAACGATTGGCGAGATTGATGACATCAGATTCTTATGCGTCTCCCAGTTAGCCCCGGACGATTGCTGATTAAGGTTCATGCGCATTACTAGCGGCTTGCCAAGCTCGTGAGACATCTCGATAAATTTCTGCCAGCTCGGGTGGTGACGTAGGATATATCCGATGACGAGTTTACGTTTGTTTAGCTTGGCTGCATCAACGATACTCTGTGCCTCCTCAACAGTTTCTGCGAGTGGCTTTTCGATAAACACATCGCAGCCAGCTTCAAGCGCCGCAATCGCGTAGGGCGCATGGGTATCGGGGTAGGTAGAAATAGAAACCGCGTCAGGTTTGGTTTCTTTAAGAGCCTGATAGTAGTCGTCAAAGAGCGCGTAGTTTCCGCCTAGCTCTTCGTTTAGTTTCTCTCGCGAACCGGCCGAACGAGTGCAGATACCTACAATATCGAACTCAGGAATGTTGTGGTAAGCGAGAGCATGTGAGCGGCCCATATGACCGGCTCCAGCACAAAGAATAGTTGGCATGATTTTTAAATGATTGGTTTAAAGTAAAAAGGTCTTGGCCGTAAGGCTAGGGCATTGTTCTAACGATCACACTACATCGCACTTTCACTGTCTGGAGAGGCCGCCTCTGCAACTTCTTCTGCATCGACATCACGGTCAACTTTATCCCAGAAAAACAGTGCAAAAATGACGAAGATGACAGCCGCCATTCCCGCAGGGAATAGCCAGTATTCTTTCCAGTCGATCATGGCCTTGCTAACAAGCTCCGAGCTCACGCCATCGTTGTAGCCTTGGCCAAACATACCTAACAGGCTGTCCCAAAAGCTGTTGTTGGTTTTCTCACTGGACGCCTTGATGTTTTCCATTAATGGGCCATGACCCACAGGAGAGACACCAAAATCTCCGTAGGTGTTGGGAAGTGGCTTATCGGTGAATGGCCATTTGCCGCCGAATGCCATTCTGAAACCGAAAAACATACCGAGACCTTGAGTCAGGAAAACAAGAAGTGATTGTGCCTGGCCACGGATCTCGGGCGGCGCTTTTTTATCCGTATAAATAAATCCAGTCACAAAGAAGAAATCGTAGCAAATACCGTGCAGCGCTACACCTAAGAGGAGCATCCACATAATTTGGTCGGGTGCGCCAAAAGCGAATAGCGCATAGCGCGCGACCCAGCACCCCATGCCAATGAGTAACATCATTTTCACGCCGAGTTTCCGAAAGAAAAACGGGATCAAAATCATGAAAACAATTTCAGACATTTGGCCAAGAGTCATAGCTGCTCCAGCTTCGTTAAATCCAGCTGCACCAAGAAAGGCAGATGTTTGGCCATAGTAGTAGGCAAGTGGAATGCAAATCAGGGTAGAGCACACAGCAAAGACAAGGAACGCTGGTTTTTTGAGTAGCTTTAGGGCGTCCACCATGAGCAGTGACCCAATATCAATGGGCTTACCCTTCGCCGGCGGTGGGGTATTAGGAAGGGTGAAGCAATAGGCCCCCAATGCGATGCTAGAGACGGCCCCAAGCCAGAAGATATTCAGTGAGTCCGACCAGCCTACCGCACCTAATCCGAGTCCAGCGACAATCCAACCGATCGTTCCCCAAACTCGCGCTTTTGGAAATTGCTCCTGTTTGAGGTGGGTGAAGGTAATGGTATTACCGAGGCCAAGTGTCGGCATATAGCAGAGCATGTAGGCGATCATCAGATTAACAATGAGCGGTCCTTTTTCAGCGCCTTGGGGCGCGATTACGGCGATCGCACACATGATGCCTCCACCAACGAGCATGAGCAAGCCCATGACTTTTTCCGATGCAAATAAACGATCAGCGATGAGCCCCAGAAAAAGTGGCGATAAAATAGCGGCAATTGGGGCACTTTCGTAAGCGCCACCAATGGATGCTCCGAGATCATTATTTCCCATTGCCAACGCCAGTGTTGCGAACCAAGAACCCCAAGCAAAAAACTGCAGGAACATCATGATCGAGAGGCGGGTAATAATATTTTGATGACTCATAGATGTTAAATAAGGCGCTTATTAATCAAATAACGTAACCTTTATGAATATTAAGCGTGGGCATGGGCTTCGTGCCAACCAAAAATCAGATAAAAAAAAACTCGGCATGAGCATTATCAATGCTCACCGAGTTTTTAAATAATGAATATTACTTTCTTAGCGCTCGCTGATCGGAGGCACAGGCATCGTTTCCTGTGGGCCAACGTATTTGGTGAGCGGACGATAGAGTCGGTTATCGCGGAGCTGCTCAAGAATCTGTGCGGCCCAACCAGATGCGCGAGCAATGGTAAAGATGGGAGTGAATAGGTCTGTGGGGATACCCAATGAGTAATAAACAGTCGCAGAGTAGAAATCCACATTGGCGTTCAAGCCTTTGCGCTCGAGCATTATCTCAGCAATACGGTTGGACATGTTGATCCACTTGGGCTCACCAAGCTCCTCGGTAAGCTCAAGAGCCATTTTCTTGAGGTGCGGGGCACGTGGGTCGAGCACCTTGTAGACGCGGTGGCCAATGCCCATGATTTTCTTTTTATTGGCAAGGCAGTCTTCAACATAAGCGTCGACTTTATCCTCACTGCCAATCTTCTCCAGCATGTGGATGACTCCCTCATTAGCACCACCGTGAAGCGGTCCTTTTAGCGTTCCGATAGCAGATGTCATGCCTGAGTAAATATCACTCAGTGTGGCAACCGTCACCCGAGCAGAGAAGGTTGAAGCGTTCATGCCGTGATCCGCATGAAGCGTGTAGGCGATATCGAGTGTCTTGACCGCCGCCTCTGTAGGCTCTTCGCCATTGATCAGGTATAGAAAGTGGGCGGCACTGCAAAGATCCGTGCGGACCGGCGGTAATTCCAGCCCGTTGCGGGACCGGTGAAAGTAAGCGATGATAACAGGAATACGGGCGATGATCGAAATTGCAGCCTCATAGAGCGCCTCATGGTCGGGCTCACCAATTTTAGCGCGTTTGTCATAGAGCCCTAGCATGGAAACCCCGGTGCGCACGATGTCCATCGGACTTGCGTCCTGGGGTGCTGACTTAATAAAATCAATCACCTGGGGTGGCAGCTCACGGTTTTGGTGCAGCTTAGCCCTAAAATTTTGCAACTCCTTGCTATTAGGCAGGCGCGCCTTGAGTAGCAGGTATGTGACTTCGCCGAAGCAACAGTGCTCAACCAGATCATCGATATCATATCCAAGATAGGATAGCTCTCCCTTTAGGCCCTCTACATTACTCAGGGCTGATTCGTTGGCGATAACTCCTTCGAGTCCTTTGGCATAGTCACTCATGATTATTAATGATTCTTGGTTAATTTTTTTATTATTAGCTGAGCCGTTTGTTGGCCAAACGATTCATCACAGGTCATGCCGGAGCGTGACAACTTAGAAAATTGGCTATGGTTTTGCGTAGAATATTGCCGCAAAGACCATTAACGGATTGGAGGTAAGCGATAAATCCGAAGGGATGCAAGAATGAATCGTTTTGGATGTGTGAGATTTTTTGAGATTTTTAAGATTCCATGATTGGTATTTTGTTTCTCCTGACTAAATTGCGCACGTGGAGACTATTCTCGCCATAGAAACAAGTGTGCCCGAGGCTAGCATTGCTCTCTGGTCTGACGGGGAGTTGCTCTTTGATGCCGAGTTCGTCAGTGACCGCAACCACAACTCTATGGTCTTTTCGCCCCTGGCTGAGGCACTTGCCGAACTCAACGGCCGTTCTTTGTCATGCGTTATTGTCGGTAGTGGTCCCGGAAGCTATAGTGGAACGCGTATCGGCATTGCCGCCGCTCAGGGAGTCGCCATTGCAAATGCCTGCCCAGCTGCTGCCCTCGGATCTATCGCCGCCACGCCAACAGCTAGATCCCAAGCAACCATTGAGGACGGTGCTGGAGCGGTCGCAATTGGTGATGCCCGCAGAGGTCTTTACTATATTTCCCCTATCACTGCCTCTGGAGAGGCCGCGGAGCCAGAGCTCATGGATGCAGAAGCTCTGGAACAGCGCCTCAGCGCCGCTACAGATCAGACCCTCTTTACGCTGGATGACCCTGCTAAATTAAGCCTCAACGAAGAGCATCGGCAGCGTATCTTAACCACCAAGCCTCATGCACGTTTACTCATTGAGCTATGGCTTCAGCTTGATAATGCGAGGCATGATCAATTATTTGCGACCCCACTCTCGCCAACCTATTTGCGGGCTCCCTTTACCTCTAAAGCTAAGCAAGGCCATCCCCTGTTACGCAAAGGATAATATCTGCGTTTCATCTTGACGCAATCACCTTGAACAAGTGTGATCCCAACATACTAATTCCTATCTATTTACACATGACCAAATATCTTATTTCCCGCATCCCGCAGCAGCTTCTCATGCTTGCGGGTTTTGTTTTAATGACTGCCAGTGTCTCGACCAGTCATGCTCAAAGTTTTGAAGGCAAAAACATCAACTCGGTAAGCGTTCGTTACAATGGTGCTCGCACTGTCGACGAGGGTCGTATTCGCGGATTCATGTCAGCTCGAGCAGGCCAAGCCTATAGTTCAGCGCGCCTCGATGAGGATGTTCGCTCTCTTTATGAAAGTGGCCTCGTTGATGACATCCGCTTTTTTGCTGAGGCTGCAGGTGCAGGTGTCAACGTCATCGCAGAGGTGAAAACGCGCGCCAATATCGTCTCCATTGGTTTTGTCGGTAACAACAAATTCAGTGATCGAAAGCTTGCTGACATCGTTGAACTAGAAGCGGGTGGCCTGATGAGTGATGAGAATATTCTCGCAGCACGCCGTAATGTCATCGAGCACTATCGCGGATATGGATACGCCGATGTTACCGTTTCACACAGGATTGAGGCCACAGAAACGTCAGGATCTGCTGAGCTTGTCATCGTTGTTGATGAGGGGGCCCGTGCCGAGGTGCATGAGATTCGCTTTGAGGGCAACTCCGTATTCCAATCACACGTGCTTCGCAACGAAATGAAAACCAAACAGAAAGGCTGGTTTTCTTTCTTCACCAAGTCTGGCCGTATTGACGCCACCAAACTGGACGAAGACGTAGACCGTGTGCTCGATTATTATCGCAGCCGAGGATATCTACGCGCCAGCGCAAGTGTGCGTCGCGAGCCTCAAGAAGATGACCGCGTGGATCTAGTCGTCAGCATTAATGAGGGCGCGCTCTACACCGTTACTGCCGTCGGCTTTGGCAAGACCACCGTGTTTACAGCTGAAGAATTAATGCCTGCATTGTCTCTTCTGGGCGGGGATCCATACTCGATTTCAAAAATGCGTGACGACATCCGCATGATCCGCAGCTACTACGGGTCGCGTGGATACGCTGATGCTGCGGTCACCCCAGACATTCAGGATGTAAGTGCCAACAGCGTTAAGATCATCTACCGCGTCATAGAAGGACGCCGTTACTTAGTGGGCAAAGTAACAATCGAAGGTAATGACAAAACTCAAGACCGAGTGATTCGTCGTGAGCTTCCTATGCAGCCCGGCGAGCACCTCAGCTCGATTGAAATGGAAACTACCCGCAAGCGTCTTCAAAACATGAACTACTTTAATGACGTTCAAGTGTCGGCATCTCCCAGCGCGCAAGATGGCTACCGCGATGTCAATATTCTCGTTGAAGAGAAGAAAACCGGCTCTGTTGGTTTTGGTGTTGGTTTCAGCTCCGTAGATAACATTGTTGGTTACGCCACCCTTGAACAAACCAACTTTGATATCTCCAACTGGGGACGCTTCACCGGAGCAGGTCAACGCTTCAGCTCTAAAATTCAAGTGGGTAGTGAGCGCAAAGACCTCCGCGTCTCCTTGGTTGAGCCATGGTTCTTAGGCCAGCGTCTGGCACTGGGCACTGAGCTCTTCTATCGTGATACGCTATATTACAGTACTGAATATGAGCAAAGCCAATATGGTTTAGCCCTATCCCTGAGAAAGCCGCTCGGCAAACGCTCCTATCTTCGTGGCGAATACCGTATCGAGGACATCACCATCGATGCCGACACCGACACCTCAGCAGCCTTCCAGGCAGAGGATGGGGACTATCTGCGCAGCGCACTCAGCCTGAACTACGTTTTTGATAGCAGAGACAGTAACCAGCTTCCTCGCAAAGGTCACAAGCTCGACCTCGGCGCTACTTTCGCCGGCGGTCCTATCGGAGGCGATGTCGATGTCTTCATCATTAATGCTTCGGGATCAAAGCACTGGAACCTCTGGGGAGACAGTATCTTAAATATCTCTGGAGCCGTTGTAGTAGCCGACACGCATGGAAGCTCATCAACAGTGCCTATTTTTGATCGTGAGTTCCTCGGTGGCCCATACAACCTGCGCGGTTTTGAAAATCGTGACGTAGGCCCTCGTGATCTAGATAACGGTGAAGTTCTGGGAGGCAACACCTCAGCCTATATCTCAATTGAATACACCTTCCCTATCGCTGAAAAAATCCGTGGCGCAGCATTCTATGACGCTGGATCGGTCAATGCAGACTCATGGGAGTTCGGCGACGGCTACTACCATGATGCTGGACTTGGCTTGCGTTTGAACCTTCCCTTTGGTCCGCTGGCTCTCGACTACGCATTTCCGCTCGGCACTCCAGGTGGCGCTGAGGAAGAAGCTGATAAAGGTGGTCAGTTCCAATTTTACCTAGACTACAAGTTCTAAGGCCTAGCTCCTTTGATAACTTTCAAACCCTCGGTTGCTACCTTAATTGGCTACAACTGGGGGTTTTTTGTAGCTGGCTAGAAATTTAGCCACACTGATTTCAAGTAGGGCGCGGCGGGGTATTCATCCGGCATAGGTAGAGAAGTCACTTGCGCTTCTGGTGCAGCTTGTCGGATCATGCGTGTGAAATCTGGCAGATCGAGCTTGCGACAATTTGTGCAGCACAAAATCCATCCCCCATCGGCTAAGCACCCACGCGCCATCGAAACTAAGCGCCCATAATCCTTCTCCACTCGAAACACCTTTCCTTTGTCATCACGTGAGAACGTGGGGGGATCAAGAATGATGCCGTCAAAGGTCCTGCCCTGACGGGCAAAACGTTTTAACCAGTGAAAGGTATCACCCTTACAAAAGTAATGATCTTCAGCATTAAGGTTATTCGTTGTAAAATGATTTCTCGCCCAATCGAGATAGACTTGTGAGAGGTCCAGTGTAGTCGTTGTGGCTCCACCCAGAGCCGCACAAACAGAAAAAGCTCCCGTGTAGGCAAAGGTGTTAAGCACTGTCATACCTGCCTTGCTGTGCGCACGTACTCGCTGGCGATTGAGGCGCTGGTCAAGAAAGATACCTTGTGAATAGCCTGAGTGAAAACTTAGCTCATAGCTCACATCCGTTTCCTTCACCACAAAGAGCTCATCCTGTTTTGGACCTGCAATGTGCGTAGGATTAGTTTTGTCATGCTGGTCAAGTTGCTTCCAATAAATGCATTGCCCTTTTGCTCCTTGCTGATTGAGCCACTCGCGCACCTCAGAATCCAGCTTCGCCGCTGTGGTAGAAACAAGCCAACGATCCGCCAGGGTATCGATATAGAGGCCTGGCAGGTGATCTCCCTCGCCATCGACCAACCTCAGCGCGTCCGTACTCTCACTGAGTATTGGCGCACGCTTATCGATCGCAGACTTGAGTTTATGGCTGATCACGGGGTTGCAATCTCATGAACAGTCTTTATCATCCAGCTCGAAATGTCTGATATTCAATCTGTTCTCGATAATCTTGATAACGCTGTGGCCTCTGGCCAGCTACTCGAATCCTCCCGCGATAACATCCGTGCGCTTCTAGAGGGCAGCACCAGCCCTATCGCGGCAGCCGCCATTACCGAACTTGCCGGTGACAGCTCATGGGAAGAACTCAATGATCGATTTTTCAAAACGCTCGCCTTCGGCACTGGCGGATTACGTGGCCGTACGGTAGGTCGTATTGTCACCAATGCTGAGCAAGGTGAAGGTGGCCCGAACGATCGGCCAGAGCACCCTTGTGTGGGCACAGCCTCGATGAACTTCTATAACGTCAGCCGAGCTGTCCGCGGCATGATCATCTACCTCAAACGCTATCTTGCTGAGCAAGGAATCGAGCGCAAACCTGCTTTTGTATTCGGACATGACACACGGCACTTCTCCAGAGATTTTGCTGAATTTTGCGCCAAGCTCTGTACCGATCTTGGGTGTGATGTGCACCTTTTCGACGCCCCAAGAGCCACACCAGAAATCTCCTATGCCATTCGCGCACTCAATGCTGATGCAGGAGTAGTACTCACCGCTAGCCATAACCCATCGCATGATAATGGCTTCAAGGCTTACTTCAACCAAGGCGCACAACTCGTTGAGCCGAATGCCTCAGGTGTAATCAACGAAGTCAATGCGATCACCAGCGAAGCTTACGATGCGCTACCCGAGGGCGAGCAAGGCACTCTGCATGTATTGTCTGCTGATATGGATCGCGTCTACATGGATGACGCCAAGAGCCTGCTGCTTCGCCCTGACCTCATGCAAGGGGGTGAAGATAAAACCAAGGTGGTCTTTACCAACCTCCACGGCACTGGTGGTCACTGCATTGTTCCCTTACTCGACGAGCTTGGCTTTGAAGTCCTCACCGTTCCCGAGCAGGACATTCAAGACGGACGCTTTCCTACCGTCGCCTCCCCCAACCCTGAGAACGGCCCAGCTCTTGCCATGGGCATCGACCTCGCCAACGAACAAGGAGCCGAGATTGTCATCGGTACTGATCCCGACTGTGACCGCATGGGAGTCGCCGTGCGTAACGACGCAGGAGAGATGCAACTACTCACGGGCAACCAGATTGGCTCACTGATGGCCTGGTACCGCACCAAAACCTTTATCGACCAAGGCGTCATTACCGACTCCAACCGCAGCCGTGCGGTTCTCATTAAAACCCTCGTCACAACGGAGCTTCAACGCGCCATTGCTGAGAAATTCGGTGTCGGTATCGTCGATACCCTGACTGGATTCAAGTACATCGCAGCGAAGTTGCAAAAGTACGAAGACGCTATCCCTGCTGACAAAAAAGGTGATTACCGCTCCCTCAGCCCTGAGCAAAGCCGCAACCTGCGACTTGAGTATTCGCGCTTCTTCATCTTTGGTGGCGAAGAAAGCTACGGCTACCTGGGCACCGACAGCATCAGAGACAAGGACGGCAATGGCGCCGCTGTGATGTTTGCCGAGCTCGCTGCTTATGCCAGAAGTGAAGGCAAAACCCTCGCCGCATTAATGGACGACCTCTACACGGAATACGGCTATCACCTCGAGGTGGGTAAAGCCCTCGTCATGGAAGGTGCCGACGGTGCTGCACAAATCAAAGCGCTATCCGCTTCCTATTCTGAAAATCCACCCAGTGAGATTGATGGCGCTGCCGTCTCACGTGTGCGAGATTTTTCCAAGGATGATTTCGAAGATGCGGAGGGCGATACCCTGCCCAAGGAAGGCATGCTCATTATCGATTTAGAAGACGGCCGCTCCTGCGCGGTAAGGCCCTCCGGCACAGAACCCAAAATCAAGTACTACCTCTTTGGCAAAGATGCCCCCTCCGATGATTTACCGGCAAGTAAGCTTAAAGTCGCCTCAGGCCTAGATTCTCTCTGGTCAGCTCTTGAAGCAGATGCCAAGGCTCGTATGGCCTAAAGCAAGCGCCATCAAGAGCCGGCCACTATAGACGATGTTAGCAAAAACCAGCCATAGTCGAAGCCGAAGCCTCTGGCCTGCATTAGCCGCACTGTTAAGTGGCGTGCTTCTGGCGATGTGTTTCCCTGGCTTTGGGAATTTCTCAGGCCTTATCTGGGTCTGGATGCTGCCACTGCTCCCTGCCATATGGCGAGGAGGCAGCAAGCGTTACGGCTTTGGCATCGCCTACCTCTCTGGCCTCGTTTTCTGGTTGCTCAACCTCAAGTGGCTATGGACTGTCAGTGGTCTTGGTGCCATGGCAATGGCCGCCTTTCTTGCTCTCTATTTTGGTGCTTGGGGAGCGATCGCTGTCAGCCTTGGAAACCCATGGAGAAAGCCAAAAGACAAATCAAACAAGGTTAACAAAACAGGCCAGTCTGAGCAGCAGGCAGCGAGTAGCCTTCAGCAAAAGATCGACCAAAAAACCTCACAACATCAAAAATCACGTGTGGGTTTCAACCTCTTCAACGGCGCCCTCGAAGACTCGCTGCGCTCGTTGAAATTTGCCTTCATCAATGCGGCTGCTTGGGTCGGTCTTGAATGGCTCCGTGGCTGGGTCTTCACCGGCTTTAGCTGGAATGGTCTTGGCGTTGCTTTCCACGAAACTCCAGTACTCGCTCAAGCGGCTGATCTTGTCGGCATCACAGGGCTCGCCTTTTTGCCCGTTTTGATGAGTGCCGTGCTGATTCAAACCGCCGTGCGCCTCAAGGCAGAAGCCGCAGCAGGCAAGCTCAAGCCACGGCTCGACTTCAGTGTCGCGGCTCTATTACTCGCCTTGCAATTCTGCTACGGCGTCTGGCGCATCAATCACGTCAATGGCTGGGAAACTGAACGAGTCAGAATTCTACTTGTGCAAGGAAACATCCCGCAGGACGTCAAGTGGGACCCAGCCTCGGTTACTGATATTCTTCAAATATATGCCGACACCACGAGTGCAGCTATCCATGCTCTCGAGCAAGACAACTTGAGCCGATTACAAGCCAACATGAATGGTGATGCCGTAGAGCTCAAGCAGCCTGACCTTGTCATCTGGCCGGAGAGCGCTATTCCGACACCGCTCTATTTTGCTGACAACCTAGACGGCTACCTCCTGTTTGCGGAAATGCGCCACCTGATCAACGAAGAGATACGCCCGCTTCACTCTGTGCTCGGCCCCTTCGCACTCATTTCAGGCATGAATGAATTTGAATCTGACTTCGATGGCAAACGTGCCGTCTGGAAAGAAGGAGGGGGTCAATACAACAGCATTGCCATGATTGCAGCGGAGGGAGAGCTGGAGCAAAGCATTAGCACATGGCGCAAAATGCATCTTGTTATCTTTGGTGAGTATATTCCTTTCATCGATCAGGTTCCTTTTCTTGGTGAGCTCTTCAAGTTTTCATCCGGTGCTGATTTTGCCGGCAACTTTGATGCTGGCACATCGACTGACCCGATGATCGCCCCTATCGGAAACAGCCAAGTGCAACTCATCCCCAGCGTTTGCTTTGAAGACACCGTCGGGCGCCTCACTCGTAAGTTTGTCCGCACTGAGCCACAGCTCATCATCAATGTTACCAATGACGGTTGGTTCAAAGATAGCGAGGCCGCCAGACAGCACATGGCCAATGCCAAGTTCCGCGCCATCGAGCTGCGCCGGCCGATGGTGCGCAGTGCCAATACTGGTGTCAGCGGCATCATTTCTACCACAGGTAGCCTGGTCGACCCTGCTACTGGTAAACGCCAAGTCATCGAAGACAAACATGGCAACCATTTCGTTAGGTCAAGTATCTACGGTCACGCCTACGCACCACTGCACGGCCCTATTACACTCTACGCCCTTGCTGGCGATTGCTTTGCTTACCTGATGATGGTTTGCATTTGCTGGCTAGCGCTGCGCAGTAAGCTTAGCGAAACATCATAAAAAAACCCGCACGGCAAAGGCCATGCGGGTTGATAGGATTGATTGTTGTCGGTAAACTAGAAGTTGTAACGGGCACCTAGCTCGTAGTGAACCTCTTCGTCGAGTGGTGAGTCGCCACCAAGGACATCGTCCATCAAGATCAGACGCGCGCCGCCAAATACTTCGATTGTATCACTAAGATTGTAAACAAGGCCGGCAAAAATATGGCCATAAAATGCAGTGTCATCATCAGATTCTGAGATAGAACCATTACTAGAAGACTCTTCGAAGTCTACATCGACTAATGCAATACCAGCGCCAGCGCCGGCATACCAATTGAGCTTGTTTGAAAGTTCACACTCGTACTTGTAGTTAAGAGTGATTGGAATGATCTCTATATCAGTTGTAATTGATGTCGTAGTAATAATTGGATCGGGCTCTGCAGGACTACTAACTGAATCTACATCTCTGAAATCACTCTCCGTAAAACCCACTTCCAGATAAATCGCTTGTGAGCATTTATCGCCCGCACATTTTCTCTCTTTACCAATGTGCAAGGTGTAGATGTCTTCGTCCCAGTCGTCACCATCGATAACTCCTACAGATCCACCAGCAAACCATGACCAATCGCATAGTGCTGCAATCGGGGCGATGACTTGTTTAGCTGAGGCTTCTTCTCCAGCCTGTGCTGTAGCCGCGAGGGCAAGACCAGTAATTGTGGCTAATGTTGTTAATTTCATAACGAACGTACATTAAGAGGCGTGCCCTATACTCACAAGCATTATTTCAGCTCGAAATTAAACTCAGGTGTAAATCAAGTCCCTCATTAAGAACGCTTAACCAAGCTCTACCTGCTCAAACACGCCACCGCCTAGCAGCGTGCCGCCCTCGTAAAAGGCACAGATCTGCCCGGGGGTGATTGCGCGTTGCGGCCGGACAAACTCGAGGTTTAATTTGCCCTCATCGGTAGGTGTTACCGTCACTGGTTCACTCTTGGCGCGGTATCTTGGTTGCGCTTCCAGCTTGCAGCTTGAGGTGATTGCCTTGTTGGTCCAGCTCACCGTGCCGACGGTGCATCGTTTGATATAAAGACCAGGTGTATCCGCTTGATCCCAGCCGACGATGAGTTGATTTTTTTCAGGGTTCTTGCCCACCACCACATACGCCATGCCTTCACGCGGTGATGCTACGCCATGCCCCTTGCGCTGTCCCAGTGTGTAGAGGTGAAGGCCACGGTGCTGACCGAGGACCTTGCCCTCAAGGTCGACAATTTCACCCGGGTTATCCGGCACGTAATGACTCAAAAAATCACCCATCTTGATATTACCGATGAAACAAATACCCTGACTGTCTTTTTTCTCCGCTACTGGCAAATGGAATCTTCTAGCGACCTCTCTGACCTGTGGCTTGAGTAGTTCACCACAGGGGAAACGGGCGTGCTGTGCCTGCCGCTGCTCCATTAGTGCTAAGAAGTAGCTCTGGTCCTTGTTCGGGTCTGAGCCACGCAAAATATCAGCCGTACCATCACTGCGCTCACGACGACGGGCGTAATGTCCGGTGCCCACCGCCTCGAAACCTTGAGACAGCGCGTAATCAAGAAAAACACCAAACTTCATCTCACGATTACAATACACATCAGGGTTAGGCGTGATGCCATCACGATAGCCCGCCAGCAAGTAATCAACAATGCGGTCGCGGTACTGATCAATGAGATCCACCACCCTGAGTTCGATACCGAGTGTCTTGGCCACCGCGTGTGCATCCTCCACATCCTGCTCCCAAGGACAATCGCCGGCTATACCTTCATCATTGATCCAATTCTTCATGTAGCCACCCGTCACCTCATGCCCCTGCTCTAGTAAAAGAGCGGCGGCAACAGCTGAATCAACGCCTCCAGAGAGGCCTACAAGGATCTTCGACACGTCAGACTCATAAACTCCAATCCCAAAACACCAAATACCAAATTACGATTCCACTAAGAAATTCTGAAAAAACCTGTCAATTCTCGCCAAAAAAAGCTACCTCGCCTGCATGTCGGAACCTACTCAGAGCGAAGACGCGCCAACCAATGTCAGCGAAGCTGATACCGAGTCTACTAATAAGTTCTCTCCCTTTGCTGGCTGCTCGATCTTTATCATTGCGGGCGTTTTAGCTGCCAGCATGGTAGGCTTCACTGCTTGGTCTTATTTTAAGGTAAAGGACACCGTCGCTGAATTCACCGACGAATCACCTCAATCTATCGAACATATAGGCCTCAGCGGCAAGGAATCGGCACAGGTCGCCATCAAAGAAAAACTGATCGGCTTCCGCCATAACATCGAAGCCAAACACAAGGCACAGATCACCCTAAATGCCGCCGAGATGAATCTCGCCATCGCCACCTTTGATATCCTCAAGCCCCATCGTGATCATCTCTACATTACCGCCATTGACGATGAGCACATTGAAGCAAAAATCGCTTTTCCCGTAAAAGCCGGCATGGACACCGATGGCATGCGCTTTATTAATGCTGTTATTAAGATAAAACCTGAGCTGGTCGAAGGAGCTGCCTTCCCCCGAATCACCTCCGTGCAGTCTAGCACAGGTGCTGAAGTCCCCGTGCAATTTCGACACTTTATCTCCGAGACACTGCTACACCCTATGAAGGAGGACATAGACCTTGGCCCTATCTTTAGTAGTCTCTCAGCAGTATCCATCGAAGACGATACGTTGGTCTTAAACAACGACCCCAACTACCAGCCAATCACTCAGCCCAGTGAAGAAAAAAAGCAGTCTATGTTTGAGCGCCTGATGACGGGCTTTGCCATCATTGCGGTAATCTTTCTTGCCATCGTGTCACTGATCATCATCTTGTCTCGTCGTAAGGCTAAAAAATCTTAAACCACCTCACCTATTATTATGAACATCAACGAAAACTTCCTTAAACTTAAAGCCGGCTATCTGTTTCCAGAAATCGGTCGCCGTGTCACGGCCTGGACCGAAGCCAACCCTGACAAAACCGCCAAGCTCATCCGCTGTGGTATTGGTGACGTTACCGAGCCATTACCCGAAGCTGTACGCAACGCCATGCACGCCGCAGTCGACGAGCAAGGTCAGCGTGATACGTTCCGCGGCTACGGCCCAGAACAAGGTTACGATTTCTTGCGCGAAGCCATTGTCGAAAACCAATTCGCCGGCCTCAACATCTCCGCTGACGAAGTCTTCATCTCAGACGGATCAAAATGTGATACCGGCAACATCCTCGACATCTTTGGTAAGGGTAACAAGATCGCCATCACCGATCCCGTTTACCCTGTTTACGTCGATACCAATGTCATGGCTGGCAACACTGGCGAGGCCGATGAAAATGGCGCCTACGAGGGCCTGATCTACCTCCCCTGCACCGCTGAGAATGGTTTTGTCCCTGCTATACCATCCGAGAAAGCAGACCTGATCTACCTTTGCTATCCGAACAACCCAACCGGTACGACAGCCACACGCGAGCAGCTCGAAGCCTGGGTTGCATACGCTAAAGAAAACGATGCCATCATCCTCTACGATGCCGCCTACGAGGCCTTCGTTCAGGACTCCAGCATCCCTCGCTCCATCTTCGAGATCGAAGGTGCTCACGAATGTGCTATCGAATTCCGTTCGTTCTCCAAGAACGGCGGCTTTACCGGTGTGCGCTGTGCCTACACCGTCATTCCCAAGAGCCTCAGCGTAACCGCATCTACTGGCGAAGAAGTCACCCTACACTCACTCTGGAACCGCCGCCACGCCACCAAGTTTAACGGCGCCTCCTATCCCGTTCAGCGCGGAGCTGCTGCCGTGTTCTCACCCGAGGGTAAAGCTCAAGTGAGTGCCCTCATCGAGCACTACATGGGCAATGCCGCACTGCTGCGCAAAGCTTGCCAAGACTCTGGACTCACCGTCTTCGGTGGTGAAAACGCTCCTTACGTCTGGGTCCAATGTCCTGATGGAGTCGACTCATGGGGCATGTTCGACAAGATGCTTGAGGAAGCTCAAGTCGTCATCACCCCAGGTGCTGGCTTTGGTGCTGCTGGTGAGGGATACTTCCGTATCTCCTCATTCAACACTCGCGAGAACGTCGAGGAAGTTTGCAGACGCATTGCAGCGATCTAAGACACTTGCCGATTAAAATCATCCAACAAAAAAGCCCTGCTGATATAGCAGGGCTTTTTTTGAGTTAGTTTTACGAAGATTACTAGGTGCGTGATGCACTACTCTTTTACTTTCCCTATTTTCACAGGATGCCAGGCTTGCATCGCCTGGGTTATACGCTGCACAATTTCTGGATAGTGAGCAGATAGCTCATTTTTCTCGTGAGGATCGTCCTTTAGGTTATAGAGCCTTACTGGCTCCGTATCCCATACGTGCAGCTTGTGGTAGTGTGTTGTGTCTTTACCATGATAGCGTAGCAGTAGCTTCCAATCTCCCTCGACGCACCAGAGATACTGCAACGTGCCATCGGGACTCCCCGGCGTCATGTTGTGCGATGCATTACAGACCCCGAACACAGCCTTTCGGTCCTTGCGGGCTTTTTCATCAAGCAGATCAATCCCGGGCAAACTCTTCGGCGCCTCGATACCAGCAGCAGCCGCAATCGTGGGGAACAAGTCAATGGCGTGCGCCAAATCTTGAGATTGCTCAGGCTTCACCTTGCCCGGCCATGACACCATGATCGGCGTGCGGATACCATTTTCATAGGGGCTGCTTTTGGATCGTTGAGCATAGCCGCCCCATAGCTTCTGATTGGGGTCAGCGGCATTGGTGCTCGGAGCCGCCCAGCCGTTGTCACAAATGTAGAGCACGACTGTGTTGTCGGTCAGCCCCCTCTGTTCGATGGCGCCCAAAAGCTCTCCACAGGTCTCATCAAACCACTCACACATCGCATAATACTTAGCAACATCCATGGCTCTGCCTTGCTTGCTGTACTTTTTCAACAGCCTTTGCGGTGGGTTGTGTGGTGTGTGTGGCAGAAAAGGCGCATACCACAGCAGAAACGGCTTCTTCTTTTCCACCGCCATATCGATAAATTCCGTAACAGGATGCAAGCCCTCTCGCCCGATTTTCAAGCCGACATCCCCGTGCCGGCCACCGCGCTTCGCATCACCATGGGTCATGCCGTGAGTAAAGCCGCCGTCTTTATAGGACCCCTCCCACCACTTGCCGGACTGGTGAGTGAGGTAGCCGTTCTCCGTCAGCATTTTGATAAAGCTCGGGTGCTTGTGGAACGCTTCACGCATCGGCACATCCAACTCAGCACGCTGATTCTTCCCGTCAGTATCGTTACCAGTGATCCCGTGCTCGAAGGGGTAAATGCCAGTTGCCATCGATGCCAATGAGGGGCGGCACAGAGGTGCTGCTACATACCCCCTTTCGAATAAAACGCTGCGCTCAGCCAGCTTGTCCAAGTGCGGAGTCTTAATGTCTGTGTGCCCCATAAAGCCATAATCCGTCCAGGCCTGATCATCGCTGAGGATGAAAACAATATTGGGACGCTCTTCCGCAGTTGAGACCTTGGCCATGGCTGTGGCCAGACAACAAACAAGGGTGAAGTTCTTCAGTATTTTCTTCATGATTTTTTGTTTCTCTTTCAAAGCACACATTGAAGCATGGCTAGAGCTTACGTGCTGGCGCCCTATTTTATAGCCGCAACCCTCGTAGCGCACACCTTTTTATTTTTCACTATCCCCCACAGCACGGCGGCTTTTGCAAATCGGTCCCAGGCAATGCCCTGACCATAAAAACCCATGTCTTTCTCCGTCTTGAGGTATTTCAGACCACCCTCGGCATCTATATCGAGCACATAGGCCTCCGCGTGATCATGCCCGGTGGTGTAGAGAAGGCCATCCGGACCCCAAGAGCCACCTGAGCAACTCATCGAGCCCCACTTGGCAACGACTTCATTTGGAAAAGAGTAAGCCTTTAGCTCGCTGAACTGCCCGTCCTCATAACGATACTTGATGAGCTTAGTCTGCTTGTTCTTGGTTTTGCCATAGACAGCGTAACTCATCCACCATGAGCCGTCCTTGTGCCTATCAATCCACGTCAGCGAGCCGTGCCCTGCTGGCATGGGGATCGTTTGCATGTGCTTGAGGCTATCGCTCGTTAGCTCAAAGATCTCAACCGAACTATCGTTGGGTGCAATGGGAAAACGTGAGTGGGCAGCATACAGCTTATTCCCGATTACCACGCCACTGTTGAGGTGTTTAAAATGCTCTTGCGCAGCTAGTCTTTTGTCTGCGGCCCATGTCGCAACCACCTCCCCCGTTTGTTTATCGCACTTATCGATACGGGTATTACTAATCGCGTAAAAAAAGCCCCCATCGACAGCAACACCTTGCGTCACTTTGATAGGAAATATTTTGGGCTGATTATAAGTGTGCGTTTGTTCCGTAGTCTCAGCCTCCACCTCAACACAGAACAGCATGCTTAATAAAACGAGCTGAACTGTTACTGCCCGACTTCTGAGCACTTTGCCTGCGCCTTGCTTATTCATAATGCCTTCCATTGATATAACACCGCAGCTTGACCGTGGCGCTGACCCGCTTCATCGATCAGATTCCAAACAATGGAATTTTCCACCATGAATCTTTTGCCACTCGATGACACCCTGATGCCGTTGTAGCTATCTATGTAGCCCTTCTCTGCGACCTCCACAAGTAAGCGTTCCCTCTCCTCCCTTAGCTGAGGCTCTGCCGATAATCTAGACGGCAGGCTTGTTAGTTGATCCCAGCTCATTTCAAACAAGTCTAAGGCAGCTTGGTTGCCATAGCTAAAAATAGGATCAGGGTCGTCATTGTGAGACAACACGCAAAAACCAGCTTCGAATAATGCTCGATCACTTTGTTCAGCTAAGTTTGGATCGATAAGGTGTTTGCCGGTTGTGCGCAAAAAACTCGATAAAATCAGCTCGGCATGGCCGCTCAAATAATTGTTCCCTTTGCAAGGTGCGCTCTTATTCATCAGCTTTGCTTCTGGCACGTTAATGCTCTTGGTTTTGTTACTTCGATAAGCGCGAAGGCTCAGCAAGTGTTCGCTATTTCAATACCTTCACCAAGGCCTCTGCTACAGCGGCGGACGAGCCCGGATTTTGGCCGGTGATGATCAAGCCATCGGTCAGTGCCAGTGAAGTCCAGTCATCCGCTTTTTGATACAGCCCCCCCATCGTAGTAAGCTCATCTTCTAACAAATAAGGAACGATATCAGTCAGCCCTACTGCCGCTTCCTCAGAGTTACTGAAGCCTGTGACTTTCTTGCCTTTGACGAGTGGCTCGCCACTTTGATTTTTTGCTTTTAACAACACCGCAGGAGCATGGCAGACTGCTGCCACAGGTTTTCCTGCAGCGATAAAATCTTCAATCAGTGCAATCGAGTTGGCGTCATTGTATAAGTCCCAGAGTGGCCCATGACCACCGGGATAAAAGACCGCATCAAAATCATCTGCTTTTACGTCTGCCAACTTGACGGTGTTAGCCAATGCTTGCTGTGCTTCTTGATCGTTAGCAAAGCGGCGTGTGTCGTCTGTTTGAAAATCTGGTGCATCACTCTTAGCATCAAGCGGCGGCTGGCCCCCACGTGGCGACGCCAAGATCAGTGAGACCCCTGCATCCTTGAGTTGGTAATACGGGCAGGCAAATTCCTCCAACCAAAAACCCGTCTTCTCGCCGGTGTCTCCGAGCTGATCATGTGATGTGATAACAATAAGTACTTTCATAGGTGGATCGGAATCTAGACTCGGTATGGGTGATTTGTCAGCTTATTCATCGCATTGTAGCTAATGAAGTTCTCGAATGCGGATATTGCGGAAGGAGACGTCCATCCTCTGGCCGCCGTGAAGCTGTAAACCAAAGTGCCCCTCGAGACTCCCTGAGTCATTTTTAAGTTCTGCCGTCTTCACCCCATTGAGAAAAACAATGATATCTCGGCCTTGCGCCCGCACTCTCATCTCATTCCATTGACCTGGCTTAAACGCCTTGCTTGCGGGGTCTGGTTTGACCACCCATGTCCTACCTCCTGTTTCATACAATCCGCCCGGGTGCTTACCGCTAGCATCAATTTCTGCCTGGAAGCCTTTCATTTTTGATACCCTCTTATCATACTTAGAACGGAAATAGAGCCCACTATTCCCCGCTATTGCCTTATATTCGATCGTGATTTCAAAGTCCCTATATGACTTCTCAGAAACCAACATGCCATGACGCTTCTCTGATGCCCGAGAGGTGCCTCTGATGACCCCGTCTTCGATCTTCCATTGCCCCGCGGGAAGCACTGACCAGCCACTGAGGTCTTTGCCGTTAAAGAGAGATTCAAGCGGGGCCGGCTCCTTGCCGTAAACACTGGCAATGCAAAGCCATAGAGCAATGTACCCATGAATGGGTGTTTTTATAAATCTCATTTCTCTGGGTTCTCTTTCGGAGGCCATGAGAGCTTGAGTTCATACTTCGGTGTCTTCAAATCCTCGGCTTGATAGACGGTGATAGTTTCTGGGCTGAAATCGATCTGATACCAATGATGCCCTTCATTTTGCATGCCCTTGAGATTCAAATGATGACGGCCACTGATCTTTGCATACCCTCCACTATGATTGTGTCCATTTAACCACATCACCACATTGGGAAACGTGTTGAGCAGCGTTGTCATTTCTGCTGCGTTAAAAAGAGTATGCCCGTCATAAGGCTTATGCATCGGATAGTGGCACATAATAACAGTCGGCTGCTGCTTCGTCAGCGAGTCAGCTAGTATACCCTTCAACCAATCCATTTGTTTGGTTGAAATTCCAGCACTCCAGATCCCTCGAGCAGGACCCTTAAGGGCATCGTAGTGGGCTTTTGCTTCTTTGTATTCCTCACTCTCAATATCATAATTAAGATGGCTCATGTCTCCATCGAGCACGATGAAACGATAACCCTTGTGAGAAAACTCATAGTAGGCCTTATCCTTAAAACCAAATGCGCGGTAGACGCTGGCAGGCTTGGAGAGTCCATCCGCATCCTTGTAAGGAACATAATAATCATGATTTCCTAAAACCTTATAATTAGGAACCTTGAGCGTGTTCCACGCTGCCAAAATCGCGCGCGTATTCTTCCATTCTTTTGGCGTTGTTTCCAACGTTTGCTTAGGAAATTTACTGTAGTCGATGTCATCCCAATCGATGATATCTCCAAGTACTACCCCCCAGTCTAAGTCGCGCTTGTTCCAGTGCGAGATTGCGTTTTTGATACGTGCAACCCCTTCCCTTGGCTCGCGCCCACCTCGAGGATTGGCATCCGCGTATTGAATATCAGCAACCGCTGCGATAGAAAATGATCCTACTTCTTTGCTCTTTTCCTCAGCCATCACAGCCCCGGCGGTGGCCAATAAAGATCCTAATGTTAATAATTGAGCAAGAAGGTATGAGGTTTTTATCATGATGTAGTTACGTTATGTGTTGCGCGTTTCTTCCACGGAGTTGGCTGAGGTGGCTTGCAATTGCTATAGGTCGTTAGCTATTTTCAACATCCGACCCATTAGCTATTGTCTCTCCCGAGCGCGCCATGAGCTTTTTCTTATATTTCTCAGCCAGTAGGGTCTCCCCAGCTAAACTGCTTGCCGAGATGATTCCAAGGTAAGCTTCTACTTCACTCGGATAATAATGAATAATCTTAGCATATTCCCGGATAGCATCGTCGTAACGCTCGAGCTCAATGTATCTGCAGGCTAAGGTATAGGTCAAGGCTGGCTTACTGAACTTATGATCTGGGAATATAAAGGCGACAATAAGGCCACTCAAATAATGACAAGTGGGCTTCACCGTCTCGGGAATCAACAATAGAATAGATGCGATAAAGCAGACCAAAGAAAAAATCACATATGGTGCCGCTCCAAACGACTCCATATTAAATGCGCCCAGCATCAATATCACAAAAAGAACAAAGAAAGATGCGGAAAACAGCCAGCGAAGAATACGCAATTTATTTTTGATCAAGGGAATCACTCTCTTTTACGGTGAATAAGGATGGGGCAAGATACCAAGTTCTGGCTTTTTACCAACTTGCAATTTCGCTAGCCTAGTGACATGAGACTCAGAAATTACGTGCCTAGTTATTTAGCTCTCATGGCTTTTGTCTCCATGATTGTTGCCACTCATACAAATGCACAAACAAGTTGGAAAAAACATATCATCATGCAGCAAGGTCACTGCAACTCCGCTCTTGCTATCGATGTTAACAACGACGGCAAGCAAGATGTGATTGCCAGCTTTAACGGCAGGGTCAGCTTATTCATTGCCCCCGAATGGAAGAAGGAGATCTTACTTCATCAGTTCGAGAATGCAGTAGCTGGTTGTATTCACAGCACCACCATTGACGTCGATAGCGATGGAGATCTTGATTGGGCAGGGTCACTGGCGCACAACCACCCCTTCTGGCTGGAAAACCCTGGACCGTCTGACTTTGCCAAAGGCCCATGGGTAAAGCGCATTATCGATCCAGAGATCACAGGTATCCATTGTCTAATCACCTCAGATATAGATAACGACGGCAAGCAAGACCTCGTGATCAATAATTTCCTGCCGGACGAAGGCATCGCCGACTCCATGGCCTGGTTTAGTGTGCCAGAAAATGTTCATGCCGCAGAAAAGTGGCACCGCTATATCTTTGCTGACGGTGACGCCCGGGGTGGCAGTCACTATATGAGTGCCGCCGATATTGATGACGACGGCTGGAAAGAAATCGCTGTTGGCGCGAAGGGCAAACCATTCGACGACGGCAACTGGTTCGCGTTCTGGAAAAACCCAGGTAAAGACCATGTCAAAGGACCGTGGAAAAAAACAATCTTAGCCAAAGATCAGCTGGGTGCGACCAACATTCTAGCCGCTGATGTTAATGGCGATGGCAAAGTCGACTGGATTGCCAGCCGCGGTCACGGCACTGGAGTTTTATGGTTTGAAAACCCAGGCTGGCAAATTCACGAGATTGATCAGGAGATCAAGCAACCTCACAGTCTCACGGTTGCTGACCATGACCAAGACGGCGATCTAGACATCGCAAGCTGCGGCTTCGAAAGCGAGTGGGTGCGCTGGTATGAAAACGACGGCAAAGGAAACTTCACCATCCATACCCTTGACGAAGCACAACAAAGCTACGACTTACGATCAATTGACATGGATGGCGATGGCGACGTCGACTTGTTGAATGCCGGGCGCGGCTCCAAAAACGTTGTCTGGTATGAGAATTTACTCAAGTAGACCTATTGCATTACAACTAACTAACCAGCGGCACTCATCCTTTTGTGCATTTTAGTTTTGAGCAGGCATTAATACAAAACTTCCTCGAGCAGCTTGAGGCGAGTAGACGACTAGGCCCTCCACCTCCGCCGCATTCTCGTCTTCTTTTTTCATACCCAGGTATGCCTTATACCTCTGCCCTTCTTTTACTGTAATAGGATAAGATCCGGATGGCGCAGGTTTATCGTCATCATATTTCTTATATTGGATCAGTAAGCGATCCCCTACTTTCACGCCAGCATGCGTAAGCTCTACTCCGATGACCTTGGCTTCAACCTCGAAATGAAGTCGGTTATAAGTGCCCAAAGTTGATTTCTTTTCAGAAACCTTCATTACTTTTATCTCCAGTTTCTCAGGCGCTTTATTTTGCAATGCATGCATCATCGAGTTTGAAATTTCTGCGCTAATAAAAGAGGTAATACTCGTTATAATAATGAGAATCATGATAGATGTTTTCATAGAATGTATCAGGTATTAGGTTTTACTGGTGCCGCTATGGGCGCGCTCCGACTGCGGGTCAAGGGGTGAATAGTCATGGAAAATTGAACTCACGGCGGAGCAGGTGTTAGCGAGCGACGCCTTGTTCGCCGATTTCGTTTCTACCAGTGCTCGGCGTAATAGAGAACCTCATTCCTTTGCAGGCTGACGACCATCCCCATGCTCTTGCCGTGGTTCCAGTCGCCTGACCCCGCAGCATCAAAGATGAAAATCCGGTAGTCGCTTGGGAACTCGTATGTGCCCTTCGCCAGAGTGTGCGGGTGCGTGCTCCATAATCCATCATCTCGTCGCTCATTGACGAGAGTTACAGAACTCCCTCCGTCCTGATGCTGCTTGGCGGACCTCGTGGCGTGATCGTAGAGCACCTTCACTTCCGCTGCGGGAAGCTCCATCCTGAGCTGAACGTGTCCACCTCCCTGGAGAAAAGCTGGGCACGAAGAAAACTTTACGTTGCGAGCATTCGCAGGCACCGAACTAGGAAAATGATCGATCAGTCCGCTTTTCCAATCCGCCAACACTTCTTCGTACTTGCTTACCGATTCAATCGGCTCCAGCGCCTTGTTGAAGCTGTAAACCATCCACGCAAACCCCAAGACAGCCACGAGTAATAAGGCGCCTAGAATTTTGCCGATCCACTTGAGAGCACGTTTCATTTTTTAGGCGATCATGTGTCTCATATATTTTATGGGGGGAGCGGTTAGAGTAGAGGTTGATTGATTCATATATATTTGAACGGTATCACCCGTATGTGAAATCCTTGTGAAGGCGGGATGAATTCGTCGTGAATTTTGCTGCCGAGCGGCTGCGTTCACACGCGCGGTCTTCCGCGTCGGTGCGCAACGCTTGGTTCGGCTCATCAATTTTACGTCCGTCAGGATACGAAGAAAGAGACAGGGCAACAAGAATATCATGTCTCAATCCTTCGTCTCACTGCTGACCAGTTTGTATACTTCGGCACTGGCCGCGAGAAAGGCGCCGATACCATAGACTTCTGTCTTGTCGGCGAACGAGTCGCCGGGAGCGGCACCTACTGGTTGCACATAGCCAAGCATTCCCTCTGGAGTTACGCATTCTTCCAGTGCGGACCAGGCTCTGAGAACGATGGGTTCGTAAGTCGCGCGGTCGATAATGCCGTTGTTGATACCCCATGCGAGGCCATAGCAGATGAAGGCTGTTCCGCTGGTTTCTTTAATCGGATAGCCCTCGACGCCGCCGAGCATACCCATACTCCAGGTCCCGTCTTCGCGTTGGCAGTTCTTGATGCTCAGGGCCATTTGTTCAAAAAGGTCGGTGTAGAATAATCGACCTTCCCAGTCACTCGGAAGGTCGGGGATCATCAGGGCCAGCCCGCCAAACACCCAGCCATTTCCACGTGCCCAGTAGAATTTCTTCCCGTTCTTCTCGCGCTTGTCAAAGTAGGATGAGTCGCGCCAGAAGAGCTTGTCTTCTGTATCCCAAAGCAAGTCGTAGGTCGCTTGGTATTCCTGATCCATGAAGTCGAGGTACTTTTGCTCGCCAGTCACTTTGGCGAGACGCGCCCAGACCGGCGGGGCCATGAAGAGGGCGTCGCACCAGCCCCAGCGGTCGTGGCAGTCGGTCTTGCCTTTGTTCTTACCGTAGCCGCTCCATTCAAGTGATCCGGTTTTGGGGTTAGCCAGAATCCAGTCGAATCTCTTTCGGGTTGGCTCTAACATCGATTTGTCGCCAAAGTCCCGATACAGCGATAGGTAGAACTGACCCACGGTATGGTCATCCGCATGATAGGGTCTGCGGTGAAGCTTCCATTGGTTACGCGCGCCGATCATTTTCAACCAGCCCGTATACTTTGCCGGATTGCCTGCGATGCGGCGCCATTGATCCATGCCGGCGTAGAGGGCGCCCATGTGCCATTGGAGGTCATGATAGTTCTTCTGGTTGGACCACTTCTCCCCATTGAGGGCACGGTATTTACCGTGCTCGTCAAAGGTGCTAATTTGCCAGTCCGCAACCCTTTGTCCGAGTGCTTTGACGGACTCGGGCGTGGGTTGGTCGGCGTTGACCAGGCTGGCGGCACTCAGCGTGCAGAGTGTGAGCAGGAAGCTTACTGTTCTTTTCATCATAATGTTTATGTTGTTTTCTGCAGAACGTCATAGCACAGCCACCGCTGGCAGACGGCGTGCTTCGACGAAGTGGATTAGGGTTCTAATTATCATAAATCTAAACTACTGTACGGTCAGCGGTTGGACTGCTGCGTCTTGTTCTGCTTTGATAATTATAGTTCTGTATCTTGGTATACTTTAAGAGCTCTGTTGCCAAGTTTTTCAAATTCTTCTGAATGGAAAGACTTAAATAGCTTGTTGCCAGCGGGTGTTTTAACGAAATCTAAAACAGCTTTTAGTTCCTTATTATTCATGGTCTTTCTCAGATAATCAGCAAAAATCTCATTGAACATCTTCTG
>ERZ767285.46-NODE-46-length-53778-cov-4.580231_pt1 | contig 53778 bp, 50 predicted proteins | sample MGYA00374953_ERZ767285 | MGnify/ENA primary metagenome ERZ767285 (study PRJEB28947, sample SAMN06267186) | marine metagenome | isolation source: Columbia River Estuary | place: USA:Columbia River Estuary, USA | collected 2013-07-23 ...
TCAAAAGGCTGAGCCAGGCAACTGGAATAGCCCAGATAAGGCCAACAAAGAGCGCAATGAAGCCAGCGATTACAATCAAGGTATTAAGAATCGTTAAACCAATGAGTCTCCATTTGTTATCTCGGGTAAGTGCCGAGCTGTATTTAAGGGAGTCAATGACTCCTAGATCTTTGTCGACTATGGCTGTCTGATAGAACATAAATCTAGTTGCCAAATAAATGCCGGGAATGATGAAGCAAAGAAATCCTAGGCCCACCATCAGTCCATAAAGAAAAGATGCGCCGATGACCTTCAATAGCTTTGCACCACTTTGACCGAAGAGTTGGCCTACATTCGCATCTTTACCTCGCAAGATGTTGAGCCCAATGAAAGTAAGGCCAAGGGCGAGGAACCACTTGAAGATCTGACTCAAAATGCTCGCTATTATCGAAGCGACGCCAGTTTGCTGACTTTGACTGTAACTTTCGAGAAATGCGCCTGATGTAGTCATGCCCTCGGTAATAGGCGCTACCACAGATGGACCGTCGATAGCTGAGCCCATAATAGATAAAACAACATCGACGATAACAATGAGGAATACGTAGACAAACCAAGTGAGAAATATAGTTCCGAAGGATGCAATAGTGGTTTTCCAGGATCTTGAAATACAGAAACTTATATCAAGCGGAATCGGCTCAGCGGGAATTCCCTCAGTGCCACTAAGCTGCATATTCTGATCTGCTGTGGAGTTAGGAACAGCGTAGGAACTGGCTTCGATATTACGGAAGGCTTCGACATCCTGGGCTGGGAGCCATTCGCTCATACCGTCTTGCCAGACCATTGTGTCTGAAGGAAGTGTTTCGTTGAGCATTTGTGCCAACTCAACCTGTGAGATTGGGCCAGCTTGTTGATCGTTGAGTGAGTAATACCACATGATTAGGACTGTGGAGTGTGAAGTGCACTGTGTGAAGTGCAAACAATGGCTTGAGGATTTATCTTCTTTTGTCGTTTAATTTTGCTTAACTCATTTCATTCACCCTTTTCCCATTATTACAAAAACAACTCAAAACCATGACCACCTCAGAAATAGCCAGCTCCGAAATACCTAAACCAGAACGCACCTGGGCCATGTTCGCCCACCTGTCGTCCTTCCTCGGCTACACATGCATTCCGCTAGCAAGCATCATCGCCCCCCTCATCATCTGGCAGATCAAAAAGGATGACATGCCCTATGCCTCAGACCAAAGCAAGGAATGCCTCAACTTTCAGATATCCATGCTCATCTATATTATCATTTCTGGCATACTAACCTTAGTCCTTATTGGCTTTGCCTTCCTCGTCATTCTCTATGTGATGAATATCATTCTAACCATCATCGCAGCCATCAAGGCCAATGAGGGTGTCAGCTACCGCTATCCACTGACGATGCGGTTCATCAAGTAAGAGAAGATTATCGTAGGTATAGTCACCGTCATGAAGTTCTTTCCCGCGCTACTGCTCGCCGCATCTATACTCTTTGTTTCAGGTTGTGCGTCCCATCGCCCAGCACGCGGCACCACACCCCAACAGCATTGGATGGAGGTTACCGGCTACTGCGATTGCAAAAAATGCTGTGGCTGGGAGCGTAACTGGTATGGCCGCCCCATCTATGCTTATGGCTCATTAAAGGGTAAGCGCAAAAAAGTGGGCTACACCTCGACTGGGGTGAAGGCGGGTAAAGGCACCATCGCTGCCGATCCTAAGCGCTACCGCATGGGAACGACCATGCACATCAAAGGCTATGGCTATGGCACAGTCGAGGATGTCGGCGGAGCCATTAAAGGAAATCGTATCGATCTCTTCTTTAAGTCGCACAAAGAGGCTTTGCGCTGGGGCAGAAAAAAAATGATGGTTACGGTGTGGCGTTAAGCCGGTGGATTGCATCGGTAGCGAGCTGCTCGACGGCTCAAGGCTGGTGAACGGCAAGTGGGGTAAGACCATGATCAGCAAGGCACAAGCGTTACTGAAGGGTAATTAGATGCCCAGCCCTAGCCATGATTATCACCATTTGTTTAAAGCCGATTGGGACTTTGGCTTTAAATACGCCATGCGCTTAATCGAGTCTGGCAACTGGCCAACCCAAGCCGAGGTGGACGCGTTGAGGGATTAACTCTCGCTAATTGGTGTCTTTGGTACCTTTTCTATCAATTTCGTCACCACATATTTGTATGCAAACACAATGAGAAGCATATCTACTATGGATACAAGGAACCACACGCCATCAAGAAGGTGATAACGAATCATAAAATGTGAATAGGCAAAGAAGACGCCAAGCTCACCGACCTGAGACAAAACGATCAAAAAGTTACGCACGCTATATTTTTAAGCGTTTTGTTCGTTTGTTCAATACTCAACTCAAGCGAAATGAGGCTCGTAGTTATCAACTCATGGCAGAGCTGAAGATGGTGGAGTGAGTGCGCCTCTGAGCCATCGTAGGCTCGCTGGGTGTTGGGTGATCGGATGCCCAGCTTTAGGCATCTTAACCCTTGTTAGTGGTTAAGATATATAACATAAGAAAAAGCGCCTTTAGCTTTTCATGCTCTAGTGAGAATGGATAGCACGCGATTAGTTTAAAAAACAAACTGTTTTTAAACAGACCCCCACGAAGAGTAACAGACCCCTTATTAGCCCATGAAAGGCTCTCCGGACACATTACCCAAAAAGCAAATCCCTAGCAGTAAGTTGGGGATCTATCTGCCTGATCAGTAAGACCAGGCAAGATTAGGAGGGAAATTATCCCTTATGAGCTGCACTTACCTTTTTGGGGTGCTTAAGTAGCGTGCGAACTTCAGTTGAGTTCATTGCTGCAACAGTAGCTTCGTCCATGCCTAGGGCGACAAGGCGGCGGCTTTGGACTTTTTGGCGCTGATTTCTTGCGCCAGCTGATTTTGTGGGACGAGTTCTGTTGGTGTTACGCTGTAATGATGTAGCCATAATAGTAGTTTAGATTTGTAGTTAAAGATGTTAAGCGCCGCCTGATCGACAAACTCGAATCAGCTCGGTCTGTAGACTATTGGACGACCTACTTCATCAATAAACGGACAGATCTCTAATAAAGAAACATATAAGCTTGTCCATAAAGTTTTTTGCTTTTTTGTTGTGTTGGTTTTGAAAAGACATCAGCTAGATTTTAAGCTTTTCTAGTTGCCCGTCTTTTCCCTCACCCGCCCTTACTGCCAGATGAAAGCCTCTCTGAGCACCTTATTCAAAAAGCAAATTTCTAGCAGTAAGATTAGCAATTTAATGTTTTTTCTTGTCCTGATTTCGGCTCCTTTACCTATCTCTCAGTTACCCCTATTCCTGAGCCGTCGAGTGTGGGATTACTGGCACTCGGAGCGATGGGCTGTATGCTGCGCAGGAAGCGTGACAGTGTTCCATCTTGTCTTCCCAAAGCCGGCTTCCTTCACTGGTGGCGGGTTTTTTATGTGCCTGAGACCTCCACGAGGGAGGGCTATTTAGAATGGAGCCGGTTAACGGATTAACTTCGTGCTACTCAGTCTATGCTGGCTAGCTCATTTCCTCCTCCGGAAATGAGTTCTATTGAGATGCCGTGATACACGGCACTTCACTTCGTTGCGTAGTGCGTTCGAACTTCGTTCTCATCCGTTAAGCCGGCAGACAAAAAAGCCCTCCACGAGGGAGGGCTTTTTTAGAATGGAGCCGGTTAACGGATTCGAACCGTTGACCTACTGATTACAAATCAGTTGCTCTACCAACTGAGCTAAACCGGCATTTACTTGTCTGCTTATTCGGCGGGGCCGAAGGCGGGGTCACTATTTCCATTTTCACCCATTATGCAAGTATTTTTGAGTCAAAGTTTAGCTGCGCAAACTCAGCTCGATATTAGCACTCCGAACGAGCTGATTGGTAACATCCCATCAACCATAGAAACAGTGCACTGACCAATATGGACGACAAGCCAATGTGAAACACTTGAGCAATAGGCAATATCCCCACATGAGAGAGAATGAGGCCTAAGCACATTTGTGAGAGGACGATTCCTAATACCAGAGACTCGAGCACTTTCGCTCCTGTTTTGTTTTTCTTAGCGCGAGCGAAGAACATAATTGAAGCCAACAAGATAGCCCACGATCCGCTACGATGAATCAAGTAGGTTGGGCTTTGCTCCAGCTCCCCCGCCCATTCGGACCGAGGGGCGGCACTATGAGATTTCTGCAGGGCATCGGTCTTCTCTCGCACTTGTGATCCGAGGACACCTTCTGCGAGAATAAGCACAAAGAGTAAGATGGCAATCTTAGCCAATCCATTTTCTCGGCAAGACTTAGGTAAAGACCATGGTTTGTCACAACCACGCCAGGCAAGGAAGACAAGCAAACAGAGCATGAGTATGGCCAGTGCCATGTGAATAGTGATAATACCTGGTTTAAGTCCGCTGAAAACAATCTGCGCGCCCATCCAAGCGTTGAGTCCCAACAAAAACAGAGCGAGTGCCGCCACAATGGGGATAACCGGCCTCTTTCTCCATTGCCATTGCGCCATGATAAAAGTCGCCAAGGTCAATAGCCCAAGTGGCAGAGAGGTCAGTCGATTGAGATACTCTACCCAAGTATGCATCGGGTTGAACTCCTTGATGACTGAGTCACGGGTAATGGTCGCGGGATCAACTCCATGCCTAGCCGCACGTTTGCGGTATTTTTCGATGTCGAGCTTGTTGACATCAATCTGATCAGCATTCGTGGGAGGAATCAAACATCCCCAGCAAGTTGGCCAGTCTGGGCAGCCCATACCTGAACCGGTAGCGCGAACAATCGCACCAACAAAAATGAGTAATATCAGCGCCACGCTGGCAGCTGCAGCTACTTTTTGGAAACGAGTCACGAAGAACTCATAAAGCCAAGGTAGCCGGTCCGCAAGTCCAGCTGTCACAATTAAGAGAAATTGTTTCGTTTTTAGTTTAGTAATACAGCAATGCAGCTAGCTTCTGGGAACATGGCAACTCAAGCAAGCAACGTTCGTCGCGCAGCTGTCTCAGCACTCAGAGCCTGGGCAAAAGGACACACGTATATGGACTCATTGATCGAGCGACAGGCAGCGAAGAACGGCCTGAGCAGGCAAGATAGAGCTTTGTTACAGTCCATCGTTTCTGCCGTGCTGCGCAATCGTCGCCTTCTCGACCACTGGATCGCCCAACTACGCAGAGGGAAGCTCGATCATGAAACGCGTGATATCCTACGGGTTGGCTTAGTCCAGCTGCTCATTCTTGGCATCGCAGATCACGCGGCCGTGAATGAGACTGTCAACTGTGGCAAGGTTTCCGTAAGGGGTCTGATCAACGCTGTGTTGCGCCAGTGTATCGCTAAACGTCAGCAGCTCATCGATGAGCTCGACGAGTTGTCTCCGCCTCTCAAATTCTCTCACCCAGATTGGCTCTGGAAACGGTGGAAGTCATCATACGGAGCAAACAAAGCGACTCAACTTCTTGAGTGGAATAACCAGCCAGCCAAGACCTTCTGCCGAGTCAACACACTCCACGAAAGTGCTGCCACAACGGTGGCTGAGTATGATAAAGCTAGTCCCGTCGACGGTCTTGAAGGCTTCTATGAAATCGAAGGCCCTCCGCCTAGCGAGTGGATGAAGCACGGCCTCGTCTACATCCAGGACCCTGCAACACGTCATTGTGTTGAGCTCATGGCGCCTAAGCCTGGCGAGTGTGTTCTGGATGCCTGTGCGGCCCCAGGAGGCAAGGCGACGATGATCGCCAACATGATGAATAATGAGGGAGAAATCCTCTGCACCGATAGCAACGAAAAACGCCTGCCACGCCTCGATGAAAATCTCACGAACCTCGGCATTAAGATTGCCACGGTGGAGACTCATGACTGGACCGAGCCTGCCCCCGAGGCCTGGCACGGTAAGTTTGATGCCATCCTGCTCGATGTGCCCTGCTCCAACACGGGAGTGATGCGGCGCCGACTCGACGCCCGCTGGCGATTGCGTGCAGAGAACATCTCAGAGCTTGGTGACATCCAGAGAGCCATTCTAGAAAACGCGCTCCCCTGCCTCAAAGAAGACGGCCGAATTGTGTATTCTACCTGCTCGATTGACGCCGAGGAAAACCATGATTTGGTGACTGAATTTGCAGCGACTCACTCTGACTGGAAAGTAACGGCTGAACATCAAGCCCTACCTTACCGTGACCAAACGGACGGAGCCTATGCCGCCTGCATCCGCAGAGATACGACAAGCAGCTGATCACATTCCAGGCCCAAGGATATTCTCGACCAGCGATCTACTTCTGGATATCATTTCGTCATATTATGAAATCCTGCTTTAGCATTCTTTTGGCTCTGGTGATCATTATTGTGTTTGTTGGGTCAGCAACGCTGCTTTGGTATGGCAGCAAGACGAGCACCTTCGAAAAACCTAAGGAGGCCGAGAACACCGAATCCACGGATCGCTAATCAAGTAGAATCATGAGCAAGCATACGAAGATCTGCCTGTTTGGAGGAACGTTTGACCCCATTCATCTGGGACACATGCATATTGCTCAAGCAGCGGTTGATCATCTAGATCTAGACAAGGTGATCTTTCTACCCTGCAAGCAATCACCTCATAAATCTGATCATGCTCAAGCCAGCGAAAAAGACAGGCTCGAGATGTGCCGAATAGCGACCGCTGGTATCGAATGGGCAGATGTAGATGACCATGATCTGGTTACCAATCCACCATGCTATTCATGGAAAACCGCTGAGAGTATTGCAAAAATCTTCCCCGATGCTGAGCTTTTTTGGCTGATGGGCACTGATCAATGGCAAGCTCTCCCCCGCTGGAATCGTCCAGAACATCTCGCCACACTGGTGAAATTCATTGTCTACACTCGCGGCGAGACCCCTGATCCCCACAAGGGCTATGAGCTGCACTGTATCTCAGGCAATCACCCCGCCTCAGCAACGGAAATCCGAGCAAGCATACCTGAAGATCTCCTAACAGAATGGCTTCACCCACAAGTAGCGCAGTATATTAAAAAGCATGCTCTCTACCCCGATGAACAGACCGGCCACTCAGGTCATTCCTAACGAGTTTTTGAATGATTGACGCACCGCAAAAACCATTCTACTAATACCTAATCCATTTTACGATTTATCTTCTGCCCTATTGTAACACTATGAAATCCACCTTTTCTGTCCCCGCCCTACTTGCTCTGGCTCTGATTACTTTGACCACACAGCTTAACGCGCAATCTGCTCCGGCAAGCGCTCCCAGTGAAATGGGTAAAAAAATGATGGCTGAGTTCATGAAACTACCCGAGGAGCAACGCATAGAGTTTAACAAAAATGTTCGCCTCGCCCAAAAACTCTATCAGGAAAAAAGAATATTCGACGCATTACAAGCAATCGACGAACTAGAAAAAACTCATAAAAACCATCCTGCCTGCCTCAGCCTCAGAGGTGGTTGTTATGTAGAGATGCGAGCTTTCGACAAAGCTTATGTAATTTTTGAGAAATTGCAGGAGCTTTCTCCAAATAGTCAGAACATTATGTTCAACTTAGCAGAGCTCGATTTCGTCATGAAAAATTGGGCGAGTTCGCACAAGCGCTTCACCAAGCTGCTCACCATTCTACCTCAAAGCAATAAAAGCTTGCGGCAACTCAGTGAGTTTAAACTACTCCTATGCAATCTTAAAATGGGCCGTACAGACGAAGCTAAATCCATGCAAAACAAGTATGGCGAGTGGGATGATACTCCCTATTATCACTACGCCCCTGCAGCAATTCTTTTCCACGAGGGCAAAGATGAAGATGCAAAGAAAATCTTGCGCGATGCTTTATTCATCTGGCGAGATCGGGCTCAGCTCTCATCATGGCAAGACACATTGATTGAGATCGGCTACGTACGCAGCCTCTACGGGCAAGACCAGCCTGAGGGAAATACCGGTCTACCTGGCGCAGCTGGGGGGGATACATCTGCAGAGGAACTAACTCCAGAAACTCCACAGGTCGCTCCAGTTATCCCATTGGATACTGAGTAACTTGCTCAAACTTGATCCCGTAGGTCTTTGCAATCTCGGGAGCCGCAGACTCCTGGTATATATCGCGGAAATAGATCTCCTCGATACCGTAGGCGCAGAGTGTCTGCATACAAGCCGTACACGGCATGGTTGTTGACGCCATAATTTTGACCTCCCCACGTTTAAAAAGGCTGCACAAGTTAACTTCAGCATGAAGCATGAATTTTTGTCGGCTATCACGATCATCCCAGAAACCCTCTGGAGCATCAAATCCCGGAGCTAGGCCATTGTAGGCTGTGCCCACTACTCGGTTATCAAAATCTAATGCTGCAGCTCCCACCTTGCGAAAAGGATCCTCCGAGCGCAGGCTGGCGACATGCGCCAATGACATCGCATACTGGGGAATACTGATGCGTGCTCCTTGCTCGGTTGGGTTACCCCCTTGAGAATCGTTACTCATATGCTTTGATCGAATACCTGCACCAGCGCTTTGTCCAGATTTAAGAATAACGAAAAAAAACCAAACGAGATCACGCCAATACCGCACAGTCAGCTCAAGCGTTCTGGGAGCTATAATTTCGCTCCGATTTTACCATCGCAATTTTGACTCAGCTTACTAGGATTTTGACTTGTGACTCCTAAATATCCGACACGCTTCCAAAGTAAGACCATCTGGCGAGCTCTCACAGGTATTGCCATTCTCGTTATTGGCATTCTCATCGTAGGCCTGATCTGGCTCACAGGAAAGACGCTTGGCTACCTCCAGCCCGTTTTAGTGCCGCTTGCGGTAGCTGGCATTGTCGCTTACTTGCTCGACCCAATTGTCTCGTGGCTACAAACAAGAGGTTTATCCCGGCTCAAGGCCGTCATTACGGTATTCGCCTCATTTGTAATTTTACTCACGGCTCTTGGCTTCTTGATCGCCCCCCCCATTGCCAAGCAGATCTCAGACGCTTTCCACGACAAAGAGGAAATAGCTCGCAAGGCAACGACAGCCATGACTGAGGTAAAAGATGCTCCATGGCTCAAGCCGCTGATTAATTACGCCTCTGAGAAAGTAAACCCAGAGACAGGAGCCACCCATATTGAACCAGACGAGCCGAACACAATGAACGGGTCTCAGGAGCCTGCCACGACTGCTACAGAGCTCGCGGCAAATACAGATGTCTATGCCAAACCCGATTACCAATATCGTTGGCAGTTTCTAATCTCCAAGTATGCCACCCAAATCGCTAAAACGATCACCAACTGGTTCAGCGAAGGCTCGTCGAAAATATTGGGCATGCTTGGCCTTACCATCGGCTTCGTTATGGCGCCCATCTATCTTTATTACTTCCTCAAGGAAAGCTCTAGCATCAAGGCACACTGGCACGAATATGTCCCCTTGAAGGCATCACGATTTAAGAACGAAGTCGTAGACTCTTTGCAAGAAATCAACGGCTACCTGATTTCCTTTTTCCGTGGCCAGATGTTGGTAGCGTTTATCGACGGGATTTTGGTTGGTATCGCGTTATGGATTTTCGGCCTACCCTACGCACTTGTCATTGGCCTGGCCATGGCCGTGCTTGGCGTGATTCCCTACATCGGCAATATCATTTGCTTGATACCCGCATGCCTTATTGCCTTTGTTCATTTCGGCCACATCGATAATCAGAACTTCCTCGGCAGTAGCCCATGGGCTTATGTCCTTGCTGTCGTTGCGATCTTCCTTGTTGTGCAGCAAATCAACTCTTTGCTTACAGCTCCAAAAATTGTTGGTGACTCGGTGGGACTACACCCCATGACGGTCATCTTCTCGATGTTGTTCTGGTCACTTTTACTCGGCGGATTTATCGGAGCTCTACTAGCCGTCCCTATGACCGCAGCGATCAAAGTATTATTCAGACGCTATATTTGGGAACGCAAAATGCAGGAGGAAATAAGTCCCGTGATCGTTGAGCACCCTGAAGCTGAAACTACTTCATGAGATTTCAGGGGAAGAAGTATCCAGCATAACACTCTTACCCACTACCGAAGCATCGTGTCCTCCGATCACTTATTCCACACTCACTATCCTTTAAAATGAAATTCATTTATTCCACTCTCCTAGTGCTGACAATAAGCACTGGGCTACTACATGCCCAAAATGACCTCTTCAGCACGAGTGATGACACCGCAGAGGATAGCTACACTCAGGCCTCCATTATCTCAGAGGTCGAGCAAGCCACGCCGGGAGACATCATCACAATTGCTATCCAACTCGAGCATGCAGACGGATGGCACGCCTATTACCAGAACCCAGGCGGCCCAGGACTCCCACTCGAGTTTGATTGGCAGCTGCCCACTGGCTATGCGCTTACTCAGCTTTATTGGCCGACTCCAGAGCTCTATCAGAGTGAAGACGTTCAATTCTACATCTATAAAGAACGATACACAATGCTGGCGGATATTTCTGTGCCCTCGACCGCAAAAGCCGGTGACCAAGCTAAAATCAGCGTGACCCCTACCTGGCAACTCTGTGACGACAAAGGCTGTGCACCACCAATGTCAAAAGAGCTTATGGTCACCATCCCCATTGGCGAATCACAAATACTCTCTACGGAACATGAGAGCCAATTCCACCTCGCGCGATCACAACTCCCAGAAAGCAATCAAAGCTGGAACATAGAGGCTAAAATCAAAGCGGCTGATCTAGTGCTCACCATCAGCAGCTCGGATGGAAGCGTCGCTATTCTGGATTCTATTTACTATATTGATAACGCCGGCATCACGAACTCTAGTAAAGCCCAAGCCGTCAACGACAGAGGTGATGCATATATTCTTATCGCTCCATTGAACTTGGATGCCGACCCCGGCAGTCAACTAGAAGGAATACTCATTTTCGATGGCAATGAGGCGGTAACCATCAGCATTCCTCTCTCAAACCCGGCGGCTGAGGCTGTGGCAACGCCATCAGCACTTAGCCCCACAGCCACCAGCCCACTAGGTCATGGCCCGAGCAACGCAGCACCCACAGCTGCTGAGATTACCGCTGCCGCAGAGCTTTATGATGCCGAGCAGAAAATCGATTTCGTTCTACTAGATGGCACCAAGGAAAAAGCACACAACCTGTTCACTGCTCTGGGCTTTATTTTCATCGGTGGACTGCTTCTTAATTTAATGCCCTGCGTGTTTCCAGTCCTTGGAATCAAGGTGATGGGCTTTGCTCAACAAGCAGGCTCTGAGCCTCAAAAAATAAAAATACATGGCCTCGTATTCATGGCAGGTGTTGTTGCCTCGATGTGGATTCTTGCAGGCATCATTTACGTTCTTATTTTCAGCTTTGGCCAAGACGTAAACTGGGGAGAGCAACTAACCAGCCCTATCTTTTTGGCAGCCATCATCATGCTACTTTATCTATTTGGTCTGAACATGGCTGGCGTTTTTGAAATTGGCACATCTCTCACAGGCGCTGGTGGCGAGCTACAGGCAAAAAAAGGCTACTCCGGCTCATTCTTCTCAGGTGTATTGACCACCCTGATTGCTACTCCATGTAGCGGGCCTTTTCTCGGCTCAGTGATGGGCTACACACTGAAGCAGCCACCTCTTCAGGGCATGATCATCTTTACAGTTTTCGCACTCGGCATCTCATCCCCCTACGTGATTCTCGCCTTCTTCCCTAAGCTAATCAATAAACTCCCCAAACCAGGAGCATGGATGGTTACCTTCAAGCAGCTGATGGCATTCGCCCTGTTTGCAACAGCCGCCTATTTCTTCCGTAGTTTTGCCAAAATCACAGGCACCGGTGGCGCATCATGGCTACTGATGGCAGCCGTCGTCATAGGCTTAGCAGTTTGGGCATACGGTCGCTTCGGCACTCCTTACACCCCCAAGCTTAAAAAGCTAGTATGGGGAACTGGCTTCCCTCTCCTCGTAGCCACCGGTGCTTTCTTTATGACCAAGTCGGCCACCGAAGAAAGAGCCCCAGCAGCCCCACTAACAGGCTCCTCATGGTATCCAGGAGTGGTTGAGCTCAATCGATCTAAAGGTCGAATTGTCTGGGTCGACTACACCGCAGATTGGTGACTACTTTGCCAACAAAATGAGAACCGTGTGTTCTCATCCGATAGCGTAAATGCATTACTCACAAAATATGATGTCTTGGTCGTAACAGCTGACAGCACCGACGGTGACCCCGTGATCCAAAAAGACATGAACCGAGCCGACCGCAAGTCACTGCCAACGAATCTAATCTACCCAGCAGATCCAACAAAGCCAGCGATCATGCTCCCTGAGTATCTTACTCCAGAAATTGTCATCAATGCTATCGAGCTTGCCGCCAATCAGTAAGCCTTCATCTATCAATCATGCACAATTTCCGTGCGTTGTTTCATCACCGTGCCTAGCATATTTATATGAGTAGCGATACACCCACAGTTCCCCGTTTGGTTCAGGATGACTGCTGGCTAGAGCCCTATGCAGCTCACATCTCGTGGCGCATGCAGCTACTCAAGGATCAGCTAGCCTCTATCGAGGAAGAAGCGGGCAGCATTGAAGAGTATGCTCAGATTCACAAACAACTAGGCATCCACTACCACGCCAACAAGGATCTCTGGTCAATCAGAGAATGGGCACCAGGCGCCCACTATGTGTCCATTATTGGTGATTTCAACAATTGGGATGCAGGCAAAGACCCTCTAGTCAAAAGCGAAAATGGCATCTGGGAACTTGAACTAAGCGGCAAGTCTCTGAAGCATGGTGATGCTATTAAGCTACACATCTACGGTGCTGACGGCTCAGCGCGTGACCGTATACCAGCCACCATACATCGCTGCATCCAAGACGAGACGACGCATGATTACGCAGGGCAGGTTTGGTTACCCGATTCAACTTACAACTGGCAAAACGAGTTCGACCCATCCTCACTCGGTGCCCCTCTAATTTATGAAGCTCACGTGGGCATGGCTGGCGAGGAACCTCGTCTTCACAGCTACCGTGAATTTGCCGATGAGGTGCTGCCCCGTATTCAGAAACTTGGCTATAACACCATTCAGCTTATGGCAGTTCAGGAGCACCCTTATTATGGATCTTTCGGCTATCATGTGTCTTCCTTTTTTGCCTCTTGCTCACGCTTCGGCAGTCCAGAGGATTTGAAGTATCTAGTCGATAAAGCCCACGGAGCAGGCATTGCTGTATTACTCGATATCGTGCACTCCCATGCTGTCAAAAACCTTGCCGAAGGGCTTAATGAATTCGACGGCACAGATCATCAGTATTTCCATGCTGGCATCAAGGGAGACCAACCGCAATGGGATTCAAAATGCTTTGACTACAGCAAAAGCGAAGTTCGCCAGTTCCTACTTTCAAATGTCCGCTACTGGTTGGAGGAGTTTCACTTCGACGGCTTCCGCTTCGATGGCATCACCTCGATGCTTTATGAGCATCACGGCAGCGTAGATTTCGATCATTACGACAAATACTTCACCGACGGCCCCGATGAAGATGCCATTCTCTACCTTGCGCTCGCCACCACGCTCTGCAATCGGCTCAAGCCTGGCGCCATCCTCGTCGCTGAGGACATGAGCGGCATGCCTGGCTTGTGCAGACCAACATCAGAGGGCGGCATTGGCTTCACCCACCGACTCGCGATGGGCATCCCCGATTACTGGATCAAGCTGCTTAAACACAAAAAGGATGAAGAGTGGAAGCCGGAGGAAATATGGGGAATCATGACCAACCGACGCTATGGCGAAGCAAATATTGCCTATGCTGAAAGTCACGACCAAGCCCTAGTGGGTGACAAAACCATCGCATTCCGCCTGATGGATAAGGAAATGTATTGGCACATGGGCATAGAAGATGACAACGAGCTCATCAATCGTGGTATCGCATTACACAAGATAATCCGTCTTTTCACACTGATCTCCGGCGGCGAAGGTTGGCTAAACTTTATGGGCAACGAATTCGGGCACCCCGAATGGCTCGATTTCCCCCGTGAGGGTAATGATTGGTCTTACCATTATTGCCGTCGTCAGTGGTCTCTGGTGGATAACACCGAACTTCGCTATCAACACCTCAATGCATTTGATCAAGGCATGATCAGGCTCGCCAAGAAGCACAATCTACTAGCCTGTGATCCAGCACAACAGCTGCACGTTCACAATGACGACCAGACTCTGGTTGCTGAGCGTGGCAATGTAATTTTCATCTTTAATTTTAATCCCACGAAGTCCTTTACTGACTACGAGTTCAACATTGGTCGCCAAGGAAATTACAAAATCATTCTCAACAGTGATTCACTGAGCAATGGCGGTTTCGATAGAGTGGACGAGCCTCTTAGCTATAAGACAGACAAGCACGGCAAATTAAGTATCTATCTGCCAAATCGCTGTTGTATGGCTTTGATTGCTCAATAAGCCGCTTATTTGAGGCTTTCGAGATTGCCATTATTAAAGTTCCCAGCTACCCCACTGCCATGGCAACTGAAACATCTTTGATTCTTTTTAAGCCCGATGCGATTGAGAACAACGTAGTCGGCACTGTATTAGCTCGTTTTCAAAGCGAAGGCTTCATCATCCGCGGCATCAAAATGATGCAGCTCGATGATGCCATCCTCACAGAGCACTACTCCCACGTGGCCGATAAGCCATTTTTTCCCGAAATTACCGAATTTATGAGCCGCACCCCTGTGATTGCGCTCGCACTCGAAGGCAACGACGTCATCGACCGCGTTCGCAACCTACTAGGACCAACCAACTCAAATGAGGCGCCTGAGGGCACCATCCGCGGGGATTTCGGCAAGGATATGATGGTCAATGTATGTCACGCATCCGACGGGCCTGACGCCGCAGCAGCTGAAATCGCTCGTTTCTTCAAGGATGACGAGTTGTTCTCCTACTAAATTTACCAAAATCATTTTTTTCATAGGCCTGTCGAAAATATCGGCAGGCCTTTTTTTATTGCCCAGAATCCTCTATTTATGTCGAGATTCCTGATGGTTGGGTCTTGATTATTTGTAAAGCCGCATCTAGTTTATGCCGCATTGTCATAAGCAATCAAATTTTATGAGTTCATCTACATGCTCCCTCTGCCGATTTTGGCAGTCATCCATCGGAAAAAAATTCGTTGTAGCTCTCACAGGAGCCTATCTTGTTTTCTTCCTAGCAGGTCACCTCGTCGGCAATATGCTCATTTATCAGGGCTCCGAGGATTTTAATCACTACGCTGATTTTCTCCATACGATGCTTCACGGCTGGGGCATCTGGATCTTTCGCATCGTCATGCTCGTGGCCCTTGCATTGCATATCATCGCCACGATCCAATTGACCGCAGCTAACCGAGCAGCACGTCCAAGTCGCTATCAACATGATGCTACCATGGTTGCCCCCCGCTCATCTCGCATGATGATATGGAGCGGTCTTACTGTGCTTGTATTTTTTGTCTTCCACATCTTGCACTACACCGTCCGCGTGCAGAGTGATCTACACGTGCTTGCTGAGTTCAAACAAAACTGGGCTATGACTATTGCTGGCTTCCAAAGCCTACTTGTCGTTCTTTTCTACATCCTTGCAATGGGTTTGCTCTGCTCACACCTCTCCCATGGTGTTGGCTCCATCTTCCAAACTCTGGGTCTGCGCACCAAGAAAACAGCTAAGAGCATCCAACTCTTCTCGAAAGCTTACAGCCTGATTATCTTTGTCGGTTTCATTTCTATTCCCATCAGCGTCTATTTCTTTGGCCTGGGCAAAAAAGAAATGGAAGCCACTAAAGCCAAGGTCGAAGCTGCGGTTCAAGCTGGGCTCACTGAATTACCTGAACAAGATAACGCACACTAAGTCACCTCCACCAACGGCTCACTCACAAACTTCTCATCATCATGTCACTAGATAGCAAAATACCTGAAGGCCCAGTAGACCAGAAATGGACTAAACATAAGATGGACTCCAAGCTCATCAACCCGGCCAACAAGCGCAAATTCACCGTCATTGTTGTCGGTTCAGGACTTGCAGGTGGCTCTGCCGCTGCTTCCCTTTCAGAGTTAGGCTACCAGGTAAAATGCTTCTGCTACCAAGACAGCCCACGAAGAGCCCACTCTATCGCGGCTCAAGGAGGCATCAATGCTGCCAAAAACTATCAAAACGATGGTGACTCGGTTAACCGTCTCTTTTACGACACCGTCAAAGGTGGCGACTTCCGCTCTCGCGAAGCCAACGTGCACCGACTTGCTGAGGTATCTAGCAACATCATTGATCAATGTGCAGCGCAGGGAGTTCCTTTTGCTCGTGAATACGGCGGCCTGCTCGACAACCGATCTTTCGGTGGAGCTCAGGTATCACGCACATTCTACGCACGTGGCCAGACTGGCCAGCAGTTGCTCATCGGTTGTTACCAAGCTCTCCAAAAAGAAATCTCCAAAGGTGGCGTAGAAATGCACACCCGCACAGAAATGATGGACATCGTTCTCGTGAATGGAGAAGCCAAGGGCATCGTCGTACGAAACCTCGTTACTGGCGAAATTTCATCTCACGCTGCAGACGCTGTCTGTTTGGCAACTGGTGGCTACGGCAACGTCTTCTATCTATCGACTAACGCCATGGGCTGCAATGTTACCGCGGCATTCAAGGCATACAAACGAGGCGCCTACATTGCCAATCCCTGCTACACACAAATTCACCCCACCTGTATTCCCGTCAGCGGCGACTACCAATCTAAGCTGACACTCATGTCAGAATCACTGCGAAATGACGGTCGCATCTGGGTCCCCGTTTCAAAGGAAGATGCCGAAGCAATTCGCGAGGGCAATAAGAAGCCGGAGGACGTCGCGGAGGAGGATCGTGATTACTACCTCGAGCGCAAGTATCCATCATTCGGAAACCTCGCCCCACGTGATATTTCATCACGCGCCGCCAAAGAAGTTTGCGACGAAGGTCGCGGCGTGGCACCGACTGGACTTGGGGTTTATCTGGATTTCAAAGACGCTATCGAGCGACTGGGTGAAGATGTCATCCGCGCACGCTACGGAAACCTGTTCCAGATGTATGAAAAAATCTCAGGTGACAACCCCTACCAGACACCGATGCAGATCTTCCCCGCTGTGCACTACACAATGGGAGGCCTCTGGGTTGATTACAATCTTCAGACAACGATCCCAGGCCTGCACTGCCTCGGTGAAGCAAACTTCTCTGACCACGGAGCGAACCGTCTCGGTGCATCAGCTCTCATGCAGGGCCTTGCCGATGGATACTTCGTCATTCCAACGACTATTGCCAACTACCTCGCAGATCAAACACCAGGCTCAATTAATACTGAGATGGATGAGTTCACTCAAGCTGAGACCAGTGTCAAAGAGCGCATCGACCAGATGGTTAATATCAATGGGACACGTACTGTGGACAGCTTCCACAAAGAGCTTGGTCTCCTTGTCTGGGAGCAATGCGGTATGGCACGTAGTAAAGAAGGTCTTGAAAAAGCACTTAAGCGCATCCCTGAGATTCGTGAAGAATTCTGGAGCAACGCCCTCATCCCTGGTGATGCTAACGGAATCAATACAGAGCTCGAAAAGGCCGGCCGCGTGGCTGACTTCCTCGAATTTGCCGAAGTCATGTGCACCGATGCTCTTAACCGTGAGGAATCTTGTGGTGGCCACTTCCGCCTCGAATATCAATTCAACGAGGACTCCCCCGAAGTTAAAGAGGGCAAAACTCAACCTGGTGAAGCGCTTCGCCGCGACGAAGAATATGCCTATGTTGCAGCATGGGAGTTCAAAGGAGTGGGGACACCACCTACCCTTCACAAAGAGGATTTAGAATTCGAAAATGTTCACCTTGCCATTCGAAGCTACGCCTAAGAAGACCCCCTGTATTTCCACCCATCATCCTTCAATCTGAAATTATTTCCCGATGAACTTAACACTCAAAGTATGGCGTCAAAAAAGCATTCATGATGACGGCCTCATTGAAACGTATCAGGCCAAAGATATCCCTATCGAAGCTTCGTTTCTAGAGATGCTCGATATCGTCAACCAGCGAATCATCATTGATGGCGGCGAGCCAATCCACTTTGATTACGACTGTCGTGAGGGTATTTGTGGCCAATGTTCACTCACCATCAACGGTATCCCTCACTCTAAAGAACGTGGCGTCACTGCCTGCCAGCTGCACATGCGTAAGTTCAAGGATGGTGACACTATTTGGGTTGAGCCATTTAGAGCCAAGGCTTTCCCGCTTCAACGCGACTTGATGGTAGATCGTTCTGCCTTCGACCGGATCATCGCTGCCGGTGGATTTATCGATGTTCGCACCGGATCAGCTCAAGATGCTAACAACTTACCAGTTGCAAAAACAAGAGCCGACTCCGCCATGGATGCTGCTGCCTGCATTGGCTGTGGTGCCTGTGTCGCCGCCTGCAAGAACGCAAGTGCGATGCTCTTTGTCTCAGCCAAGGCTGCTCACCTCAACCTACTACCCCAGGGAGCGCCTGAAAAAGACAAGCGCGTGCTTGGAATGGTGCGCCAAATGGATGCAGAAGGATTTGGAAACTGCACTAACCTCTACGAATGCGAGGCTGTATGTCCTAAAGAGATCAGCACTGAAAACATTGCGCGCCTGAATAGAGACTACGCCACAGCGTTGGCAAAGGAAGCTACAGTTTAACTTCCATCGAATCAAATAGCCTTTGATGGGCTCATCTCAGATTCATGGGAGTTCGAGGTAGTCGAGCAATACAATCTCCTCTCAGCAAATACGGCATTCATTCTTGTAGATAAGCGGCTTATTTCGCCATTTCTCTTGAATATCATGCCTGTATATGCGATCTCCCCGCTTCATGGCCGACAAGTCCTTCCAGTCTCTCCCCGGGTTCCGCGACTTTACTCCGCGTGACTGCGCGGTTCGCAACTATCTGTTCTCAGTATGGAGAGATGTGGCGCATCGCTATGGTTTCAGCGAATATGAAGCCCCTATTGTCGAATCTACCGAGCTTTACCTCAAGAAAACCGGAGGAGAGCTCGCCACTCAGCTGTTTCGCTTCGAGGACCAAGGAGGCCGTGACATCACACTGCGGCCAGAGCTTACCGCCTCACTGGCGCGTATCGTAGGAGCTAATCAGCGCGACTTCCCCAAACCACTCAAGTGGTTCGAGATCGGCCCCTGCTTTCGCTACGAAAAACCACAAAAAGGCCGTGGCCGCGAATTTATTCAGTTCAATGCTGATATCATCGGTGAATCATCAGCAGGTGCCGATGCCGAGCTTATAGCATTAGCTATTGATACCATGCTGACACTCGGCTTCAAAGAAGGCGACTTTGTTATCAGAGCGTCTGACCGTGAGAGCTGGCTTACATTCTGTAGCGATCACAACATCTCCGATCCATCAGAATTCCTTCCCCTTGTCGACCGCCTAGAAAAACTCAAGCCTGAGGCGCTCGAAGAGCAACTCAGTAGCTTCAACGTGACTCGCCAGCAAGTCGATGACTTCGTCAATAATCCAGAGAATGCCTCACCAGCATTCAATGAAATCAGGGAGAACCTGAACGCTCGCGGATTAGGCCAATACCTTGAACTCGATCTTACCATCGTGCGCGGGTTAGCTTATTATACCGGTGCTGTCTTCGAGATCTTCGATACCAAGAAGACGATGCGTGCCGTCGCTGGTGGTGGACGCTATGATGGCTTGCTATCAACTTTATCCAACGGCGCTGCCGATCTGCCCGCAACAGGCTTCGCTATGGGTGACATGGTCATTCAGAACTTCATTGTGTCGACTCCAAATGCCCAACTCGAAATGGAAGCATGGATGGCGCGCAATCCAGCTTGCGAGGTTTATCTCATCATCGCTGACGAAGATAACCGCAACGAGGCTCTCGGCGTTATCGCTCAACTACGTAGCAACGGAATTTCTGTAGATTACTCGATGACACAGCTCAATGTCGGCAAACAATTCAAAAAGGCCCAACAATCAGGAGCACGCTTCGCCCTTGTCATAGGCTCAGAATTCCCTGAGATGCAGCTCAAAAACCTGTCCTCACGCAGCGAGCAAACTATCAATCACAACAACAACCTCCACGAGGTCATCCAAGCGCACCTTGATGCTCCCGATGGTCCCTTGATCGCATAAATAATCACCGCGAAGAACCATTCACCCAACACCCCTTTTTAATAAGATGAGAACTCATACCTGTAACGAACTCCACCACTCCCATATCGGCGAAACAGCAACTCTGGTTGGCTGGGTCAATTCTAACCGTGACCATGGCGGCGTGGCCTTTATCGACCTCCGTGATCGCGAAGGCCTCACCCAATGTGTCTTCCGCCCTGAGGAAAATGCGGAAGCCGCAGAGCTGGCCAAGACGCTTCGCAGCGAGGACATGATCCAAGTCACCGGAAAAGTGGAAGAACGCCCTGAAGTTGAAGGAAAATCGACTATCAATCCTGATATGGCTACCGGCACCATCGAGATCTCAGCCAGCCAACTCACCATCATTAACAAGTCTGAGGTTCTCCCCTTCCAGCTGGACAAGGAACTTTCCAATGAGGACCTACGGATGAAATACCGTTTCCTCGATCTGCGCCGCGAGCGCATGACGCACAACCTTCGCCAGCGTCACCGCATCACTCAATCCACACGTAACTTCTTAGATGCTGACGGCTTTTGTGAGATCGAGACCCCCATTCTCTCTAAGTCCACTCCTGAGGGCGCACGCGACTTCCTTGTCCCTTCTAGAATGCAGCCTGGCAGCTTCTACGCGCTACCTCAAGCACCTCAGCAATACAAACAGCTACTGATGTGTGGCGGCATTGAAAAATACTTCCAAATCGCTCGTTGCTTCCGTGATGAAGACCTACGCGCCGATCGCCAACCTGAGTTTACCCAGATTGATATCGAGGCATCGTTCGTCACACCAGACGACATGCATGGACTCATCGAGGGTTTACTCGGTAAGGTCTTCAAAGACACACTGGATGTCGACATTCCAGCATCGTTCGACCGCATCAGCCACGAAGAGGCCATGAACACCTACGGCTCGGATAAGCCGGACCGCCGCTTCGGCTACCACCTCACCGAGCTCTCCGAAGAACTCAAGGACTGCGAATTCCGCGTATTCTCAGGTGCCATCGCCAATGGAGGAGTCGTCAAGGCCATCAACGCCAAAGGCTTTGCCGGAGCTTCCCAAGGCCAAATTGAGAAACTCACCCAGACAGCCATCGAGGCCGGCTCCAAAGGACTCGCCTATATTCAGGCCCGTGATGAAGACCGCTCAACATGGCGCTCACCTTTCGTCAAGCGCATGACCGACGAGGAAGTTGAGGCATTACGAGAGAAACTCAACATCGAGCCCGGCGACCTGATTCTCTTTGGCGCTGGTGAGTGGGAATCCGTCTGTGAAGTGCTCGGCCGTATCCGCCTGTGTTGCGCCGAGCTTCAGAATATTCTCGAGGATAACAAAGAGCTCAACTTCCTATGGGTTACTGAATTCCCACTCCTCGGTTATGATGATGAAGAGGGCAAGTGGAATGCCGTTCACCACCCCTTCACACGTCCTATTCCAGAAGACGTACCCAAACTCATCGAAGCTACCACCGCGAAGCTTGAAGACGAAAGTCAACGATATGCTGGCCTCCGAGCCCAAGCATACGACGTCGTGCTCAACGGCTACGAACTCGGTGGCGGCTCCATTCGAATCCACGAAGCCGACCTTCAATCAGCCATGTTCACCGCCCTCGGTGTCACTGAGGAAGAAAAAGAGAGCATGTTCGGCCACATTCTCGACGCCTTCAAATTCGGTGCCCCACCTCACGGCGGCATCGCACTTGGCCTCGACCGCCTTGCAATGCTCGTCTGCGGTGAGTCATCCATCCGTGAAGTCATTGCCTTCCCGAAGAACAACAAAGGAATGGACATCATGTCCTCGTCCCCTTCCGCTGTGGATGCCCTCCAGCTGCGCGACCTTCGCATTCAAAGCACAGTGAAAGAGAAGCCTGTTCAGGCCAATCAATAAACATTCAAATTACCGATGGTTGTCCACCGTCGGAGGAATCACATTTCCCGAAGCCTGCATCGCCAGCGCTTCGGGATTTTTTTTGTAGTGTTCCCTTACAGTTTGCGCCAGAGCGATTTTTACACTCTCACTAACCACTGATGGTGAATCATCAGGCAAGGCTCTAACCAGCTCCCTTACCAGCTCATCCTGAGGATAATTCAATCGCCCTTGCCACGATGCGAGAAGCTCACGGTCCACCCGTGCTGGCAATGAACCCATAATGCCTAGATCATTTTGATCATGCACCAGCAGCCCAGAGGTTGTGCCACGGTCCAGAGTCAGGACCTGGAATAGATAGAGTGTATGATAAGCGAGCTGCTCGGCCCTTGCTGCATCAACCGCATCCGGATAGGCAACCAAGGCGGACTGTAAGATCTCCAGATAGCTATCAATAACACCTTTGCCAAACAACTCGGCAAAGGTCCTGTCAGCACACAAATCGTCTGTGGCATAGCTTTCCAGATAAAAATGAGTCACCCCGCGGTGCCGCTCCAGCGCAGGAATATAAAAGTAACGATCCCCTTGTGCTGAAGCCTCCTCATAATGGCTATGAGCGACCTGGCGCATAGAATGTGCGAACTGATCCCTATATTCCTCATGCAACACTGATGGATTAAGATCTGCCATGATCCGCCAATAGCCACGGGCAGGATCATCCCCTGCCGCTTTCATCTCGGTCCAGCTGATATGTATGTGCACTGAGGGCGCGTGAGGGTTCTGCGGGTGGATAATCGTTGAAATGGCGGTAGCTGAGCCCAGCTTCTTCTCAGGAAGGTCATCGTAATGCACTTGGGAGACATTGACCGATGCTCGATTAAACATCGCGCTCTCAGAAGCCGAATAACGGTTACCACCACCGTGTTGGCCAGCATCCCTTAGCCACTTGGTTTCTTCAAACTTCACCTCATGACCACAAGTTGATGAAACTCGCTCCAACCCCTCAACAAAGCGCGTCTGAAGCATGGAGACAAACTCAAGCGCCTCAGCGGCGGATGGTGACTGGGCTTTGATCAGCATGGGCTTTAGATTAACCGATGGTTTCCGCTCTGCAATACCTAAGGCTGTCGCGGATGGCGTAACGACCCCTTGCCCATACCAGCACCTCTTACCCACGCTCCGGCTGTGCCATCCTCAAAAATACGGATTGTGCGAACGTAGCATTAATTGTTATAATTACTACTTGCACTTATTGTTAACCTCACGCGCTACAGCTAACTATTAAACACCATTCGATAAAATCAAAAAACAAGCATGAAAAATAACTACGTAAAAAAACGCTATATAATCACAACGGCACTCCTACTGGCTTTAGCTGGATTATTTTCCCCGACAGCCAACGCAGAGAATATCACAGACGGACTTCCTAAGATTACGGCTGCAGACATCGCAAAATGGCATGGTATCAATTGCTTCATTATAGACTTACCCGAAGACATAGACGGAAAATTCTTCATGCTCTATACAACCGACCAAGACGGCAAAAAATTACGAACATCAAGCTACTACAGTGGGCTTCAAAAGCCAGGTGAGCGCATCAAGTTATTGATGAAGCTAAATGATGACCGTGATCTAGAGTATCAATTTATTGCAAAACGAGGCAATTGCGGGGTACGCGTGTTCGACATAGGCCTCCCAAAAAATGTCAGTCTACGTGGATCATTGAATTCTGGTATGCCGCATGTGTCTGGCAACATCATAGCTGATTATATCCTCCCCTCCGATAATGGCGAAGTAAAGGAGATAAGAATTCACTTTGGATTTAAAGCTAGACCCGGAAAGTAGTTTGCATAAAAAATGTAGGCTGTGCTAGTTCGCAGAAGTGTTCCTCCGCGTTTCTAACATCATGAAACCGGTATGCACGGGGCTGCGTCTTGCGCTCAAACTTCGTTCTCATCCTTAGACCATTTTCCGAGAGAAAATGGTCGGGGAGACAGGATTGCCTAATATCCTATTAGGCTGTGCCAGTTTGCAGAAATGCTCCTCCGCATTTCTGATGGAGAGGAGGCGTGATGCACGCACTTCGTGTGCGCTCGAACTTCGTTCTCATCCTTAGACCATTTTCCGAGAGAAAATGGTCGGGGAGACAGGATTCGAACCTGCGACATCTGCGTCCCAAACGCAGCGCTCTACCAAGCTGAGCTACTCCCCGTCGCCACACTGGCAAAAGCAGTGATCTACGGCGGGCAGAAACTCTACGAACTATCCCCCAAGTTCAAGAGCAAAATGAACATTTTAACAATAAGTATTCATTTATCTCTGAATCAGCTCTCATTATTAAGCTAAAACTGTGACAAAATAGAACTTTTATGCTAACAAGCGCATGTTGCTGAGGCCCTCTCCTTATATCATATCCGCTATGATGTGATGAGCACTGCCGTAATTAGCAATCAACCACCAACCAAATAAAAACTATGAAACTTAAATACATCATCACACTCCTAGCTTCTGCTGCTGTTTTCACTTCTTGTGAGAAAGCCAATGAGGCTGCTACTGACGCTACTGACGCTACTGACGCCACTGACGTAGCCGCTGTTCGTGAGGCTGCCACTGCAGAGGTAGCTGAAGCTGTTGAGAGAGCCGCTGCTGAGAAAGCCGCTGCTGAAAAGGCTACTGCTGAAAAGGCTACTGCTGATAAAGCTGCTGCTGTAAAAGCCGCTGCTGAGAAGGCTGCTGCTGACGCTGAGGCAGCAGCAGAAAAAGTTGCCGCTGACGCCAAAGCTGCTGCTGAAGCCGCTGTTAAAGAAACGGTCAAAGAAGTTGTGCCCGCTGCTCCAGCAGCTCCAGCTATTCCTACACCTGCTCAATAAGCTGAGGGTTTAAGATAGATCAGAAGCTGGCCACGGCTTCCAAAACATTCACAAACGTCCCTATCGAGAAAGATAGGGACGTTTTTCATGCTAAAATGCTGACCTTTCATCCTCGCGGCATCTCACATATCTCCTGCTGAGAATATTGATTCCAGAGGCTTGCAATCCTTATTCAATCCCATAATCTTAATGCAAGTTTATGCAACTCTCTGCCATTATCGAAGCTCTGCTTGTCGCCTCTGAGGAACCACTGCCCAGTTCGGAAATTGCTCGTATCGTACGCGCACGCGTAGCTGAAGCGGAGGATGCACTCGCTGCCGATAACGAATCAGATAATGACTCCGATCAAGATGTTGATCATTCTCCTGATGCCCTACCCGATGAATTGGCAGCTCTGGCAAGCCTCAGTGATGATGCGGTTACCGCAGCTATTGTTGAGCTCAACAAACAATACGAGTCAAGTGGGCGTGCCTTTCTTTGCACAGAACGTGCTAAGGGTTGGAAAATATACACCCACCCCGATTATGCGGCTTTTGTGCGCCAGCTTTTCCCTGACCGCAAACCGAGTCGACTAAGTGGTCCTGCAATGGAAACACTAGCAATCATTGCTTATCGCCAGCCCGTGACCAAAGCATCAATTGAGGCTGTGCGTGGCGTTTCTTGTGATGGCATGCTACAGAAGCTGCTCGACCGCGAGCTGGTCAAAATAGGAGGCCGCGCTGAGCTTCCAGGCCGCCCGCTACTCTATGAAACCACCGATCTTTTCTTTGAGCATTTCGGGGTCAAATCCGTGGATGAGTTACCGAACTCAGCAGAGCTACGCACAATCAAGCTTCCCGAGCCTGAATTAGAAGATGACGCTGAAAATTCAGATTCAGAGTTAGCAGCCGAAAACGAGGACGCCAACTCCCAAGATATTGAGCAACAACTCGCGCTAACCTCTGCAGGCATTCCCAAGGTTGATGAATCATCCGCAGAAAGCCCAGAGTCAGATACTCAAGACCAGTAGATATTAATCACCAACCATTATCTAAAAAGTGCCACTAGACGATATCCGCAAAAAAATTGATCACCTTGATCAGCAACTACTCGACCTTCTTTCAGATCGAGCCGACCTCGTGCATGAAGTTGGTGAAATTAAGAAAAAAGAAGGTTTGCAGATTTACGCTCCAGAACGTGAAGACGCACTACTTAAGCGCCTTGCCACAATGAACAATGGCAGACTTCCCGATCGATCAATCATCGCTATTTACAGAGAGATCATGTCGGCTGCACTAGCTCTAGAGGACAACCTCACTGTTGCTTACTTGGGACCTGAGGGCACATGGACACATCAAGCTGCTATCAAAAAATTTGGTCATTCCATAGCCTACTCGCCACAACCTAATTTTGCAGAGGTTTTTGATCAAGTAGCACGCCGTAAAGCCCACTATGGCGTTGTCCCTATTGAAAACTCAACCGAGGGTGCGGTATCTCATACTCTCGATCTTTTTGTCGACTCGCATTTACAAATCTGCGCTCAAATCTTGCTCCGCATAGATCATTGCCTCTTGTCTTGCATAGACAGAGATAAAATCACGACTCTCTATTCTCACCCTCAAGTCTTTGGCCAATGTCGTAATTGGATTTTACGCAACTTCCCAGAAGCCGACTTAGTAGAAGTCTCGTCTACCACCAAAGCCGCGAAACTCGCCCAGGAAAACGCAGCCTCAGGGGCCGCCGCCCTCGGTGGAAAACTTGCCGCCGAGCTCAATGGTCTCGATGTAATCGAAGACTCTATCCAAGACCGAGCAACCAACACGACGCGATTCCTCGTTATCGGAGAGAAGACATGCCCCGCCACGGGCAGTGATCGCACCTCCATTCTATTCTCTATTCATGACCGTCCAGGTTCTCTAGTGAGTGCCTTAAAGGCCTTCGACCAACTCAACGTCAATATGAGCAAGATCGAATCTCGCCCATCGAAACAACGCGACTGGGAATATATTTTCTATGTCGATCTTGCTGGTCACTGCACTGACAAGCCAGTGGCTGACGCACTTCTCGAGCTTGAGAAGCATTGTTCGCTGGTTAAAATATTTGGCAGCTATCCAGATACCATCGAATAGAAAGATAAGCACCTGTTGCAAGCTCGGAGGCCGGCGATAAGCATTAGACTACGTCATTCATTGCTGATCACCAGCATTGCCAAAAGTTATAGCCCTCGAAGGTCAGCTAGTTCTTCACTCTCCACCTCTTGCTTTTTGCTGTCCCAGTAATAGCGAGCGTATTTCGTTGTGAAGATAGTGAGGGACCAAGCGTCTTCTTTGACAGCCGTAAGCAATCCGTTTCTACTTATCCAAGTAGAGTCGTCGATGCGTTTCCACTTATTTTTCCCTGCATTCACCTTAAGAATATATTTAATTTCCAAGTCGGTAAGCTCGGTGTCTTTGGTGTAACCCATCTGGTGAATCACCCCACCCCAGAAGTTAGCATGAATCTTGTAGATGCTTTTCTCAAATAAGCTGTAATCAACTTGATACTCCCCATCACATTCGAGATGAGCATTCCCATACCGCTCAAGACACTCTTCCCTATTTTCTCCCATTCTAGCAGATACCTTCAACGGGATAAATAAGATGATCGCAAGGGCTAAAAATTTCATAGCGATATACTTTGCTCTAGTCGCTTACTAGACAAGATGTTTATCGATTCTTGATATACCTATACATACAGCACCTATTGAATTTCAACATCTTTTAAGCATCTGCTGTATTCAGCTTTAATACCGCAGCCTAAGAAAGGCGCTATCATAACAGCAAAAAGCCCCGCAACTGATTAAGTTACGGGGCTTATGATTGGTTACGGGGGTAGGATTTGAACCTACGACCTTCAGGTTATGAGCCTGACGAGCTACCTGGCTGCTCCACCCCGCGATTGAAAATTTCGAACACCAAGTGGTGTGCGGGGGAAACTAGTAGCAGACATATGCCATTGCAAGGAGAATGTTGCTTATTTTCGACGATCTATGCTGGTGAAGATTCTTCATTCACAGAGGTTTTTTCATGTGGAGTTTTTAGACACTTAGGTTAATTTAATTTTATGCCTGTTTTTCTGGCCGCCACCGAATCTGTACCGGCGTTTTTTATCTTACTATCCCTGATCCTCGGATCCGTGGTCTTTATTTCCTTGGTCTTCACGAGACTGAAGCAATCCCTCTTGGTTGGATATTTCCTCTGCGGTCTCGCCCTCTCCAACAGCGGAGTCCTCGGCTGGGCTGGCGCTGATTCAGGAGAGCTTATCCACGCCCTGTCAGAAATCGGCGTCATCTTACTGCTATTTACTCTCGGTATAGAATTCTCCGCAAGTGAACTCAAAAACTTAAAACGCCCGGCACTCATTGGAGGTAGCATTCAGGTCACATTGAGCGCCACTATTGCAACACTAGCTGCCATCTGTTGGGACTTAGAACTCAATCATGCCATTGTTGCTGGCTTCGCTTTCGCCTTGTCTTCAACCGCGGTATCGATGAAGTGCTTCCAGGATATGGGCGCACCTGACAGCCCGCCTGGACGTGTTGCCCTCGGCATTGCCCTCTTCCAAGACCTTGCCGTTATTTTCTTCATTGTCTTGCTTCCAGTTTTACTGGAAGAGGGCGAAGGTAATTCTGGAGCTCTGATCTTCGCTCTGGCAAAAGCTACTGTTTTCTGCACTGCAATGATCACTCTGAGCCGCTACGGCGTGCCACAACTCCTCGCAGCTGTAGCACATACCCGAAGCCGAGAGCTTTTCACCGTAGCGGTTGTTGCTCTCTGCGTAGTTGTTGCCGTCATCGCAGGCTTATTAGGACTCAGCCCTGCGTTGGGAGCATTTGTTGCTGGCGTGGTTGTTAGCAATTCAATCTACAGCCACCGTATCCTAGCTGATGTATTACCTTTTAAAGATTTACTACTGACCCTCTTCTTTGTCTCTATTGGATTGCTCATCGACCTGCAAACTCTGGCAGAGCATTGGGCACTCATCCTAATAGGTACTGTTGCCACCATTGTCGCCAAAGGTTTTACAGCTGCTATCGCAGCTAGGGTTTCCGGCTTACGAAGTGGCGACTGGCTACTGACTGCGGCTGCATTATCTAGCACGGGAGAATTCTCAATCGTTCTGCTCAATCGCGCTGCCGAGCTTAATGCCCTCGACCCAGTGATCGAACAAATCCTCCTTGCCTGCACAGCTATAACAATGGGACTCGTTCCATCTCTGATGAAGTTTTCCCATCCGGCGATCAAGAAACTTCACAAAATGGGTCTGAAAAGCAAATCAATGAAATCTCGCCATGATCTAGGCATGCCCGGCAAAATAGATCACCTCAAAGATCATGTGATAATTTGTGGATACGGTCCAGTAGGCCAAAAATTACACGCCTCTCTGAAACGTAACAATATTCGCTCAATCATTGTGGAGAACAATGACGACACGGTGAAGTATCTACTTCAGCAAGGCAGCAAGTGCTTATTCGCAGATGCTCGACACCGAATCACTTGGGAACTTGCTCATATAAAACGAGCAAGAGCAGTCGCATTTACATTCCCCCTCAAGGACGTAGTCATATCAGCGTTACCGGTGATACGTGAAATTTGCCCGAGTATTATCGTTATCGCGAGGGCCAAATTCAGTAGCGACGCCAAAGAGCTCGAACAAGCTGGAGCCAACCACATTCTCTTAGATGAAGAGGAATGTGGCAAAGCGGTCGTTAAGACCGTGATGAGATGTTTCAATCTGGAGGATGAGACTCAGCATAACCTGTGAGCCTAGTCCATGAGTCTGCTGATTATCGTGCCTTACTTCGAACCCTCTTTTTTCGAGCTAGCGCCCCCCTCTTTCGATTGACCCTTTTTGTATGACTCACTGCGATAATCGGTTTGATAAAAACCAGAACCCTTGAAGATCACACCAGCCCCCGAACCTAAAAGGCGCCGGACTTTGCCTTCACAGTCATCCTGAGGGCAATCTTCAAGCTTAGGGTCACTCATTTTCTGAAAAACTTCAAAAGTGTGACCGCATTCTTTGCACTGGTAGTCGTAATTAGGCATACTGGCTTAGGTGGTATTTGTATTCTTTGATAAAAAAAGATGACTAGCGGTGAGTAACGCCTCAATTACAGATAGACAAGCAAGAAAGATATTTTGAAAAGCGTATCAAGAAGGGCCACATGCCGCATGATCATACCTTGACCTAGGGCCCTTATTGCGTTACTCGTGGGTATCCCATTTTTTCATTCAATATATCTGATAATTCAATCTTATGAAATATCTACATTTATTATACTTCCCCATTCTAAGCCTGTTCGCAGCTCTAATTTGCCAGTGCGTACCATACCAAAATTCTCTTAGCCAGTCACAGTACCTCTCTGGCTACAGGCCTCAAGATGGTTTACCTGTCTCAGAGGGAACACCCACCTACCAGCCCAAAGGATACTGGGATGGCGACGGTGTCGCTGGGAATGCTAAAATTCGCATCATTCGAAACGAGCAGAAGGCCTACTTCTATAAAGGAAACGTTCTGGTTGGAATGACTCCGATTTCATCGGGTAGTGATAAACATGCGACGCCCGCCGGCACCTTCAAGGTCACTGAAAAAGACATCGATCACGAATCTTCAGTTTACGGTATTATTAAAAACAAAACAACAGGTGAAATTGTCAACAAAGACGCCGATTTCAGGATTCACAAGCCGGGCCCAGATGAAGTTGCAGTCCATGCACCCATGCCCAACTTCATGCGTTTCAACCATGGAATCGGCATGCACACAGGCTTTCTACCAGGATACGCAGCATCACATGGCTGTATTCGCATGCCTGAGCAAATGGCTGCTAAGTTCTATGAAAACGCAAAATTAGGCACTCCTGTTATCGTTGAGTAGAAAACTCGCTATCTTTATTAACAACACAAACACGTATTATGACCAACTCTCTTGTTCTCACTATTTGCGCACATGACCGACCTGGAGTCATGAAACTTATTTCGCAAACGATCACTGATTCAAAGGGTAACTGGCTCGAAAGCAGAATGGCGCGACTTGGCGGTCAATTTGCAGGGATTGTGCGGGTCGAATGTGCAGAAGACAAATTACTGCAACTTACTGAAAGTCTTCAAGCCCTCTCTAGTGAAGGCATCTCTGTTCAGATCCACGATCAGGGAGATTTGTCCGACTACCCTTACACTCGTTGCTTACGGCTCGATATTTATGGCAATGACCGACCTGGTATTGTCAGCCAATTAACTCAAGCCGTCTCTAGTGCGGGAGCCAACATTGAAGAGCTTAATACCTCAATAGAGAGTGCCGCCATGGCCGGACATTCTATCTTTCACGCATCGGGCACGGTGTGCGTGCCTGATAGCACTGATGAACAAGAGTTGATCAACGCTGTCGAGGCTCTGAGCGATGATCTTAATATAGAGATTGGCGGAGTCGTCTAATCCAGAGCAGCTACTGCAATGCTCTGTATGTAGACAAAAAAACTCCGGCCGCCATTCGGCAACCGGAGTTTGATAATAGTTAGGTAGGGACTCTACATCATGCCGCCCATGCCACCCATACCACCCATGCCGTGGTCATGACCACCGGCAGCTGGTTCTTCCTTTTCAGGAATATCGGTGATGACACACTCGGTAGTGAGAAGCAGACCCGAGATGGACGCTGCATTCTGAAGTGCTGTGCGGGTCACCTTGGTAGGATCAACGACACCATCTTTAATCAGATCAGTGTATTCGCCAGTAGCAACATTGTAACCTTCGTTACCTTTAGCGTTCTTCACGTGCTCAACGATCAAAGCACCTTCGAGACCTGCGTTTGCAGATAGCTGACGAAGTGGAGCCTCAACAGCGCGAGCGACGATACCAGCACCTGTCTCTTCGTCACCGACGAGGCCAAGGTTAGTAATGTTTGCTTGAGCGCGAATGAGTGCTGTTCCACCTCCGGGAACGATACCCTCTTCAACAGCAGCACGAGTAGCATGAAGCGCATCTTCAACACGCGCCTTCTTCTCCTTCATTTCTGTCTCAGTAGCAGCACCAACATTGATAACGGCAACACCGCCAGCAAGCTTAGCAAGACGCTCTTGAAGCTTCTCACGATCGTAGTCAGATGAAGTTTCCTCAATCTGCTTACGGATTTGATTTACACGGCCGGTAATAGCTTCGCTGCCACCTTCACCCTCAACGATTGTTGTCGCGTCTTTAGTGATAGTGATACGCTTAGCAGAACCAAGATCATCAAGCTCTACATTCTCAAGCTTAATACCAAGGTCTTCAGTAATTACCTTACCACCTGTGAGGATGGCGATATCTTCAAGCATCGCTTTGCGGCGATCGCCAAACCCTGGTGCCTTTACAGCAGCAACGTTGAGTGTGCCACGAAGCTTATTGACTACGAGAGCTGCAAGAGCTTCACCGTCGACATCTTCAGCAATGATAAGAAGTGGCTTACCAGTCTTGGCTGCCTTCTCAAGAAGCGGCAGAAGATCTTTCAGCGAGCTGATTTTCTTCTCGTTGATGAGAATGAGAGCATCATCCAAAGATGATTCCATCGCTTCCGGATCAGTTACGAAGTAAGGGCTGAGGTAGCCTTTGTCGAACTGCATACCCTCAACAACGTCGAGAGTCGTTTCAATTCCTTTGGCTTCTTCAACGGTGATTGTGCCGTCTTTGCCCACCTTGTCCATTGCCTCAGCAATGATGTTGCCGATTTCAGTATCCCAGTTTGCAGATACTGTAGCAACTTGAGCGATTTCTGAAGTGTCAGACACTTCTTTTGAGATCTCATGAAGCTGAGCCACGATAGCTTCAGAAGCTTTCATGATACCGCGTTGAAGCGATATAGGGTTAGCTCCAGCAGTTACGTTGCGAAGACCTTCTTTGTAGATAGCTTCAGCAAGAACCGTAGCAGTAGTGGTTCCGTCGCCGGCGATATCTGATGTCTTACTTGAAACCTCACGGATAAGCTGAGCACCCATATTTTCATAGGGACATTCAAGTTCGATCTCCTTAGCAACAGAGACACCATCCTTGGTGATTGTTGGGGAGCCGAACTTTTTGTCGAGAATGACATTGCGGCCTGAGGGCCCGAGAGTTGCCTTAACGGCGGCGGCAAGCTTCTCAACACCACGCAAGAGTGCGTGGCGAGCTGCTTCGTCGAATTGTAGTTGTTTAGCCATATTATTTTATGTTGTGATAGTTGTTTATTGGATGATGAGTTAGCCTACGATACCAAGAATATCTGACTCAGAGAGAATCAGCAGATCTTGGCCGTCGACTTTGACGTCGGTGCCTCCATACTTGGAAATAAGAACGACATCGCCTGCCTTAACAGCAAACTCGATGGCTTTACCATCTTCATCTTTACCTCCAGTTCCGAGGGAAACAACTTCTGCCTCCTGTGGTTTTTCTTTTGCGGTATCTGGAAGGACAATGCCTCCAGCACTTAATTCTTCGGCTTCAAGGCGCTTCACGAGGACGCGCTGTCCGATAGGTGTTATGGTTGCCATAATTTTGTTAGTTAGTTGTAGTTTGTTTTTTTATTTCAAGAAAAAGATCTAGCTGACCCTATGGACCAGATAGATCTGAGATTGTTAATGGATTAGTCTTCGACCACTTCGGCGTCTACGACTTTACCTTTGGCTTGCTTAGGTTCTGAAGATTCAGAGTCATCGGCAGATCCGTTCATGTCCGGCATTGGCGCTCCTTCGGCACCCCCTGCTGCAGCACCTGCAGCTTGTGCTGCTTGAGCAAGCTCCTGGAGCGATGCCTCAAGTTCACTAGTGGCAGACTTAATAGTATCAAGATCATCAGCTTTGAGTGCTTCCTTTACAGCTTCAACCTTAGCTTCGATTCCTGACTTCATCTCAGCAGGCAATTGCTCACCGAGTTCTTCCAGTTGCTTCTCGACCTGATGGACAAGGTTTTCAGCGTTGTTTTTCGTTTCAACACCTTCAGCACGTTTCTTGTCCTCTTCAGCATGAGCTTCTGCATCAAGCTTGGCCTTTTCGATTTCGTCATCAGAAAGTCCGCTTGAGCCTTCGATCGATATTTTCTGCTCTTTACCTGAATTTTTATCCTTTGCTGAGACATGGAGAATACCATTGGCATCAATGTCAAAGGTGACTTCAATTTGAGGAGTGCCACGAGGAGCCGCATCGATTCCATCAAGGCGGAAGTTGCCGAGTAGCTTATTATCATCAAACATCTTACGCTCACCTTGGCAGATACGAATATCTACAGCTGGCTGGCTGTCTGCAGCTGTTGAGAAGATCTGAGACTTCTTAGCCGGCACCGTTGTATTACGCTCAATCATCGGAGTTGCAATACTACCCATGGTCTCAATAGAAAGGCTGAGAGGGGTAACATCAAGAAGTAGAACATCTGAAACGTCGCCCTGGAGCACTCCACCCTGAATAGAAGCACCAATGGCAACAACCTCATCTGGGTTCACTCCTTTGTGCGGCTCTTTACCAGCAAGCTCTGCTGCAATCTCTTGCACCTTAGGCATGCGAGTCATGCCACCTACGAGAACAAGCTCATCGATATCACTCGCATTGACACCAGCTTCCTTCAAGCAGTCCAACACTGGCTTCTTAGTACGATCAAAAAGCTTATCTGTAATCTGCTCTAACTTAGAACGACTAATGGTAGTCTGGATATGCTTTGGTCCGTTTTGATCAGCAGTAATGAAAGGTAAATTGATATCATAGCTCTGAGCTGAACTCAGTGCGATCTTCGCTTTCTCTGCTTCTTCACGAATACGCTGGAGAGCATCAGGCTGGCCAGAAAGGTCAACACCTTCACTAGATTTAAACTCATCTACGATCCATTTAATAATGGCGTTATCCCAATCATCACCACCAAGTAAGGTATCACCATCAGTCGCTAAGACTTCAAATACACCATCTCCGATTTCCAATACTGAAATATCGAAAGTTCCACCTCCAAGGTCATAAACAGCAATTTGCTCATCAGATTTTTTATCTAAACCGTATGCCAAAGATGCGGCTGTAGGCTCGTTAATAATACGGCGCACCTGGAGGCCAGCGATTTCTCCTGCTGCCTTGGTGGCATTTCGCTGAGAGTCGTTAAAATAAGCCGGAACGGTGATTACCGCTTCAGTAATCGTTTCACCAAGCTTGGCTTCAGCATCACTTTTCAGCTTACCCAAGATCATCGCTGAAATTTCCTGAGGTGAGTAGGTTTTCTTCTCCCCGTCAATTTCCACTTCAATATGAGCATCGCCATTGCCTGCTTCCACTACGCTGTATGGCAACTGCTTCTCCTCATCCTTGAGCTCAGAAAATTTACGACCCACAAGGCGCTTTGCAGAAAAGATCGTATTTTTAGGGTTTGTCACAGCCTGGCGTTTAGCAGCCTGCCCAACAAGACGTTCTCCATTTTTAGTGAAGGCAACAATAGATGGTGTGGTGCGAGCACCTTCTGAATTTTCCAGCACCTGCGGTTCCCCAGCCTCCATGATAGCCATGCAAGAGTTGGTTGTTCCAAGGTCGATTCCGAGTATTTTAGACATAATATTTTGATGTTTTGATGTTATGAAGTGCTGCGTTTTAGCACTTAGATTGATTGTTTATACGATGAGGCGCTGCAGCTTTGGTGATTTAGATCATTCAGATGAATGCAGCTCAGTCGTGTTTGTTGGGATATACTATGCAATTATCATGCCAACAGAAACAATGAGATACCCAACTCACTTAATGCGAGTTAGTTGCTTGGAAATAAGCGCATGGAAGCTCTAATCCAAAAAAGGGGTGAAGGACAACTTGTCACAGTTAAGGGCTTAGTTGCCTAGACAATATGACGCAGTGAGACAAAGGCGCATAAACCAAATACATGGGACAACTATGACAATAAAAATGACCACGTGTAAACGTGGCCATGATTTGCAGTGTGAAACTGCGGTTTATTTAGCGACTAGCTATGCGCAAGCGACATTACTTAGCGCTTTGCTCAACAATAGGCGCTGGAGCCGGTGCTGCTACCAATGGTTCAGAAGTTGGCAGCGCTTTGTATTTCGGAAGCGCACGCAATTTCGGTGCTGGATCTTCGCCAGTGCAACAACCACAGGATGAGAGAACACAAAAACTTATTGCTGCAACAGGCATGATGATTAGTTTAAATAAAGTCATAGTCATTATTGTTAATTACTATTTATATATGACCACAATTGAATGCGATGACAAGAAGAAACAAATCTCTAGCCTTGCGTAAAAGTGGCGGACAAAGCCGACCATGAAAAGGGTACAAAAAAGGACTAAAAAATGGGCGCAAAAAAGGCGGGTTAGAAACTAACCCGCCCTTGTTTAAATAGTAATTTAAATGCCTCCCGCTTACTTCGCAGAAATTTCTACGATTGGAGCGGGGGCGACCTGTGATTCAGGTTGTGAACTGCAGGACGCACATAATGCGAGACCTGCTGCAGCGGTAAGAATGATAGCTATTTTCATAGTTAATGTAGTCTTTTAGCGTTTGAGGTTCTCACACAAGGAAGCATTACTTAGCAGCTTCTACGTGGACAGGAGCAGGAGCTTCTGACTGACAAGTGCATGAAGCAGTAACCATGAATCCACAGGCAGCTGCGGCGATTGCGATAATTTTAACGATTTTCATAATATAACTTAGTTTGTTTTAGTTCGTATTTTGTTGCGGAGAGGACAACAGGCCCAATCAACAATATGAATACTATGAAAACACCCGCATCTTGCAAGATGTATTCTGATAAATAAGACGAACCCAACAATGGATCAATTTCAGCTCTTCTCGAGAGCTACCATGGTGATGTCATCCATCTGTGGCTGGTTGCCTGAAAACACTGAAACTTGGCGCCTTATTGATTTCACCACACTTTCAGCTCCACTATCAGCTGCCTTGCAAAATATTTCCTCTAACTTCGCCAGGCCAAACTCATCATCATCGTCATTAACTGCCTCACAAACCCCGTCTGTGTAAAGAAGCAGCACATCACCTTGCTTCATTTCCATTTCGTAATCTTTAGTAACTCGATCAAATACATTTCCTGAATCGATTCCTAAAGCGAGACCTGGCGGCTTCACCGTTTCTATAAGCCCAGTGTCGGCTCTGTATAAAATAGGAGCGTCATGACCTGCTCTCGACATCTTAAGTTTCCCCGTATCATTATCTAAAACGATGTAGATCAAGCTTACAAACATGTCCTCTCTCACATCGGGAAAAAGATGCCTATTTACTAACCCCAGTACCTCTGACGGGCTAGCTGTTGCTCTTGCCGTTAAACGCAATACACTTCGACACATTGCCATTAATAGCCCTGCAGGAAGCCCCTTGCCTGTGACATCAGCAATAACAATTCCCGTTTTATCATCAGGTAAATTAATGTAATCAAAGTAGTCTCCACTGATCATCCGTGCAGGCGTATTACTACCGTATGCTCGATAGCCCGGTATATGTGGCTCAGCAGAGGGCAATAATACATTTTGCACTTCTCTAGCAGTCCGTAATTCATCATCCAGTTTACGCTTCTCTGTGAGCTCTTGGTGGATCATCGCATTGCCCATAGCAAATGCCGACTGCTCAGATACAGACCTGAACACATCATAATCATTATCTGAAAACAAACCATTTTCATGTTTTCGAACCACGGCAACAACCCCAATATTACGACCCCCATACTGCAGTGTTGAGAGCATCGCGGATACTCCATGGTCATACAAATCAGATGTTGCTCCCAGTGACTCATGATCTTGAAGATTATCGACACGCATACTGGCCTCAGCCGTAACCACCTCGCCCAGCAAACCCTCACCAGTCCCTACTCGAGCCAGCATGACATAGCTCGTCAATGCGCTTGGATTTGCTTTTGATCGCTCAATTACTTGCTGAGGCACACTGATCAGTGGCGGACAATTTACAGAGATGAATTTGGGCACCAGATACTCTCGGTCCTCACTCAACAAGTAGATCGCACCAGCATCTGCACCCAAAACCTCATCAAAACCTTCAACAATTTCTTTATAGAGCTGAGCAGGCGTAATGTCTTTTTCAATCGCCTGCCCGATGTGATGCAAGAAATCGAACATCCTCATTTCCTCCCCCACAATCTGATCTTTTTCCTTTTGGATCTCCCCAAGTTGGGACCGTGTCTTCAGCCATACACCAACCGTAATGACCAATAAAATGAGCAATACGACCGCAGCTACATGACCTAGGTCTAACATGAAATATTATAAATAAGGGTGGATTAAAAAATGAGGACAAGATGGGGTCTCAGGAAATGGAACTAATTGGACTATACCATCTACTTCATTTGAGTGCGCCCTTTATTCGTTATCAGCTTGTTTAGCTTTCACCTCAGCCTCTAAATAATCGAGCACAGTGCCAAATTTTTCTGTATTGCGATTATCTGCCTCACAAAGCTTCCTATGAGCATCGAGAACGTGAACACCCTCTCCCACTTTAGTCTCAGATCCCTTGCAAGCTACCAATTTGGAGCGAACGTCTCCAATCGATTGTTGCCAGCCAGCTTCCTGGGGGTCGATCTCCATCAATACGTCGAGCCCCAAGTCCTCAAGTGATTTGCGGCTGCGCTCAGATGGCCCAGCAATTTGAAGTTTACCCTCAGGTAGCTTCATCAACCTCATGGCGAGACCTGCCATCGTGCCCATGAAAGTAGAATCCATACTCTTGCAGTTTTCTAAATCTACAACGATACAACTTGCTCCAGCCTCTAGCTCATTCTCACACCAATCTTTGATGACCGGACTGCTCACAAACGATCCCTTTCCATCGCAGCGAATCCAGGAGAACTCGTTGTCGTGGTATGCTGAAATTGAGTATTCTTCACTCACAATTCAAAAAAAGGGACATTGTCTTAACGATATTATTAACTACACCAGATATTGCCGTGGGTCAACCAAAGAGAGGTCATCACGCCTTATAATCACAGTCCTTTTACTTCACCTCGTCATACTTTGAGGGGAAATCGCGTGCCACCGTCACCCCCAGAGATTATTTCCTTCAGGGCAGATGGCTCACGCCCACTGGCGATGACAGTTTCCACACCAGCATCCAAGGCAAACTTAACAGCCTCGAGTTTTGATGCCATTCCACCAATAGAGAATTTCCCATGATCTGATCTCACGTGCTGAGCAACAGCATCAATGTTTCTAACTTCGGTCATTACGCCACCATCATCATCCTGCAAGCCATCGACAGTGCTTAACATAACGAGCAGGCGGGCTTCGAGAAGCCTGGAAACACGAGCTGAGAGCATATCATTATCCCCCACTCTCAATTCTTGAACCGCGACCGTGTCGTTTTCGTTGATGATAGGAACAATGTTTTTCTCTTCTAGCAAGCGATGCAGAGTATCCATCACATGATTACTAGGACGCTCATGATCAAGGTCTGAAGCTGTGAGCAGGATTTGAGCTACATTCAGTCTGAACTTCTGGAACAAATTCTCGTAGGCATGCATCAGCCTAGTCTGCCCAACCGCAGCACAAGCCTGACGTGAGGCTGTATCTTGGGGATAGCCACCAAGCTTCAAAGCAGAAACGCCGGCACCGACGGCTCCACTTGATACCATGACACATGGAATGCCAGATGCAACCAGCTCCGAAACCGACGTGACCAAGCGCACCAGTGATGCCTCATCGAGCGTGCCGTCTTTTTCAGAGGTCAATACCCCCGTACCAATTTTAATAACTACAATGTCTCGTGCCATAATGTGATGATGCTCATTGTCTGCAGATTAGCTGTGCGAAGCAATCCGAATCGCCTGACATACGGCTGGGAAAACCTGTTTTTTGCGGCTTACCACTCCTGGAGCTTGAAAGACGCCGTCAGCATCACGGTCAAAATTAAGGGCATTCATGATTTGAGCATTTCCACTTCCGAGTAATAGACTGTGGTGACTGTTGATGTCAGTCACGATCAGAAGGGCCAAATCATAAGCTTTGACTTCAATGAGATTATCTAGCGCATTACTCAGATCCTCCTTACGCCCGGCGAATAAATCTAAGCCTGATTCCTCAACATGCGAAATACTCACCCTCGCTCCATTTTCCTCAAACACCTTACGGTCCGCGTTAATAGCCTCCTCTGCTGTGTTGTGAGCCAATAAAGAACCCGATGCGAAAAAATCGTGAGTGAACTCAGCCGCATCCACCGAAGCAATACCACAAAGCCATTCTAGAACCTCTCGATCTAAATTGGTGGTTGTGGGTGAGGTGAGATTTAGAGTATCCGACACCATACCAGCAATCAGGCACATTGCGACCTCTCGTGGAATATCAATGGCTGCATATCTGTATTCTCGAGCAACGAGAGTACAGGAAGATCCCACAGGTTCATTAATGTATCTAATTGGCTCACTAGATACGAGGTCTCCAGCCAAGCGGTGATGATCTATTACCTCTATCACCTCAGCATGCTCAACACCTTCAACAGCTTGAGAATATTCATTATGATCAACCATCACCAAGCGAATACGTGGAGGGTCGATTAAGTCTGATTTTGATATAACACCCATCAATCGATTATCACCTGGATGAATCACGGGAAAGAGGTCCTGTTTAACAGAGGCCAATCCATCACGGAGGACTTTGACCGAATCATGAGCCATCACCCGAATAATATTATCGTCCAAAGCATGGCTTACCATTCTTGAGCATCGGATGAGCTTCGAGGCTGTCGCCGTGTCTTGCTTACACTTGAGGATAACAACGCCGTTCTCTTTAGATGCTTGCACAAGATCATCAGAAACATCAAAGCCACCGGTAACCACCAACATACAGACGCCATACTCAATTGCTGTGCGCTGAATAATCGGCCGATCCCCACAAATAACGACGTAAGATTTAACCTCTCCAACCTCGGTCGCCTGATCTAATCGTTTCTGAACTGTATCGACACTAGAAGCGCCAACAAGTTGAACAATCTCGCGCTCTTGGGCCTTTAATGCAGCCCCTTCAACCTTGGCCCCGAGTGTCCCCGCAATCTTCTCTGGGCAGGCAATCATCCTGCGCACAGACTCAGGTTCGGTATCAATCGGCATCAGCAGTTGCAATAGATCAAGATACTTCAACAAACCACAAAGTTGGTTATGAGCATTCACGACTGGAATGCTACGCACCTTTTCAGAAAGCATCAGCTCATAAGCTTCAAGAAAAGTGGCATCATCACTTACCTTCACCACCTCTTTACGGCAAATCATCTCCGCGGTAGCACTGACATCATCAAGCAAGAGAGGTTTTTCCATCCCTGCTTTTTCAAGCACCCAAGCAGTCCTGGTCGGAACCGCACCGCACCGTGCGGGCAAGGCTTCTACATGACCTTTTTTCTGAAGTAAATCTGCATAACCAATCGCGGAGCAGATAGCATCAGTATCAGGGTTTTTGTGGCCGATCACATAGAGCGGCATATTTGATGAACTTGACATGGAATAAAGTAAGACCACGAATGTCTATCATCGCCATCGTCTTGGCAATGCTCAGATGAGACATTTATTGATTAAATAGACCTGTCGTATCTCTCTCAAAATGCATCATGAACGACATTCACCTCAGCCAACTCCCCATCAGATAAGATCACTTCTACTACGTCAAACCTCCACACAAAATCACGCCTTCCAAGTAGCTTAAGCCAAGAATTCGCACCGCGCTCAATAAGCGCTTGCTTATTTCTATCGACCGCATCGAGAGGTCTCCCATAGCCCTTTTTCGTTCTCGTTTTAACTTCGACAAAACTTAGTGCATCACCATCACGAGCAACGATATCTATTTCCCCGCCATGGGGACCTCGATAATTCTTATAGAGTAATTTTCGCCCACTAAGCGCTAGGTGATCAGCGGCGATTCGCTCACCTAGCTTACCAATATCCTGCGCCGAAAGCCTGGCCCCCTCCGCATTCGTGGTGCGGCATGGTCGACTAGAGATGCTACCAAATCGGCGACGAACAAATTGAGTAAAAAAGCCCACCTGTTTCTTTAATAAGGTTACGACAGAGAATCTGATACATTAATCATCGCTGTATGTTTTGTGACCCTCTTTTTTGCCAGCTTTGACCTTTGACATCGCCTCATCAACTTTTTCAGCATCTTCCTCAAGGTATGCCATCTCCAGCTCGCAAAGATATGCATAGGATAAGCCCATCATCCGGCGATAATCAGCGAGCGCCTTCACCTTATCTTTGCCGTCTGCCATATCCTTAATGAGAACTGGCACATACTCCATCCCTTTGCGGATTCCCTCCGCTGCGGAACGGGCTGCCTCAGCACCTCCTGCCCAATCATCTTTATCAATCTTACGCAAGCTTTTGAGAGCATTACTGCTCTGCTTCATCGTTTGGGTAAGCGGCGTATCCTCATCACTATCAGCATGAACCTGAGGCAGCGCTAGAACGAAACAAATAAAACAAATTGGCAATACGCGTAACAAAGAAGTAACAATATTCATCGCATTTATATACACCCTCAAATCTAAGATCTGTCAATAACCTTGGGAAAACACCCCCATTCTCATGCCTCATCATTCCGACGCTGGACACTACCGCTTTTAGTCGCTAAAAATAATTCAAGACATGGCGAGCTCCAAAGCAAATAAGGTAAAAGAAAAAAAACTGACTCCAATGATGGCTCAGTATCAGGCAATGCGCCGGTCTTTACCCGATGACATCTTACTATTCTATCGCTTAGGCGATTTTTACGAGATGTTCTTTAATGATGCTAAGACAGCCGCTGGGGTACTCAATGTTGCGCTCACCAAGCGAAACGATATTCCAATGTGCGGAGTCCCCCACCATGCAGCCCAAGGCTATATCGCTAAGCTCATACAAGCGGGAAAGCGAGTCGCTATAGCAGAGCAGACGACCGAACCGCAGCCAGGTAAAATTGTTGAAAGAGAAATCGCACAAATCATATCCGCCGGAACCGTCAGTGACATCACCCTGCTAGATGACACCCGCCACAACTACATTGCGGCAGTATACCAAGTGGGCAAAAAGATCGGCCTTGCCTACGCTGACCACTCGACTGGCGAATTCACTGTCGCTGAGTTTGATCATGCTGATTCTTTGAGAGACACCCTACAAAGTTTATGCCCAAAAGAATTAATTATAGGCGATGATCAGCTTAACTTGTTTGGTCACCTCTCGGGTTGTCTTCCCTACGATGCATACGCCTTCCTTACGGATCAGGCCAAAACTTCGCTCTGTGATCATTTCAAAGTTCAATCCATGCGCGGTTTTGGGTGTGATGACATGCCCGCTGGCATCTCTGCAGCCGGAGCCATCCTCCATTATCTCTCCTACCAGCTGCGACGTTCATGTGATCATATCCGGCATCTAGCTGTTCGCGTTGGAGGCGAACACGTCATCATTGATGCCTCATCACAACGCAACCTTGACCTTGTCGACTCCCCCACGGGCAGACAGCACTCCCTACTTGGTGCACTTGACCGAACTGCCACCCCGATGGGTGCCCGTAAATTACGTGACTGGATTCTACACCCACTGCATGATCTGGAGCTACTCACATCGCGGCAAGATTTGATCGAAGCTTTTCTCGCAGAGCCTTTTTTATTGGGGCAATGTCGCGAGCAATTGAAAGGCATCCGTGATATAGAACGTACCACTTCACGTTTATCTCAAAATGCAGGAAATGCGCGTGACCTGATGTCCTTGCTCACCTCCTTGCTCCAAATCCCCAATTTAAGAAGCCACTTAGAAGCCCTTAACGAGCAGGCAACTGACGATGAATTTCAAACGCAGCTCCTCAAGGGCCTGCATCAATTCCCTGAGCTTACTAACACACTGGAACAAGCACTCGTTGACGAACCTCCGGCAGGAACTAAAGACGGCGGCATCATCAGAGACGGATTCAACCCCGAACTCGACGAACTCAGAGCTGCCTCCTCTAGTGGCAAGCAGTGGCTTGCTGAACTACAAGAAACTGAGCGTAAGCGAACAGGTATCGACTCGCTCAAAATCAAATTCAATAATGTGTTTGGTTACTTCCTCGAAGTCACCAAAGCAAAGCTCGACCTTGTGCCCGATGACTACCAGCGCAAGCAGACAATGACCAACGCTGAGCGCTTCATCACCCCTGCCCTTAAGGAGATGGAGAATAAGATACTCGGAGCAGATGAACGTGCCAAACAACTCGAATACGAGGAATTCATAAAACTGAGGCAAGCCGTAGCAGATGAGATCGATCGTCTGCAGCAATGCGCAGAGTCACTTGCTACGCTTGACGTCCTACTCGGCCTGGCTGAGCTTGCGCAGCTACACCAACACACACGACCAATCATTGACCACTCAGGAGATCTTCAAATCGTAAATGGTCGCCATCCCGTTTTAGAACAAACCTTAATCGAAGATAAGTTCGTCCCCAATGACACCCTTATCGAGACATCCACCTCACGGCTCATCTTACTTACCGGCCCAAATATGGCCGGGAAATCAACCTACATCCGTCAGGTTGCTTTGATCACTTTGATGGCTCAGATTGGGGCTTACGTCCCAGCTGAGAAAGCACGTATCGGGCTAGTCGACCGCATCTTCTGCCGTGTCGGAGCCTCAGATGACCTAACCAGTGGCCAGTCCACATTCATGGTCGAAATGAATGAAACTTCGCTCATCATCAATAATGCTACTGAAAAATCACTCGTCATTCTTGATGAGATTGGCCGTGGAACTGCAACATTCGACGGTCTTTCTATTGCGTGGTCAGTAGCAGAGCATCTCCATGACACCATCAAGTCGCGCACCTTATTCGCTACTCATTATCATGAGCTCACCGACTTATCCCGCACTAGGGACGCCGTAGAAAACTACAACGTTGCGGTTCGTGAGTGGAATGATGATATCATCTTTTTGCGCAAGATCGTTCCAGGCACTGCAGACAAGTCATACGGCATTCAGGTAGCGCGCCTAGCAGGCCTCCCTCCCACCATTATCAACAGGGCCAAGGATATACTATCACATCTTGAAATGAATTCTACGCGACCCGAGGCCAAAGACAAACCGAAGGCAAAAAACACGAAAAACAACTCTCTCCCCGAGGCTGACTCACCGCAGATGAATTTGTTTAACTGATTATACTCTTTGAAATCTAACCACTCCATAGGCATTCTTGACTCAGGAATCGGCGGCCTCTCAGTCCTCAATGAGATCCGCAAGACCATACCCAACGAGTCTATCATCTACTTTGGTGACAGCGCTTGGTGCCCTTATGGCGCGCGCGGTGCTGATGAGATTCAGCGGCGCGTTTTTGCGGTGACCGATTTCTTACTCTCAAAAAACTGCAAGCTCATCGTCATTGCGTGCAATTCAGCAACCATCGCTGCGGTAGAAGCACTACGAGCAAGCTATCCAGTTCCCTTTGTCGGCATGGAGCCAGGAATTAAGCCAGCGGCAGCTAGCACTCGCACTGGCACTATTGGAATTCTCGCGACAGAGGCTTCTCTCGCAGGTGAAAAATTCCACCGTTTGATTAACGACCATGGTGAGGGCGTGACCATCATCACTAGGCCTTGCCCCAACTTTGTTAAACTCGTAGAAGACGGTGACCTCAATAGCCCCAAAGCTCGTGCTATTGTCGAAGAAGATATACTCCCTCTCATCGAAGCCAAAGCTGACGTTCTGGTCTTAGGCTGCAGTCATTATCCTTTCCTAAAGCCTCTCATTCAGGAGATCGCAGGACCACAAGTCACCGTCATGGATACGGGCGTCGCGGTCGCTCACAGAGTAAACCATTTCATCGCAGGCGACTTAAACACACCACAACCGAGTTGTGAGGTATACACTAGTGGCGAACTCTCTCATCTAGAAAAACACTTCCCTGTTCTTTGCCCAAATATAAAAGCATCTCTGCACCATGCTGACATCTGAGACAAGCTACTTGCGGCAAGATCATTGGCAACCTCTGGCGAATTTGCATCGCGTTGAAGTCAGAAAATGGACAGTACCTTACCGCAGCCGCAGAGCCAGCCATCAGGAACACCCCGTTCTAGACTTCCTCTTTACCTACTACCCCTTTTCACTTGGGAAATTAGAACAGTGGCACCCGGGCTTCGGCATTCAACTCCAGTGTGACAAAAAACGCCCAGAGAGGTATCAGACAAAACACTATCAACAGCTTGAGGACATCGTCTCACTTTCTACTGATGCCCTATCCGACAAAGAACTCGCACGCCTTCAATGGATTCATAATCTTTTATGCCTGACCCAGACAAGAACGCCCAACTTCGCCTGTCACGGGCTTCACGAGTGGGCGATGGTCTATCAAGGTCAGGATATCAGACACAGAGAATCTACCCCATTGAGACTTACCCAAGATGAGATTGACCATCTGGTATCAACCAGAACCATTATCTGTAGTCACTTTGACGCTTATCGCTTTTTCTCTCCAGGTGCCCTGACCCTCAACAAACTCAAACCCACCCTTGATGGCCGCCAAGACTCCGAGCAATGCGGCTGCCTGCACACCAACATGGACCTCTACAAGTGGGCCTCCAAGTGCATGCCTTGGGTGGGCAGCGATCTCCTCTGGCAATGCTTCCAACTCGCCCTCAAAGCACGTGAGCTCGACATGAGAGCCAGCCCCTATGACCTATCTGAATACGGTTACGATCCCGTCAAAATCGAGACCCCAGAAGGCCGTGCTGAGTATGAAATTCATCAACGTGAGATCAGCCAACTCAGCCGACCTCTGAGGCAATCAATCATCGACGCGCTTGGCAAAACAACCTCCACGTTCCGAAACTAAAATAGCCCACTGAAATCAGGCTTCATCGACTTTGACTTCTGATCGCCTCCGATCCACCAGCCCCTCGACAAACAACCAGATCATCCATACCACAGCAACTCCCATGGCCATCCATGGGAAAACCCAACCCATCCGTGTGTAAAAAGTCAAGCCACTCTGCCTTCCAAGTTCCGATACAAGAACGCCCTCATCGATAATCGGTAATGAGGATAAACGGTTTCCATTTGAGTCTATCACCTGAGTCAGCCCCGATGTCGCCGCCACAATGATCCATCGACCATTCTCAGCTGCACGATGCCGAAAAAGCTCCGAATGCTGATATTGCTGTTTAGCCCCCCAATGCATTGCATCCATGGTTGGCACCACCAAAAACTCAGCCCCATCAGCAACCATTCTCCTGATCACGTCCTGATAATCAGAGTCAAAACAAATAGGAGTCCCATACGACCATCTTGGGGTATGCACAGCTTTCGCTTCAGTACCCGCCACACCGTCGTCAAAAAAATGCACCGTGTGATTCTTGTAATGCTCACCGAATACCTGCTCCCCATAAAATGCCAATGCGGTATTATACCAGCCCCCATCATCATCAGAGGTCTGAGTACCGACTACCATCTCGGCACCCATTTCCGTGGAGAATCTAGTAAGCTGCGGCCACTGCCTCTTATCTTTACGAATATCATATGGCAAGGCATATTCAGGCCAAATGACCAGATCAAAGTCCTGATCCGATGCTGCCTTCGCATACTTGGTTAATTTGATATAATGATCTAAATCCGATTCCTCGGCTTGGACCGCTGCTACCAAAACAGATTCACCCAGCGAAGCCTCCCTCCTCTTTTGCATCAACACAGAGGCCACCATCGCCACTAATAAAATGGCCCCAAAACACCGTTGCCTATTCTTTTGGCAGAGCATCGCCGCCCCCATCATAAGTAGAAAACCAAGCCCGTAAACACCCACCAAGGGCGTCAACCAAGTCGGTTCCAAACCCACACCCGGTGTCATCCATGGGAACTTCAGATAAAACAACTCCCCTCGGTAAAACTCAACACCTGTCCACCATACCGCGGCAAATATTGCTGCGATCCAACCTCGGCTATAACGCAAATATGCCACCGCATATCCACGAGCAAATAATCCAGTGAAAAGTGCCATGATTGAAATCAGCGTTACCACCAGATACAGGCTGCCATCAAAAACATCAAACAGCCACGACATCGTAACTCCATAAAACAATACCCCGTGTAGCAGACCGAGATAGAGCGCATGAGACGGCTTGGCTCCGCCAACAGCCAAGATCAGGGGAAGCCAGGCTATTATAGCGATTAGATGCCACCCGACAGGTGGAAAAACAAGCATGCCAAGGCATGCGCTAAAAAAAGCTAACAATATACGAATACCCATTTTAAAACATTATCCTACAGAATTTAATTTATCGATCAAAATATTTAATCATTATATTTCATCGATGGAATCAATACTGCGCAAAGACTTACCCCAGGTTTTACGTTCTCACCAAAACACAGGTCATCGTGCAACTTATCGTCAATGATGAATAGCTCCTCACACTCTTCTATCCACTTTCCTTTTGCCCTTTTACCATTGCCAGCCACATCATTTCCATATTGATTTCCCCCACAATCTTCCATTTTTAATATTTACTATCTACCAAGATGATTCCCAACGTCCTCGCTGAACGCTACGCCTCTCCTGCTATTTCTGAAATCTGGTCCGCCGAAGGCCGCATCGTCCTTGAGCGTGAGTTCTGGATCGCCGTCATGAAAGCCCAGAAAGAGCTGGGCTTAGACATCCCTCAAGAGGCCATCGATTCATACGAGTCTGTGAAAGACCAAGTGAACCTTGCTTCCATCATGGAGCGTGAGCGCATCACCCGGCACGATGTGAAAGCTCGCATCGAAGAGTTTTGCGATCTTGCAGGACATCAGCATATTCACAAAGGCATGACCTCACGCGATCTCACCGAGAATGTTGAGCAACTTCAAGTCTACCGTTCACTTCTCATCATCAGAGAAAAGGCAGTCACGGCATTAGCAAAAATGAAGAACAGCTCCGTCCAGTGGCGCGACCTTGTTATCACAGCACGCACTCACAACGTCGCAGCTCAGCCTACTACCTTTGGCAAGCGTATTGCAATGAATGGCGAGGAATTATTAGGGGCTCTCGACATGCTCAATCACCTCATTGAAACCTACCCCGTGCGTGGACTCAAAGGAGCTGTCGGCACTCAAATGGATCAACTCTCCTTATTCGATGGAGATGCCGATAAAGCGTCACAACTTGAGCAAAAAGTCTGCAGTCACCTCGGCATTCCTGAAGTATTTACCAATGTAGGGCAAGTCTACCCACGCTCTCTTGATATGCGCACCGTATCCGTTCTGGCAGACATTGCCTCCGGTCCATCTTCGCTGTGCCGCACCCTAAGGCTTATGGCAGGACACGAAACCGCCAGTGAGGGCTTCGCTAAAGGCCAAACTGGATCAAGCGCAATGCCGCACAAAATGAACTCACGCTCATGCGAGCGAGTCAACGGCTTCCACGTCATTCTCAAAGGGCATGTCACCATGGCTGGTGGTCTTGCTGGCGACCAATGGAATGAGGGTGATGTCTCTTGTTCCGTGGTTCGCCGTCTGATGTTACCTGATGCATTCTACGCCATAGACGGCCTGTTCGAAACCTTCCTCACCGTTCTTGGCCAAATGGACGCTTATCCTGCAGTCATCGAAGCCGAGAATAACCACTACCTGCCATTCCTCATGACGACCACCATCATGATGGAAGCCGTCAAGGCTGGCGTGGGACGCGAGGCCGCCCATTCTGCTATCAAGGAACATGCAGTGGCCACCGTCAACGACCTCCGTGCAGGAAATATTAAGGAAAACAATCTTCCAGAGCGATTGGCATCCGACGATCGAATTCCTCTTAGCCTAGAGCAGCTCTCTGACATCATCGCCACTGGAGGTGAAAATGCAGGAACAGCCCGTAGCCAAGTTGATCATTTTGCGGACATTGTCAGCCAATGGGAGACAAAATTCCCAAATGCAGCTAATTATATGCCTGGATCTATTCTTTAATTGCCCCCAACAAAGAAAAGTCAGCCAAAAACGTCATTTTAAACCACTTAAAATCAACGACTTGTTGTTTTTTGTGATTTTCTCCTCTTTTTCTTTGAACAAGTAGCCACTTGGGGAGTCTATGTATTATGAGAGCAGCGTGTATATCGCGTCGTTCTTATTCATGTAAGGGTGAATTGCAGATATCAGCTTGATCATGTATCAGCGTGTTGAAGTTGTAATCTCAGAAAAGCCGTAGAGAGGGTCCCCCCCGATCTGCGGCTTTTTTCTGTACTCGTCTAAATTCTCTTATTTTAAAGGTCCTGCAAGTCAGCTCAGAGCGCTCCTTTGGGCCTCAGGCCCTGAGGGCATCTCCAAATACAGGCGACTAGGCACAACAGACCAGAGCTTCGGCCCAAGCCTTTGACACACGAATTTTGATTGATCACATCTAGGCGCCTGTCGACAGGACCACCTAAACACCACCATGATAGCGCCACACCGGGGTGACTATTTCAAGCTCATCAGGTAGCCCATCAGGTCCCTGAGCTCGTTCTCATTGAGCCGGTTGATCAAGGCTGGAGGCATCGGTGAGATCGGCGAAGCCTTGATATCGAGCACATCGGCTTCTGCCACTTCCACCGTCTGGGTGAAATCATAGGGGCTGATCGCAATGGTCATCAGCCCATTTTGCTTATCGAGCACTTTACCCGTGATGAACGAGCCATCTTTTTTGGTGATCATGCTAAATTCAAATTGGTCCGAGATTACCTTATTGGGATCAATGATGGCCTCACCCATATCCTTGAGTTGAAAACGACCCGCAACATGGGTCAGATCCGGACCTGCTGCTCCGCCTTTGCCAGCCACCTGGTGGCAGGCTGCACAGAGGCTGGCCTCAAACATACGCTGCCCATTGGTCAAATCTGCTTTGTCCAAATCAGTGAGTGCGGCTACCTCTTCTACAGACCAGGCTTTACCGGGCCCGTTGACCTTGGGAAGATTCTTAAACGGATTATGCTTCACCATGGGCTTCCACCCACTAATCATTTTGCGCTCCTGCTCGGTAGCATTCGCCAATGCATCCTTAAGCATATTTTGCACAAAACCAGCATAACTGCGGCCGCCACTCTTCGTGGAAGCATAGTTGAACCACTCAAGATATTGTCTTCTTTGGCCCTCTGTCCAAGGCCCTTTGACCACTCTCAAGCAGTAAGCATAATGCAGGTTCTGAGCGGAAGGCAGATTGTTAAGCATATTAATAACATCCTTACCATACTTCGAATTACGTGCTGCAAGAGTCGCCCAATCCGGAGGTGTATCAGCACCACGCGATGCCATCAGACCCAGTGTTTTTTTCACCACATTCGGAGCCTGCAGAAAGCTTAAAAGCCGGCACAATTCGCGATTCACCATATCATCCTCACATGGAAAATGGGTATCAAAAGCTCCGATCAATAATTCTCTCTGGCCACCGTCACCACAGCGCGTAATCACCAAGCTTACAGCACGTAGCACAGCTAACTTACCATGGTTGTCTAAGGTGGAAAAATCAACCTTGGCCAGTGATTGCAGCAATACCTGAGCATTCTTCTTACCCCCCTGATGGGCCAGTGCCACAGCCCCTTGGGATAAAACCATGGGGTTTTTTTCCTGCAAAACTTTCTCCTGCCACAAAACCACGGGTAAATGCTCCAATGCAACACGGGCAGCGCTGCGAATAGCTCGATCCTCGTGCCCCATAGATTTCCAGATCAGCTCAAGATCTTCTGCTTTACTGGTCACATGCATGGCTTCGAGTTGACGGCGTAGCTTGACCAGATCACCGACCTCTGGCGCAGTTGCAGGATCACAGGATTCATTGCCCACGTAGCTAACACGATATAACTCAGATTGAGCCTTCCTGCCTCCGGTCAGGAAATACATCGCACCATCCTTACCGATCACAGCGTCAGTCACAGGCAGACCCGGTCTAGAGACAAACTCTTCTTTTTCAGCGGTGTAGCTTGAACCGTCGCTTTTAAGATGAATCGCGTAGATCGTAGCAAAGGTCCAATCCAAGGCAAAAATAGCCTGCTGGTAGCGTGTAGGAAACGCTGCCCCAGCACCAGACACGACTCCGGTAGGTGATCCTGGGCCAATATTGAGAACCGCGGGAGAGCTATCGAGGTAATACTCAGGCCACTTGCCCGTACCATTCCTCCAGCCAAACTCACTACCACTGGTCACATGGCAAATCCGAGTGGGTCGGTACCATGGAGTGCCGAAGTCATATTCCATATCAGCATCAAAAGTGAAGAGGTCTCCATCTTGATTAAAGGCGATGCCAAAGCTATTTCTATAACCCTGACTATAGAGCTCCCAGCGTGAATTATCTGGCTTGAAGCGAGCTACCCACCCTCCGGGTGCCTTCCTTGAACGCGCATGCCCGCGGGCGTCAGCCTGCCTCGGCAACAGAAGATCCTCAGCCCACTTATTAGTGCCCGCATAATTCGCAATGCCCTCTGGAACATTAGTGTGATTACCGCATACATAATAAATCCACTCTTTGTCAGGTGATAAAGCAAAGCCATGAGGTCCATGTTCACCGCCACCCGCAAGTGTTTTCATAAGCTCTACTTTATCGAGCTTCCCATCACCATTACTATCGGTGACAACGTAAACTCCAGCCCCCACCACTTTTCTCTCACACACTGAGACAAACAACCTGTCCTTGAACCACAACAATCCATGAGCCCCCCCTATTTTGAGATTGAGCGGCTCGACTTTGGGCGCCTCGTTACCATTGACGGTGACGTAGTAAATTGACCCATACTGATCCGCGGTAATCAGGCGCCCATCATCGTGAATCGCGATCGCCACCCATGATCCCTGCTGCTTATGGGGAACCTGGTAAATTTTCTTACACTCGAAACCCTCTGCTACCTTGAGTTCATCGGCTTGCACTGATGAGAGCAGAACCACAAATCCCACAAAATTTAATACAACTTTCAAATTCATATATTTCATACACTCAATCTGTTCATTTCTTACATCAATATGCAAATAAAATTGAGGATTTGAAAGCTATTGAGGCATAGCGGGACAAGTATTAAAAAATAGACCTCTCAAGTAGCAACCTCCAATCGAACCAAGCTACATTTTTTTTCGTATACGAATACTGCGCCGGCCACCGCGCACCTTGCGTATTGGATCAAAGACGCTGTCCATACCGACATCTTTGATACCCCATACCACCTCCAACAGCTCGCCCAGCCGCCCGTTGGGAAAACCGCGCTGCTGAAACCACGCTAAATAATCTTCGGGTAAATTCATAATAGGTAATCCACGTGGAGGGGAATCCTTAGGGCCAAATCGGCCAAAATGGCATCAAGGTATTCCCTATCGCAGATAAAATTCTCACGTTCAATACGCGTGAAATCCATGAAGGATTTCAGCTCAGCCTCTATTTTATGGAAGCTCAATTCGTAGAATCCGCTTTTTTTGTGAATACATATTTCATCACCTAACTATCAAAAAAACGAAACCCAACGCCATAAAAAAACGCCCTCTTAATTACTGATGATGAACACCTCAACCAACATGGAGCTCTACATATTAAAGTGATAAATTCACAACAAACAAAAACAAACCATTCGTATACAACAACAGATCTGCCAGTCGTATTTTTTATTTGGCACAGCTACTGCTAACTCAAATTTGGCGAGACTTACTATTACCGTCTCACCAAACCAATACCCAACAAAAAAACTAAAAAAAAATGAAAAACACAATACCATTCCTTACCGTTCTTGGCGCAGCAAGTATGATAACAAGTCCTCTTTCTGCAGGAGAATTATCAGGCTCTCTCTCATTTGACTACAACTCACACTTCATCTCTTACGGTTTCGATGTGTGGGGTGGAGGAAAGAATCCAAGCGGTGAATCCACCTTCAACCCAAGTGCTAGTATAGACTATAAAATCAACGACCAATGGACGCTTAGTTCTGGTTTTTGGCTCGACGTTAATGACAACACAGGAGACTTCGAAACTGTAGAAACTGACATCTGGTTCGGTGCTTCTTACACTACGGGCATCACCACTATCAGCGGAACATTCCAGAACTGGCAATACGGTGGGGTTTCCGAAGAAGTCTTCG
>ERZ767285.47-NODE-47-length-53459-cov-4.616107_pt1 | contig 53459 bp, 87 predicted proteins | sample MGYA00374953_ERZ767285 | MGnify/ENA primary metagenome ERZ767285 (study PRJEB28947, sample SAMN06267186) | marine metagenome | isolation source: Columbia River Estuary | place: USA:Columbia River Estuary, USA | collected 2013-07-23 ...
GGTTGACAAATGGCCCAATATGGTATATAATAAAGGGATATTATGACAAAAAAGCAAATAGGAGATTCAAACATGGCAGTTGTGTTACTGACGCCAGATAAGATACACCATGAAATCTCAAGACAACTATCTAGAGGTGTTCCTTATATTGAAGCACTTGTAGATTTCGCTGAGAAGAATAACTACGAAATAGAAACTATTGCTCAAATTGTTAAGAAAAGCTCAATACTTCGTGAGAAGATTAGAACAGAAGCTATCGGCCTTAGAATGGTAAAGGTTGATGAACAAAAAGCAAACCTAGACGACCTATGTAATGATAAATGATGAAGGCTTTGAAACTTACGTAAATTACTTGGCGTTGAAGAAACACTTCACAAGTGATGCTTACGACTATGTAAAGTACAATGGAAAGATCAGAGCATCAATCGATAAATTTCGTACTCGTAATGATGCATACTTCTTTTTGAAGTTGTCGAAAAAAGAAGATACAGTCAACTATATGTTGGCAAATTTTATAAATAATCCAAATATCTGGATAAGGCAGATGCTAGACAGCGAAGCCGAATACAGATACAACGATTGGAGGAAAAAGATTGAGTCATTGACTTATACTTTTAAATCCGAGCTGAAACATCTTAAAGATGACTATCAGCAAAACTTTATATCACGTGATGGTCAACATCCGTATATCATGACACAGTATTGTCAGAAGAAGATTTCATTAGAGACCTTCACTATTCTGACTCACGCTGCCAATATTTTTGAGTATTGGAGTGAAAAAGTAGTTGACAAAATTATCTCACGTGATATAATAAGACTATCAAGAAAGTATAAACCTTTCTTGTTATACGATGAAAAGAAGTTTAAGGACATAATTCGTGTCCACTTCGATGTGTAATACTACGCAAATATAACGCTATATTAAAGGAGAAACAACTATGGCACCTACTAACTTTGCTTCGCTCAAGAAGAATCGTTCGAAATCTCTAGAATCACTGAATGCTCAGCTCGATAAGATTTCATCTAAATCATACCAAGACCCTAACGCAGGGAAAGTCTGGAAACCAACAAGAGATAAAGCTGGAAATGGCTTTGCAATTATTCGTTTCCTACCAGCTACCGAGGGCGAAGAAATGCCTTTCGTAAGAGTTTGGGACCACGGCTTTCAAGGCCCTACTGGTTTATGGTATATTGAAAACAGCTTGACTACTATCAACCAAGACGACCCAGTATCAGAGTTTAACTCTAAACTTTGGAATACAGGTGTTGACGCTGATAAAGACCAAGCTCGTAAACAAAAACGCAGATTGAAGTATACTTCTAATGTGTATATTGTCAAAGACCCTAGCAATCCGGATAATGAAGGCAAAGTCTTTATGTATTCGTTTGGTAAGAAAATCTTTGATAAGTTGAATGATCTAATGAATCCGACTTTTGAAGACGAAGATCCAGTAAATCCGTTTGACCTGTGGGAAGGCGCTAACTTTAGACTTAAAATCCGTCAGTTTGAGGGTTACCCAAACTACGATAAGTCTGAATTCGATGCACCGTCTCCGCTGTTAGATGACGATGATGCAATGGAAGCTGTATGGACACAACAACATTCTTTACAGTCTCTTGTTGAAGAAGGCAACTTCAAAACTTACAGTGAACTCAAGACCAAGCTCTTTAGAGTATTGGACCTTGCAGCTGAAACTCCTGAAGTGGCAGCACCGTCACCTTATGAAACTACTACCACAGAATCAGACGATCTTGATATTTCAAGCTCAATTAGAGAAGCATCACCTGCGACTCCTGATGTAGCAGAAAGTAGTAATGCATCTGTTGATGATGATGACGATGATCTTGCAATCTTTAAAGATCTCGCCAGAGGCTAAACCAGAGTGGGGCTGCTTACTCAGGGCCCCACATTTACAGGAGAAAGTATGTCAACTAAACAAACAATCGACATGACCAATTTTGATTTTGGCTTTACAGCCATGACAGAAGATGAGTTATCAGTAGTACAAGAAAGTAAAGCTCAAGTAGAAGCATCATCAGCAACAGCTGAAAGCGCAGCTGCCAAAGCTCAAATCATGTACGAAGCTGTAATTCCATTGTTAAACAATCTCAAGGCTAACCCAGAAAAAGATTATATCTACTGGCCTAACCGTTACGAGAAACTTGACGCTTTTGCAGATCAATTACATCAAATTCTAAGCGGAGAATAAATTATGAGTCTATTAGACAAAATGTTGAAGGCGGGGTCAGTCAAAGGATCGACTGTCCTATCTAAATCGTCCTTCTTTAATGTTAAAGATCCGATACAAACAGAACTTCCTATTGTGAATATCGCTTTCTGCGGCTCACTTAAAGGTGGTTTACTACCCGGCTTGACCGTAGTAGCAGGTGAATCAAAGAGTTTTAAAACTTTGCTTGGCCTATACTGCATGAAAGCTTATCTAAAGAAATATCCAGAAGGTGTTGCAATCTTATATGACTCAGAGTATGGTATTACTCCAGAGTATCTTGAGAGTTACAACATTGATACTGACCGTGTTATTCACGTTCCAATCGAAGACGTAGAGCAACTTAAGTTTGACGCTACTAAACGACTAGACGAGATTGACAAGGGCGATAAAGTCTTTATTATGATCGACTCTATTGGTAACTTGGCCTCTCGTAAAGAAGTACAAGATGCTCTAGATGAGAAATCAGTTGCTGATATGACAAGAGCAAAACAGCTCAAGTCACTATTCAGAATCGTTACACCTAAACTGACTACTCGTGATATTCCTTGTATTGCTATCAACCATGTATACCAAGAAATCGGTCTGTTCCCTAAGAACATCGTTTCAGGTGGTACAGGTATTATGTATAGTGCAAACCAAGTATTCATTATTGGTAAAGCTCAGCAGAAGGATGGCAAGGACTTGGAAGGTTTCAAGTTTACTATTAATATTGAAAAGTCAAGATACGTTAAGGAAAAATCAAAACTTCCTTTCACTGTATTATTTGATAAAGGTATTCAGAAATGGTCATCGTTAATGGAATTGGCTTTGGAGTCAGGACATCTTGATTCTAAAACTCAAGGCTGGTATAACGAAATCAATATGGAAACCGGTGAAGTACTTGAACCAAAACGTAGAGCGAAGGATATTATGCTTGATGATGAGTTCTTTGAACGTATCATGAAATGTCCTAAGTACAACGAATATATTGAACGCAAGTTTAAACTTAACGCAGCAGTAATGGGAGATGCAAATGCTAGAGAAGACGATCTTATCGAATCTGATACTGAATGAGGATTATTGCCGTAAGGTATTTCCATATTTAAAAGAAGATTATTTCGATGACACTGTACTTCGTAAAGTATTTGAAACGGCTTCCGAGTACATGGAAAAGTACAAGGAGCCGCCTTCACTTGAAGCTTTAAAGATTGCTGTTGATAAACGCAAGGATCTGAACGAAGATACGTATCAAGGTGTTCACCAGTTAGTTGATAGTATGTCAATTGACGTTGATACCAATATGGAATTTTTGATTGATGAAACTGAAAAGTTCTGTCAAGACAAAGATCTATATAATAGTATACGTAAAGCAATTCTGATTCTTGATGGTCAAGACAACGAACAATTGGATAAGGGGGCAATCCCAGGATTGCTCTCGGATTCATTAGGTATCAACTTTGACCAATCTGTTGGTCATGACTTCCTTGAAGATGTTGATGATCGTTATGAACATTATCACAGAGTTGAAGAACGTACACCGTTTGACATTGAAATCTTAAACAAAATTACAAAGGGTGGCATACCTCGTAAATCTATGACCGTACTGTTGGCAACGACAGGTGGTGGTAAATCTTTACTTAAATGTCATATGGCAGCAAATCATTTGATGTATGGAAAGAATGTTCTGTATATTACAATGGAAATGGCTGCTGAAGAAATCGGTCGTCGTATTGACGCAAACATTATGGATATTACTCTCGACGAAGTTGCCGAAGTACCTCGTGATGTTTTTGAGAAACGTATGGCTCGATATAAAACAAAGACAACAGGTAAACTGGTTATTAAGGAGTTCCCAACAGGATCTGCTCATAGTGGTCACTTCCGTCATTTGTTAAACGAACTCAAACTCAAAAAGAACTTTACTCCTGACGTTATCTTTCTCGATTACTTGAACATCTGTTCATCTGCTCGAGTAAAAGGTGCTGCAGCTGCTAACAGTTATACTTTGGTCAAATCAATTGCAGAAGAAGTACGTGGATTGGCAATGGAATATAATTGTGCTGTCGTTACCTCTTCTCAATATAACAGAGATGCGTATGGTAACTCTGACGTTGATCTAACAAATACATCTGAGTCAATGGGTATTACTCATACGGCTGACTGTATATTAGGTTTGGTTAGTTCTGAATATCTTGATGAAATGAATCAGTTGATGATTAAACAGTTGAAGAATCGTTGGGGAGACATCAGTTACTATCGTCGATTCCTTGTAGGTATTGAACGAGCAAAGATGAAGATCTATGAACTCGAAGAATCTGCTCAGGATAACATCAATCTCGAAGGTCCATCCGGAGGTGGTGGCCAACAAGGAAAAAAGAATTGGGATGATAGTACACCAGTCTTTGATAAGACCGATATTGGAATGAGATTGAACAAACGCAAGCCAGGCCAGAAGGTCTTTGGAGATGTTGCTTTAACTTGAGTATCTGTATAAATAACTCTATAGATATAGACTAATTTTAATAGGTAATAGATGAAGAGCTTTAATTCATATATAACAGAAGCCAGTTTCTTAAAGCCCGATTACGTTATAGGACACAAAGTCGCTTTTAACGGAAAAGGTTTTAGGGAATTAGATGCTTTAGGTTATAAGCCTGGTGATCACTTTGAGATTATAGCAGCAACCAAAGCTGACTATACTTATGGTGATGGTCCAGCAGAAAAGTATCTAAAAGCACCAAACGGTAAAGTGATACATATTAAAGGAGCAACCGGTTTTAAATCGAGTTCCTTTACTCATGTTAAAGCTTCAGGTTCTCCACCAACAGGCGCGGAATGGGAAGATGTTATTGTTTACGCTTACAATAAACTCAACGGTAAATCAACAGACCCAGCAACAGTTGAAGTAGCAGAAAAGTTTGGAAGTTATCAAGAGGTTGCTGATAAGATTGCAGCCAACTTCAATAACCAATTAAAAGCAAAACAGTTAGTGCAAACTGGGCGCGGTATGGGAGCTATTAGTTTAGGACCTATATGGAAAGAATCAGGTGCTAAGAACAAAACACCAAAGACTGATATTGCCTCCGCCGATTTCAAAGAAAAGATATCATTAAAGAAAGCAGGTGGATCTCAACTTGCATCACCAACTAGATCAGAAGCTATCGCAATCGTTAAGGCAGCAATGTCAGAAATGGGTGAAGATAGAGCAATGGCAGCCAAACTTGTTAGTACAATGGAAACCAATATGTCATCTCTAATATCGAGAGAGACCGCTGGTGATTTGCGTAAACAATCAAAGGCTGGTGTAAAGACTGATGCAGTGATTGATTTCCAAGCAAAGGATAAAGGTAATAGAGAATTAACTAAAATGCTCGAAGGCCTTATCAATCAAGATACAGCAGTCAATGCTTTATTCAGTAAACATATTGTACTTGAAGCAGCAACAGGCAATCATAAATTTGGTGGTGCAGGTTCTCCTGCCGCAGCTAATCTATTAGGTAAGTTTAATCTATCAGGTGGAATTGAAGTTCAACCTATTAATAGTATCAAAGATCCAATCATTATTAAATATTCGCAAACAGTTAAACCTGTCGTTTCATTTAAATCTGGTGGGGGTGGTGCTCCTGCCTATTCAGCATTACGTTTAGGTATTAAAGAATCAGAAACATTAAGAGGTATTGTATTATCTGAAATGGAACAACTCGACGGTTTAATGTTAACCGAAGACTTTATTTCAGAAGGACCACTTGATATGTTAAAGAAAGCAGGTGATTGGGCAAAGGACAAAGGTCAGGCGTTTGTAAATAAAGTTAAAGCTGCAGTTGGCAAAGTTCTTGCTAAGATGAAAGCAATACTAACAAAGATCGCAAAGATGGGTAAGAAAATGTTTGCGAGTTTAATGAAGTTCTTCGGAGTAGAAGTAAGTTCAGCAACAGGCATACCAGGAAATATTTCTTTATGAAGGATTTTAAAACATTTATTGACGAAGGACCAAACGATCCTGCGATATTCAAAGCAATCTTTTTAGCAGGCGGACCTGGTTCAGGTAAATCGTTTATTGTTGGTAAAACAGCATTACCTGCTCTTGGATTTAAAGTTGTGAATTCAGATGATGCGTTTGAGTTAGCAATGAACAAAGCTAAATTAGTAATGGATCCTGATACTATCTTTTCAACACAAGGACAGGAAATAAGAGACAAGGCAAAGAAACTCACTGCTCTTAAAATGCAAGGTTATATTACTGGTCGGCTAGGTTTAGTTATTGATGGTACAGGTAAGAATGTAGCAAAGATACAAGGTCAAATAAAAGAATTAAGATCAATTGGTTATGACGTTGGAATGATTTATGTCAATACAGATTTAGATACTGCGATTGCTCGTAATGACGCAAGACCAAGATCATTACCAAGTACTCAAGTTGTTACTTTATGGAAAGAAGTACAAAAGAACATCGGTTCATTCCAAAGTATGTTTGGTTCTAGTTTCCAAGTAATTGATAATTCCCAAGACGCTGATAGTAATAAAGGAATTATGTCAGGATATAAGTGGGCAGCTAAATTTGCCAAATCTAATATCAACAATCCTAAAGCAAAGAAATGGATTAAGTCTTACGCAGAAGAACATTTGAATATTAATGAAGCTGATCTTGCTATGGATCGTAGTGGTATTATTGATATTATTCTAAAAGACGTTAAGAACAAGTTAATGCAAGATGTACAACGCAAAGATGTTAAGACAATTAACGATATAGCGGCAATTGTTAAAAAGAAAGTAGAATTGGATTTTAAACATAAAGGTTATCTGAGGTTAAAGAATAAATGAAAAGTTACAACCAATACATAACAGAAGCCGATGCCAATCTGCATATGACTCATCTTGAGGACGCGGTTCTCGATGGTGGTGTAAAAGGAACAAGAAACGTAATTAATTATATTCGTAATATTCGCGATATGCTATCAGGTAATACCAAAGCTCCCGTTAATATTACAACAAAGTGGGACGGCGCTCCTGCTATATTCGCTGGTGTTGATCCTTCCGATGGAAAGTTCTTCGTGGCAAAGAAAGGAGTATTTAATAAAACTCCAAAGCTGTATAAAACAAATGCAGAAATTGATAATGATCTGAGTGGTGAACTCAATAGCAAATTTAAAGTTGCTTTAAAAGAATTCGCTAAACTCGGAATAAGTGGAGTAGTACAAGGTGATTTCTTATATACGGATGACGATCTTAAAACGGAAGATATTGATGGAGAATCGTGTGTTACTTTCCATCCTAATACCATTGTTTACGCGGTACCTAAATCATCAGGACTCGGTAAGGCAATTTCAGGATCAAAGATTGGTGTGGTCTGGCACACAACATACTCAGGATCAACTCTTGAAACAATGTCGGCAAGTTTTGGTATTGCGATCTCAACAAAACTTAGCAAGGTTAAATCGGTCTGGCACGTAGACGCAACATTCGAAGATAAATCTGGTACGGCAACATTTACCGATGCAGAGAACAAAGCGTTAACTGCTCAACTATCAAAGGCAGGAACACTGTTTAGTAAAATAGATGCTAAGGTTCTAGGTGAACTCGGAACAAACGCAGATTTAAATCAAAAGGTAAATACTTTTATTAATACAAAGGTACGTGAAGGACAACGTATTGGTGCGGTCAAACCTTTCGTTAAAGATTTACAAAAATACATACAACAATATTATCAGAAAGAAGCAGACAAGCGTAAGACTCCTGCTGGTAAGAAAACACAAATGGATAAAGCAACGTTAGCATTACAAATCTTTGCGGCTCCAGGCAATACGAAAAAGCTCGAAGCTATATTTACTCTATATGATTTGATGGTTGATATGAAATACGTTATCATAGCAAAACTAAATAAAGTCGGTGGTATTAAAACACTACTCAAAACAACAAAAGGATTTGAAGTTACAGGACAAGAAGGATTTGTTGCGATTGACCATTATGGTAAGAACGCATTAAAGATCGTGGATCGTATGGGATTCAGTCTTGCTAATTTCTCAGATCAATATATCAAAGGTTGGCAGAAATAAGTATTGACATTGCGTCTTAATTTTGTTATAATATAAATCTACAATATGAATAAGGTGATCCTTAATGAAAGACGTAACAGTCATAAACTTCTACGGCGGACCTGGTTCAGGTAAATCTACCGCTGCTGCGGGTTTATTCTATCAAATGAAAATCGCAGGCTATAATGTCGAACTGACAGATGAGTTTGCTAAAGAGTGCGTATGGGAAGGTAACATACCAATGTTGGCAGATCAACTTTGGGTACTCGGACATCAACACAGAAAAATATTACGATTATCCGATAAGGTAGATTATATCATTACCGATAGTCCTGTACTCTTAAGTCCAATATATCGTGAGAGATACGGTGAAGCAATCTATTCAGATCTAATTGACCAAATGGCTTTTGAATGTTATAGGTTATATAATCATAATATTAACTTTATGTTAACAAGACCTGAAGGTTTTGAACAACAAGGTAGAGCACAAGACGAAGCTGAATGTATTTTAATTGACGAAGCAATCATGGAACAATTTGACCGACTGAACGTTGGATATATAAATTTAGATTCTAATGACAATGCATCGGCTGCAATGAGATATATTAAAAGACTATGAATATCGAAAAGAAAATGACCCACATCTGGATAGGACCTAATCCTGCTCCATTGAAGTGGATGAATACTTGGCCAGAGAAAATGCCTGACTGGGAGTATTCAGTATTCACAGACGATATGTTACATAAACGCAAATGGTATAACCAACATTTAATTGAAGAGTATTATAGACAAAAGTGTTGGGCAGGAGTTGCTGATTTAATTCGTTATGAGTTAATCTTTGAGAGAGGTGGTTTTTGGCCTGAAGCAGATTCAGAATGTTATCATGACGTTAGCGAACTATTCGTTGAAGATCCAAACTTAGCATATACTGTATTTGAAAAGGAAGATGTAATACCGAGATCTATATCTCCAATCATGGCAGCAAACCCAGGCAATAAATTCCTCGATGTTATATTGAGAAAACTCCATACATTAAGACCTGGTGATTTAGATCCAAAGCCACACGAATCAACAGGAAACTTCTTCCTAGCAAGATTACTTGATGGCACTCGTCACCTACTACATATCTTTCCTTCTTATACATTTATACCTCAATGGTTCCGTCCTGGGTATCCAAGGTATGATGGGCCAGGTAAAATATACGCAGAACAACATTGGGGTTCAACCGCAACTGATTTAGGTCTCCCAGACACAACAAAACAATATAATGAAGGCATAGAGTGAATCACGTAGAAATATTAGGTTTAGGACATCCAAGAACAGGAACTGGTTATACAACTAAAGTATTATCAGATTGGGGTTTCGATGTTGGCCATGAAGCAATGGGTAAGCAAGGTATTGTATCTTGGTTATTAGTTAAACCAAAAGGTCCTTATTTGTGGCAGAAAGGATTTGATAGAAGACCAACATATAATCATTTAGTTTACAATGTAAGAGATCCAAAGACTGCGCTTGCTTCGGTAGTATATACTGAAACACCACCTTGTGATAAAGATGGAACTAGTTGGTGTGGTACAAAGTATTACCAAAACTTTAACTATAGAGCATTTGATTATGACTCAACATACTTTCGTAAACAATTCGTTGGATTGAATAGTGACAACCCAATAGAAAACGCAATTGATAGTATATGTCAGTTCCATGAAATGATTCTGCGATGTCGACCAAATATACAATATAGGATTGAAGACGAAGAACAGAAATTATTTAATTACTTTAAATCTTTCTATCCAAGCATTGAATATATAGAACACCCAAATAAAGAAAACACTCGAAAGCATAAATCGTTTGAACAGATGGCAGATGAATTTCCAACACCATCTAAACAACACATAGAAAGAATTAACCATTACGCAATGACGTGTGGATACGACAAGGTAGAATTTTGAAGGCTTATATATTAACACATGACCATCCAACATCAAGAGAATACGCAAAGACTTGTTCTGATTCCTGTGATCTTGTTGGTTTAGATTGGGAGTACTTTGAAGGTTGGTCTCATTGTACTGGTCGTATGGCTTGGTGTAAAACTGGTATACAAATGAAATTCCATGAACCGTGGAAACATGTTGCCGAACCAAATATGCATCACAAAGCAAATACTTGTTCTGCAGGTCACGCTGCTATTTGGAAAAAGATTGCTGATGGCGAAGATGCGGTTGGTATTGTATTAGAACACGATGCTATTATGTATTATAAACCAGACATGAAAATACCTGATAACTATTTAATTACGTTAGGATATAAATTATCAGAATTACGTTATGATTATAAAGAAGGTAATAAACAACCACGGAAATTGATTAATATAGATGGTCATGAAGGTGCCCATGCTTATATGATGACAAAAAGAACAGCCCAAAACTTGATTCACGAAATAGAAGAGCAAGGTATATTAGGAGCAGTTGATAACGCATACTTTATTCGTGGACAGAGAAGAACCAAGATACCACTTGTGATTATGTCTCCAACCCCTGCTATAGGATATTTAAGAGATTCTACGATATGGGATGAGTCAGCGCACGTTAACTACGAATTTATAGACAGCTTCGCTAATTATTATAAATAAAAACATTAGCAAACTAAAAATTAGGAAATACTTACATGGATCGCTTAAACGAAGCAGATGATACATCGATGGCGGCTGGATCTGTAAAGGATTACACAGATACCGACACAACAAAAGATTCTTCTAATAAAGATATCAAGAAGCGTAAAGATAAGAAAAAAGATCAAGACGAAAACGATGTCATTAAGAAAGATACCAAACGTACTTTTGATGCAACAAAGTTCGTTGATACTGAACCGCGCATTAACGAAGCTGTAACAGCAACAGCAGTTGCCACATTTGGTCGTATGAATCCTCCAACAGTCGGTCATGAAAAATTAGTTAATGCAATTATCAAAAAGGCAATCTCAGTTAAAGGTACTCCATTAGTATACCTATCAAAAACACAAGATGCCAAAAAGAATCCATTATCGTATGATGATAAGATTAAGTTTGGTCAAGCTCTATTCGGTAAAAGGATGATTGTTAAATCAAACGCAAAAACAATTATACAAGTTGCACAAGAATTACAAAAGAAAGGCTATAAGGATTTAGTTTTAGTTGTTGGTTCAGATAGAGTTAAAGAATTCGATACATTGCTAAACAAATATAACGGTAAAGATTATACGTTTGATAGTATTGAAGTTGTTTCTGCTGGTGAACGTGATCCTGACTCTGATGGTGTTGATGGAATGTCAGCAAGCAAGATGAGAGCATTGGCAGCAGATGGTAATTTTGACGAATTCGTTAAAGGAATTCCAACAAGAAACGATAAAATAAGGTTAGACTTATATGGAGCAGTTCGTGATGGATTGGGTATTAACGAACAAACCAATTTTGCAGTAAGTCAGTTCCTCGCAGAAAGAGTTAAAGCAGGTAAGGTCGATCCTTTATCAGCAATGGGTAAACAAAAACTAACTGGTGCTGAAGTTGCCAATTATTATAAATCAAACCCAACTGCAAAATCTGCGGCTAATCGAGACAAGAATGTTAAATTAGCAATTGAACTTGCGTTGGATTTATCAGGTAATATGAATTACGCAGTTAAAGAAATTGATAAACTCAAACGCAATCTATCAAAACATCCTGAAGTTCAAAAGGCTTTAAGATCTGCAAATGAATCCTCCAACATTGACTTATATCGAGCAGCATCTATTCAAGAAAGAATGCAAAAAGAAGCCGATAAAGAATCCAAACAACAAAAACAACAACCTGGGTATTATAAAGATCTAGGTGGTTCTACTAAAGATAAAAGACAAGCTCACTTCAATAAAAAGTCAAAGATGGACGACGACAATCCTGATGCTTATGATAAGGCACCTGGTGATGCAGAAGCTAAAACAAAACCATCTAAGCATTCAAACAAGTTTAAGAAAATGTTTGGTGAAGCAGTAGATCGTAATATGGAACGTGCAGGTTTAAAAAGACCACATCAACTATTAAGACAAGACAATACTGTTAACTTCGATTATAGATTCAAGATGTATCGTTCTGCCAAAGAAGCAGAAGCATTAGAGAAACAACGAGCAGTGATTGAATCAGAGATTACAGACCAAAGAATCGACGAGATAGAACAGTTGATTGAACAAGTAGAATTTGTATCAGAGAAATCAAACCCTGAAAAATCATTAAAGGATAAAGCTGAGAAATCAGGAATGCCTTATGGTATTTTAAAGAAAGTATTTGATAGAGGTGTTGCTGCTTGGAGAACAGGTCATAGACCTGGAACAACTCCAGTACAATGGGGATTGGCAAGAGTAAATAGTTTTGCTACAAAATCACCAGGTACATGGGGCAAAGCTGATAAAGATTTAGCCGATAAAGTTAAATAATGGATCGTATAAATAATATTAAGGAAGAAGGCGGCGCTGGTGATTGGGGTACTGATAAAGCAAGAGCCAAACTTCAAAAAGATACCCCGAACCAAAAAGTCAAGCGGGAAAACAAATTAAAGACTTTCAAACAGTTTAAGGACCAGGAAACCAAATGAAAAATTTTAGACAAGTATTGGAAGGCGTTGATGTAATCAGCGAGAACCTATCCAAAGAAACAAAGGCGTTAGCAAAAGAAATCTCTGATGCTGCAAAACGAGAATCAGGTGGAGATAAGAAAGACTTTCTTGCCATCTCTAAACTACTAACCCAAAACAAACTTAAAGATGCAGCCAAGTATATGTCTAAACTAGATACTGTTGTTCTTGAAGATCTTGTTACGTTTGTAATGGGACATGAATCTGTATTTAAAGCAATGTATCCTAAAGCCCGTCCTGGTCAATTTGTTGCTTCATTCGCAAGAAAGGTTGAAGGTGTTGAAGAAGAAACTATTGAAGAAGCAATGTCTGAAAAGGATAAAGCAAAACGCCTCAAGCTAATCAAGCAAGCTGTTGAAAAGATGAACAAAGGTAATATGGAAAGAGCTAAGAAAGATGCTCTGAAGATGATGAAAGATTCAGGTATGTTTGACGAAGAATTGGAAGAAGCCAAACCACCAAAGATTAAAGGTCTTTCTATGTATGGATCTGAAATCTCTGGACTAAAACGTTCTAATGGAAGTAGAATGGGAACATATACTGCTAAGCCTGTAATTCAAAGAGGTAAGTTAGCATATAGAGTAACTGACGAATTTGGATCTTTTGAAACATTAGATCTTAAAACATTCGCAAAGGTGTACGGATAATGACAAAAATATATGAAGCAATGGCCGAGATCAAGTTAACTACTGAAAACATTCAGAAAGTTATTAAAATGTTTCCAAGAGATAACGATTGGAAGAAACTGATAACTAAAAACCGTAGAGATATTGATGCTCTTCGAAGAGGTAAAGATTTACCAAAGAAAGTCGAAGACGAACTAATGCAATGGGCATTGGACAACGGCGAAATCAAATCTGATGACGTTGATGAATTGGATGATTTCATTGATAGTATTATTAACGAAGGTACCATACGTAATGCTTTAACAGAAGCAAGAGGGTTTGATCTTGAGTTTCAGGTTAAAGGCTGTAAGAATCTAAAAGCTTTTGAAGCGCAACAAGCAAGAGATGATTATGAAACAACTTTAATTGGACTTCAAGCTAGTTATTTTGATTTATATGCTGAAGGCACCACGCAGAAAATTAGTGGAGATAAGATCCTACTTTCGTTTACGGCAGAAAATTTAGAAGATGCTGGAACAACTATGAAAGAACAGCTTCAAGTTTCTAAAGAATTCTGTAAAAACTATACTAAATTCGCAAAAGATACTTCTAAAGCAATTCAAAAAGAAATTGCTGATGGTCAATCCGTAAAAGATATATATCCTAATGAGTTAGCTACTAATAACCCAATAGATATCTATTACGGTGAAGCAGTTAGAGTAGGTCAAGCAGATCCTAAAAGACCATTTGTTTATTCAGTAAGGCTTAAATAGAAATATGTTATCTTATAACCAATTCGTCACTGAAAAGTGCTGGGACGGATACAAACAAGTTGGAATGAAAAAGAAGAACGGCAAAGACGTTCCAAATTGTGTACCCGAATCCAAGGAGTTGGAAGAATTGACTACTTCACAGTTAATTAAGAAGTTAGCAGCTGATACGATATTCAAAAAGAAATACGGCCAAGCGGTCGCCAAAGTAAAAGAAATCATGTATAAACATGGTGACAAACCTCGACATGGTAAAGATTACTATGCAGGCAAAATTGCGAATCAGTTTGGTCTCGATTCCCACGTCCTTGCCTTAATGGTTGATGAACAGTTATCAGAAGGTTCAGAATCATGGGATGACGGATATAAACGTCGAGTTGTTAAAACAACAAAACCAGAACATAAAGAACAAGGTTATAATTGGCGCATCAAAGGCAAAGATAAAGATAACCTATCAATCAAATTATATAAAACTAAACCCGATCAAGCAGAATTTGAAAAACAAATGAAGCGGGTCGCAGGACATGAATTCGGAGGATAAAATGTCAAAGGAATTAACAAGGCAAGAAAGATTAGATGCAGAGATCCGAAAAAGTCTTGATGCAAGAACAAAAGAATTTAAAGAAAAAATCCAAAAGCTAACTTATGAAAAGATTAAGAAAGCTCTAGTACCTTCAAAGGAACCATTAAAAGGTTATCCGCATAACGAATCAGTTGAAGAAAAAGTAACTTGTCCAAAGTGTGAAGGCAAAGGTTGCGATCATTGTGACGGTAATGGTTACCATGAATCAGTTGATCTAGAAGAGATGAACGCAAGATATGAAATCTCTGATATGGAACAATCAAAAGATCCTGCTGTAAAGAAGGCATATGCAAAGCTGAAAAAAGCTAAGTATCCTTCAATGCAATACATCAGACAATATAAAGAAGTCGAAGCTGCTTTAGACAAATCTCTTCCTGCCAATAAGCGCAAGAAGTAGTTGACATCGCAGCATTAATGTTGTATAATAAATTATGAAAACCATATCTGAGTACAGAAGAACCCCGCTCGAAGAGGAAGCAGAAATTGTTCCTTATAACGAGCTGCACGTTGTTGTATTAGGTACAGGAGATGGTGACGGTACTTTTGCTGATATTGTAGAAGAAGTTTCTGTTAAGAGAGATATTCAATTTGATTTCGTTGATATAACAAAATCATGGATTGCTGATTCCGATATTGATATTGGAACTGTAAAGCTTCGTAACATTGATGGCAAAGATAAAGATATTGAAATTGAAACACATAACTCAATTGTATTTGTAAGAGCAGGAGCAATCGGTACGCTTTCCTCCCAAGCGTTTATATCCTCCTTACAAGATATTGGCTTTTTGCTTGTTAACGATTTAGAATCTATGTTAGTCTGTGATAACAAAATGTCCAACGCATTATTGTTAGGTCGTAACAATATACCGATTCCAAGAACATCATCTATACCCAACGAACAATCTATCGAAGACGCTCATAAACGAGTTGGTGGAAAGTTCCCTGTTATTATTAAAACACTTAAAGGAACTCAAGGTGTTGGTGTAATGAAGATTGATAGTATGTCATCTTTAACAGGTGTATGTCAATCGTTATGGAAATACGATGCTGATTTGTTAATACAAGAATTCTTTGAAATGAAATCAGATATACGTACTCTACTTGTAGGTGGTAAGATCATTGCTGCAGCAGAAAGAATACAAGCACCAGATAACAAAGACTTTAGAAACAATGTTCACCAAGGTGCAACAACAGAACCATACGATTTATCAAAGAAAGAGATCGCAGTAATTAAAGCAGCCGCAAGAGCAACAGGCGCAGTTTATTGTGGAGTAGATCATTTTGTTGATAAGAAAGGCAATCCTTATATTATCGAAGTAAATGGTTCTCCAGGTATTCGTTCTCACTTTGAAGGTTATGATCCTTGGACAGAAGAGAAACTAGGTAAAGTATCTGATAAGAAAGTCGTAGAGACAATTATACAATTCTTTTCTAAGGATGTCAATAGAAGACCAATCTTTAGACAAGAAGCAGGTTATATTGAAACGATTATATTTAAAGGTATGGAAAAGAATCCTGTACGTGCAAAGTTTGATTCTGGTAACAGTGCAAAAGCAAGTATGCTCCATGTCGATAAAATGGAAACAAAAGGTAAAATGGTATTTTGGGAAAAGAACGGTTATAAGTTTGAGAGTGAAGTATTATATGTCTCAAAACCAACTCGTGGCCAGAAACCATTTGATACAAGACCTGTGGTTGAACATGAGATCTTTTTCAATAACAAGAAACATATTGCCGAAATCGCGTTGTCACTAAAAGATACTGCATCAGAAATGTTAGTGAATAGAAAGTTAATGACTAAGTTCAAAATTGCAGTCAATCCTAACAGACGATTTATATTATCAAACAAAACAGAAAGAAACGACAAATCGGATCACTAATGAAAAAATTTACAGAGTGGAAACATGAAGGTTTTGGATTATATGAAGGAGTTACTGTTCCTTTAGAAAGTCCTATGATTGAATTAGAAGAAGAACCAGAATTGAATTCACCTAAACGTTCAAGTGGAGATAAGAAGTATGTTGTCTATGTTAGAAACCCTGACACAGGTAATATCAAAAAGATTGAGTTCGGTGATGAGAAAGGCGGACTTACAGCTAAGATTAATGACAGAGAAGCCGCTAAGAATTTCGCAAGTCGACACAATTGCGATACTAAAACAGATAAAATGTCTGCAGGATACTGGGCCTGTAGATTACCTAAATATGCAAAAGGTCTTGGCCTCAAGGGAGGTGGTAGTTATTTCTGGTAAACCATATACCGATCTTGATGATATTCGTACATTTGATATTAATGAAGATCAGTCGGAGTTTGTTTGGCACAGAGATAAAGAAGACCGTTTAGTTGAAGTAATATCAGGAAATGGTTGGCAATTTCAACCAGAAAATTGTTTACCATTGTTATTACAACCAGGAATAAAATTTAAGATCAAAGAAGGTGAATACCATCGTTTGATTAAAGGTATTGATAATTTACAGATTCGGATAACGAAACTGTTATAAATAAACATAGAACATATAAATTCTATCATTAAAAATTTAAGGAGATAACAATGGCAGTAGGAATTTACGACGGAAAATCCGTTAAAGGACCACTTGATAGTGGTGACGGATCTAAAACCTCTTTTGTAGGTAAAACAGGTTGGCCGAGTTGGGCTGGTAAGAAAGTACTAAGTACTGATGGTTTTTCATTTAACCTTGACGACAGGGATATGGACGATTCCGAAAGCGATGGTTATCTTGTAGATCCAAAAGGTGGCATTTGTCATCTCAGCATGCAAAATATTGGTGGAAGTAATATCGACAGCAATATGTATTTCATGTTTGATTTAAAAACAGTACTAAAGCTGAATTCTAAATTTAAAATTAATGGCCTTAGAGGCGTTCCAAAAAATCCAAAAGAATTATTCCTATTGGCTCAATTGTGTCAAGTAGTTCATTATTCAATTCAAGTTGGAGAAACAGCAGAGAAAGGTAGTAGAGATAAAGCTGTATGGAATGGATCTTCTGACCAAATGAAAGAGTTGGCGGTTGCTGTATATACCATTCATAATGGTTCAGGTGGAGCTAAAAAGCTTTTCCCACAAGGCGCTAAAACAATTGCCGAAGAAAATAATTGGAAAGAAATTATCGAGAGTAAGATTGACGGTTATATGTCAGCTGCTCTTCAAGAGAAAAAAGAAGTGGTTAGTGAAAGAACCGTTGAAGAAGAAAACGCATATCAAGAATTCTTTCAAAAGGCGCTTAAAAAGTTTGGAGTCGAATCACCAGCAGAGCTAAAAGACGACGCAGAGAAGAAGAAATTCTTTGATTACGTTGATGCAAACTGGAAGGGAGACAACGAAAAGGCTGAGGGTACTGAAGCTCAGGACTCTATCAAGCCTTCAAAGAAAAAGGATTTGGCTGCTAGCAATTGCGGTAGTTAAATCATTATATTATAGGAGTAAATTATGTTTTTGATTGAATGGATTAAAGGCTTATTTTCGGATAAAGATATCCCAGCTCCTGCTAAAGTAGATCCAGTTAAGGAGCCGAAAAAGGCTGCTACTGCTGAAGGTCCAAAGGTTACTAAAAAAGTAACTAAAGCTGAGTTAGGTAAACTAACAAAAGCTGGACTTGAAGAAGCTGGTCGTAAAGCAGGTGTTGAGTTAGATAAACGAAAAAAGAAAGCCGATTTAGTTAATGAACTTTACAAAGTTTTAAAATAATAAAAATAAAATTAGGAGAATAACAATGGCACTATGGGGAAAGACAGACGCTGCAGCTAGCGTACCAAAGTGGCTCGAAACTGCCGCTGCAAATACTAATAAGTCTAACGACGAAGACAACGCAGTCTTTGTTGACTTAACAGAAGCAGGTGTTGCATCTAACAGAGCAAAAGGAATTACCGGTCCAGGTTGGTGGTTATATCATACAGCAGGTGGAAGACACCACGCTGAGTGTTTAGTACCAATGAAAGTTACAGCAGTTGCTGCTGGTGACCTTGGTATTACTGGTGATACAGCGGATGAAGATGCGATTGTAGCTGACGCTTAATCTAAAAAGATTGCCTTTATTGTTATGAATTTGACTGAATCAACCTTTCTGCTATACGCGATGAAACACTATGACAACCCTCAGTGTACTGAGATGTCAGAGTTCGAAGAGGATATTAAGAGATTTCAATATCTCCGTAAACTCTTTAGTCGATATAGACAAGATGAAGATCTGAAGGAAAGGTTAATTCTAAACCATCTCATTGTTATATTCAATGTGTTTGGTCCACATGCAACAAATATGTTATTCATGCGATTGCATGAGTATCACGGATATTTAAAACCATTCGTAATGTATTTGAACTATATGCCAGAACTATTGGTATACGATGATATGATGGTAAACGCAGACTCCATTAATGGTGATCTGTTTATCGAAACAAGGCTTAGGGAAATTTAAATGGTAGTAGATCTATTTCTAGTTTTCAATTTCATAAAGCGGCTAGTATCGCCCTTTACGAAGTGGGAAGCATATAAGGAAGGAATTATTGATGAGAAGGGTAATATCCTAATCAAACGTAAAGACTTCGTAAAGAATAGTCAGAAATCTGCGTTTGGTATTTTTGACCAAATGATATTGAATCTGAAGAAACTATTAGGTAAACTTCCTGGTGGGCAAACTAAACTTGCATCGTATGCATCAGCCTTATGGTTGATACGCGAACAGCAAAGAATCGAAGCTACTAACTATTTAACAGAGGAATCTGTTGAAGAAGATTTAGGAGTTGCATTAGAAAGGTTTTTATCTGAAAACGAAACGTTAATTGCTGAAGCAGCAAAACGCGAGATTGACGAAGAACCTGCCAATGCAGTCGGTGGTGGTAACATTGCCGGTTTAGGAATTGGACCTGATGGCGAACCTGGTGTTTCTAAAAAGAATCAAAAGAAACATAAGAAACGTATTCGAGATATTATGGGTACGGTTAAAATGGAAGATGCTGTTGCTCAGGCTAATCTTAAAGCAAGACAGGCAGGCGAACTTGATACTATGAAAGATCGTCAAGATAAAGATAAAGAAAGAATTAAATTAAAACATGCTGCTGAAGTCGAAAGACAGAAGACTCAAGACGAAGTCGAAAAGGAGCGTGAGAAACGTAAACAAGAGCGTGATAAAGAACGCGCTGCGGCTAAACAAGCAATGGGATCAACCGCAGGTTAATTAAAAGGAAAAGCAATGAAAACATTTAATCAATTTGCCGACCCACTCAACGAAGGTAAAGTTTCAATTGCCAAGTTGAGACCTGGTGTTACAATGACACCTATGTGGAAAGGACGTAGTGCAAAGAACTATGGTATCGCAGGACAGCCTGTTTATGACGGAAAGGTAAAGGTTCTCGGAATGGGAATGGTACCTTTTGGTAAAAAAGCAGAAAAGAAACATGTATTAGCAAAAGACTACAAAGACGCTCAGAGACAGTATAAAGATGTTTGGAATACTGAAGAAATTAAATTTGGTCGTTTTTGGAATGCTCAACACCGTATGAAAACGTTCTTTGGCAAAATTGCAGATTCTGATAAGAAAATTCAAAACGGTTTCGTATGTTGGATTTGGGAAGTAGTAGACGGACCATCTAAAGGTACAGTACATTATTGCTTTATTGACTCTGATGAGAAATGGGCAATTAGTTTTTTAAATAAATCCGCAGAATTTGAAATGGTGACATAATGTTTTTTAAAGATACAAAATTAGACCGCGAGGCGGTATTTGAACAATTAAAAGTAGACGAGGGTGTTGTATATGAAGTATACAAAGATCATCTCGGATACCCTACGTTTGGTGTTGGACACCTGGTTCTCGATAGTGACCCCGAGTTCGGTCTTGAAGTTGGATCCCCAATTACTGAGGAAAGAGTCAAAGAATGTTTCGAGCATGATTTGGACTTGGCAATCTCAGAATGCGAGCATCTATACGAAGACGGGATCTTTGAAGCCCTTGAGGATGAAGTCCAACAAATCTTGGTTAATATGATGTTTAATATGGGTCGTACGAGATTAAGCAAATTCAAGAAAATGCACGCAGCCATTCTCGAAGGAGATTGGAAAGAAGCCGCTGTTGAGGGTAGAGATTCTCAATGGCACAAACAAGTTACTAACCGAGCCGAGAGATTAATGGTTCGTTTAGAAAATGTATAAATAAATTTACTAACAATATAATATGGAGAATACAACATGCCAGTAAATGACATCATCCAACAAGCGTTGGACAATAACCCGCTTAATCTTAAGAAAGCTTTTGACGACGAAATGACAAGTCGTGTAAGAACAGCTTTGAATACAAAGTATCAAGATATGACAGCGGAACATCCTGAAGTTGCAGAAGTCGAAACAATGAACTTAGCAGCTGAACAACCTATTGATGGAATCGAAGCTGATGAAGTCGATGTTCACTCAGGTCAAGCAGTAGAATCAGTAGAAACACCAGAAGAAGACTAATATGTTTAACCAATTGTTCATAGGAATCATATTGGTACTCGGTCTCGGTGGATATTGGTTATACTCAGAAAATCAAACTCTTAAAGCAAACAACGTTAAATTAGAAGGCGCAGTGGCAGAACAGAAAGCTGCCATTGAAGCCATCACTGAAAACTTTGAGAGACAAACAAAATCTTTAGGCAACCTTCAACGTAATTATAATCAAATAGAACAAGAGAAAGATCAGTACCTTGCTATATTTGCTAAACATAACTTTGATAAACTTGCCATTGCTAAACCTGGTCTAATGGAAAAAAGATTCAACGACGGCACAGCAACAGTATTTGGAGATATAGAGAATGACAGCAAAGCTATTAGCCAGCTTGACGCTCCTGACGTTCCTTAGCGGTTGTAGTACCCTTCAGAACGTCTTTGGCTCTAAAGAAATTGAGATCGTAACAAAACCAGTTAAGATTGAGATAATCCAACCTTCCTTACCACGTCCTATAGATCTACAAGATCCAAAGTGGTATGTTGTCTCAGAAGCAATCATCACTAACCCATGTAAAGGACTACCTACGGGTGAGATAGATGACGATGGAAAACCTAAAACCAAAAGGCCGAAGGATTGTACCTTAGAAGAAAGAGACCATCCAGATTGGCCTGTGGGATACACCTACCTCGACAAGTTCTTAGATGAAATGAAAAAGAAAAACAACGGAGACATAGTCTTTGTGGCAATGACCGTTGGTGACTATCAAATGATGGCTAAGAACACTCAAGAACTACGACGATATATTCGTGAACTCGGCGAAGTCATTGTATATTATAGAAATGTAACGATTGACGACGAACCTGCTGCTGGTCTTGCAGTAGAAAAAAAATAAAAAGATAATATTTTCACAAACCATCCATTTAGGTCTATGGGAGTTATAAATAACCATTGACATATAATGGATTTTGTGATATAATTAATTCCAAATTGGAAACCAAGATATGAGCGATATAGATCAGACACTTTCTGGCGTAAAAACCGATGTAGCCTTAATCAAAAAGGACATCAAACAAATAGAGAAGTTTTTCTCTAAGTACGAATATATCCTTGAAAAGTCAACCGAAAGAGATAAGCGAGTTGCGGTACAACACGAGATCTTAAACAACGTGGCCGACAAGATAGAAGCACTTGACTCAAAAATCGAAGCGAGCAAGTTTGAAACTGCTAAAGATCTAGCAATTGTTCATGACCGTTTAGAGCAATACAGATCTTCATCACGAGACGATCATCAACGCCTATCTGATAATAATGCAAGACATCGCACAGAACGTAATGCAGAAATTATGGAAGCTTTAGGTAAATTGAATGGTAACCTTGATAAACGTATTTCTGAGATCGAAGGTAGAGTATCTACATTGAATCAGTGGAAATGGTATGTTGGTGGTATAGGAGCAGTATTAGTCCTTATCGCAACAAAATTGGATTTTACTAAAATTATTGGTTGACATCCTTCTTATTATTTGTTATAATAGTATTCAATAACAGATATTTTCGGATTTTTATATTATGCTTGACTTTGTTGATATTCAGTACGCCCAACATTTGGCAGGGCGTCTCGACCGATATCGTATCAAAAACACAAACCCATACAAGATCAACTTTCGTTGTCCCTTGTGTGGGGATTCTAAAAAGAACAAATCAAAAGCCCGTGGTTGGCTACTTGAACGTGAGAACAAGTTGTTCTATTTCTGTCATAACTGTGGTGCAAGCCATATCTTTGGAAACTTTCTTAAGGTCGTTGACCCATTAGCTTATAATGATTACGTCGCCGAGAAATTCATCGGCAAGGCAAATAATACTCCGGAAACAGTAACATCAACTCTAGAGACAACCAAATTTACCCAACCAAATTTCTCTCATGGAGAACCATTAAAAAAGTTAAAAAAAATCAGCCAGCTTGAACATTCTCACCCAGTAAAGAAATATATAGATAAAAGGTCTATTCCTTCTAAGCACCATTACCGACTCTACTTTGCACCTAAGTTTAAGGAATGGATAAATGGAATAGTACCAGGTAAGTTTGAGAACGTCAAGTATGATGAATCTCGACTCGTAATACCGTTCTTAGATAAAGACGGCAAATGTTTCGGAGTATCGGCAAGGTCAATGGATCCTAATGCTTTCCTTCGTTATATTACTATTATGTTTGATGAAGTACCTAAACTGTATGGACTCGACAAAGTAAACTTTAACGAAAGGTATTATGTCGTTGAAGGCGCTCTTGATAGTATGTTTCTATCAAACGCAATCGCAATGAACGGAGCAGATGGAAATACTAATTCGCTCGAAAGGGTGGATAATGCAGTCTTCGTCTTTGATGCTGAACCTCGTAATTTAGAGATTCACAAAAGAATGGCAAAGGTTATTGATGCAGGACACAGTGTGGTTATATGGCCACATAATATACCTGGCAAAGATATTAATGAAATGGTTCTCGATGGAAGTATATCTTGTGTTGAGAGTTTGATGAGAACAATTACATATAAAGGTTTAGAGGCTAAATTAAAATTTCAACAATGGAAAAGGACATAAGTATATAATGAAAGTTAAATTGATTTCCCACAGTCAAGTACAAGATCTTGTTGGATCCCCAAAAGAAGATCTCAAAAATGATTCGTCACTGTTAGGTTTAGTGGCTTATTGCGCAAGAGTAAGTAATCCTAGTAATCAAAACAATACAGCAACAAACAGCAAGCTTGTCAATTATTTGGTAAAGCATAAACATTGGTCACCTTTAGAAATGGTTAGTGTTTGTTTAGAAATAGAAACGACAAGAGATATTGCTCGACAGTTACTCAGACACCGTAGTTTCTCCTTTCAAGAATTTAGTCAACGATACGCAAACCCTCTCGAAGATTTAGAGATGGTAACTCGTGAGGCAAGATTCCAAGATCTAAAGAATCGTCAGAACAGTGTCGCAATTGATCCAACGGATGAAAAGCAAAGAAGAATAGCAGAAGATTGGAATATGAAACAAATGGCGTTCATTAGACAATCAAAAGATTTATACCAATGGGCAATTGACTCGGGTATAGCAAAAGAACAGGCAAGGGCTGTTTTACCAGAAGGTAATACAGTTTCAAGATTATATGTTAACGGTACATTGAGATCATGGATTCATTATATTGAATTGCGATCTGGAAATGGAACTCAGCTTGAACACATGGAAGTTGCACGCCGTGTCGGTGAAGTAATTACTAACGTCTTTCCCTTAGCAGAAAATTACATACAAGAATAATAACGGAGTAGAGAATGCAACATTTAGGAATTGAAATCCAAACAAAGAGGGATAAGACATTATCAGAACAATCATTTAAATTGTTAAAAGATTATTATTGTCGTGATGAAGAGAAGTCTCCGCAGATGGCTTTTGCCAGATCTGCAGTTGCATTTTGTGGTGGTAACATGAAACTTGCCCAACGTATATATGATTATGTATCTCAAGGTTGGTTTATGTATTCATCTCCTGTACTGTCTAATGCAGTCTTAAAAGGAGAAAAAGTAAAAGCATTGCCAATTAGTTGTTTCTTAACTTATGTACCTGATACCTTAGACGGATTGATTGACCATACTGCAGAGTTGCGATGGTTGTCTGTTAAAGGTGGTGGAGTAGGTGGTCATTGGTCAGACATTCGAGCCGTATCAAAGAAAGCTCCAGGACCGATGCCGTTTCTACATACAGTTGATGCTGATATGGTTGCGTACCGTCAAGGACGTACAAGAAAAGGTTCTTATGCAGCCTATATGGATATTGACCATCCGGATATTGTAGAATTTATTAATATGCGTATTCCAACAGGAGACGTAAACAGAAAGAATTTAAACCTTCATCATGCAGTGAATTGTACTGATGCTTTTATGGAAGCAGTACGTGATGGCAAGCAATGGGGTTTATTAGATCCTAACGATAAATCTGTACGTGAAATGGTAGATGCTCGTAAACTATGGGAATTAGTATTAGAGACAAGATACCGTACAGGTGAACCTTATGTTAACTTTATTGATACTGCCAATGCAGCATTACCTCAATCTCAAAAGGACTTAGGTTTATCAATCAAAGGATCTAACTTATGTAATGAGATACACCTTGTGACCAACGAAGAAAGAACAGCGGTATGTTGTTTGTCTTCAGTTAATTTAGAAACATATAATGAATGGAAAGATACCAATATGGTTAAAGACCTTATTGTGTTCTTGGACAATGTATTACAGTTCTTTATTGATAATGCAGGTGATGAAATTAGTAAAGCAAGATATAGTGCAACACAGGAAAGATCTTTAGGTCTCGGTGCAATGGGATTACATTCCTATTTACAGAAAATGAATATTGCATTTAATAGTCAAGAAGCTGTTGATGCTAACGAAGAGATCTTTAGTACCATTAAACGAAAGGCAGATGAAGCAACATTAGAAATGGGCAAGAGACGTGGCGAGGCTCCTGATATGAAAGGAACTGGTCGTCGTAATGCTCATATGTTAGCAATTGCTCCTAATGCAAATAGTTCTATGATAGTTAATACATCACCTTCTATTGAACCTTGGAAAGCAAATGCGTTTACTTCAAGAACAAGAGTAGGTTCTCACCTAAATAAAAATCCATACCTAGAAAAAGTATTGATGGATTTAGGCAAGAGTACAGATGAGGTATGGTCAACTATTATTACAAGTGGTGGCTCAGTTCAACATCTAGACTTTCTAGATGATCATGTAAAGAACGTTTTTAGAACGGCAATAGAATTGGATCAACACTATTTAATTAAGCTAGCAGGAGATCGACAAAAGTATTTATGTCAAGGACAAAGCTTGAATATCTTTTTCCCAGCTGGTGCAGAAAAGAAATATTTACATTCAGTCCATTTTCAAGCGTGGGCACAAGGATGTAAAGGATTATATTATTTAAGAACAGAGTCATCAAGCAAGGCAGAAAACGTTTCTCAGAAAGTAGAACGCGAAAAGTTAGATGATATTATTAACCCAAACTCAATTAAGTTCAGTAATGGCTCGGAGGAACAACAAGATGAGTGTATCGCCTGTGAAGGATGATAGAAAAGTAGGAAGAAAAATGGAAGTATTAATTTATACTAAATCAAATTGCCCGTTTTGTGAAAAGGCAAAAGCATGGTTTACACAACATGGATTTGGATATACACAGGTTGTGTTAGATGATGAAGAACAGAGACTCGCGTTTTATCAAAGAATCTCTAATGGTAAGGAAGTAAGATCCGTACCGCAAATCTTCATTGACGACAAACATATAGGTACGTATAACGACCTTATGGCAATCTCTGATACGTTAATTAAAAAACAAGGTGGTCTAATGGAATTCAGTGAGACGTATAAACCGTTTCATTATCCTTGGGCTGTTGAAATTACAACAAGACATGAGAAAGCGCATTGGATCGAAGACGAATTGGATTTGTCTGAAGATGTTGCTGATTGGAAAGGCGGTAAGATTACGCAAATTGAGAAAGACTATATTACAAACATTCTAAGATTGTTTACACAGTCTGATGTTGCTGTTGGTCAGAACTATTTTGACCAGTTTATTCCTAAGTTTAAGAATAACGAAATTCGTAATATGTTAGGATCGTTTGCAGCAAGAGAAGGTATTCATCAACGTGCTTATGCGTTATTGAATGAAACATTAGGTTTACCTGATAGTGAATATCATGCATTCTTAGATTATTCTGAAATGGCTGATAAGATTGACTATATGCGTAAGGCAGATACCAATACTCTACGCGGCCTAGGGTTGTCAATTGCTAAATCTGTATTCAACGAAGGTGTTGCTTTATTTGCTTCTTTCGTTATGTTACTTAACTTTCAACGTTTCGGTAAAATGAAAGGTATGGGTAAGGTAGTAGAATGGAGTATTCGTGATGAATCAATTCACGTTGAAGGTAACTCTAAATTGTTCAAGGCGTTTATTAAAGAACATAGTCGTGTTGTAGATGATGAGTTCAAAAAAGAAATCTACGAAATGTCAAAAGATATTGTAGATCTCGAAGATAAGTTTATTGATCTTGCCTATGCAATGGGAAACATTGAAGGTCTGGAAAAATCAGAAGTAAAAGAATATATAAAATATATAACAGACAGAAGATTATTACAGCTAGGCATGAAACCGAACTTTAAGGTAAAAGACAATCCATTACCTTGGTTAGAATGGGTACTCAACGGAGCAGACCATACAAACTTCTTCGAAAATCGTGTAACCGAATATGAGGTTGCTGGTTTAGAAGGAACTTGGGACGATGCCTACGCAAGCTAACTAGGCGTAGAATATGATTAATAAACAACCTTTCCAAAATGTGGTTGACAAATTAAAGGAAGAAGGTAAGTACAGGGTATTTAACGATATCGTTCGTGATAAAGGAAACTTTCCTAAAGCGACTTGGTACTCACCTTATTCCCCTAAGACAATTGTTAACTGGTGCTCAAATGATTATTTGGGAATGGGACAAAACAAGTATGTAATTGACGCAATGCAAACCGCATTGTTAAAGACAGGCAGTGGTAGTGGAGGTACTCGCAATATTGGCGGTACCTCTCATTATCATGTTACACTTGAAAATGTAATTGCGAAATTGCATCAAAAAGAAAGCGGTTTATTATTTACTTCTGCTTATGTGGCAAACGAATGGGCGTTAATTGCTCTATCTCGTATCATTCCTGATATATGTTTCGTTTCGGACAATAAGAATCATGCCTCAATGATTATGGGTATGAAACATAGTCGCGCTCATAAACATGTATTTGAACATAATGATATGGAATCGTTAGAAGAATGTTTACAAGTTACAGTTGAAGCTGGTTATGTACCATGTATTGTATTTGAATCAGTATATAGTATGGATGGAGATGTTGCTCCTATTGAAGAGATTTGCGATTTAGCAGATCAGTATGGTGCAATCACATATATCGACGAAGTACATGCAGTTGGTCTCTATGGAGATACAGGTGCAGGATATTGCGAAAAGGAAGGCTTACAAGATAGAGTGGATATTATAAATGGAACCTTGGGAAAAGCGTTTGGTTGTCATGGAGGTTATATTGCTGGTGATAGTATTGTTCTTGATGCTATACGATCAGTAGCAAGTGGATTTATTTTTACAACAAGTATGAGTCCTGTTATGGCAGCAGGAGCAATTGCTTCTATTCGTTATTTAATGGATCACAATGAATTGAGAGAACTACATCAAGAACGAGCTGAAACATTAAGACAACTATTTATAGAGAACAATATCGAAATACATCCAAACAGTTGCACTCATATATTACCAGTGATGGTTAGAGATGCAAAGAAATGCAAACTAATGTCAGACAGGTTATTGAACGAACATGGATTATATGTGCAACCAATTAATTATCCAACAGTCGATGTTGGTAAAGAACGACTTAGAATTACACCTACTCCCTTACATACTAATGGTATGATGGAAGACTTGGTCGCAGGACTACAGGAAACGTTTAAACACGTTCATTAATATTATGAAAATGAAATGGTTAACTCTCGGAACATCGCTTACTCTTGCAGCTACGGCTGCCTATTTTAGTATCGTTGGGTTAATGACGATCTTCAGTGGTGCTGTTGTTGGTATTGCGATTATGGCAACAGTGTTAGAGATTGGCAAACTTGTATCCGCAGCATGGTTACATTACGAATGGGATCGTATTAATAATTTAGTACGAGGTTATTTTACAGCGGCGGTTATAGTCCTAATGTTAATTACAAGTATGGGTATATTTGGATTCCTTTCCAAAGCTCATATTGATTCTGCTTTAACTGGAGATACCTATTCTCTCGAAGCAAGTATCATTGATACAAGAATAGCCGCAGAACAATCCAAACTCAAAGCCGCACAAGATCGAATCGAAGGATTGGATTATGTATTACAAACTTCACAACCTAAAGATCGTAACTATGTGAACGGCCGTCAAACAGAAGAAAGAAATAATTTAGCAATAACTATTGACAATGCAGTAGATAGTATTGTACAATATAACGAACAGAAGTTACCTATACAGAGACTTCAGTTAGAACAAGAATCAGAACTCGGTCCTGTTAAATATATCGCTGATATGATATACGGAACTGAGGCAGAAGAATATTATGACAATGCTGTCAGATGGATTATACTTATAATTATATTCGTATTTGATCCTTTGGCAATAATGTTATTAATTGTAAGTACGGCAGCATTTAAACGTGATCGTGAAACTCCTGGTAAACCATTAGTTGATAATAGTCAAGTAATGAACATGGAGATAAAAGAAAAAGAAAGTGGCTTATCTGTTGAAATAGAAGAAAATAAAAGTGGCTTGGTTAAGACAGGTTTAACCACTACATTGAAACGAAGGAAAATATAATGAGTATACAAATGTTAGGAGACCAGGTATTAATTGCCGCGGTTAAAAAAGAAGAAAAGACAGCGGGTGGTATTATTCTATCAGCTGACGTTAAAAAGAACGCATCAGAACCTGGTGTAGTTCTATCAGTGGGACCTGCTACATCGGCAGCACATTTAACCACAGGTGATAAGGTATTCTTAGATTGGAATGAATCTTTACCAGTAGAAATTGAAGGTCAACAAGCCGTCATTATTAGTTCAGAACATATTAAGGCGATACTATCGTGAATATGAAAAAATTAATGTGGGGTGGTTTAGGATTCCTTTCATTGGGTGTTGCTTATATTGGAGTTATCTTACCGGGTATTCCTTTTAGTATACCTGCAGTATTTGCGGCTTATTGTTTCGCAAAGAGTTCAGACAGAATGCACAATTGGTTATACGGACATAAATTGTTTGGACCGTTTTTAACTAACTGGGAAACAAAGAAAGTATTTCCACAAAAGGCAAAGTATATGATGTTAGGTATGATGTCTTTTGCTTTATTGTGTATGATTGTGTTTACAGGAAATTGGAAAGCAGTTGCGTACTCTGGTACCTTTATGGCATTAGGCGCAGCGTGGGGTTGGAGATATCCTTCAACACCAGAAGAATATGATCGTCGCAAAAAAGCAGGCGAGAAAATTGGTTTATTTAAATAAATAGTATTATGGAAGAAGATAATAACAGCCCTTTTGACGAAGACGGAAATGTTGACTACCACAAGTGGTTAGCTCGGAATGCATTCCTTAAAAAGTTGCATGATGAATTCTATATGGAGCAACTCAGAGCAATGCATGTTGAACAAAGAGCATGGTTGGCAAGACGAGATGAAATGCTCTGCGACTTAGCTATCATTGACGAAGTGATTGAAATGATGGATGAATATCCAGAAGCTGAATATTTAATTAACAAAATTACCCGTAGGTTGGATAATGACAAAAAATATTAAAGTTAATGAAGCAACTCCAGCTGAATTAAAAGCATGGGCAGAGACCGATTACTTTATGTCAGGAAATTTTGATCCTATGACATTATTTGTCGTGATCCCCGCAGTAGTACAGATTTTAGTATTCGGTGGAATGCTATTATCTTTTTATATAATTGGGAAGGTATTCTAATGGAAGAAACAAAAAAGTATATTTACGAAAGTCCTGACAAAGGCAAAACAGTTTATGCAAGAGAATGTGGGCAACCAGCTTCTAAACGTAAACTAATCAAAGGTAACAAAAATGAAAAGTGATTATGTAATAGTGGATACGATCTCAGTATTCAAACAACGATATATTATACCTCGTGAAGAAGTACAAAGGTTTAATGAAGAAGTCGCGTTAACAGATAAGTTGGCCAAACTATGGTCTCAGGAATCTGTTGAAGCTGAAGAAGTAAAAGAGTTCAGTCAAAGATGGCTTGGTGAAACAGTAACTAATATTGACTTCGCTGATACTCCTAAAGTACTTGCTTTATTCAAAGAAGATAACGAACAGTTATCTGAAGAGTGGTCTCAGGCTAAACAGCTTGACTATATCAATGATTGGAAAGATAAAACACCGAAGAGATGATCTACATCTATGGTACCAAAGGGTGCCAGTTTTGTGAGAAGGCAAAACATAAAGCAAATGATATGTATGGTGAGTATAAATTCCTTGACATTGGACTCACTTTATATTATAATAAACTAAAAGAATTAAACGTAAGTACAAACGTATTACCTCAGATCTTTGAGGACGAACGATATGTTGGTACTTTTTACCATTTCGTAAAGGAATGTCAATTGAAAATGAGTGAGGAATAAATTACACAATGTTAGATGAAAGAATCAATAAGATTTACCAAAAAGAACTATCACGCCAAAAATTAACCGTCGAGTTAATTGCATCAGAAAACTTTGCTTCTAAAGCCGTAATGAAAATGTGCGGTTCAGAGTTTACAAACAAATACGCAGAAGGATATCCTGGAGCCCGTTATTATAATGGTTGCGAATTCATGGATGAAGTTGAACAACTTGCTATTGACCAACTAAAAGAAATATACGGTTGCGGATTTGCTAATGTTCAGCCACACAGTGGAGCCAATGCAAACCTTGCTATTATGAAAGCCTTTCTAAATCCAGGTGATACTATTCTCGGTATGGATTTAGCAAGTGGCGGACATCTAACTCATGGAGCTCCTGTTACTATTTCAGGTAAATGGTTTGATGCTCATACGTTTGGTGTTGGTGAAGATGGTTTAATTAATTATGATGATGTTGCTGTATTGGCAGAAGCTCATAAACCTAAACTTATTATTGCTGGTGCAAGTGCATACCCAAGACAAATTGATTGGAAACGATTTAGAGAGATTGCTGATTCAGTAGGCGCAATGCTTATGGTTGACATGGCTCACTATTCTGGTTTGATTGCTGGTCATGCATACGACAGTCCTATTCCTTATGCCGATGTAGTTACTTCTACAACTCATAAAACATTACGTGGTCCTCGTGGTGGAATTATATTATGGAACAATCCTGATTATACAAGAAAGATTAATGGAGCCATATTCCCAGGTACTCAAGGCGGACCTTTAATGAATACGATTGCGGCAAAAGCTCAAGCATTCGTTGAAGCCAATACAACAGAGTTTAAAGCATATGCTCATCAGGTTGTTATTAACGCACAGTCCTTTGCTGAAACATTAAATAAAGCAAAAACATTAGATGTACTAACAGGTGGTACTGATTCTCATATTATTTTAATTAGTTTAGTTAATTCTGAATTGAGTGGAAGACAAGCAGCTGATATCTTAGAGAAACATCGTATCACTGTAAACAAGAATGGTATTCCAAACGATCCTCGAAACTTTAAAGAAACATCTGGTATTCGATTAGGTACTGCAGCTGAAACAACTCGAGGTTGGAAACAACAAGACTTCGTTGAACTAGGTGAAAGAATTATTAATATATTAGAAGATCCTTCTCAATGGTAGCTCTTATATTAGGCAACGGAGAATCACGACTAGGTGTTAACTATCGTGAAGAATATCCAGGTGCCTTTGTGTATGGTTGTAATGGAGCTTATAAAGAAAGTCCTGATGCTTTAATTTGCAGTGACATTTATATGCAGCATATTATTTACAAAACAGGATACTGCAAAGACAATCTTTGTTACTTTAATGAATGGGCTCCAGTACCTTCTGGTGCTGCTGAACATATAATCATGGCTTTAAAAGAAAATGGTTTACCAGTCATTGAGAATGCAAAAGATACGACATACGGCCTAACAAGAACTCAGGCAGTCATATCTGGTTCTGCGAATACAAATTATGTTACTTGGGTTGACGATAAAGATATGGTCAAGTCAATTGAACAAATAGAAGTAAGTTCTGGCTCAAGAGCGTTATTAACAGCTTGCGAGTCAGGACAGTATAAAGAAATCATTCTATTAGGATTTGATGGTATGAACGCTTCAAATGTATATCAGAACGATGAAGGATACGAAAGATCTACCCCTCGCAATGAGTGGGTTCAAGAAAGACAAGATATTATGGATAAGTTTCCAAATATAAAATTCAATGTTGTATAATAGGTTAGCATCAGCATCTTACGGTGAAGGCCGTAGGTATTTTAAATGGTGGTTAACCGTATGGTGTAATCGTTAAGTATTTGTATAAATATACTTTATGGCTTATTCTAAAAAAGTTTTAGACAGATTCGAAGCAGTAACTAATAATCCTGCCGCGCATGGAGTTGGAAGGTTTGATCCTAACGACCCTAATGTTGCTACAGGAATGACAGGTGCACCTGCTTGTGGAGATGTAATGAAACTCGATCTCAAATTAAATCCTGAGACCGAAGAAATCGTTGATGTTAAATTTAAAACTTATGGTTGTGGTTCAGCAATCGCAAGTTCATCAATGTTTGTTGAGATGTTGGTTGGTAAAACAATAGAAGAAGCAAAACTAATAAAAGACAGCGAAATCGCAGAAGCTTTAGAATTACCGTCAATCAAAATACATTGTTCTGTTTTAGCGGAAGATAGTATTAAGAAAGCAATTGAAGATTGGGAAGAGAAAAAAGCAGGTCGTAATGAATCGTGGATTGAGCGTCATACTAAAAGGACATAACAATGTACGAGTATAGAACAAATTTAATTAAAGTCGTTGATGGTGATACAGTAGATGTAGACATCGATCTTGGCTTTGGAATCTGGTTGAGAAATGAAAGAGTCCGTATTATGGGCATCGATACACCAGAATCAAGAACACGCGATAAAGTAGAAAAGTTATTCGGTAAAGCTGCAAGTCGTCGATTAAAAGAACTCCTTGGTAAATCACCAACATTGAGAACTCAGGTTGCTCGAGACGGTGAAGATATGAAAGGTAAGTTTGGTCGTATCCTTGGAGACTTTGATGTATATTGTCCAACGACAGATGCATGGAGACCAGTTACTTCGGTAATGTCAGAAGAAGGCCATTGTGTTCCTTACTACGGTGGATCCAAAGGTGATACTCAAGCGCAACACATGTTAAATAGAATAAAGCTTTTAGAGAACGGTTACGTAGATCAAAAGGCATACGATAAAGAAATTGCCAAACAAGAAAAAGCTGCTGCAAAATTGGCTGCTAAAAATAAATCGTAAAAACTATTGACATCTTTACCAAAACTTGATATAATATACAAATGAATTACAATAAAAAGAATGGCGGAAGATCAGTTGATCTAACCCCACAAAAAAGACATCCTAAAGATAAAAGACCACCATCAGCAATGCCGTTTGATATTGGTCTAAGAAAGTTCAGAAAGAACGTTGAATCTGCAGGAATTATAAAAGAACTTAGAGCTAGAGAATTTTACGAAAAGCCAACAAGCAAACGTAAAAGGAAAAAAGCTGAAGCTGTTAAAAGGCATCAAAAGAAAATTGCGATGGAGTTTCAAACAACCAACGCAAGAGGCCAAAGAAATTACAGATAAACTTAAAAAACTATTGACATTTGGAAAATAGTTTGTTATAATTATATTTGAAACGGTGGGATAAACCACGACGGCGAGATGGAATCACGGAGTTAATAGCTCTACCATTTAGGACCCATGACGGAGAACTGCCTTCGGGAGCAACACCTGAACTACCGACATACTGAGTAGGAACGGAACGCCAAAGAAGCAACCACTGTTTCACCCTTTTTGACGGAGTTTATATTATGGCATTAGCAAGAGGTCTATCAACGATTTCCACTCGGAAACGTAAAGTTAAAATCACTAAAGCTAAAATGGCTCAATACGAGCTTAATTGGCGACTGCACAACAAAGCAATGAAACGTAGTGGTATGCATGATCTAAGGTACGACACTGTTGATGAATATATAAATTATTGTTTAGGTAAAGTAAAACCTAGCAAAGAGTTTAAACCATTTGTACCAACCGATACATTTCGTAGAGAAGTACCAGAATATCCTTCTTGTCATTCTACAGGTGGCGGTGGTCATGGAACTAAAAAGGAATCGCCCAAATACACGGGTACACTCGTAAAAGGTATTGCTACGATGCATAAATCAAATGCAGTTCCAATTATGAATCAAAAAGAAGCAACAGAAATAAGTGAGATGGCAAGATGATGTATGTTGACTATAAATTTGAAATAACTCCACAGGGTTTAGTTATGCTCGATAAACCAGACCCTGATGAGAAGTATATGATTCAACTAAAGAACACTCCATTTGAAGTTGGAGATAAATTCACGTTGGAAACAACAGAAGACGGTCGTATGTTTTTTAAGAAAGACGGACCAGTACAATTGAACCTGGAAATATAATGGCAACAAAGAACGACATAACTGGTGATTCTCTCAGAAGCAAAGCATCTACTAAATCGTATGATGATGGCTGGGATCGAATCTTTGGTAAAAAGGATGACGCTGATTTAGGTCTTGAAGGAGATACTCGAATGACTAGTAAAGAACGGCACGAAGCTGAATTTAATACCGTACATCCTGCGGAAACAAGGTATCCTCATTTGAAGGATAAGAACTTCAAGTACAAGCAGCAGGACATGACTGAATTGAATGCTGATGGAAACGAAGATCGTGGTCGAAATGGTGAAGATCTGAATAATGACTGAAAAAAGTCAAAATAACTATTGACATTCTTTGTGAAACCGTTTATAATGGTTGTATAAATTGAGAAAAGTAATTATAATATGAAAACAGATCCTTGGAAATTAATTCAGTTACTTGAGAGAGATAACAGTCGACTATATAAAGAAGATATGTTGTCTCAATATATTGATGATGAAGGTCTAGTCAAAGGTTTATTATATTGTCTCGATAATATGATTACCTTTGGTGTGGCTAATATTCCATACTCTGATACTCAAGGAGAAGGAATCACTGACGAAGAATTCTATCATCTTGCAGATCAATTAAAGAATCGTGAATTGACAGGTAATGCTGCTCGAGACGCGATCTTATCTTTATCTCTACAGTCAACAATTGACCAATGGAATGATTGGTACCGTAGAATCTTAATTAAAGACCTTAGATGCGGTGTATCTCTCAAGACAGTCAATAACGTTAAGAAAGGAACCATCCCTGTATTCACTTGTATGCTTGCTCATAGTGGTGACAACAATCCTAAAAAGATTACAGGAGACTGCGTTGTAGAATATAAGTATGATGGAGTAAGAGCCATTATTATTGTAGAAAATTCTAACGCAACGATTTATTCTCGAAACGGTAAACAACTCAAAAACTTCCCACATATCGAAGAAGCATTCAGCAATAAAATGTTTGATGATCTTGTCTTTGATGGTGAGGTTATGTCCGCTGATTTCCAAACACTAATGAAACAAGTACATCGTAAAGAAGGTGCTGAAACAACTGATGCTTATTTTGCATTGTTTGATTTTATACCTCTTGACGAATTCAAAACAGCAAAGAGTTCATTACCACTTATTAAAAGAAAAGAATTATTGAAAGGCTTTGAAAGATCAGAATACTTCAAAGATTGCATTGTCTTAACTGACTATACAGTCCTTAATATTGAAGATGATGCTGATAAGTTCAAAGCAATTAATAATACAGCAATAGAAGAAGGATACGAAGGTATCATGGTAAAACCCGTGAACGGTTACTACGAATGCAAACGTTCTTACGGTTGGTTGAAGATGAAACCTTATATTGAGGTAACATTAACAGTAACGGACATTGAAGAAGGAACAGGTAAAAATGAAGGAAGCACAGGAGCACTTGTATGCGAAGGTACCGACGAAGGTAAACATATCCAAGTTAATGTTGGGACAGGTCTTAGCGATGCTAACAGGGATGATATTTGGAGTAACCGTGACTCTGTACTTGGTCAATTAGTTGAAGTAAGAGCTGACGCAGTAACAATAAGTCAAGACTCGGAAGAAGTTTACAGTTTGAGATTCCCGCGATTTAAATGTTTTAGAGGTTTTGAACCAGGAGAAAAACTATGACACAATATACAAAAATGGTAGAAGAATTTGCCATAATGGAAGAGGCGCTTGAATGGTCTCGTGGAGCTGCTTATATTCATTCACATTCTATGGACTCTATGTACTACGACGATCGTCCTGACGATACTGCTGGTATGACTAAGAGTGTAACTGACATTGAATATAATGCTGGTCATATTGAACGTTTTCAGAATGGTAAACTTATTCATACGTTTGGAAAGAAAATGACCGATGAACAATTGCTTAACGCATTTTCAGCAACAAGACAACGATGAGAGTTGCTTTAGCGTTAGTGGTAGCAGCGTTGACTCTACCTTCTTCGGCAAGTACGTTTGATGATCAAGTAGATTTATCAATAGAATACCAATCAGAAGACTTGCATTGTTTAGCAATGAATATCTATCATGAAGCAAGGTCAGAGAACCTAGCAGGTAAATATGCAGTTGCCGATGTTGTTCTAAATCGTGTACGTGACGATAGATACCCAAGTACTGTCTGTTCAGTTGTATATCAGGCTGAGCATAAACCTTCTTGGAAAGATCCTAAAGTACTTGTACCTAAACGAAATCGTTGTCAGTTCAGTTGGTATTGTGACGGAAGAACTGATAAAGCAACTGAAACAGATGCGTGGGAAGAAGCAGTATATGTTTCGTATAGAATGTTACACGTTGGTAAGTTTCGTGGTATCACTGAAGGTGCTACTCATTACCATACAACGTTTGTGAATCCATATTGGGCTCCATCCTTACAACAAGTAGGAACTATCGGATCTCATATCTTCTACCGTCAAGACTGATAAATAATACCATAATATATTAATTATGGAGTTAGTTATGAGAGTAGCAGGTGTTGACTACAGTTTAAGTAGTCCGGCTATTTGTGTACATGAAGGCGAAGAGTGGAGTTATGATAATTGTACTTTTTACTATTATGTAAAACAAAAGAAGTTATTGATTGGAGAGAAAGGACAATATCAAGCAACAATGTATCCTGACAATTGGTTTAACGATCAAGAACGATATGATATCATTGGATCTTGGTCTCAGGAAAAATGTTTTGAATGTGACTTTGTTGGAATTGAAGGATACGCATTTGGAGCAGTCGGTAGAGTATTTCAGATAGCAGAGAACTGTGGTTTATTTAAACATAAACTATGGGAAAGAGATATACCATACGATGTATATCCACCAACAATGATTAAAAAGTTTGGTTGCGGAAAAGGTAATGCTGGTAAAGATTTAATGATTGAAGCCTTTGAGAAAGAAACTTCTATTGACATTCGCGAAAAATGTGGTATAATAAACAAATCGTGGAATCCTATTACTGATATTGTAGATGCCTACTATATTTGTAAATACGGTTTCACTCAACTTACAGAGAAGAAAGATGATAGTAATATTTAACGGACCTCCAGCTTCAGGAAAAGATGAAGCAGCTAGTTTATATAAAGAAAAGTACGGATTTGGTAATCTGTCTTTCAAGTATCAATTATTTAAAGAAACGATTAAGCACTTTGATGTTGATGAAAGATGGTTCATGGAAGGCTATAACGATAGGACTCAAAAAGAAAAGTCAGAGTTTGCCTTACAAGGTATGTCAAGACGTGAAGCAATGATTCATGTATCAGAAGATATCATTAAGCCAAAGAAAGGTTTAGATTATTTTGGTAAATCAGTTGCTGAAGAAATCTTTGAAGATAAAAACTATGCGTTAGCAGATGGTGGATTTGTTGAAGAACTTGAACCTATTATTGAAAAGGTTGGAGCAGAGAATATTGTCATCGTTCAATTAACAAGAGAAGGTTGTGATTATTCTTCTGATAGTAGAAAATATTTTAATGGTCGACTGATTAACGAATGGACAGTCGGATCCAAAACAGCAATAGACAAAGCGTACGTTCTCAAAGAAGAGATGGATATTAAAACATATCGCGTACATAATAATGGTTCACTGCATAACTTACACGATGCGTTAGAACAAATACATAATGAAATTAATGGAGAAGTAAAATGAGTTGTATTTACAAAGGTGTAGTGATTGATTCAGAACTCTCTGCCAATTCAAAAGGCGGAAGTGAAATGATGAGACAAAGATTGATTGATAACATGGATCCGGAAGTACTTGAAAATGTTGCCATTCATTTATCAAGACCAAGAGAATTATATGATGATGTACCAAATATCTTTTGGTGTCATGATCTATCGGAAGATCCAGAAAATCAAGTTTTAAAAGATGAAGGTTGGCAGAAGTTTGCTCACTTTGTTTTTGTCACGGCATGGCAAAGAGATCAGTACATTATGCGATATGGTATTCCTTATGGTAGATGTTCTGTTATTCATAATGCTGTTGAAGTAAAGTATGACCCACAGGAAAAAGATATGGAAACAATTCGTTTCGTATATCATACAACTCCGCATCGTGGATTAGAACTACTTGTACCAATCTTTGCTTCATTGGCAAAAGAGTTTGATAATATTCATCTTGATGTCTATTCAGGATTTGAAATTTATGGATGGAAAAATCGAGACGAAGCATATAAGCCATTATATGAACAGATTGAAGCGCATCCTAATATGACTTATCATGGAGTTAAATCAAATGATGAAGTATTAGCAGCATTAAAGAAATCTCATATTTTCCTATATCCTAATATATGGAAAGAGACATCTTGTATTGCATTACTTGAAGCAATTAAATCTCAAATGATTTGTATTCATCCAAACTATGGAGCATTGCCTGAGACTGGTGCTAATGCAACCATTATGTATGATTGGAATGAAGATATGAATCATCATGCAAATTATGCGTTTTCAGTAGCAAAACAAATTCTAATTGCGATGAAGAACGATCCTAATTACTTTAATGGATTTACCTTCTCTGATAGATTTAATTTGGCAAGAAACAATATACAATCATTTACTACAATGTGGAATACATTATTAAGGAACATAGGCGATGCACACCAAGTCCAAGAGTAAAGGTAAGTTAATACCGTTTCCCGCTATACATTCTAATCCTCCAATTAATGAGGTAAGTGTTGGCGAAAGGATTCGTGAATACAAGGAATCTTATTCAAGCGAACTTGCAGAAATTATTTGGGAAAACGTACTCGGTGAAATGGCAAGAGCAGGATGTGACTTTGAAGATAACATGGAGGAATACTTTCCATCTATGATACTTATCTTTGAATCTATTCGTTCTTTACATCTACAAACAATGAACGAAGAACATCAGTTACAAGCGTATGCTGCAACTAACGTTATTGTGGATGCAGATGAAAATGCTATATCTGGTGGATTAAAAAAGAATTTAGAAGAAACCATTGACATTGACGAAGATCTTTGATATAATATAATCTGTAAATTTAAATAATGGATAAATTATGATATTAGTTGACTATAACCAAGTTATGCTTGCGAGTCTTTTCGCAGGTATTGGTAATCACACAAACATGGAAGTTGATGAAAATCTTCTTCGTCACATGTTTCTCAATTCAATCAGATTCAATCGCAAAAAGTTTTCGAGAGAATACGGTGAGATTGTGATCTGCGCTGATAACACAAACGTATGGAGAAAGGATTACTATCCATACTATAAAGCAAATCGTAAAAAGAACAGAGATGATTCTGATCTTGATTGGAATGCGCTGTTTGATGTTATTCATCAGATCCGTAGAGAAATTGAAGAGTTCTTTCCTTACAAGGTAGTTTATGTTGACCGCTGTGAAGCTGACGACATTATTGCTACTCTATGTATGGAACATGGTACTGAATTGAATACAGGAGCTGAAAAGATTCTGGTTCTATCTGGTGACAAGGACTTTATTCAATTACAAAAATTCGCAAACGTTGACCAATACAATCCCGTCCTTAAGAAATGGGTAAGACATGCGAATCCTCAGCAATATATAACAGAACATGTTCTTCGTGGTGATACTGGTGACGGTGTACCAAACATATTAAGTCCTGATAATTGTCTTGCTATTGGTGAAAGACAAAAGCCAATGACTAAGAAGCGTATTGAGTTGTTTAGCAAAGATCCAGACGCAATGGATGAGGAAACAAAATTAAGGTATAATCGTAATAAACAAATGATTGATCTTACAATGATACCTCAGGAGTTTGTTGATAATATTCTTGAGGCTTATAATAACCAAGAAGAGGTGGGAAGGTCTCACTTATTCAATTACTTCGTCAAACAAAAGTTGAAAAACTTGATTGGCGATTTACAGGATTTTTAATATGTTAAGAATAGCAATAGCAGATATCATCAATGGTGCTGCAAAAGAAAAAAGTGTAAAAGGAAAAGTCGAGCACTTACAAAAAAACGACACTGTTCCATTAAGACAGGTTCTTCGTTTGATTTATGATGAAGATATCGAGTTCTTACTACCAGATACTCCACCTCCGTTTAAAGATAACGAACTCGTTGACCTTGATACTATGTTATATAGAGAAGCAAGACGTTTACGAATATTCTTTTTAGGTGGCGGATATGACAACCTCAACAAGAATAGAAGAGAAGCATTGTTTATACAGTTGCTTGAAGATCTGAATCCAGCTGATTCAAAGATCCTCGCAGAGAATATGCTTAGTCACAAACCTATCAAAGGATTAACTAAGAAGACTCTCGAAGCGGCGTTTCCAACTCTATTCACTGATCCACTCAACTTTAGATAATAAGGAAAATTGCTATGCCTCGGCAGCGCAAATCAACCATTCATTCTGATGATTGGTATGAACCGAAGATACAAGATCGGCAGCAAAAGAAAAAGAAAAATCAGGCAAGGAAAGACCTTCAAAAGCAGAAATTGTCTGATAAAAGAACTTTTCTTTCATAAAACTATTGACAAGATACTATAACTGTGTTATAATATCTATATAAATTAATAATGAACAGGAATAATATGGACCACAGAGCAGAAAAGCTAATCCTTGTAGATTGCGATGGAGTACTCCTTGATTGGAAGTATGCATTCTATAAGTACATGAATGAAAACGGATATACCGTTATTGAAGAAGGTCAGTACGACGTAGCACAAACCTTTGGTATTACAAAGGAACAATCAAGACAACTTGTAAGACAGTTTAACGAGTCTGCAAGAATCGGATTTTTACCAGGACTCAGGGATGCAATTAAATATGTCAAGAAACTCCATAGTGAAGGTTATGTTTTTCATTGTATTACTAGTCTCAGTACTGATTACTATGCCGGTAAACTAAGAGAACAGAATCTCGAAAGATTGTTTGGTAAAGATGTATTTGAGAGAGTGGTATGTTTGGATTGTGGAGCCGATAAGGACGACGGACTATTACCTTATAAAGATAGCGGATGTATTTGGGTTGAAGATAAACCTTCTAATGCTGAATGCGGACTCGATATGGGACTTAGATCTATTCTGATTGAACATGACTTTAACAAAGATTACGAAAATAATAATTTGGTAAAAGTTAAAAATTGGAAAGAAATCTACGAATCAATCGTATAAATACTATTATGGAATATAAGATTGGAAACTAATGCCTACATATACCTTTGAAGATACAAAAACTGGTGAGCAATTCGAGAAATTCATGTCGATGTCTGTAATAGACCAGTTCAAAAAAGACAACCCCCATTTAAAATCTATCATTCTTAGCGGACAGCCCGTGATTGAGTCTGCGCGTCTTGGACGGATGAAACCGGATCAAGGCTTTCGTGATATACTTACATCAATGAAAGAAAACAAATCATACACTGGAAACAAAATCAACGATTGGAAGTAATTTCAATTGCTTCTTACATCGGTTGATGCAAAGGAGGTTTTATGTCAAGAGCACGTCGCTTATCATCTAAGGATAAAAAAATGGCGCGAAGGGAAAAAGAAGGTTCAAGAATGGATACTAAATTCAGTATGAATCAAATCAATCCTTTAACCGATAACCAAGGTCATTTTTTTGATAGCTATAACGCAGGCTATAATATAGCTGCAATTGGTACAGCAGGAACAGGTAAAACAATGTGTGGTCTTTATCTAGGCTTATGTGATATACTAAGCAATGATAATTATCATCAAGTTATAATTGTACGTTCTGCAGTCCAAACAAGAGAACAGGGTTTTATGCCTGGTACTCTGCAGCAAAAAGAAGCCGTTTATGCTTTACCTTATGCTGATATAGTTAATGATTTATTTGGCCGAGGAGACGCATGGAGTATCTTATCTCAAAAGTCTTCAGTCAAATTTATGACGTCATCGTTCGTTAGAGGTTTAACATTCGATAATTCTATTATTATTGTAGACGAATGTCAAAGTATGACTTATCACGAACTCGATAGTATTATTACTCGAGTCGGAGATTCGTCACGAATCATATTCTGTGGCGATACTGCCCAGGATGATCTTGCTGGAACTAGACACAAACATGACAACTCAGGACTTAAGGATTTTCTCAAAGTCCTATCTCGTATGGACCATTCCTTTAAGGTAGTTCAATTTGGAATTGAAGATATCGTAAGAAGTGGTTTAGTTAAAGAATACATTATAGCAAAGGAGAGAACAGAACTCAAGCCTCGTATGGTGGCTTAAATCGAGGGGGTGGTCGCAAGGCCACCCTTTCAACTTAACTTATTGGATTATATTATGAAATTATTTGAACACAACTCAGAGGCTCCCGTCCTCGAAAAATTAACAAGAGCTTCAGTGGATGGTAAACGTATTTACCAAACTCCATCAGGCAAAGGTTATCCGTCAGTCACTACTGTATTAGGTATTCTTGGAAAAGAAGATATACAGAAATGGCGTGATCGCGTTGGCCATGCAGAAGCAAACAAAATCTCTACTCAAGCCGCTCGACGTGGTACCGCAGTTCATAAACTTTGTGAAGACTATTTGGATAACGATCCAGAATATGGCAAGAAACATATGCCTGCTAATCTTCACATGTTTAATACGATGAAACCTATTTTGGATGAACGTATAAATAATATTTGGTACCAGGAGTGTTTTCTCTATTCTAACGATGTACAAACTGCAGGTCAAGTTGACTGTATTGCTGAATGGGATGGAGAACTTGCTGTCATTGATTTTAAAACATCAAAGAGACCAAAGAAAGAAGAATGGATTCTAAACTATTATATGCAAGTATCCTTCTACGCAAAAGCATTTGAAGAAATGACTGGTAACAAAATAAAGAAAGGTGTGATATTCATTGGAGTCGACGGTAATGAACCTCAAGTGTTTGAGTTTGAACCCGCTGATTACGATGATCATTTTAAAGCTGTAAGGTCAACATATAAAGAGCTCTATGAAAAAAATACGGTACATAATAACGGATGATAACATGGGTGTATTCTTAGGAACCTATAATGGATATGACCTAGGAATGGAAGATGATGGTAGAGTATATGCATGTTTTGCAGCCAACAACCCATTTGGTTTAACTACGGCTTGTTCGTTTAAAACTGAAAGGACTGCTCAGAATTATATAACAGATCTATTCCCACCCAAGAAACAAAGACAGTTGTCTACACTGACAGTTGAAACAGAAACAGAATTTCCGACCGTCGTTGATTTAATAAAGTCAGGACACGGCGACATAACTTTTGATATGATAGATGGGTTAGTTGCGGAAGGAAGTCAACTAATACATTAATAGGATATGATTATGAATCACAATACGCTAAACAAAAATATGGACATGGGTTTTCTCGACATGGATCATGTAGCAAACATGAGAAAAGAATTCTTTATTAATAAGGATTATGAATGGTGGGGTCAAGTAAAAGAAGGTGATGTCGTAGTTGATGTTGGTACTTGTGTTGGTATGTTTAGTTGTCATGCTCTCGATTCTGGTGCAAGTAAAGTCTATATGATTGAACCAAATCAGCATCTATTAAAAACAGCAATAAGCAATACTCTTCCTTATGTTATTAATGAAGTTGAATCTAAAGTAGTTCCATGTCATGCTGCTATTATGAATACTGACGATCATATTACTCATATCTATGATGGTGACAGTTCTGGAGATTTTAAACGTTTTCGCTTTAAAGAATTCATTGAACATTACGGTATCGAAAAAATCGACTTTCTCAAAATTGATTGTGAAGGTGGAGAGTACGATATCTTAACAGAAGAAAACTTTGATTGGATCTACAATAACGTTGGTCATATTGCAGTTGAAGTACATCGTCGTCATGCAGATTCAGGTAATCGTGATATGATTAAGTTCCGTAATGAATTCCTTAAAAAGTATGAAGATGAAGGTCGTTTGAAATATCAAAACGAAAATCATCGTAAAGGAATGTGGAACGACGAACTTATTCTTGCTAGTGATTGGTGGAACTTACCATCAGAATTCATGGCATATTTTATCAAAAAGTAGTTGACAAGTCTTTCATAATGGTATATAATTAACTCATGACAGATAAACAATTAATACAAGACGCGTTGATGTTGGCTATTAAAGCTCACGACGGTCAAAGACGAAAGTATACCGGAGAACCTTACTCTGCGCATCCTATTGGAGTTTCAAAGATAATTGAAACAATTCCCGACCATACACCAGAGATGGTTGCAGCTGCGTTATTACATGACGTCGTTGAAGATACACCGGTAACGCTTTCAGAAATAAAAGAAGCATTTGGTACAACTGTTGCCGAGTACGTTCATTTCTGTTCTAACGTTTCTGAACAATCTGACGGCAATCGTAAATTCCGTAAAAAGATGGATGCTGATCATTTTGCGATGGGACCTGCGGAAAGTCAGACGATAAAGGTTGCTGATTTAATACATAACAGCGAAACCATTATACCTCACGATCCTAAGTTCTTTCACAAAGCTTACAAGTACGAAAAACAGTACCTATTGGATGTTTTAATTAAAGCAAACCCAATACTCAAGAGTCACGCTCAATCGATGCTTGACAAAACGTGGGATCCGTCTTAATCGGCGGATTTCATTTCTATATTCCTTCCAGTTCTATCCATATTCCTATTTGATCTAAAAAGTTAGTTTATTTTCATAAAAACTATTGACATTCTTTGTGAAACCGTTTATAATATATCTATATTAAACAATAAACAAAGGAATTGATTATGGGAACTAAATTTAACAAAGAAGAATTTACTTGGGACGGAATGTACCTAATGTATCGTGGAGAATTTCCAGGAGCTCCGTTAATGAACGAAGTTCATCCTAACTGCCATCCTTCATGGATCGGTAAAGTCAAACCTAATTTCATCGCAAGATTCAAGTACGGTTCAAAGCCATATAAATCTTACATCAATTGTTTAGTTGATAATTATACAGTTGAGGAATACCTAAAAGTTTCAACCGAAACAAGTCCTCTCCAAGCTGTTCAAGCTGTTGGATACTCAGGAAGAGGCAGATACTTCGCAAGGAAGGCTGCCTAATGATTACTTGGGATCAATACACAAAAGGTTATGACATTCCTGCAGAGTGGGAAGATACATCATGGGGTAACGATGAGTTACCTTCATTTGAGTTCAACGGATATCGTATCTGGGTCAACTCACCAGATCTTGCTGAAAGAAAAGAATCTCAGGAACATCTAGGAATTAAATTTGTAGATTGGATCTTTGGAGTAACAAGATCGTCATACTACGAGGATTACAATAATCTTCTCCTTTCGTCTGATCTCGAAGAGGTCAAATCATTTATTTCAGAACTTTATGAAAATAAATGAAAATAACTATTGACATTCTTTATGAAACCGTTTATAATAGTTCTATAAATTAAACAAATGGATCAAATATGAAAAATACCTATATCGTTAAACAAGTTGCCATTCCGAAGGAAGAACAAGAACTTCCTAACCAAAAAGGATGGGATGGAGCAATCGCAGAGTCTGATCATTGGAGAGTCAAGATGGACTACATGCACGGTTTAAGAAAGGTAGGTTTCAAATCAGAAGATCTTGAATACTTCACTGATACTTACAAAGTTGAAGCTGACTGTTTGGAAAGTGTATTTAGAATCACTAACCTATGGGAAGAAGACGAATCAGTTAAGAGATTCAGAATGGGTCATTCTACTTCTGTCGGAGATCTTATCGAAGATGTATCTACAGGAAAAATTCACATGGTTGATTCATTTGGCTTTAAGGAGGTCGCGTAATGCTTAAAGAAATGTTTACTTTTTTAGATGATCTACGAGCTGGTGGATCTATCAATATGTTTGGAGCGCCGAAGGTTTTACAAGAAGCTTTCGGTTTAACTAAAGCTGAAGCGTTCGAGGTATTTACTGCCTGGACCGAACAATTTTCAAATGAGTGAAAAAAGTTGTTGACATTCGTTATGATATAGATTATAATGGTTGTTCAAATTAAATATTAATGAGGAAATAAATTATGCATGAATTAGAAATGGTAAATGGTGAAGCTCAGATGGCCTACCGCGCAAGCAAAGGTCTACCTTGGCATGGTCTAGGTGTACCAGTCGAAGACGACATGACACCGATGGAAATGATGAAAGCAGCAGGTCTTGATTGGAAAGTATCCAAGAAGAAATCTTTTGTAGAAATCAATGGAGAAAACGTAGAGACTGGTCAAGAAGCCTTGATTCGTGAATCAGATGGAAAGATTCTGACTAACGTATCTGGTAATTGGAAACCATGTCAAAACGAAGATGCATTCAACTTCTTTAACGATTTTGTTGCTGCTGGTGATATGCAGATGGATACAGCCGGTTCAATTAACGACGGCAAGATGGTATTCGCTGCTGCTGATGTGAAAGACGGTTTTACACTGTTTGGTGGAGATGAAGTAAAAGGTTACCTTCTATTCTCAAATCCTCATGTCTATGGAAAATCTATTGATGTTAAATTCATTATGACACGTGTTGTTTGTAATAATACACTGTCTATGGCTTTGACAGAAAAAGGTCAACCTGCAGTAAGGTTATCTCATCGTAATCACTTCAACCCTGAAATGGTCAAGCAGTTATTGGGTATCTCCCATAACCGAATTGAGCAGTTCAAAGAAGCCGCTGAATTCCTTGGATCTAAAAGGTACTCAGATGCTGCATTCAAAACATTCCTTGCCAACGTGTTTGGTACTTCTAATCAAGAAGGTAAGATTCTATCAAGGACTGCTGAACGTGCATTGGAAATCGTTGATACGCAACCAGGAGCTGACTTCGCAAGAGGAACGTGGTGGAATGCTTATAACGCAGTAACATATATGACTGACCATGAAATGGGAAGGTCTGATGATACCAGAGCTGCGGCTGCGTGGTTCGGTCACAATGCTAAAAGAAAGCTTGATGCTCTCGATACCGCTGTTAAGATGGCAGAGGTTGCTTAATTTAATCAGTCTTTATCGGTTCTTTGTGAAAATAAATGAAAATAACCATTGACATTCACAAAGAACCTTGTTATAATAACTGTATAAATTAAATTAAATAGGAAATACATTATGATGAAATTTGACAATAACGGAAAGCAAAGAACCCCTGCTTATGTTGGAACCTTCGATACTTTTTGTGCTGAAGATATGCTTACAGTTGAAACTGTTAAGAGTTACGTATCGCAAATGAACGCAGAGTTGAGATATCATGGTGCCACTGACAGGAGAGGCAATAGGCTTCAGTTCAGAACTACCGTTAAGGCAAGGAAGCCTATCAACAAAGTTCTTAATAAAAGAACAGGAAACATGATTGGTCATACTTACCATGGAGATGTAATTGGTGGAATGGCTAATGCTGCCGCTGTTGATGTCTACATTCAAAGAAGGCAGACTGAGTGGAACTAAGGAAGTAGTATGAAAATTAAAATTGAAATAGAACTTGATACCGATAGAGATGCTGCTGAGATAGAAAGTCTCATGGAGATTGCTAATCGGATTAAAGAAAATGTATCTGAGGACGACTATGAGTAAGATCTTAATTACCGGTGGAACAGGCTTCGTAGGTACGAATCTTCTTCCTCTATTAAATGCGGAAGGTCATGAGGTAGTACTCGTGGATAACCTTTCACAATCAGTCTATGTACCAGAGTTCCACGATTCAGCTAAGTTCTATCTTGCTGATATTACTGACTCTGTATTATTAGACAAAATATTCGCAACAGAGAAACCTGATGTGGTATTTCACTTCGGTGGTTTAGTTTCAATCTATGACTGCCATAATGAACCTGTCTTTGCCGCTGAACAGAATATCATTGGTTCTATCAATGTATTCAATGCAGCTCTAAATAATGGATGTGACAGAGTTATCTTTAGTGAAACATCTGCAGTATACGAAAACGTTGAGCTACCTGCAGATGGCTATAAAGAAGGTGCTTCAGATCCTACAACATTCTATGCAGTTTCAAAAGCATCAGTTGCTTTGATAGCAGACAGTTATGCAAGAACAAGAGGACTAAAGTATACGGCTTTACGTTACTTCAATATCGCAGGACCAATTCAAGACTATAAGAGAACTGTACCTCCTCTATTCGCAGGAGTTGCTATTCGTTTACTTGGTGGTAATAATCCAATCATATTCGGAGACGGAACACGTAGACGAGATTTTATTCATGTCGATGACGTAAATAAATTCCATATACAATGTCTGACTGACGAAAGAACTGTTGGAGAAACATTCAATTTAGGTATGAATCAATCGCATTCATTATATGAAATCTCTGAAATCATTTGGGAGTATCTTAAGGACGAAGTACCTGCAGATTATCTTGAATATGATAATCAACCAGAGATCAATGGAGAAGCTCATACGATATTTGCGAATATTGATAAGGCAAAAGGTCTCGGATGGCTTCCTGAGAAGACGATACAAGATGCCATATTTGATACGATAGATTACCTGAAGAAGGAAATCGAGGACGGCAATGTTAACCCTAATGACTTTATGAAGGCTTTAGACACATCAAAGGTAAAAATATAATGAATAATAGATATGAAGAATCGGACGGAAGAAAACGCGGTGGTAAAGGTGATAGGAACTTCGATAAAGAAGCTACTGAACTGTTAAAGGGGTTATCAGAAAGACAACTCTATCAACTATTTGAGATTGCTCACAACGAGTCAAGACGACAATGTTCTGACGAAAGAATGATGGAATTAGAGGCTGTTAAGAAAGCCATTAAGAAATCTCCTTTAGTTGAACTGTATAGGTTTCATCGTATCATCAATGGTTATCAATCAGAGATGGCAAGAACTGGTAATCCAAAAGATGGTCAATTTAAGCCAATTAAGAAAAAGGCATAATCGTTATATGGTTATAACGAAAAGTTCTAAAAAAGTTAGTTTATTTTCATAAAACTATTGACATTCTTTATGATATCGGTTATAATAACTGTATAAATTAAACAAATGGATCAAATATGAAATTAGTAATTCAAACACAGTACAGAGAAAACTACGCGGCTCATAATGAGGATTATGTCCACGGAGTCTCTGAGTCTTATTGGAAGTTCAAGGGTGGCGATACATTCGTCGTTTCTTGTTCGTTGGCCGATGCGCAGGATCCTGACTTCAGGCAAGCTGCTTTTGACGCAGTGTCGTATTCCAACGAAGCTTCTGAGGAATATGTTCTTGATTACAATTTCATTGACGATGCAGAGTTCAAGATCTCTGATCACGTTCAAGAGTGGGAGACTCCTACAAACCTTTGGTTTGATGGTGAACACTTCTGCGCTGACAAGATAACTCACAATGATGAGTTTGGTCATATGAGATCTGAAATCAAAGGTAAGATTGAATCTTGGATCATAACTGCTGAAGATAGCAGAGCGTTCTATCAATCAACATTCATAATGGAAGATGGTTCAGAGTTAAGTTATTCTGAACTTGGTTCTTACTTCAAAAAGGTGGCTTAATATGAAAGATATAATAAAGACAATTGGAGCATTCGTAATCGTTACTCTTGTATTCGCATTTGGTTTTTCTTTCTATGTCGCAATTCCTGATGTATACGTATCGCATTCTACTGATGAGTGTGTTACGGTCATTAACTATACCGACGAGGATATTTACTCTTGTGAGAATATGCCTACGAAGTATAACAAAGTTTGGGTAAAGTAATTATGGAAATATTAGAAAACTTAGTTGGATTCATTTTTGTCTCTGTATTTTTTATATTCAGTTATATAGGAATACATATGTCGTTTGAGAAAGATGCAAAGAAAAGCATTCCTTTAATTTGGGAGAAAGGTGGAATCCTCCACAAGTTTCTAAAACCTGGAGAATATACGGACGGTGTTTTTGATAAGTCTAAAATTAAATATCGAGATGGAGACAATACATAAATGAGACCATTAATTGAATACTATAATTCTGCAGCAGACTCTGTTGTATCGAATGTTAAGTCGGTTGATTGGGTAAGAGTAGGTAAGTTAATAATTTGTGTTCCTATAGCAGTCGTTTGGACACCAACGTTCTTTGTAATAGAAAATGTATACAAAGGATGTAGTTGGTTCAATGTATTTGGTGGTGAAATTATGGAGAGGTTTTTAAATGATTGAGATATTAAAAGAAGTTACCGATTGGGGCGATCATACGATCACTAATGGTTTCTATCACGTTAATGGTCAAACACAACTTGTGGCTTATCAAGCTCCAGGTGGAGAACTCAAAGTCTTTAATTCACCAATGAAACAATTCTCAAAATCAAGACGTAAGTTTGTAAAGGTCGGAGACTATCAAGAGAAAGGATCTCTGGGTGGTACGGCAGTAAAAGGAAGTAACGGTAATACCTATTATATCACGAATGGTAAATGTTCTTGTAAAGGATTTCAGTTTCGTGGTCAATGTAAACATATAAATGAGGCAAAGATTGCATGTTAAAATTTTTGAAAAGAGGAACAATATTCGCAGTGGATAGTTGGAGACTTGTAATGGACGCAAGGTTTAATCCTTTACGATTCATTCCTGATCCTGTACTACAGACATACTTTATGTTAGTCCTATTTGTTATGTGGAGTGGATTCTTTGGTTTGATTGCCATGTACTATATGGGATTTATGGGTTATAGTATTTCTACAAGTATTATCATTCACTTATCAATACTTGTTCCTATCGCAATTACAAATGGTGTCTTTATTGATGCTGAAAGAAACGGTTCAAAATGGTTACAACAATGGAGAAGGAAATGAGTATGGAACAGAAAGACGCGATCATTGAAAACAAAGTAAGAGATTACTTCGAAGCTTTTGGAAATAAGGATGAACAATCTTTAGTTAAGTTGTTTGACTCCGATATCCATTTAACTGATAGTCACGTTGACTGTCGAGGTATCGTAGAGGTACTTCAGGCTAACGAAACTATCTTTAATAATTGTTTAAGGATTACTCCTATTATTGATGATATCATCATTGATGGTAATAATGTATGTGCAGTGATTGATATTGAAATCATTACTGAAGGTACTGATCCAACAAACGATTATGCTGAGAATCACGTAACTCTAAAGGTAGTTGATCTTATTCAGTTTAATGATGAAGGATTAATTAAACGAATCTCTGCGTATAAGCAGTAGGAGAAATTATGGACGAAAGAGTCTTAAAAGAAATTCAGTTAGCACGTAAACTCGCAAGAGAGATTCAATGGGTTATAGATTCTGGTGGTGTAATGCCTGTTCAGATCCGTAAGCAATACGATCCTCTTAAAAAGTTTTACGACGAATGTTTGGCTGATGAGAATTCAATATTCTATTAAAATATTGAGTTTTATAAATAGCTGTGGAATCGTTTATCGGTTTCGTGAAAATAACTTCAAATGTAAGGAATCTTAAATGAAAGCAATCATCAACCGATTGCGTTTCAGTAGTGACATTTGTATTGAGTGTATTATATTTTCGGTCTTTATCGGAACGACATTATTTAGCTTGAGTACTATTGCCTAGCCTGGTGCAATCAAATAAGAACTTTAGGGGATCCGCAAGGGTCCCTTTTTTATTGTCCTAATTTTTTACAGAGAGGATTATCCCGAGCCTTTCTAACTAATCTATAATTGTTATATGCAGCAACTGCTACCAACCCAGCAGTAAACCTATCATAGTAATACTTCTCTTCTTTTGTAGGCCACAAGTAATGTCTTATAGGTAATATGGATGCGCCTTTTAAAAGAACCATCTCTGTAACGTTAGGTCTCTCTGGTAGAAAAGGATTTGCTTCTACCAAACAATCGTATCTCATACCTCGACGAGTTGAATGTACATCAGCAATATTCGCAATGATCATTGCCATTAATGCGTACTGTTCTTTTGTTATTTCACGATCAGTACTAAGTTCTATTTCAAAGTTAAGATCGTATGGTAGATATGATATAGGATCACTCGTATACTTAGATAC